>Ga0210405_10000094_pt1 | contig 118062 bp, 99 predicted proteins | sample IncBWH11MmetaG_FD_155492 | JGI IMG/M metagenome (GOLD analysis project Ga0210405, IMG submission 155492) | Forest soil microbial communities from Barre Woods Harvard Forest LTER site, Petersham, Massachusetts, United States - Inc-BW-H-11-M | ecosystem: Environmental > Terrestrial > Soil >... | reverse complement strand
CTTCGAGCCGCCGGCGATGCCGGTGTGGATCGAGGTGGGCGAGCGGCTGTTCTACGGCATCCCCGGCAACGAGCGGCGGGGCTTCAAGGTGGCCGACGACACGCGCGGCCCGGCGTTCGATCCGACCGGCGGCGAGCGCACCGTGTCGCCCGAGGCCTTGGCGCGTGCCCGTGCCCTGCTGGGCCGGCGCTTTCCGGCGCTGGCCGGCGCGCCGCTGGTCGAGACCCGCGTCTGCCAGTACGAGAACACCCCCGATCAGAACTTCGTGCTCGACCGCCATCCCGAGGCCGCCAATGCCTGGCTGGTCGGCGGCGGCTCCGGGCATGGCTTCAAGTTCGCGCCCGCCTGGGGGCAGCAGGTCGCCGAGACCGTCCTCGGCCGCCGCCAGCCCGACCCCTTCTTCGGTCTGGCGCGCCTCCGCGGCCCCGCCTGATGTCACCCTGGTGTTAGCATGCGGGCGACCATGTCGGCGACCGCGTCAGCGAGCAAATACGTGGCCTTCTTGCGCGGCATCAATGTCGGCAAGGCGAAGCGGATCGCGATGGCGGATCTGCGCGCGGTGGTGGAGAGCCTGGGCTACAGCGGCGTGCGGACGCTGCTCAACAGCGGCAACGTCGTGTTCGCCGCGCCGAGGGGCGCCAAAGGCGGCGCCAAGGATGCGGCCGCGCGCATCGAGGAGTCGCTGCTCGCGCGTCTCGGAGTCGTCTCTCGGGTGACCGTGCTGACGGCCGCGGAGCTTGCCGGCATCGTCGCGGCCAATCCCCTGCTCGACGTCGCCGGCGATCCCGCGCGCCTGCTCGTCGCCATCCTCAACGACCGCTCGGACCGGCAGCGCCTGGAGCCCTTGCTCGGCCAGAATTGGGCGCCGGACCGCCTGGCGGCCGGCGACCGCGCCGCCTATCTCTGGTGCCACGAGGGAGTCCTCGCCAGCCCTCTGGCGATCAGGTTCGGCAAGGCGCTCCGCGACGCCGCGACCAGCCGCAACTGGACCACGATCTTGAAGCTCAACGCTCTCGCCCAGACGTGAACAGCCTCGGCCGGTGGCGCAAGCGGTCGATTCATCGCTGTACCAGCCGTGGTAGGGTCTTTTCGGGGCAGGGTTCCTCCGATGAACAGTCCGAGATCCGCAGCGCCGGCCGGGCGTCTACCGCCCACGACCGCGGCGCTCCTTGACGATAAAGCCAGGCCCTACTTTCTCTGGTGGACGGACGCCACGGTCGCCCAGCTCAAGGAGCACCTTGCCGCCGCCGATCCGGAGGCGCGCGCCTATTGGATGGGAGCCCTTCTGCGAGAAGCGAATACCCGAGACGTCTGGCTCTTCGTCAACGCCAACGAGATTCGCGCGCTCTGGCCGCTCCTGATCCGGTACCTGGGGCGCTCGCGGTCGATGTGGGCCTGGCTGCTGCAACTGCCGCGGCCGCGGTGGCCCCCATCGCGTCAGGACCTTGCGCGCCATGCGTAACACCTTCGACCGGCGGGTGGTCCCGGATTTCGCCCTCGGATTCGTGCGCGCTTGCCAGACGCGCAGCGACTGCCACCTTGGCGGCGGCGCGGCTCTCTCCGGTGCGTACCTTGGTCACTCCTGGCGGAAACCTTTCGCCGGATCGCCCTGGGCGCCGAGGCGTGAGCTCGTGAGCGGCGTCCCTTGCCGGCCGGCGCAGGGCTTGCCGTCGTCAAGCGCCAGGGTGAAGCGGCTGCCTCAGGTATTCTCGCCGTGCTCCAAGCTGATCACCACCTTCCCGCGAGCGTGCCCTCCTTCCAGGTACCGGATCGCCTCGGGGACTTCACTCAAGCTGTAGCGCCGGTCGATCACCGGGGTCACCTTGCCGGCCGCCATCAGGTCGCGGATGATGGTCAGGTCCTTCTGGCTTGGCTTGGTCAGCATCATGAGCAGGTCCTGGCTCACCAACCGCGACAACACCACGGCCGCGAGCGCACGAGCCAGCATTGCGATCAAGCCTCCGCCCGACCCGCCGACCATTACCAGGATCCCCTTGGGCTTCAGGGCGCGCCTGCAGGCCAGCAACGAATGGTTGCCAACGGCGTCGAGGATCAGGTCGTAACGCTTTCCACTCTTGGTGAAATCCTCCTGCGAATAGTCGATCACCTCGTCCGCGCCGAGGGATCGGACCATACTGACGTTCCCCGCACTGCAAACACCGGTCACCACGGCGCCGAACGACTTGGCGATCTGCACGGCGAACGTGCCCACCCCTCCCGCCGCGCCGTTGATCAAGACCTGCTGCCCCGACTGTAGCCGCCCGTGGTCGCGTAGGCTCTGCAGGGCGGTGTAGGCCGCCACCGGCGCCGCCGCCGCTTGTTCGAACGTCACGTTCCCCGGCTTCAGGACCAACGCGCGCTCGGAGGCGCACGCATACTCGGCAAAGGCCCCCCGGCAGCCGCCGAACACCTCGTCACCCGGCTTGAATTGCCTGACGTTCACGCCCACCGCCTCGACCCGGCCGGCCACGTCGACGCCGAGTCGCGTGACCTTGGGCCGGCGCAGGCCGGCCAGCAGCCGAATGAAGTACGGGGAGCCTCTCACGTAGTGCCAGTCCAGCGGATTGACGGCGGCGGCGCGTACCTCGATCAAGACCTCGTCGGCGCCGGCGGTCGGCTGTTCGATTTCCGCCAATTCGAGGACGTCGGGCGGACCGTAGGCGCGGTAGACGATGGCTTTCATGGAGAGGTGGGCGGCGCCCTCGCAACCGTGGAGCCCTGGCGCGCCGCTGCGATCCAGTATCCCACGGCTGGCCCGCCGCCAGGCAGCGTGCGGGATCCGGTCAGCTGTTCCTGAGCTCGCTGTGTTTCCTGGCCGTGGTGATCGCGACCGCGTTCTGGGGCCGGCAAATCGAGCCGCCGCCGATCGCGCTCGCGGTCCCCCTCGCCAGGGGCCGCGGCCTGTACAATCGCTTCGCGTGTCGCCCTATCGCGCCCGGCTCTACCGACTGACCTTTTCGGCGGCGGCGGCCTACAACCTCGCCTTCGGGCTGTGGGCCGGCCTCTGCCCGCAGTCCTTCTTCCTGCGCTTCGAGCTGGCGCCGCCGCTCTACCCGGCGATCTGGGCCTGCCTGGGCATGGTCCTCGGCGTCTACGGCCTGGGCTACGCCTACGCGGCCTGGCGCCTCGATCGCGCCGCGCCGTTCATCGCCTTCGCCCTGTTCTGTCCCTGGACCGTCTGGCTCGGCCGCTCGCTGCCGCGCCTGGCCGCCGCCGGCGAGCCGAACCGGTGAGCCGCATCGTCGTCATCGGCGGCCGCGGCTTCTTCGGCGCCGCCGCCGCGGCGCTGCTGCGGCGCGATGGCGAGCAGCCGCTGATCGGCTCGCGGCATCCTGGAGGCGCGGCAGCCGCGGGAGGCGCGGGAGGCGATATCCAGGTCGACGCGGAGGATGCCGCCTCGCTGCGCGCGGCGCTGCGCCAGGGCGACGTCGTGATCGACGCCGCCGGGCCCTTCCAGCGACGCACCACCCTGCTGATCGAAACCGCGATGGCGGTTGGCTGCGACGTCATCGACCTCGCCGACAGCTTCGACCATGCGGTCGCGGTGCAGCGCCTCGCACCGCGCATCGGCCGCGCCGGGACGCGCGTGCTCAGCTCCTGCAGCTCGGTCTCGGCGGTGACGGCGGCGCTGGTCCAGGCGCTCGGGGTGAGCGCGCCGGCGCGCATCTCGGCACTGCTGGCGCCGGCCACCGGCAACACCTCCACGGCCGCCACCGCGCAGTCGCTGCTGGCCAACCTCGAGCGGCCCATCCGCGTGCTGCGCGGCGGCCGCCTGGTGGAGAGACTCGCCTTCAGCGAACGCCGGCGCTGCGAGCTCCCGCCTCCCGTCGGCTGGATCGACGCGCGGCTGAGCGAAAGCGCCGACAGCGTGACGCTGCCGCCGATCTGGCCAACCCTGCGCGACGTCGATCTCTGGGTCGATGCCCGGCGCCGCCTGCTCAACGCGCTCTTCGCCGCGGCGGCCCGCCACCGCCCGGTGCGCGCCCTGGTCCGCGCCCTGCAACCGGCCGGCCGCCGCATCGCGAAGCGCTTCGGCGCCAGGTCAGGAGGGTTCGCCGTCGAGGTCGAGGACGTCGCCGGCGCCCGGCTCGTGGCAGGCTTCGTCCATCCGGCGCACAGCTACATCGTGGCCGTCGCGCCGGCGGTGCTCGCCGCGCGGGCGATCATGGCCCGCGGCTTCGCCGGCTCCGGGCTGGTGCCCGCCGACCGCCAGGTCGATCCTCACCAGCTGATTGCCTACCTGGGCCGGGCGGGAGTCCAGTACTTCCGCCGCGACGCTCACCGCGACACGCCCTGACGCCGGGCTCCCGCATCCCGACCGCCGGCATCCGGACCGCCGGGCGCTGCTTTCTGCATGCACACTTCGATGCCCGCTTGACTGTCCAACGGTACACTACCTCTGATGCAGCCGCGCGGCGCTACGGACAACGGGAGGACGCGATGAGGTTCTTACCCGGTCATCTGCTGGCCGCCAGCCTCGTGCTGCCGCTCCTGCTGACCGCACCCGCGGTGCTGCCTGCGGAGCCGGCGGCATCGACGGGCGAAGCCTCACCGGGGGAGGTGCACGGCTATCGCATCCTGTTCCAGGAGGAGGTCTACCCCTACCAGGTCTTCGTGCCGCGCGGCTACCGCACGCGGCCGGCGGGACCGGAGATCCTCCTCCTCCATGGCGTCGGCGGCAACGGCCCGTGGTCCATCGCAGCCTGGAAGGACCTCGCCGACGAGCAGGGCATCCTGCTGGTGGCGCCCACCCTGCAGTTCAGCCCGCAGCTCGATCCCCTGGTGCCGACGCTGCTCCGCGCCATCCTGGCGGAGGTGGCGACCCGGTGGCAGCCGGACCCGGCACGGGTCTACCTCTTCGGTCATTCCGCCGGCGGCGTCCTGACCTTCGACGCCGCCATGTTGGACGCCGATCGCTTCGCCGCCGCCGCCGTGCACGCCGCGGTGATCTATCCCAATTACGACTGGCTCCTCGGCCGCGCGCGGCGCAAGATCCCGATCGCCTACTACATCGGCGACCGCGACCAGTTCTTCCCGCTGGCGCAGGCCCGCCGCACGCGGGACCTCCTGCTCGCCGCGGGTTTCCCGCTGCATTACGTCGAGCTGCCCGGGCACGACCACGCCTACCACGCCGTCGCTTCGCAGGTGAACCGCGACGCCTGGGCCTTCCTCAGCCAGTACTCGCTGCCCGCTCGACGCCAACCCTAGCGGCCGCGCCTGGGCTACTATTGCCCACGGCGCTCACCGGAGGCGAGACGATGGACGGCGGCAAGCGAACCCGCGCGGTGGCGGCGGTCACCGGCGCCGCGCAGGGCATCGGCCAGAGCACGGCGCTGCTGCTGGGCGAGCGGGGCTTCGCCCTGGCGCTCGGCGATCTGCGCCCATGCACGGAGACGCTGGCGAGCCTGCGCCAGCGCGGCGTGGAGGCCCTCGAGTGCACCGGCGACCTCGCTGACGAATCGCTCGCGGCGCGCTTCGCGGCAATGGTGCGCGAGCGCTGGGGCCGCGCCGACGTGCTGGTGAACAATGCCGGCATCAGCTTCATCGCGCCGGCGGAGACGGTCTCGGCCCGGGACTTCCGGCGGGTCCTCGACGTCAACCTGGTGGCGCCGTTCCTGCTGGCCAAGACCTTCGGCGCGATGATGCTCGAACGAGGCTCCGGCAGCATCGTCAACGTCGCCTCGATCGCCGGGCTGACCGGCATCGCCGACCGCACCGCTTACAACGCCTCGAAGCATGGCCTGATCGGCCTGACGCGCACCCTGGCCGCCGAATGGGGCGGCCGCGGCGTGCGCTGCAACGCGGTCTGTCCGGGTTGGGTCAAGACGGCGATGGACGATGCCGCCCAGGGCGCCGGCATCTACGCCGACGCCGACATCACCGACCGCGTGCCGATGGCGCGCTTCGCCACGCCCGACGACGTCGCGCGGGCGATCGCCTTCCTCGCCGATCCCGCGGCGAGCGGCTTCGTGAACGGCCACACCCTCGTCGTCGACGGCGGCTGGACGGCGGACGGCAGCTGGCAGAGCTTGCGTCTCACGCACCGCTGACCCGTCGAGGCGGCGCGCCGCCTGCCGATCGCCCGCGCCACCTGCCGATCGCCGGCACCGCCCGCCGATCGCCCGCGCCGCCGCCGCCGCTACGGGTTCGCCACCACCCCCGCCAGCTGCTTTTCGGCCAGCAGCGCGTTGAAACGCACCAGGTCGGTGGACAGCAGGGCGTCGAGCGCCTGGCGCACGCGCGCGGCCTCGCCATGCAGCAGCTGGTGCACCTCGAGCTGGGCGGCGGTGGGCGCGAAGTCGGACTCGGTGACGCGTCCCAGCAGGTAGACGAGCTGCTCGGTCACCTTCATCGGCCAGCGCAGGACGTCCTGGCCGCGGCCGGTGACCCGCACCTGGAAGAGGTCCTCCTCGACCGCGAGGAGCTTCCGGTCCAGCGCCGCGGCGGCGTCCTTGACGTCCTTTGGCCCCTTGTCTCCCAACCGCACCTGCAGCGCGGCGAGCTGACCGCGCGCGCTTTCCGTCCGGTTGATCGCTTCGACGGCGTGAGTCAGGTCGTCGACCAGGTCCCGCATCAGGTCGCCTTGCGCCCGCACGTCGGCCTCGCTGCCGCCGGCGCCGGGGTCCTTCAGCAGCGTCAGCGGCTGGGACAGCTCGCGGTCGCCGACCTTGAGCTTGACCTTGTACTCGCCGATCGGCGCCAGCACCGCCAATCGATCGATGCCCGGCGCGGGGATCCCCTCCACCCCGACCTTGACGTACGGGGCGCCCAGCGGGCTGGTGCGCAGCCGCGCCTCGGGCGTCTTGTCGTAGGCGAGGTCCCACCAGGCGCGGTTCAGGCCGGCGTTGGCCGGTCCCTTGAACGTCCTCACCACCTTGCCGGCGGCGTCCTCGATCCGGATCTCCACCTCGTCCTTCTGCTCGCCGGTCGTCTTTTCCTTCTCGCCCTTGATGGCGGACGCCAGCCAGTATTGGATGGGCACGCCGTCCGGCGGGTTGAAGCCGGCCACCGGATCGTAGTCGGCCGAGTACGGCGCCTCGACGGCACGCCAGCGATAGGTGGGGCGCGGCGGCAGCAGCTCGGCGGCTTTCGCGGCGGCAGGCGCCGCCGCGGTCGCCGCCGCACCACCGCCGAAATGCCGCAATGCCGTGAGGTCGTCGAGGATCCAGAAACCGCGGCCGTAGGTTGCCACCACCAGATCGCCGAAGCGCTCCTGCACGGCGATACCGTAGACCGGAGCATGGGGCAGCCCGGACGCCAGCGGCTGCCAGCGCCCGCCGTCGTCGAACGAGACGTAGAGGCCGTTCTCGGTGCCCAGATAGAGCAGGCCGCGCCGCGCGGGATCCTCGCGCAGGGCGTGGGCATACGACAGCGGGCTGCGCGGGATGCCGTCGACGATCGGCGCCCAGGTGTTGCCGAAGTCCTTGGTCTTGAAGACGAAGGGATCGCGGTTGTCGACCTGGTGCAGGTCGCAGACGACGTAGGCGGCGCCGGCCGCGAAGCGCGACGGCTCGATCGCGCTCACCGTCCCCCACGGCGGCAGCCCGGGCAAATGCGCGGTCAGGTTGGTCCAGCTCTTGCCGCCGTCCCGGGTGAGTTGCAGCTGGCCGTCGTTGGTCCCCGCCCAGAGCAGCCCAGGCTGCACCGGCGATTCCGCGATGGCGAAGACGACGCCCGCGTATTCCACCCCGATGTTGTCGGGGGTGAGCCCGCCCGAGATCTGCTGCCGCGCCTTGTCGTCGAGCGTCAGGTCAGGACTGATCACCTGCCAGGTGGCGCCGCCGTCGGTGGTCTGGTGGACGTACTGGCTGCCGACATAGACCCGATTGTGGTCGTGCGGCGAGATGGTCAGCGGGAAGGTCCAGAGGAAGCGGTACTTCAGGTCGGCGGCAGGCCAGCCGATGGTCGCCCGGGGCCAGACCTCGACGCTGCGCGCCGTGTTGGTGCGCGCGTCGTAGCGGGTGACGATCCCGCCCACGCTGCCGAAGCCCGAGGCGCTGGACCAGACGACGTTCGGATCCTGCGGATCGGGCGTCGCCCAGCCACTCTCGCCGCCGCTCACCCCGGTCCACATGCCGCGGGCGATGTTCGGCTGGTCGTTCTGCACCCCCAGCTTGCTGTTGCTGGGGCCGCGGGTGGCCGGCCCGTCCTGCCGGTTGCCGTACACCCAGTAGGGGATCCGATCATCCACCGTCACGTGGTAGATCTGCGCGATCGGCAGCTCCAGCTGCAACCAGCTGCGCCCGCGGTTGATACTGATGGAAACGCCGCCGTCGTGGCTGACGGCGAGCCGGTTGCCGTTGCCCGGATCGATCCAGATGTCGTGGTGGTCGCCGCCCGGCACCTGCTCGTCGGGCGGGTCGACGATCGTCCTGCCGCCGTCGCGGGTCTTGGCCCAGGAAGCGGTGAGGAAGTAGGCCTCGTCCGGATCGTCCGGCTCGACCGCCATGCGGTTGTAGTAATGGGTGCGGCCGGCCACCTGGCGGTCGGCGGTCATCAGCGCCCAGTGCTCGCCGGCGTCGTCGGACCGCCAGAGGCGGCCGTTGGGAGTCTCGTGCCCCTGCCAGGGCTGGCCGTCGCCGACCTCGATCAGCGCATAGACGCGATTGGAGTCGGCCCGCGTCATGGCCAGCCCGACCTTGCCCCACGGCTTGGCGGGCAGCCCGTTGCCCTCGATCTGCTTCCAGGTGAGGCCGCCGTCGGCCGAGCGGTAGAGGCCGCTGCCTGGTCCGCCGCTCTCGCGGCCCCAGGTGTGGATCGCCAGCTGCCAGGTGCCGGCGAAGACGACCCGCGGGTTGTTGGGATCCATCGCCAGGTCGGAGCAGCCGGTCCGCTCGTCGACGAAGAGGGTCTTGGTCCAGCTCCTGCCGCCGTCGGCGGTGCGGAAGACGCCGCGGTCGGGCGCCGGCCCATACGCGGCGCCGAGCGCGCAGGCCAGGGCGACGTCGGGGTCGCGCGGGTCCACGACGATGCGCCCGATGCGGCCGGTCTTCTCCAGGCCGGCGCGCGCCCAGGTCCGCCCGGCGTCGGTGGAGCGGAACATCCCCCAGCCGACCGAGATGTTGCTGCGGATGAAGGCCTCGCCGGTGCCGGCCCAGACGACGTTGGGATCGGATGGTGCCACGGCCAGGGCGCCGATCGAGGACACCGGCTGGTCGTCGAAGATGGGCCGCCAGTGGATCCCGCCGTCGGTGGTCTTGAAGATGCCGCCGGAGGCCGCCCCCGCGTAGTACACGGTGGCGTCGCCGGGAACCCCCGCCACGGCCGACACCCGGTTGCCTTCGGGTCCGATGTAGCGGAACTTCAGGGCGCCGAAGGGATCGGACGGGCCGGCAGGAGGAGCGGACGGCGCCGCCTTCTCCATGGCGCCGAGCACCGAGCAGACCAGCAACGCGAGCAGCAGGGCCAACCGCCATACCAGCCTCATCACCACCTCCTGCCGCCACGCCGGCGCGGTAGACCCGACACTGCCGCGCCCGAGGCGTGGATCACGTGCGCGTGGGAAGGGCCCGAGTCTATACGTCTCGGCTCGCTGGTGCCGAGGTCGTCCGGAGTCGCTTCCTGATAACCTGGCGGCGAAAGGGGACGGCAGCCCGCCGGATCCACCGCGCATGGGAGAGCACGAACGAACATGGACTCCGCGCCAACCCCCCTGAGCCTGCGCCCGGTGGCGGTCACCGACTTCTCCCGCTGGCTACCGCTATGGGAGGGTTACAACCGTTTTTACGGGCGTCCTGCGTTTCCGCCCGAGCTGTACGACAAGATTGCGGAGCGCTCGGGCTTCGTCGTCTACCGCAAGCAGCTGTGATGCCGTCCATGCGACCCATCGCCGCCATCGATATCGGCAGCAACACCGTGCACCTGCTCGTCGGCACGGGATCGCCGGGCGAGGCCGTCGAGCATCTGGTTTCAGAGACCGAGCTGCTGGAGCTGGGGCGCGAGCTGGAGCGCCACGGCCGGATCCGCGACAAGAAGGCCCGCCAGCTCGAAAGGATCCTGCGCGGCCACCTCGAGGCGGCGCGCAAGGCCGGTGCGAAAGAGGTGCTCATCGCCGCCACCAGGGCGATGAGGGCCGCCAGCAACGGCGGCAAGGTGATCCAGCGATTGGAGCGAGCCCTGGGCGCGCCGGTGCGTCTGCTGTCGGAAGCGGCCGAGGCGCGGCTGGCGTTCCTCGGCGCCGCCCCCGATCTCGACCGCCGTGACCCGCAGGTGCTCATCGACAGCGGCGGCGCCTCGACCGAGGTCACCCTCACCAGCGGCCGGCGGCGGCGTGCGGCGATCTCGATGCCAATCGGTTCCTCGCTGCTGTGCGCGCAGCTTCGGGGCGACCCGCCGGGCCCCTTGGAGTGGGCGCAGCTCTGCCTTGGTCTCGCGGATGCGCTCAAGACGCTGCCCACCGCTCCCCGCCCGGTCGCCGCCATCGCGTTGGGCGGCTCCGCGCACCGGATCGAGGAGCTGCACGGCGGGGACAGCGGCGCGCCCGTCACCTTGCCGGATCTGGAGCGGATCGCACGACGGCTCCTCCGTCATCGGGCGCGCCACATCGCTCGCGCCACCGGGATCGAGAAAGGGAAGGTCACCCTCCTCGCCGCCGGCACGCTGATCATCCACGCGGTGCTCAGCCATTACGGTCTGGACGCCGTCCGGGTCGGACATCACGGGCTCCGCGACGGCATGATCACCGCGTTCCAGCGCGCCGGCGGCAACTGGTGGCGCTACCGGCGCTCCACCGCGACATCCCGGCGCTGACGACGAGCTCCAGGTTCGCCGCAGGCGGGCGGAGCCACCGGCGCCAGGAGGGAGGACCAGCGATGACCGCCTTTGCCGACGACCTTCGCCTTGCCCTGCGCACCCTCGCGCGCCGGCCCGGATTCTCGGCAGTCATCGTCGCCACCCTGGGCCTGGCGATCGGCGCCAACGCCGCCGTCTTCAGCATCGTCGACGCGCTGCTGCTGCGCCCCTTGCCGCTGGCGGCGCCGGAGCGCTTGGTACGGATCTATTCGCGCTTCGCATCGGGTCTCGACTGGGCCTCCGTCTCCTACCCCAACTACCGCGACTACGAGCGCGCCAACCGCGTCTTCACGGCGCTCGCCGCCGAAGGCAACCAGGGCTTCATGGTCGACGACGGCGAGAGCAGCCAACTGGTCATCGGCGCGCTGGTATCGGCGAACTATTTCGCGACGCTGGGGGTCGAACCGGCCCTGGGGCGGGCCTTCGATGCCGCGGACGACCGCGTCGCCAGCCCCGTGGCGGTCATCGGCGACGGCTTCTGGAAACGCCACTTCGGCGCCGACCCGCGGGTCCTCGGCAGGAGCGTGACTCTCAACGGCACCGGCTTCAAGGTGGTGGGCGTCGCCCCTGCCGGCTTCACCGGCCCCAACACCGGCCTGCTGGAAGAGATCTGGGCACCCCTGTCCATGACCCCGTCCATGCAGCGGGCTTTGACCGCGGAGTCCGACCCGCTGCAGGAGCGCGACGCCAACTGGTTACAGGTCACCGGGCGGCTGCGCCCAGGCGTCGGCCTGCGCCAGGCAGCGGACGCGATGAATGCGCTCGCGAGCCAGCTGCGCCAGCTCTATCCGCGAGCCAACGCGGGCATCAGCTTGCGGTTGCTGCCCGAGTCCGAGGCCAGGATCTATCCGGCGATGCGCGGCGGCGTGGTCGCGCTCTCGGCCCTGCTGCAGGGGGTCGTCGCCCTGGTCCTGCTGGTTGCCTGTGCCAATGCCGCCGGGCTGTTCCTGGCACGCGGCTCGTCGCGACAGCGCGAGATCGGCATCCGGCTCGCGGTCGGCGCGAGGATCTCGTGGCTGGTCCGCCTCCTGGTGAGCGAGAGCCTGGTGTTGGGGCTGGCCGGCGGCGCGGTGGGCCTGGCGCTCGCGTTCTGGGCGACCCGCGTGCTCGGCTCGCTGCGCCTGCCGATGCAGATCCCGATCTCCCTGCCGGTCGAGTTCGACGCGCGCATCCTGGTCCTCACTCTCGGCCTGGCGCTGCTGACCGGGGTGTCGTTCGGACTCTTGCCGGCGCTGCAGATCATCCGCCCGCGGCTGGCGATGGCGCTGCGGGAAGGCGACGCGGGAGCGGGGATCCGGCGGTCGTCCATGCGGCTGCGCGGCATCCTCGTCAGCGCTCAGATCGCCGCCACCTTCGTGCTCCTGGTCGGGGCCGGACTCTTCTTTCGCAGCCTTGGCAACGCCGAGGCCACAGAGCTCGGCTTCCGCGCCGAGGGCCTGCTGGTCGCCTCCCTCAACCTCGGCTACGCCGGCTATGACGCGAAGTCAGGCCCGCAATTGCTCGAACGGATCGAGACCCGGGTACGGGCACTGCCCGGGGTGACGGCGGTGACCCTGGCGACGCGGCTGCCGTTCAGCGTCAGGCTCGCCAGCGTCGGCGCGGCTCCCGAGGGCTATGTGCCGCGGCACCCGGGCGAGGGCGCGCCGCAGATCGCCGTCAACGCGGTGGCGCCGGACTATTTTGCGACCATGCAGCTCGGACTCGCCGCCGGGCGCGAGTTCACGGTTGCGGACCAGCCGGACAAACAGCCGGTGGTGGTGGTCAACGAGGCGCTGGTGCACCGCTTCTTCGCCGGCGACCCACCGGCCGCGGTGGTGGGCAAGCGGCTGGTGGTCGTCGGCACGTCGCACCTCATCGTCGGAGTGGCGCGCGACGCCAAGCAGCTCAGCCTGAGGTCCGCGCAGGAACCGTACGTCTACCTCGATCTCTTCCAGCACTACGAACCGGCGGTGGCCATCCACCTGCGCTCCGCGGGCGACCCGGCGAGCTTGATCCTGGCGCTGCGGCGCGAGGTGAGGGCGCTCGACCCGCGGGTGGCGCTCTACGAGGTCAAGCCGATCGCGCGTCAGCTCGAGCTGCCGCTGCTGCCGCAGCGCCTGGCGGTGGGTCTGCTGGCGGCCATGGGCGCTCTCGCCCTGCTGCTGGCGCTGGTCGGCCTGTACGGCGCCACCGCCTATGCGCTGTCGCGGCGGACCCGCGAGATCGGCATCCGCATCGCCCTCGGCGCCGACCATCGCCGGCTGCTGGCGTTGGTGCTGCGCGACGGCATGGTGCAGTGCGGCCTCGGCGTCGCCGGCGGACTCGTCATCGCCCTTGCCGTCAATCGCCTCGCCGCCAGCCTGCTCTTCGGCGTCGACCCGGTCGACCCGTCGATCCTGCTGCTCACCGCCGCGCTGGTGAGCGCTCTAGCGCTCGCGGCAAACCTGGTGCCGGCGCTGTCGGCGATCGAGCTCGATCCCAAACACGCGCTCAGCGCCGAGTGAGCGGCACTGCCCCGTTGCACCCCCCCGCGGGCGGCGCGCGCCGGGGGGCGTGAACCAGGCGAGCGATGGGTGTAAGATTCCGTTGACCTTCGGGACATCCGGGACATCCATGCCGAAGCAGCTCACCGCGGCGCACCGGTCGCCGGCGCCAAAGCCAGCCCGGCAACGGGCGGCCCCGAGATCAGCCAGACCGTCCCCGCCCGCGGAGCTCCGGCCGCTCTTTCCGATCGTCGGCGTCGGCGCCTCGGCGGGCGGCCTGGATGCCTTCCGGCAGCTGCTGCAGGCCCTCTCCGCCGCGCCCGGGATCGCCCTGATCCTCGTGCCGCACCTCGAGCCGCACCACCAGAGCCACCTCGCCGAGCTGCTGGCCAGGGTCACCCCGTTGCCCATCGGGGAGGTCGCCGACGGCATGCGGGTGGAGCCGAACCGGATCTACGTCCTCCCGGCTGCGTTCTTCATCGCCATCGCAGACGGAGTCCTGCGGCTCACGCCGCGGGCCGGCAAGCGGCTGCCCATCGACTTCTTCCTGAGCACCCTGGCCGAGAGCCATCGCGAGCGGGCGGTGGGCGTGATCCTCTCGGGCACCGGCAGCGACGGCACCCTCGGCCTGCAGGCGGTGAGAGCCGCGGGCGGTCTGGCTTTCGCCCAGGAGCCGAGCTCCGCCGCTCACGACGGCATGCCGCGCAGCGCGATCATCGCCGGGGCGGTCGACTTCGTGTTGCCCGTCGAGGGCATCGCTCGGGAGCTGATGCGGCTCGGGCAGCGCCACCCGGTGAGCCCGGAGCGGCTCGTGACCGGCCCCGCGGACGTCGGGGACGGCGAACTCTGGCGCAAGATCCTGCTCCTGCTCGACCGCGCCACGGGCACCGACTTCAGCCTGTACAAGCGGGCAACCCTGGCGCGGCGCATCGCCCGGCGCATGACCACCCTCGGGATCGACACCCTGGAGCGCTACGCCCAGCACCTGGTGGACGAACCCGGCGAGGCCAAGGTTCTCCACCAGGAGTTCCTGATCAGCGTCACCTCCTTCTTCCGCGAGTCGGTGACCGCCAAGATCGTGTGCGACAAGGTCTTGGACCTGCTCAGGACCAGGCGCTCGCCGTCGCCTCCGGTCCGCCTCTGGGTGGCGGGGTGCGCGACCGGTGAAGAGGTCTACTCGCTCGCCATCTGCCTGCTGGAGCGGGCCGGCGAGCTGCAATCCAGTTCCCCCACCTTCCAGATCTTCGGCACCGACCTTTCCCAGAGCATCGTCGCCCAAGCGCGCGCCGGCACCTACCCGGAGAGCATCGCCGAGCAGGTTTCCGCCGAGCGTCTGGAGCGTTTCTTCACCAAGGTGGACGGTCACTATCAGGTCCGCCGCACCCTGCGCGATCTCTGCGTCTTCGCCCGCCACGACGTCACCAAGGACCCACCGTTCTCTCACGTCGACGTCATCAGCTGCTGCAACCTGCTGATCTATTTCGAGCCTCGCCTGCAGGAGAGAGTGCTCGCCATCTTCCACTACGCTCTCAACCCCGGGGGTCTTCTGCTCCTGGGGCCGTCGGAGAGCGCGGCGGCGGCGCCATCCCTGTTCGAGGTCCTCGACAAGGGGCACAAGATCTACGTCAGGAAGCCCACGACGGGCCTGCCCCTCCTCCGCTTTGGGGCCCGCGGACGGATCCGGGCGGGGAGCCGCAGCGCCGCCGTCGAGCTGCCGGAGCCCACGGCCGGCAGGCGGCCGTGGGCGGCCAGGGAGGCCGACCGGCTCCTCCTCGCCCATTACACCCCCGCCGGCGTGATCGTCGACGAGCGCCTCGACATCCTGGAGTTCCGCGGCGACACCCACCCCTACCTCCGGCATGCCCAGGGGGACGCGACCCTCAACCTGATGAAGCTGGTGCGCAAGGAGCTCTACGTGGAGCTGCACCAGGTCATCGACGAGGCCAGGAAGGGAGCCGTCCCGGCGCGCCGCGAAGGCCTGGCGCTGCGCCACCAGGGAGCCGTGCGCAGGGTGACTCTCGAGGTCATCCCGCTCCCGGGACCTGCCGAGTCGGGGAGTTGCATGATCGTGCTGTTCGCCGCCATGGAACCTGGAGCCGGACAGGGCGGCGCGCACCGCCTGCCGTCCCCGGACGTCGAGGACCACCAGGACGGCGTCGATGCCAGGGTGGCGCAGCTCGAGCAGGAGCTGGCCGCCTCGGCAGAGTACCTGCGCACGGTCCTCGAAGACCACGAGAGCGCTTATGAAGAGCTGCAAGCCGCGAACGAGGAGCTGTTGTCGGCCAACGAGGAGTTCCAGAGCCTCAACGAAGAGCTGGAGACCGCCAAGGAGGAGATCCAGTCGACCAACGAGGAGCTGGCCACTCTCAACCAGGAGCTCCAGGACCGCAACTTTCAGCTCGGCCGCCTGAACGACGACCTGGTGAACCTGCTCGACAGCTCCACCACCGCCATCCTCATGGTGGATAGCGCCTTGTGCCTGCGACGCTTCACCCCGATGGCCGAGAAGCTGTTCCACCTGCGCCCGGCCGACCTCGGACGATCGCTCGCCACCCTGCCGACCAATCTTGCCGGCGGCCTCGAGGACGAAGTCCGCCAGGTCGTCGAGAGCATGAGCGTCCAGGAGCGTGAGGTGAGCGCGGCTGACGGTTCGACGTTCCTGCTGCGCATCCGGCCCTACCACACCCACGAAAAGACGATCGACGGAGCGGTCGTCGTGCTCTTCGACATCAGCGAGCTCAAACAGGTGCAGCGCGCCCTGGAGAGCACCGCCAGGGAGCGCGAAGCGCTGCTCGTGCTCGAGCAACGGGCGCGCGAGCGAGCCGAGCTGGCCGATCACATCAAGGACGAGTTCCTGGCCACCATCTCGCACGAGCTGCGCGGGCCGCTGCAGGCCATGGCCGGGTGGGCTCACATCCTGCGCGAGGATGTCGATGCCGGCCAGCTCGCCAAGGGCCTGTCGGCGATCGAACGCGGCGTCAAGACGCAGCTGCGGCTCATCGAGGACTTGCTCGATCACTCCCGCATCGTGGCCGGGCAGCTGCACCTCAACCTGCGCGAGGTGGACCTGGCGGCCATCGCCGAGGTGGTCCTGGAAACCGTGCGCCTGGAGGGAGAGGCCAAGAGCCTCCATCTCGAGCTGCTGCCCACCACCGCCGCGGAGCCCCCCCGGATCGTGGGCGATCCTGACCGTTTGCAGCAAGTCGTGCTCAACCTGGTCAACAACGCCATCAAGTTCACGCCTGCCAAGGGGCGCATCACGATCTGGATCGGGCGCGTCGGCGACCGCCTGCATCTCACGGTGAGTGACACGGGGACCGGCATCCGGCCTGACTTCCTGCCCCATGTCTTCGAGCGCTTCCGCCAGGCGGATGCCGCGGCCAACCGCCGGCACCAGGGGCTGGGCCTGGGGCTCGCGATCGTCCGCCAGCTGGTCGAGCTCCACGGCGGGGCCGTGAGCGCCGAGAGCGCCGGCGAGGGCCAGGGAGCCAAGCTCACGGTATCCCTCCCCATCCCACCGCTGCTCGACCGGCCGCCGGAATCCGCGCTGCCCGCCTCCGGGTCGACCCTGCCCCTGGCGCTCGCCCTGCCGTCGCTCGGCGGTCTGCGGGTGCTGGTCGTCGAAGACGACGACGACAGCCGGGAGGCGCTCGCCGCCCTGCTCGAGCAGCACGGCATCCGGGTGGTGGCGACGGCGTCGGGGGCCGAGGCGGTCGCGTCCCTGGACGAGGTGCTGCCCGACCTGCTGGTGAGCGACATCGGGATGCCTGGCATGGACGGGTACGACCTCATCCGCGAGGTGAGACGACGGTCCGAGAATCGGGGCGGTCGGCTGCCCGCCCTGGCCTTGACCGCCTACGCCGATCCGGAAGACGCCCGCAGGGCGTTCGCCGCCGGCTTCCAGATGCACCTCGCCAAGCCCGTCACTCCTGCCGATCTGCTGCGCGGCATGGCACGGCTGGTCGGCCGCGCCGACGCGAGCTGAGCCCCGGTCGGGCAGACGCTCTCTGCGCGCCAGCTCGCCCGCGCGATCGGCCGCCCGGCTCAGGCTGGGGTGGCCGGCGGCGTGGCCGCCGCCCGGAACAGGTCGACCTGCGGCCCGAGCTGCGCCAGGTAGTAGATCGAATACGCCCGCTGGAAGACGAGGACCGGCAGCAGGAACACGGTGCCCACATAGGGGAGGACCAGCAGGCAGCCGGCGATGCAGCAGCTCGCGATCACCGCGGCCAGGACGACGATGCCGATCGCCAGCGCGAGCACGATTTGAAAGAGCAGATAGAGGACCAGCAGGTGGAAGCCGCCGGCGAAGAGGCCAAGCAGCTCACGCCATGCTTCCCGGCAGGTGCCATCGCGCAGGAACATGATCGGCACGACGAAGTCCCTGGTCAGTTTCGCGATCACTCCGAACCCGATCCCGATCACGACGAGGGCCAGCCCAGCCGCGAGCAGCGGGAGGAGGCTCGCCAGCGGCGTCGCACCCTGCCTGACGATCTGGACCACGAAGACGACGACGGTTGCCAGCAGCGAGAGCAGGAGCACCGCGGCGATCAGGCCGAGCGCCAGACGGAAGAGGAACAGGCTGCGCGCCTTGCGGGCATGCTGGCGCCAGGGAACCGCAACCTCGGCGCGGCCGAGCGCCACGCAATGCAGGAACATGAACTCGCCCCGGCTGCTGAGCCAGATCATGAGCACGCAAAAGGCGGCGATGAGACAGGCCAGTGTGGCCGCCAGCGGCAGTATCCAGTAGAGGTTTCTCATCACCTCGTCGCGGACCTGCTCCCAGGCCTCGGACGCTCCTTGCCAGCTCGGCAGCCGCGAGCCGTCCTGGCCGCCACGGGAGAGAGGAACCTGGGGGTTCATCCAGGTGAACTGCGCCCCCCCGAGCCCGGCGAGCCAGGCGCAGAAGCCGATCGTGCACCACGTGGCGAGAGCGAAGGGCCGGAAGAGCAGGCGCCTGACGTGCTCGATCGCCGCTTGGAGCGGCGCGACGACGCTGACCTGGGCAGGCGGAGAGGCCATAGGCAGTGAGGGTTATCAGCGAGCTCGACCGGAGAGTACACTCTTCAGCCACTGAGATCCGGCCAGCCGGGCGCATCCGGCCACTCTCCTCCACGAAGACCGAGAGGCGGGAACTCTTCGCTCCCTGCCGGCGCTAGTCTACCAGCCTTTCCATACACAGCACTTGCGACCAGAACGCGCGCCCCACGAGCAGCGTTGCCTCCGGCCGCTGCCTTCAGCCGCCCGTCGTTCAGCGCCAGGGATCAGAGCATTAAGAGCCCGCGATCGACACTGCCCGCGCGGCGCCTGGGCAATCTTGGCGTCCAGATCAGTAACCCGCACGCGCGCTCATGGCCTACAGATCTCATCGATCGCCTGCGTGCTCAGGCCCCTTGCCTTCAGGCGTTCCATCACTTTGCGCGGGCACAGACCAACCGGCACCGCCGCCTTGGGTTGGGCCACGGCGCCGGTGTCCGGACAACCGCCGCTGATGTTCTCATGGGCCTCGCGCAATCCGATCAAATCGAGGTCGATCTCATTGAGACCGCGGATCAGCGTCCCGACCTGCATCCGCAAGCGCTTCGCCGTAAGCACCCTCTCGAAGTCCGCGCCTTTGATATCGACGGCGTTGATCTTCTTCTCCATCTCGCTGGCCAAGCGCAGAGCCTGCGCAGGCTCATCGTCGAAACGCAGTCGCACACTCTGGACACCGCCAAGAATTCTAACGTAGAAGTCGTGCTCGGTGAGCTGGAACTTGAAATCGCCTTGATAGATCCCGGTGCAGACGACCTTGTCGCTCATCGGGTCCTGGTCTCTCAGCACCGTCCAGTTCCCAGACTTGAATACCTCCTTGCCGTTCCGCAGATCGGCCATCAGGGCAGAAGCCGTCAGGCAAGCGAGCAAGACCAAGCCGCACCGAATCCGCATCATCACGACCCTCCTTCGGAGTGCAGGGCACACAAACGGCGGGAAACCTGTTGCCCGCGTTCCCGTCCCGAAGCCTGAGATGCCCTTTGTGCTCTGATTCCCGAAGATCTCATGCCCGGCGGTGGAGGGCAAGCTCATTAGCTGAAGGAGTAGGCATCTCCGGCCGCTTGCTCGGCCAGCAGTTCTTGCCCCGGTTCAACAACGCTGGTGGCACTATGGACGCAGGGAGCGATCCCTCCCGCCATGGTGGCCCGAGGCGCGTCGCCTCCCGGAAAGGCGAGCATCATGCGCCGCGCGGTCGGCATCATCCTCATCTCCTTCTCCCTCTCCGGCCTGTGGGGCCAGCTCTGGCACGCGCTCGGGCTGTCCTCGCCGCCAGGCCACCACCGGATCGTCCCAGCCTGCTCCGGCGGCTCGGGCGACCCGGACGGCGGGTGCCCTCCGCACTAGTCCCGCCATACCTTCAACCCGAGAGTCGCTCTCGCCCGCGGGCGCCGACAGGGAAGAAATGTCCTGTCGGCGCCCCACCTTGTTTCGGCAAAGCGCATCTGCTACCGTGCTGGTAGTCGGTAACGCTCATCACCGGCAGTTGCGGAGATCGAGAAATGCCAGACTCGAACGGTCGCGGCGGCTTCCTCTCGTCCTTCAGGCGGCACCACATCTCGAACGCCATGGCGAAGGGGTTCTTCGAGAACACCCTGAGCGCGGACGACAAGATGTTCGTGGTCCGGCACCTGCTCGGCCGGTGCGGGCGGTGCAGCGAGCGGATGCTTCGGGTTGGCGCCGAGGTGGGCGTGCTCGCAGCGTCCGAGCGTGACGACTTCCGCATCCTCAACCTGCAATCCCCCGAGATCGGCACTCGGCGCATCCTCGGGATCGCGCAGTGGGCGATCCTCCAGGGTGTTCCAGACAGGCGCATACCCTTCCTCGATGAGCACCCCGAGTTTCACCACCTCGGCCTGTACGAGCGCCTGACCGAGGTGTCGAGGCTGGAGGCCAGGCGGCAGCCGCGAAAGGCGATGGAGGCGGCGAACCTCGCCTTCGCCGTGGCGCGGCACATCAAGGTGCCGGAAGACTTGCGGAACGACTACATGGCGACCGCGTCGGCCCTGTTGGGGAACGCCTCTCGGCTGGCCGCCGACTTCGCCGGAGCGGAAATGGCGCTCAACGCGGCCTGGGAGCTGCGGGAGGACGGGACCGCGGACCCGCTCGTCGACGCGCTCATCTACCGCTACGAGGGCGCGCTGTACGCCGAGTTGGGCCGGTACCACGAAGCGGAGCAGGCCCGCAACAACGCCCTCATCGAGTACACCCATGCTGGCGATGAGCACCTCCAGGGGCGAACTCTCCTGTCGTTGGCGGCCACCGCCAGCTACCACGACCCGGCAAAGGCCATCGGCTACCTGGGCCGCGCCAGCGCCCTCTACGACCCATCCGTCGAGCCGTTCCTCGACTGGTGCGCCCGGCACATTGAGATATGGAGCCTGAACGAGATGGGCCGGCCCGAGACGGCCTTGCAGCTCTTGGAGGATTCGAGGGAGCTATACAACCAATTCGGCTATTCCGACCTGTGGGTGCGGTTGAGGGGCTATTGGATCGAGGCGCGGATTGCCTTCAACCTGGGGAAGGTCGCGGAGGCCGAGAAAATCCTGAAGATGCTCTTCCACGATCTCGACGAGGAGGGCAACCACCCGGTCGAGCTGACGCTGATCGCTGTGGATCTCTTGCAGGCCGTCTCCGTACAGGAGGGTCGGCAAGATGATATCCTGGCGTTCTCCGAGATGTTGCTCCCCCTGCTCCGCAACCTGGGGCTGCATGACCAGGGGCGCGCCGTCATGCTCCTACTCCGCAACCGGCTGCTGAAAGGCGTGATCGACAACGTGCGGTGGAAAACCCTCAAGACCTACTTCCGCGTCAACTGGCACAGCCCGCTGCCAGTCGAGCCGAAGGTTGGCTGAGGCCAGGACCCAGAGGTTGCCGCCCATCGCACCTCCCACGTAGGATGCCTAGCGGTCCGGCAAAGCTCAGCCCTCGCGGCCCCGGCCGATGACGCCGCCGCCGGGGGAGCGGCCACCCCGGCTCCCGCCGCCGCCGAGCCAATCGCGCCGGCGCCGGCACCGGCGGAGCCTCCTGCCTACGAGCCGCAGGAGCCGCAGCTCACCAACGAGGAGGTGGTGAAACTCACCCGCGCCGGCCTCGATCCCGACCTGATCGTCGCCAAGATCCAGCAGGCCCGCAGTGAAGCCCTCGACGTCTCGACCGATGCCTTGATCGAATTGCGCAAGCAAAAGGTGAGCAAACAGGTCATCGCCGCCATCTTGCAGCGCGCCTCAGGCCGCACCGGCGGTCCGCCCGCGCCAGACCCGCCAGCCAAGTCCATCTCGGCGGCCGCACGCCAACTGGTCGGAATGCACGGCGTCCCCTTCAGCCCCAGCCAGGACGCCGCGCTGGTTTCGTTCCTGGACACCCACCCCGGATACCAGGCGGCTTCCTGCCAGAGCCTGGGACTCGACGACGCGGCCTGTCGCGGCGCCCACAAAGCGTGGGAGGAGATCGTCCGCACCGTCGCCCATGCCGAGGTGCAGCTCCCCTACCTGGCCTGGGGCGACTTCAACCACGACGGTCTGTCCGACTTCGTGATCGCCTTCTTCGGTCGCACGCCGGTCAACAAATTCGGCTGGCGCAACTGGATGCTGGTCGTCTTTCAGGGAACTGCCGATGGCCGCTATGTCCCGGTCATTGCCGCCAAGGACCAGTGGGGCGTCTGCTTCGACGGCATGCTGTATCACCCGGTCCGCAAGCAAATCGAATACTGGTGCGGCTCCGGCGGCGGCTCGTTCCGCTGGAACGGCTCCCGCTACGTTGCCCAGCGCCTGATCGGCGACTGAGCTCTCCGCCTCCTCCCGAGAGGACCTCGTCGGCGCCACGGCGGGCATGGATCGGAGCCTCCAGCCGTTCCCATCACCCAGGCCCCACCAGGCTGCCGTCGCGGCAACCGACTTCGCCACGCCAGCCGATTTGCCTGGCGGTGATCGTTTTTTCCTGGGCGGGGCTGTCTGGCGGGCGTCGGTACGAAGAGCCTCTGGTACAATACACATGGCGCGAGCAGGTCGCGTCATGTCCGCACAAGGGCCGCGCCCACCTGCACCCAAGCAGATTCACCTGCCAGCGAACCTCTTTCGCCTGTCCTGCGGACCAGGCACTCGAAGGAGGCGGCCTTGAATCTCGTACAACAGAAAAAGCAGGCCCGCGAGCTCTTGCGGGCCCTCCGCGCGGGCAAGAGCGACACGCTCGCCCGGCTGCGCAGCTGGCATCTGAGCTGGGCCGGGGTGGACGACGAAGGCGTGCGGCAGGATGCGGCCCTGCATAACGCTCAGTTCGTGCTCGGACACCGCTGATCTGGGCGGCAGCATGCAACCGGATGGACGCCACCGAGTGGCTCATCGATCACGGAGCAACGATCGATCTCAAGGCGACGTTCGGCGGGCTCACCCACGGCCAGGGTGTGACCGCGCTGCACATGGCATCCCAGTACGGTCACCTGGCGATGGCGCGGCTGCTGATCCGAAGAGGAGCCGACCCGAAGATTCAGGACGATCTGTATCACGGCGACGCCGAGGCAGCCGCCAACCACTTCGGGCAGCTCGCCGTGCGTGACTACCTGCGCTCCCTCGCCCGTGGATAGATCATCTCCGGACGGGGCGGCCGCCAGGGCCTCCACGAAACCTCCATGAACGGGCGGTACGGTGAGGTCCCGAAGCGAGCTGGCGGCGGGAGGTCGGCCGCCGGCTCCCCGGACAACTGCCCATCAGGAGGTCTCATGCGCTGCTCACGATCGCTGCTGCTGGTAACTCTACTGCTGCTGGTAACTCTGGCTATCACCCTGCCGCTCTTCGCGTCCCTGCTCCCGGCGGGCGCCGAGGGTTCGGCTCTCCCTTCGACTCCTCCTCCCGAGCTGCGCGGCGCCATCGATTCCCTGGCGGCGGCGCTGGCGGCTGGCGACGCTGACGCCTGGGAACGGCTGGCGCAGGCGCGCTTCACCTCCGAGCTGCTGGCTCGCCGCTCCCCTGACCAGCGGCGCGAGCTCATCACCAGGTTCCACCACGACTTCGGCACCGTCGAGGTGACGGCCGTGCGGTCCACCGCACCCTGGGCCGCCGACGTCGAGCTCCACGGCACCGCCGGGGGAGATACCGCCACCCTGCACGTCGAGATCGAAGCCGCGGCCCCGCATCGCATCCGTGACCTGGGCATCCGCGTGGAGCGCGCCGGCGACGGCGGCGCCGCCCCGCAGATCCTGGTGCCGCCGCTGCCCGAGCTGCGCGGTGTCGAGGACCCCCACCGTCTCGCCAGCCTCCTCGATCCCTACCTCAACGAGCTCGCCGCTCACGACGCCCTGTCGGGGGCCGTCCTCGTGGCCCTTGCCGGCAGGCCGCTCTACACGCGGGCATTCGGCCTGGCCGATCGCGAGCGCCGGGCTGCCAACACTGTCGACACCCGTTTCAACATCGCGTCGATCGGCAAGCAGTTCACCAAGGCGGCCATCGGCCAGCTCCTGGAACAGGGCAGGCTGGCGCTCGACGACCCCATCGGCAAGGTCCTGCCCGGCTATCCGAATGCCGCCGCGGCACGCCAGGTGACCATCCGCCAGCTGGTCGAACATCGCGCCGGGATCCCCGACATCTTCGACGTCGTCAAGGCCGGCGACCCGCCGCCGACCTCGAACCACGACTGGTTCCTGCGCGTCGCGCCGCGACCCCTCGAGTTCGAGCCCGGGACCGAGCGCCGCTACTGCAACGGCTGCTATGTGGTACTCGGCGAGATCGTGGCCGGGCTCACCGGGATGCCCTACGAAGACTATCTGGCGTCTCACGTCTTCGCGCCCGCCGGCATGAGCGGCGCCGCCTTCCTGTCGACGACGGACCGCGAGGAGAAGAAGGCGCAGGGGTATTCCTGGACACCGCGCGGCCTCGCGCCGGCCACGGTTGGAGCCGGTGGCCGTGGCTGCGCGGCGGGCGGCGTTTTCGCCACCGCCGCCGACCTGCTAGCCTACGACAACGCGGTGCGCGGCTACCGGCTGCTCGATCGCCAATGGACGGCCTGGTTGCTCGGCGGCGGCGAGGCGGCGGGTGATCGTGCCATGGCCCGCCTGGCGGCCGCCGGCGGCGCGCCCGGCACCAACTCCCTGCTCGCGAGCGACGGCAGCTGGACGGTGGTGATCCTCACCAACCACGACCCGCGCACCGGCGCCGAGCTGGGCACGGCGCTCGCCAAGGCCCTGCAGAAGTAGCCCGAGGCGCCGCGGGTGCGCGCCTGCCGGCGTGCGCCCGCGGCGGCATGGAGAAGCGAGCCATGACCCCTTCCCCTTCGACCGAGGCGATCCTGGTGGTGGAGGACGACCGCGTGGTCGCCTCGACCCTGCGGCTCTACTTCGAACACGCGGGTTTCCGTGTGCTGCTGGCGCACGACGGCCGGACCGGCCTCGAGCTCGCGCTCGGCGCGGCACCCGCCGCCGTGCTCCTCGACGTGCTCCTACCCGGCCTCGACGGCCGCGAGGTCTGCCGCCGCCTGCGCGCCGCATCGAGCGTGCCGATCGTGATGCTCACCGCTCTGACCGCCGAGGAGGAGGTGATCGCGGCCCTCGAAAGCGGCGCCGACGACTATGTCGGCAAACCCTTCCGGCCGGCCGAAGTGGTGGCCCGCGTGCGCGCCCTGCTGCGCCGGTTGCCGCCGCCCGGATGCGCCGCCGCCCCGGCTCAGCGCATCGGCGAGCTGGTGCTCGATGCGCGCAGTCACCGCGTGTGCGTGGCCGGCCGGGAGGTGGCGCTCAGCCCCAGCGAGCACCGCCTCCTCGCCACCCTTGCCCGCCATCCCGGCCGGGCCTTCAGCCGGGGCGAGCTGGTCCGTGCCCTGGGGCCGGAGCGCGAGGCGAGCGAGCGGACCATCGACTCCCACATCACCCATCTCCGCCGCAAGCTCGAGGCGCCTGCCGGCGGGCGCTACATCCTCACCGTGCAGGGCGTCGGCTACCGCCTGCGCCACGGCGACACGGAGCTCTGAGGCCATGCGCAGCCTGCAGGCGCGATTGCTCGCCGCGGTGGGCCTGCTGGCGCTCGCCGCCGTCGTCGGCGTGGCGCTGGCGGCCCGGCACGGCGCTCGCTTCGAGATCAGGAGCTATCTGACCCTCGAGCAGCGCGCCTCCCGCGAGGACGTCGACCGTCTGCTGCGCCAGCTGGCCGACGACCACCCCGGCGGCCTCACGGCGGCCGATCTCGCGGCAGCTGCCGGCCGGCTTCCCGCGGGCGCGGCGGTGCTGCTCGTCGACGATCACCAGCGACTGGTGGCGGCGGCCGGCGACGCCCTGCGCGGCCGGACGGTCGAGACCGCCGGCGACGGCGGCGGCCTCGCGGTGCGGCTGAGCGCCGCGGGCGGCGGCCAGGGTTCGTGGGAGCTGCACCTGCGCGGCACCGGCGTGCCGGTGGCATTGCACTCCGGCGGCGGCGCCGCGCCGCGCGCCGCTGGCGGCCCGCCACCTGGTGGCGCCGGCGCGGCCGCGCCCACGGCCGGGCCAACCGGCTCCCTGGTGCCGCTCTTCCTCCCCAGCGCCGGTGAGCGGCTCCGCTCGGCGGCGGTGCTCAGCGCGCTCGATCGCCGTCTGGTCGCGGTCACCGGCGCGGCGGCGGCGCTCGCCCTGCTCGCCACCTGGCTGCTGGCGCGGCGCATCCTCGCTCCCGTCCGGCAGCTCCGCGAGGCGGCCCGCGATTTGGCGCACGGCCGCCTGGAGCGGCGCGTGCCGGCTGCCGGACCCGAGGAGATCGCCGAGCTTGGTCGGGCCTTCAACGGCATGGCCGGCGAGCTCGAACGGCAGCAGCAGCTGCGCCGCGACCTGGCCAACGACGTCGCCCACGAGCTGCGCGCGCCGCTCACCACGATGCTCTGCCGCCTGGATGCCAGCCAGGACGGCCTCGAGACCAATCCCGCGGCGGCGCTCGCCGGCTTCCGCGGCGACGTCGAGCACCTGGTGAGACTGGTCGAGGACCTGCAGGAGCTGGCGCTCGCCGAGGCCGGCCGGCTGCGCCTCGACTGCGTGCCGACCGCCCTGGCCGACGCCGCGCGATCGGCGCTCCGCACCGCCGGCCTGGATCTCGACCCCCGAGTGCAACTGGATATCGCCTCGGCGCTCGCGGTCCTGGCCGACCCGCTCCGTCTGCGGCAGGCACTCGTCAACCTGCTGACCAACGCCGCGCGCCACACTCCGGCCGGCGGCCACATCCACGTCGGGGCGAGGGTGGCCGGCGGCGAGGTTCTCGTCGAGGTGGCCGACAGCGGCTGCGGCCTCTCCGAAGAGGAGCTGGCCCGCGCCTTCGAGCGCTTTTACCGCGCCGACGCCGCGCGCCAGCGCGAGACCACGGGCAGCGGCCTCGGTCTCGCCATCGTCAAGGCGCTGATCGAGGCACAGCGCGGCCGGGTCTGGGCGCGCAGCGCTCCCGGCGCCGGCGCCACCTTCGGGTTTGCGCTGCCGCGGCCGATCCGATGACGCCACCCGCACGAAACCTCTGCCGTCGGCCGTGCGTAGGTAGGGCATGCTGATCAAGCATGCGCTACGCCGTCTGGTCAAGGCCCCGGCGTTCACCGGCATCGCCGTCCTGACCCTCGCGCTCGGCATCGGCGCCAACGTCGCCATCTTCAGCGTCGTCAACGGCATCCTGCTTAAGCCGCTGCACTACGTCCATCCCGAGGAGCTCGTCGCCGTCGATCACGCGGCGCCCGGGATCAACCTGACCAGCACGGGCGCGGCGCCGTTCCTGTACCTCACCTACCGCGAACGGTCGAAGAGCTTTCGCGACGTCGGATTGTGGCGCGGCAACACCGGCAGCGTCACCGGCATCGGCGAGCCCGAGGAGATCCGCACGGTCGACGTGACCGACGGCGTGCTGCCCATTCTCGGGGTGAGGCCGCTGCTCGGGCGTCTCTTCAGCCGCGCCGACGACACGCCCGGCAGCCCGGCGACGATGATCCTCGGCTACGGCTACTGGCGGTCGCGGTTCGGCGCCTCGCCGACGGCGATCGGGCGGCGGGTGCTCGTCGACGGCGAGGCGCGCGAGGTGATCGGCGTGCTGCCGGCGACGTTCCGCTTCCTCGATCGCGACGCCGCGGCGTTCCTGCCGCTGCGGCTCGACCGCAGCAAGGTGTATCTCGGTAATTTCAGCTACCAGGAAATCGCCCGCCTCGCCCCCGGCGTGACGCTCGCTCAGGCGGCGGCCGACGCCGCACGGTTGATTCCGGTCGCGCTCCACGCCTTCCCGGCGTTTCCCGGCTTCAGCATCAGGATGTTCGTCGATGCGCGGCTCGCGCCGGCGCTCAAGCCGCTGAAGCAGGATCTCGTCGGCGACGTCGCCAAGGTGCTCTGGGTGCTCATGGGAACGATCGGCCTGGTGCTGCTGATCGCCTGCGCGAACGTCGCCAACCTGCTGCTGGTGCGGACCAGCGGCCGCCGGCAGGAGCTGGCGGTCCGCGCGGCGCTCGGCGCCGGATGGGGGCGCATCGCCAGTGAGGTGATGGTCGAGAGCGTCATGCTCTGCCTGCTCGGCGGCGTCGCCGGACTTGCGCTCGCCTACGGCGGCGTCCGCCTGCTGACCGCGATCGCGCCGGCGAATCTGCCGCGGCTCGGCGAGATCACGATCGACGGCTCGGTGCTGCTCTTCACCTTCACGATCTCCCTGCTTGCGGGTGCGCTCTTCGGCGCCATCCCGGTCGCGAAGTACGGCGGCCCACAGCTCGGCGCGGCGCTGCGCGCGGGCGGCCGCACGCTGAGCGACGGCAAGGAGCGGCAGCGCGCGCGCAACACGCTCGTCGTCGCGCAGGTCGCCCTCGCGCTCGTGCTGCTGGTCGGCTCCGGCCTGATGATTCGCACCTTCCGGGCGCTGCGCAACGTCGATCCCGGCTTCGTACGGCCCGCGGAGGTCCTCACGCTGAGGATCTCGATTCCCTCGTCGGCCGCGGCGGACGGCGACGCGCTCGTGCGCATGCAGCAGCGCCTCGCCGAGCACATCGCGGCGGTCCCCGGCGTGTCGTCGGTGGGGCTGACGACGACGATTCCGATGGACGGCACCGGCTGGAACGATCTGCTGTTCGCGCAGGACAAGGTCTACGCCGAGGGCCAGCTGCCGCCGCTCCGCCGCTTCAAGTTCATCGCCCCCGGCCTGCTGAGGACGATCGGCAACCCGCTGGTCGCCGGACGGGATTTCACCTGGGACGACGTCTATGACAAGCGCCGCGTGGCGCTCGTCTCGCAGAACCTCGCGCGCGAGCTCTGGCACGATCCGGCGGCGGCGATCGGCAAGCAGGTCCGCGAAACTCCCAAGTCACCATGGCGGGAGGTCGTCGGCGTCGTCGGCGACGAGCGCACCAACGGCGTGGACCAACCGGCGCCGACCTTCGTCTGCTGGCCGCTGCAGATGGCGGACTTCGAGGGCAGCCACACCTTCACGCAGCGCACCATCGCCTACGTGATCCGCAGCGGCCGCGCCGGATCCAGCGGCTTGCTGAGCGAAGTGAGTCGCGCCGTGTGGACCGTCAATCCCGGCCTGCCGCTTGCCAACGTCCACACGCTGAGCGAGATCTACGAAAAATCGCTTGCCCGCACGTCGTTTGCGCTGGTGATGCTGTCGATCGCCAGCGGCATGGCGCTGCTGCTGAGCATCGCCGGTCTCTACGCCGTCGTCGCCTACACGGTGTCGCAGCGCACGCGCGAGATCGGCATCCGCATGGCGCTCGGCGCCCGGCGCGAGGTGGCGGCGCGGATGTTCGTCGGGCAGGGACTGCGGCTCGCCGCGGCCGGCATCCTGTTCGGGATCGCCGGCGCGGTGGCGCTCACCCACCTGATGGCATCGCTGCTCTTCGCCGTCAGTCCCGTCGATCCGCTGACCTACGCCGGCGTGACGGCCGGCCTCGCGTCGGTCGCGATGCTGGCAAGCTACGTGCCGGCGCAGCGTGCCGCGACGGTCGAACCCGTGGCGGCGCTGCAGGCCGGATAGCGTCGACGGTCCCGGACCGCGCCTCGCCTCCCCACCGCCCGACTCGGGCATCTCCTTCCGGCATGGCCGCGCCGAGCGGCGGCTGGCCGGTCAAGGTGACGCGTACGCGCGCGCGGCCCGTCGCGCGGTCAGCAGGTGCAGGTGCGGTTGCAGCTCACGCAGATGGTGAACACGTGCGTGCAGCAAGCGGTGGTGAGGGAGGTGGGGATCGCGCCGGCGGCGCCGGCGAGGTCAGCCTTGTCGAGTTGGTGCAGCGTCTCACGATGCAGGACGACCTTCGAAGAATTCCGCTTCATCACGTGCTCTCCTTCGGCGGCAGGTGCCCGGGGCCTGGAGTGGCCCGCGATCGAGAAGCTCTCACGGCGGTTGCCTTCGCTTCCCTTGCCGCCGGCATTCCGCATTACAATACCTTGTCACGAAAATTACAAGCGCCTCCGGCAGCATGGCTTGATCGACCGCCTGCCGTTCCCGCCTCTGCCGCCAGCGGAGGGCCGGACGCGGTCGTTCTCGAGCTTCACCTTGACGACATTCGGCGTTACCGCGGCGGCGTCCTGTGCAGTGGCCCGCATCACGACGAGGTTCCTTCGCCGCTGGGATCGGATGGCCGGAGCTTCATTCGTGGCTTCATGAGCGGTAGAGTGACCCGCAGATAGTTGCGCCCGCTTCAAAGTGTGCTTGCAGACGACGTCTGCCCCGCGGCCGCGGGTGCGCTGGCGGTTCAGGCTCGGGGCACGCCCCACGTCCGAACGGGCGTGCCCCGAAGGGCCGGGGGCTCAGAGCGTGCAGTTGCTACAGGCGGTGGTGCAGGTCCGTACGCTGACGCCTCCCGCCAGCAGCCGGAGCTGGTCCTCGTCCAGGCCGCGCAGCGTCTCCTTGGCGAGGTGGAGTTTCTTGGGCGTTGCTTTCTTCACGACAGTCTCCTTTCTGTGCCGGCCGTGAATGGCAGTGCGCGGAGCGCCGCGGCACCGGCACGAACGAGTGGTACTTTTATGGTGCGTGGACGAGGGCGGAGCGGGGCACGCGCCGCCGGCTCCTGCCCCAAGGCGGCCGGCCTCGCGTCGATCGCAATCGTGGCGAGCTACGTCCCGGCGCTGCGCGCCGCGACCGCCGGTCCCGTGACAGCGCCGCGGGCCGACTGGCGCCAGTATCCTGCGCGATTAATTCGCATGCGATTGGACTTGTTTCGCGCGCGTCGAGCCCGAGAGTCGCGCCCGTGAGCATCGACCGTCTCCCGCCAAGGAAGAAGGATGACATAGTCCGTCACACCGCTCTTCCTGCCGCAGGCCATCCAGGAACCGCCGAGCGCTGCGCCCGGGGTCGTGGGCACCCTTGAGCTACAGACCAACGTCTCCGACCATATGGCGCCCGGCAGCAGCGCCAGGAGGCCGAACAGCGTAACCACGCAGCCGCCGATGATCGAGAGGACGCCGAGCTCGGTAAGAGCATCGTCCCAATGAATCTGGGATGTATCGGATCCTTGCGTAGTAGAGGGCGAGGCAGCCGCCCCCAAATACCACCAGGAAAAGCCATAGGCCGAGGGTGGCCGCGGCAGAGTTAGGAAACCGGCCCGTTATGCGTTCCGGCTTCATTTGGCCACCCCGCCGGATGAGCGCTTCCGCGTTGCAAGGCCTCCACGAACACGTGCCGCGTGCCCCGCCTTAGGCTCGCTCATGGCAGGAACCTCCAAAGGATTGCTGCGCATCTTATCGAATGTATACAGATAATACTAATAACTGGTATCGCATATGACTAACCCACGATAGGCGCCAGCAGCGGCAGCGCACAGCGTAGGCCGCCCACTCCTCCACGAACCTTGACAGAACCTTTGCTCCCACCGCACCACCGCCACCCCATCAGGCACCAGGTGCGTCATCGTCATGGGGAACCGCCAGGGACTCTTAAGCTGTGGTTCCTCGGTCTAGTAAAGGCTGGCCCAGGTCGTCTCGGTCGTTCTGCTCTACACGGCGGGGCTACGACGCGGTACCAGCACCGGGATGACAGTGGACGTCGGGCGGGCGCTCCGGCTAAGCTATCGGCGAAATAAAAATATCCTCCTCGCCACCTGATGAGCCCAGTCCCAATCCAGACGGCTGCCGGGCCGGAACCGCGCGCTGCGTCATCCGCTTGGCGGCTGCCTTGGCGGCGCCGGACCGCGATCCTTCACGTCTTCATTTCGTCGCCGGGCGACTGCGCCGGCGAGAGGCGCGCCCTCCGCCGGGCGATACTCACGGTATCGAACGGCGAGCCGGCCCGCTCTCGTGGGATCCTATTACAACCATTGATGTGGGAAGACCTTCCTCCGGGCCAGGCGACGCCAGGGGACCTCCAGTCCGGTATCGACGCCCTTCTCGTTAGGTATGGGCTCGAAGAGTACGAGATCTATCTGGGCTTGATGAAAACCCGGATTGGCACGCCCACTCCGCGGAGCCGAAGCGGTACGGTCGAAGAGTTCGAAACGGCGCTCGAGCGGCGGCGCAAGACCCGCCAACCCGCGGAGATCCTCTTCTACTTCCTGGACGGCGAGGCTCCCCAGGAAGCCGTGACCACGTTCCGCGACGAGCTTGGGAACCGCGGCTTCCTGTACCGAAGCGCCGCCTCTGGCGAAGCGCTGGAAGCAGCCGTACACGTTCATCTCGCCCGCATCGTAGAAGAGTGGTTCCACTGGCGGAACCGCCTTCGCCGCCAGGTCCGGCATTGGCGAGGCGTGGTGCTCCTGACGGGTGCTCTGCTGATTCTCGGCGCGTCGCTGTTCTATATGCGATTCGATCGTGGCGCGGCGGTCCGCATCCGTGCGACGCTCGCACTCCAGGGGCCGCCTGCGGCGTCGGTAGTCTACGCTCGACTTTCGCCTTACATGTGGATTCATGGTCCCTCCGTTCGCCGTGATATCAACGGCGCCTTTCTCGCCAACGTCAAAGGCGCGCAATCGATCGCCGTCAGCCTCGGCCACTTCGAGGAATGGACAGTTAGCGCGGCACGGTTGCCGGATTTGGTTGGTCAAGGCCGGCGGTGGCTGGCGCCAAGGCTCGAGCGCGGCATGGAACAGCTCGGGATCGATCTGGCGACTACTCAGGAGCTGGAGCTGTGGACACGCGCCGGCGACTGCGGTCTATGGGACATCGACTCTCCGGTGTCCCGCCGCCTGCTCACCTCGATCGCGGCGCAGCGGCTCTTCGAAGCGCTGGATCGCGACGGGAGTGACCTGTCGCAGTGGTTCGCCCGCGAGGCCAGGCCGTTCGAGGTCGCGGGGCTACGGCTCTTCGCCGGCCGGGTTCTGTCGCGGGCGCCCGACTTCGCGCACTGGGGCACGATTCGCCACCGGGTCGAACTCCTCACCATCTCCCGCGACTGGAAGCGTATGGAAGAGGAGGCGACGCGAGCGTTACAGCGGCCCGACAAGGAATTCTCGCAGCCCGAGATCGCTACCTTCATTCGCCTGGCGCCCGCGGATCGAATCGCCACGTGGCTCAGCTGCAAACTTAGCCAGGGTGTCGAGCCGTTCGTGCTGGCACAGATTGTCGACGCCGCCGCGGCGAGACAGGACGCTGCTCCCCTGTTCCGCCTCTTGGAGCTCGATGCCGCGGGCTGCCTGCCGGCGGGGACCGACACGGCGGACCATATCTTTGCTGCCTTGCAGTCGCGGCCGCTGACGGAAAGTGGCGCCAGCGCCCTCGAACTGCTTCAGCGCCTGGTGCACGCCGCACAGCGGCCTGTGGACGAGGTGCTGCCACCCCTGCTCACCCTGGCATCGGTCGAACGCCTGGGAGATACAGAGCGAGCTGCCACCGCGCACTGGCTGATACGACAGCTGCGCACCTCTGCCGGGCGCCACAACTTCGAGGCGGCGGCAATGTTCTGTCTTGGGCGACTGAGAATCGGCGCCGCCGACAGGGCCCTGGCCAAGGAGATTCAGGACCATCTCAGCCAACGCACATCCTTCGGCTTCCAGGTCAAGGCCGCGCTGATCGACGCCGTGATCGAGAGGAAGGAGAGAAACGCTGTGCAGTGGGCCGCCGCGCTCGCCCGGCTGGCGCGCGAGCAGAGCCAATCCATCGGCAGGCCACTGGCGGACTGGCCGGTCCAGACGGCCTTCGTGAGATCGTTGGCTATTGCAGGGATACCGCACTGGCAGGATTTCCAGCAGCAGGCGGCGGAAACCCTCCGGCGGCGGGTAGACGAGCCACCCGACTTCAACGCCGGTGACTTCGACGTCGCCGCGGCTCGTCTCGTCACAAAACTGGAGGAAAAGGACCAGCTCGGGTTGCTCGCCCTACCCGCGGGCGTGATCAGCGACGAAATGGTGCCAGGTCGATGGGAACGGCGCCTCTACCTCCTCGGATTGCTTACGGCAGGCGACCAGCCCTTGAAGCCTGCGGTTACGCTCCGCCTGCTCAGGAGCCCGACCGTGGCGGGCGACCTGACCCAGAGGGTTGCAGCGCTGGCCGCTGCCCACGGCAACGCCATCGCCGCACGATTCTTCTCCCGCGAACTCGCACGCGACCCGCAACACAACGCGATTTACGTCGACCTTCTGGGCCGGGCGGGAGCCACGGATACCTTGGCGACCCTGCTCACCACCTGGAAGCCAGCCAGCGGAGCGGCGCAGATCCGCCGCGCTCTCGCCGCCGCGGAAGAGCTGCCGCGAGAGGCTTATTGCGATCTGGTCCGCGAGGCGGTGAGCACGCACGCGGATCTACCGGCGAACGAGCTCTGGCTTCACGGCGCGCATTGCCGGGTACAGAACGATCGGCTGATTGCCGCCGCCAGACGCCAGCTGGAAAGCGGCACCGAAGGCCAGCAGCTCGTCTTGGCGTTTGGGTACCTCGCCGCGGTCAGCGACGCGACGATCCGGCACGTGATTGGGGAGCCGGCAGCGAGGTCCGGTCTGGTCGCGTACCTGCGCCGCGCTTCGCCGTTTGATTGGATGGTCGTTGCTCAGGCTATTCCGCAGGCGGCCGCAACTGCCACGGATCCCAGCGCTTTCGGCGAGCTGGCTGCCGCGCGTCGTATCCTCTTCGTCGACACGGGACCGGGAGGGCAATCGTCAAGCCCCCAGTTCGTGGTGAAAGCCAGGTTGGCCTCGAATCCACTCCTCGCGATATACGCGGGCCTGCATCAGGACAGCGTGACACGTAGTTTGCTCGCAATGGCGGCCAGCCCAACGCTCGAAGTGGATATCCTGGGAAGCATCGAGGACCGACAGGCGGTCTTCGCAGGCTATTGCCTTTGGCTCGCCGCCGGCTCGATGACGTCCGCAACGTTCACTGTCCACGACCTGACTCGATCGTATCGCCTCCCCACCATCCTGCAGAACAATCACCCGACTCTCGTGCGAGGTGCTGCCGCCGTGCTCTTGGCGGCCGGCTCCAACTGAGGCTGGTGCCCCGGAAATCGCGTTTCTCGAGGCTGCCGCACGGGAGCGGCCCGCAGCCTCGTCGACTCCTGGTCGTCGTCTACACCTGGCACGGGGGAACGGGTACGTCTGATCTCGGTGCGGGAAGCCACCAGCAAGGAACATCGACAACACGAGGCGGAAAGATGAGAAAGGAATACGACTTCAGCAAGGCAAGGCGCGGCCCTGTCATCCCGCTTCCCTCCGGGAAGACCCGGATCACGATCCGCATCGACGACGACGTCCTACACTGGCTCAAGGCTCAGGTCCATGCCGCCGGCGGCGGCAACTACCAGACCCTTCTCAATGCGGCCTGGCAATAGCGGGCCACGCGGGGGTTCAAAACCTGATGCGGGAGCACACCCCCACCTTGCTCCACCTCTCCGACCTACACCAGGACACCAAGGTCTCCTGGCGGCGGCGAGTGCTTGGCGACGCCTGGAAACGCAACCTCGGCGAGATGGCGGGCGAGGGGGTCTACGACCTGGTCTGCTTCACCGGCGATGCGGCGTTCTCCGGGCAGCCGGCAGAGAATGAGCGGGTGACGGTGTTCTTCGAGGCGGTCCTGGAGCGGCTGGGGCTGGACTGGGAGCGGTTCTTCCCGGCGCCCGGCAACCATGACATCGACCTCGGGAAGGGAGCGTCGGAGGGGCGGGCGTTGCGCGGCAAGCTCCCACGGGCGCGGCGCGAGGAGGCCGCGGCCTGGCTCGCTGGCGGCCCGACGCCGCTCGGCTTTGACGACGGCGAGCGCGAGGCCGTGATGGCGCGCCAAGCGGCGTACCGCGACTGGGTGCAGGGGAACCTCGGGCGGCTGGATGGCTGACCGACGAGCAGGTAATGGAGCTGGCGTCGGAGGAGGGTGAGCCGCTTTCCGGGTTCCGCTTGGCGCTCGTGCACCATCCGCTCGACGAGCTGGCCGACGGCGCCTAGGCGCGGCGAGCGGGTGGATCTGCTGCCTGCGCGGGCATCTCCATGAACCCGAGGCGCAGCAGTGGGTCTTCGAGCGGCTCGGTGACGTGCGGGAGCGCGCGCTGACCCTGGGCCGGATCGCCGACCTGCTCCAGGCTCGCGGCGAGTTCCACGAGGCGCTGCGCATTCGGCGGGAGGAGCAGCTGCCCGTCTACGAGCGGCTCGACGACGTGCGCGAGAGCGCGGTAAGCCTGGGCAAGGTCGCCGCTGCCAGCGGCGCTCGATCTCGCGCTCGCGAGCGGGCTCCGCTGTTGCTCTGTCCGGAAGGGTGCGATGGGTCAAGGCTGGGTCGTGCAGTTGGCGACGACTTCCTGCCCGGCCCGACTCACGCGTCTTCCAGGAAGAGAGATCCGTTCACTGCGCAGCTTCCTCGATCACCTTCACCACCTCGCGCGGACGCGACAGGAAAGCCACATGACTGGCCATGAGCTCCGTCGTCTTGGCATTGGCGCGCTTGGCGTAGAAACGCTCGAGGTCTGGATTGATTGCCCGGTCCTGGGTCGACACGATGTACCAGCTAGGAATCGTCTTCCACGCCGCCGCGGCCACGGTGGCGCCGAACACCGAACCGTTGACAGGCTTCTGGGTGACGGCAAGAATCCGCGCCTCGGGCGTGGTCAAGTCGTTACAGAACACGTCGTGAAACTTGGTACGGTCGATGTAGAGGAAGCCAGCCGCGTCGGGAACCAAGGCCGCATTCGCCGGCGGCGGAGCGAACTTGGACGCGGCAGCGGTAATGGTCTCATCCGCATCCGGCGCAAATGCGGCGACGTAGACGAGCGACTTGACGTTGGCGTTGCCGGCCGCAGCACCGGTGATGACGACGCCGCCGTAAGAGTGCCCGACCACCACGACCGGCCTCGTCTGTGCGTCGATGACACGTTTCGCCGTCGCGATGTCGTCAGGCAGCGACGTCAGGGGGATCTGGACAGCGGTGACCTCGTAGCCGTCGCGCTCGAGGATGGGGATCACCTTCGCCCAGCTGCTGGCGTCCGCGAATGCGCCGTGGACGAGAACGATCGACGGCTTGGGTCGCGGCGCCGCGGCGACGGCGCCGACCGCGAGAAGAGCAATCATCATCAGCTTCATACGTCCTCCTTTCGCTCTGGGGCGATACTAGAGGAGACGGCGGCACGCGGTCGATCACACCAAGGTATCGATCGATACCTTGGTATCGCCGCGAGGAGCCGAGGGGAGACCCAGGCGATCCGCCATGCGCACCAGATCCGCAAGCGACCTGGCGGCCATCTTCCGCATGACCTTGCCGCGATGGGCCTTGACCGTGATCTCGCTCGTCCCGAGCTCAGCGCCGACCTGCTTGTTGAGGAGGCCCGAGACGACGAGGCCCATGACCTCGCGCTCGCGCCGCGTCAGCGACCGGTAGCAACGCTTCAGCTCTTGCTCCACGGCGTCTCGCTCGAAGACCCGCCGACTCTCTTCCAGGGCGCTCGCGATGGCGTCGAGCAGCAGGGTGTCCGGGAATGGCTTCGTCAGGAACTCCACCGCTCCCGCTTTCATCGCCTCGACCGTCATCGGCACGCTGCCACAGCCCGTGATGACGATCACCGGCATGCCCTGGCGTCCGGCGATGCGCTTCTGTACGTCGAGGCCGCCGAGGTCCGGCAGCGCCATGTCGAGAACGAGACAACTCGGCACGGCGTGCGGTGGCTCGGCGAGAAAGTCTGCCGCCGTCGCGAAGAGCCGCGGCTCCCATCCCGCGGTGCGGATCAGCAGCTCGAGCGATTCGCGCACCGATACGTCGTCGTCGAGCACGAACACCATCCCACCGGGCGAGCTCATGTCCCCGTCCCCCGTAGTGCCAGCTCAACCGCCGCGAGCAGCGCAGTGTCGCTGAACGGCTTCGAGAGGCACTCGATCGCACCCTCGCGCAGCAGGCTGGGGCGCGTCGTCGCGTCCGCATGTCCGGTGATGAAGACGATGGGGATCCACCGCCGCCGGGCGCGCAGCTCGCGCTGGAGCTCGATCCCGGACATGCCGGGCATCGCGAGGTCGAGGATCAAGCAGCGCGTGCAACCACAGGCCTCTGAATCCAGGAACTCCTCCGCCGAGGCGAACGCCGCCGTCGCGAATCCGAGCTGCCGCAGCAGGTCCGGTAGCGACTCGCGAACGGACTCGTCGTCGTCGACGACCGAGATCAGGGGCTCGCGATGGGCAGGAAGAATGCGAACGTCGCTCCCGGGCCGCCCTCGTTGCGCGCGGCCCACAGACGGCCATGGTGACTCTCGATGATCGATCGGCTGACGGACAAACCGATCCCCATTCCCTGGCTCTTCGTGGTGTAGAACGCATCGAACAGGCGCTCCGGATCCTGTCCGTCGAAACCCACCCCCGAATCGATCACGGCCAAGAGCACGCCCTCGGCGTCACGTCGCGTTCGTATCGTGATCTCGCGCGGGCGCTCGACGACGTCGAGGAGCGCTTCCTTCGCGTTGAGCAGGAGGTTCAACACGACTTGCTGCATCTGCACGCGATCCCCCGGGACGGCTGGCAGGTCGGGAGCGAGCTCGCAGCGGCAGGTAATGCGCTCGCGTTGCAGCTCTTGCGCCGAGAGCGCGATCACCTCGTGAGTCGCTTCGTTCAGCTCGAGCAGCCCGGGGGAGGCGGCGCCCTTGGCAAAGAGCGCACGGAGGCGCGCGATGACTTCCGAAGCACGGTTCGCGTCGCGGATGGTGCGTCGCGCAGTCTCGCGAGCGCCCTCGACATCGGGTGGATCCTCGGCGAGCATCCGCAGCGACGTGCTGGCGTTGGTGACGATGCCGGCGAGCGGCTGGTTCACCTCGTGTGCGATCGAGGCGGTGAGCGCACCGAACGTCGTCTTCCGAGCGACGCGTGCGAGCTCTGACCGCACCTCGTCGAGCGCTGCCTCGCTGCGCTGCAAATCAGCTTCACGCTGCGATCGCTCGATGGCGATGCTCGCGATGTGGGTGAACTGCTCGATGATCGTCTGATCGAGCGCGCTAGGAACTCCCGGCTGCTCGTGCCATATGGCGAAGGTACCGAGAACGGCTCCGGATCGCGACAGGATCGGCGTCGACCAGGCGCTGCGCAGCCCGAAGTCGATCACGGCTGCACGCCAAGCGAGCCCTTGCCACCGGGGATCGACGACCAGATCAGCAACGACGACCTGAGCTTTGAGCGACGCGGCAACTCCGCACGGCCCGACGTCCTGCCCAACAGGTACGTCCTCGACGGCCCGGTCGAAACCTGGTGGCAGGGTCCGGCCGGCGCCGAAATGGAACCTCGCATGCCTGTCGACGAGCAGGATCGAGCAATGCAGACCGCTCCCGGTGGCTTCCGCGATCGTGCACAGCGCGTCGAGGACGACCGGGAGGGGCTCGCCGGTCGCGACCAGCTCGAGCAGCCGCCTCTCACCGGTAAGGAGGGCCTGGGCGAACCCCAAGTCCGCAATTGCCATGCGCGGCATAGCTTCTATGACCATAGACCGCGTGAAATCCAGTGTCAATTTATACCATGGTATCGGTGGACCTCGGATGGTACGCGGCAGTGCCCGCACGCTCGTCTCGCGACCGCCACCGGCCCGGGGTCGTCCCCTCCCACGAGCGAAACGCTCGATAAAAAGAGTTCGGGTCCTCGTAACCGACGAGGTGCGCCACCTGGTTGATCTCGATCGACGGCTCCCGCAGGTAGATGCGCGCGAGCTCCCGCCGCGCCTCGGCAAGCAATGCCCGGAACGTCGCTCCTTCCTCGGCGATCCGGCGCTGGAGCGTACGGCTGCTGACGCCGAGCTCTCGCGAAACGGCCTGGATGTCTGGTCGGTTGTCGGCGATCAGGCGCTTGAGCGTCCACTTCACCGGTTCGCGGACGGCGCCGTCCTTATGCTGGCCCGAAAGCGCCATCACCAGCGACGGCTGCAGCATCTCGAGGAGCTCCGGGTTATGGGTGACGAAGCGGCGCGCGAGATCGCTGGCACGCAGGACGAGCATGTCGCGCGCTGCGCCAAAGCTCACCCCGCAGCCGAAGAAGCCTTCGAGGACTCGCTTCGCGCCGCGAGGCCGGACGAGCTCCACGCGGACCGGCTTCAGCGCCGTCTGTGTCCCACGCCGCCCCAGCTCGAGGATCAAGGCGAGAGTGGCGTCCACCAGCAGCGGCGGCGTCGGCTCCCGTGTGTGCATCCATGCGAGCTCGACGGTGCATTGCCCGCGGGCCTCGTGGAGGTGCATCTCCTCGGGAGAGCAGAGCTGCTTGAACCGGGACAGGCGACCCAGCGCATCGCGGTAGTCGCGAGCGTAGAACGAGGCGAGAGTCGCCGGCGGGAGCTGGCCGAGCTCGAGCTCGCGCGCGAGGCGCAACCCGAGGTCTGGTTGCGGACGCAGCTCCGCGATGCCTCGCCAGAGCGCGAAGAATTGCGCCGTGGTGACGGAGGTCCTCTCGCCGTCATAGAGCGCGCTTGGCAATCGGGCGTGCCGCAGCACGGCCATCGGGGTGAGCCCCAGCCGCTCGAGCCAGAACCAGACGATCTTGGGGACCCTGAATCGGTCAGGAACGCGGAGTGTGGTCATCGTGTTCTCGTGAAGGTTAGCACCGCCGCGAGGAAATGGCGCGTCGTGCAAGTACGTTGGCATGCGCCGCTAGTCACCGGCGGGGTGAAGACGCGGCAGACTATTTCCGTGGCGCGCGCCGGCGGTCGGCGACGAGGAGGAAGAGATGGGTCCCACTGCGCAACAGGTGTCGTTTGCCCGGATGGTCACCACCCGCACGCGTGTCAACGGCAGGGCGATGGCGCTGACCCATGAGGCACGCGTCTCGCTGCTTGACCTGTTGCGGGAGCGTCTTCAGCTCACCGGCACCAAGAAGGGCTGCAACGAGGGGGCCTGTGGGGTGTGCACCGTGTTGGTGGACGGGCGCCGCGTCAACGGGTGCATGATCCTGGCCGCCTCCTGCGATGGTCGAGAGGTCACCACCGTCGAGGGCCTGGCCGCACCTGATGGCGCGTTGCACGCCGTCCAGCAGGCGTTCATCGATCACGACGCCTTCCAGTGTGGTTACTGCACTCCAGGCCAGCTGGTCTCGGCCTTCGCCTGCATCCGGGAAGGCCACACGGGCTCTGCGGCAGAGATCGCCGAGTGGATGAGCGGCAACATCTGCCGCTGCGCCGCCTACCCCCAGATCGTCGCCGCCGTGGCGCAGGCGGCCGCGGAGAAAAAGCATGCATGACTTCGCCTATGGGCGGGCCACCGATCTGACCCAGGCCGTGGCGGCCCTCGCGGCTGGAGCGGTGGCCATCGCGGGTGGCACGGAGCTCCTCAACTGGATGCGTCTCGGCATCGCCGATACGGATGCAGTCGTCGACATCGGCCACCTCGCGGAGCTGCGCGGGATCACGGTCGAGGGCGACGTCCTCCGCATCGGCGCGCTCGCGACGCTCAACGAGATCGGCGAAAGCGAAGCGGTGCGCACGACGGCGCCCGCCCTCTCCCAGGCCTGCCTCAAGGCCGCCTCGGCACAGCTGCGCAATCTCGCGACGATCGGCGGCAATGTCCTGCAGAAGACGCGTTGTCCCTATTTCCGGGTGGAGGCGGCCACTGCCGGCGCGATGCCGTGGCCGTGTAACAAGCGCGCGCCCGGAACGGGTTGCGCCGCCCGGGAGAGCGGATACGCACGCCTGGCGCTCTTCGGTGGCACCGACGAGTGTGTGGCGACCCAGCCGTCGGACCCCGCGGTGGCACTGGCGGCGCTGGACGCCACCGTACATCTGGCCGGCGCCAACGGCTCGCGCGAGATCCCGATGACGGACTTTCATCTGACGCAGGAGGAGGCTCGACGAGCCCATCCACCACCGGGTGACGCCGCCTCGGTGGTGCTGGAGAATCGCCTGCGTCGCGGCGAGCTGATCGTTGCGTACAGCGTGCCGGTCGGCGACGTTTCGCGGCGCTCGGCATATCTGAAGGTGCGCGAGCGCGAGTCCTATGAGTACGCGCTGGTGGCGGTCGCCGCCGCCGTGGCGCTCGATGGCGCCCGTATCCGCGCGGCCCGCATCGCGCTCGGTTCGGTGGCCCAGAAGCCGTGGCGCCTCACCCCAGCCGAGACGGCCCTTGTCGGCCAGACGCTCGACGAGTCGTCCATCGACCGCGCCCTCGAGGCGGCGCTCGCCGCCGCCCGCCCGCCAGCCGGCAACGAGTTCAAGGTGGTGCTCGCGAGGAATGCCGCACGCCGCGCGCTGCTGACGGCGGGAGGAGTCGCATGAATGGAGAGACGGCGGCCCCGATCGTGGGCCAGGACCATCAGCCTACCGCGGGCATCGGAGCGCCGATTCCCCGCCACGACGGGCGTGCCAAGGTCACGGGCGAGGCCAAGTACGCCGGCGAGGAGATCCCCCCCGACGCCTTGCACGCCGTGGTGGTCGCCTCGTCGATCGCGCGCGGCCGCTTGACTGGGCTGGATGCCCAGAGCGCGCTCGCCGTGCCGGGGGTGGTGACGGTGCTCACGCACCGGGAAGTGCCCAAGCTCGGGCCAGCGACGGTGCTGCCGTTCGGTCAAACCCAGCTGCCCCTGCAAAGCCCGGAGATCCATTACGAAGGAGAGCCGCTGGCCCTGGTCCTGGCGGAGACCCTGGAAGCGGCGGTAGAAGGGGCGGCCCGCCTGCGGCCCACCTATGAACCAATGCCATCGGTCAGCTTCGAGGACGGCCGCGAAGTCGTGCCGCGCAGCGGCAGCGAAGGCAACGCCGCCTTCGCGATCATGGCGATCGACGTCGAGAAAGGCGAGGTGGGAGCCGCCTTCGAGAACGCGGCGGCGGTGATCGATCAGATCTACCGGACGCCTTGTCGCCACCACAACACCATGGAACCATCGGCGACGCTGGCCGAGTGGCGTGGCGACACGCTCGAGGTGCACGACGCCACCCAGTGGACGTACGGAGTCCGCTACGGGCTGTCGGCGGTGTTCGGCATTCCTCCCGAGAAGGTCCACGTCCGCTGCCCCTACACCGGCGGCGGTTTCGGCGCCAAAGGCACCGTCTGGTCCCACCAGTTCCTCGCGGCGTTGGGAGCCAAGATCTCCGGACGCCCGGTCAAGCTCGCGCTCACGCGGGCGGCTTGCTTCACCGGCTGCGGGTATCAACCGATGATGCGGTCCCACGTGCGGCTTGCCGCCGATCGCGACGGCGCCCTCCGCGCGGTCGTCCACGAGACGGCGAACCTGACCTCCCAATTCGACGACTACGTGGAGTTCGGCAACGCCGGCGCGCGCGGCCTGTATGCCACGCCGGCGCTCCTCGTGCGCACGCGAATCGTCAGGGCCGACGTCAGCACGCCGACGGCGATGCGCGCTCCGCATGAGGGGCCGGGAATGTTCGCGCTCGAGGGCGCCATGGACGAGTTGGCCGTGGCGCTCGACATCGATCCGCTCGAGCTGCGCCTGCGCAACTACGCGGAGTCCGATCCCTTGGACGGCAAGCCTTTCTCGTCGAAGAAGCTCCGGGAAGCGTACACCGAAGCGGCACGGCGCTTCGGCTGGTCGGGGCGTCCGCGCACGCCACGTTCCATGAGGGACGGCCACAAGCTCCTTGGCTGGGGTATGGCGTCGGCCATCATGGGAACCAACCGCATCGCCGCCAACGCTCGCGTCCGTTTCGCGGTGGATGGCGCGGTCACCGTCGAGGCCGGATGCCAGGAGATCGGCAACGGGGCGGCCACGGTGCTGCCGCAGGTCGCCGCCGATGTGCTGGGGATTCCGATCGAGCGGATCACGCTGCGACGCGGCGACACCGGCCTGCCGGAAACCGGCGGCACCTTCGGCTCGTCGACCACCATGTGTGTCGGCTCCGCGGTCGCCGACGCCGCCGAGAAGCTCAAGGCGCGGATCGCCGCGCTCGCCGCGGTGAACGGAGCGAGCGGCACGAATGCCGCGATTCCACCCGCACGATGGGGCGCCATCCTCGGCGAGCGCGGAGTGGCGGAGGTCGTCGCCGACGGCGCCTTCTCCCCGGTCGGATCGCCGTGGGATCTCAACGGCGGGCAGTCCGGTTACGCCATGCTGAGCTGGGGTGCCGTCTTCGTCGAGATGGAGGTGGACGAGGCGCTCGGGCTGGCGAGAATGCGCCGCTGTGTCGCGGGGTACTCGGTGGGGCGCGTCATCAACCCGCGTACGGCGCGGTCGCAGGTGATCGGCGGCATCGTCTGGGGCTACGGGCGCGCCATGCTCGAGGAGAGCGTCATCGACCGCCGCTACGGGCGATTCCTCTCGAAGAACCTCTCTGGCGTGATGCTGCCGGTCAACGCCGACATTCCACGCGACATCGACGTGTTCTTTGTCGATGAGCATGACCAGCATGCCTCGATGATCGGGGCGCGCGGCGTCGGAGAGGTGGGCGAGGTCGGTGTTGCGGCGGCGATCGTCAATGCCCTGTATCACGCGACGGGCACACGGATCCGCAGGCTGCCCGTACACGCCGAGGACCTGCTTGCCTGATCCACCGGCCATCGGTGGCGTCAGCCGGTTCGTGCACTGCAGTAGCGTCGGCGGGGGTGATTGACGAGGCGGTCGAGCGCGAAACGCAGCGACCCACGCGCCGAGCTGCGCTTGGTAGCGAACCGGGAAGGCGCGGCGGCGCGCAGTGCCGGCACCCGGAGCGGTCGATGAGTTCACACCCGGGAGGGATTGGCCCTCCCTGAGGTTCGGCAAGCGGCGAGACCACTGTTGTCTCGTAGGGGGGGCACGGCGCCGCGCCTGCTCGACAACCGGCAGGCCGCGGTCCATCCAGGCCTGGCTGTTGCAGTCGTCCAGGCCTGGCTGTTGCAGTCGGGCGGCGCCCGGTCCGCCCCGGAATGGATCGAACGGATCGACGGAAGCGCGAGGCTCGCGCGCCCGCCGCGGCCCTTCAAGGAGCGACCCGACCGCCCAACCGCCGAAACCGCGAGGGGGAGCGGCGCGCAGCAGTACTCCGCCCCCTCCCGCCGCCCCTAGCAGAGGTCCGTGCAGTTACCGCCGGTTGGACAGCCGCAGCGGGTGAGGCAGCTCCCGCTACAGAACTCGGTGACGGTGACGGTGCAGAACGGGGCGGTGATCTTTGCGGCCGCCGCCTCACGGAGCACCGGACCGGCGAGCTTGCGCAGCGTGTCGCGATGGAGCGCCAACTTCTTCTGGTTCTTTTTCACGTCGTTCTCCTGGTCGGACCTCGAGGACTTGCTCGTCGATCGAGGGATGTCGAATTCGTCTCCACACGTAGGGAAGCGCATTCGCCGCGCACCAGGGGACACGCGGGCCGCCGGTTCGGGCAGGGGCGGGATCGCTTTGTTGCTCTTGGTGACCGCTGCCGCCGGGATCGGCCGCCGGTGGCGCCGGTGCCGCCGCCGGCTCCGGCGGCCCCCAACCGCGCCGCCCGGGGTCTCGAGGATCAGGCGGTCGCCGGGCGCCACCTCGCAGCCGGCGATCGACGGCAGCTCGAGCATCTCCCCGCCGGCGCGCACCAGCCGCTGGCGCCCAGGCTGTCCGGGTCCGCCATGCCGGAAGAAGAAGAGCGACAGGGAAGCGGCGGCCGGCGCGGCCCGCCCCGCTCGACAACCGCGCTGAACGCAAGAAAGACGAATATCCATAGCCCGACGGGACCGCAACCATGTCGATGAGACCGAAGGGGCTCTCGGAGGCGGAGGAACATCCATCCTCGGCGCCACGACCGGTATCGGGATGGACCTCCTGGTCGAGGACAGCAGCAAGCTCGTGACTCCTGCGGAGCTGCTGCGGCGGCCCGGGTGCGCGCCACCGTCGCCAAGGTCTAGAATGGGGGATCGGGTCAGAGCGTGCTTCAGCATGCCGTTTCCAGGAGGAACCGCGATCTTGAGGCTTTGCAGCTGGGTGGGCGTGCTCCTTGCCGCGGGTGCTTCGCTGCCGGCAGCGGCGGTGCCAGCGGGCTCGGCGCCAGCGGCCGGCGGCGCCAGGCTCGCGCCCGGCTACGGCACCTTTGATGTCGGCTTCGAAGCCAACCAGGGGCAGGCCGGGGCGGCGGCGGTCCGCTTCCTCTATCGCGGGCCGCTCTACACGCTCTGGCTGACACCGACCGAGGAGGTGATCCGCCTGCGCGGCGGCGGCGCGGCGGCGGCTCCTGCCGTGGTGCGGCTGCGGCTCGAAGGCGCCGATCCCGCCGCGCGCTGGACGGGAGAGGAGCCGCAGGCGGCGCGCAGCAACTATTTCGTCGGCACCGACCCGCGCCGCTGGCGCACCGGGATCGCCCGCTTCGCGCGCGTTCACGCGGCCGGCGTCTGGCCGGACATCGATCTCGTGGTGCGGGAGAAACGGCGGCAGGTCGAGTATGACCTGCTGGTCGCCCCCGGCGCCGACCCGGCGCGCGTCCGCTTCACCGTAGAGGGTGCGGAGTCAGTCGCCATCGGCGACCAGGGCGAGCTGATCCTGCACACCCCGGCCGGTGATCTGGTGCAGCCGGTGCCCGCGATCTACCAGCAGGAGGGCGCCCGCCGCCGGCAGATCGCAGGCCGGTGGACCCTGCGCGCCCGTGGCGCCGGCGCAGCTCCTGTCGCCAGTACCGCCGAGATCGCCGGCACCGAGGTCGGCTTCGCCATCGGCAGCTACGACCGCACACGGCCGTTGGTCATCGATCCGACCCTCCTCTACTCCACCTACCTGGGCGGCAGCGGGATCGACGGCGTCACCCAGGTGGCCGTGGATCGAGCCGGCAACGCCTACGTCACCGGCTCCACGGGGTCCGCCGATTTCCCTGGCACCGGCCGCAGCCCCGTGCAGTCGACGTTCGGCGGCGGCCAGGATGTCTTCGTGACGAAGATCGATGCCGCGGGCACCGCCATCGTCTACTCCACCTACCTCGGCGCCGACGGCGAAGACATCGCCGGCGCCATTGCCGTGGACGGCGGCGGCAGCGCGTATGTCACCGGGATCACCACTTCGGCCCACTTTCCCGGCACCGCCGGGAGCGCCATCCAGGCGGCACCGGCGGGCAACCAGGACGCCTTTGTCACCAAGCTCAACGCAGCCGGCACCGCCATCGTCTACTCGACCTATCTCGGCGGCAGCGGGATCGATCAGGCCAGGGGCATCGCCGTCGACGGCGCCGGCAATGCCTACGTCGCCGGCTACACCCAGTCGACGGACTTTCGCGGCGTGAGCGCGGCATCGCTCCAGGGCAGCATCAACGCCGTGGAGAGCGGCTTCGTCACCAAGATCAATGCCGCCGGCAGCGCCATCGCCTACTCGACCTACCTGGGCGGCAGCAACACCTTGGGCAGCCTCAACGGCATCGCCGTGGACGGCTCCGGGAGCGCGATCGTCGTCGGATACACGGCTGGGACCACCTTTCCCGGTGTGACCCGGGAGTCGATCCAGCCGGCTTTGGCCGGCGAATTCGACGCCGTCGTCACCAAGCTCGATCCCGCCGGCAAAGGCATCGTCTACTCCACCTTTCTGGGCGGCGCGGGCATCGACATCGCCGAGAGCGTCGCCTTGGACGGCGCCGGCAACGCCTATGTCGCCGGCTACAGCTCGTCGAGCACCTGGAGCGTCGCCGGCCTGCACTCGATCCAGCCGCACATCGCCGACGCCGCCGAGAGTGGCTTCGTCGCCAAGATCGACTCGACCGGCAGCACTCTCGTCTACCTGACCTTCCTCGGCGGCAGCTCGACCGGCTCGGCCGGCGATCTCGCGCGGGCCGTCGCCGTCGACCAGGTCGGCAACGCCTACGTCACCGGCTCCACCACATCCGCCGCTTTTCCCGGAGTCAACCCCAGCTCCCTGCAATCCACCCTCCAGGGGTCGACCAACGCCTTCCTGACCCAGATCGATCCCCAGGGCACCGCGCTCGTCTACTCCACCTATCTGGGCGGCAGCGGCTCAGATACCGCCTGGGGCCTCGCCCTCGACGCCGCCGGCAATATCTATGTGGGCGGCTACACCACCTCGGCGGACTTCCCCGGCGCTTCCGCCAGCCCGATCCAACCCGCCCTGGCCGGCGTCGAGGACGGCTTCCTGGCCAAGATCTCCATGGGCATGCGGTTCTACACGCTGCCGCCCTGCCGTCTCATCGACACCCGCGCCACCGCCGGTCCCCTCGGCGGCCCCAGCCTGCAGTCCCACGCCCAGCGCACCTTCGCGGTCACCGGCATCTGCGGCGTCCCCGCTACCGCCCGCGTGCTGGCCGTCAACGTCACCGTCGTCCAACCGGGCGCCGCCGGCGATCTGCGCCTCTTCCCTGCCAGCACCGCCGTCCCGGACACCAGCCAGGTCGCCTTCGCCGCCGGCCAGGTCCGCGCCGACAGCGCCATGCTCCTGCTCGGCGCCGCCGGCTTCACCGTCCAGCTCGACTCGACCGCCCAGGTCGACTTCATCCTCGACGTCAACGGCTACTACCAGTAGCCACGCCGCCGCAGCCGCAGCCGCTCCTATTTGCGGGCCGCGCTATCATTTCGTGAATGCTGGCAAGATCGCTCCCGGCGCCCCTGCCGCCGTCGGGAGGCGCGAGCGTCCGGCCTGGCGGTTAGCGCTGCTGCGCCGGTGGCGCGAGTCGGAACGACTGGGCGAGCTGGTCGGCCGCGGCGCGCGCCTTGGCGACTATCTTCGGGCTGACGCAGGCTTGGCGGTAATAGGCATTCACCCGCTCGCGCTGCTTCTGCTCCGCGCGCGAACCGCCCTTCCCATCCGCCGGAGTCCACGGCAGGCTCTCGGGGGCCGGGAAGTCGCAGTTGCCCACGCGGGTGCTCAGCTCGATCAGGTTGGAGCCGCGCTGCGCATAGATATAGATGGCGAGGCCGACACCCGGCGGGTCCTGCGTGTCGCCGGCGAGGAAGACCGCCTGCGAATCGGCGCCGGCGAGCTTCACCCCGTCGAGCCGCGCGAGGAAGACCGAGATGTACCCGGCGCCGCCGATCCGGGAGGTCGTGACCTCGGCGCCAAGGGCCGGCGGCCGGCCCTCGACGATGGCGCGGAATGCCGAGCAGATCTCGCGCTCCGAGGGCCGCTTGCAGAGGCTGAGGTCGGTGACCGCCATGAACGTGCCCACGTCGCTGGGAAGGGAGTAGTAGACGGCGAGTGGCATCTCCGAGCCCTCGTCGCCAGGATCGCCCAGCTGGTCGTCGAAGGTCCGAGTGAAGCGCTCCGCATCGGCGGGAGCGGTCTTGATCGCGGCGAGCGTCGGCGGCAGCGCCGCTTTCGGCGCCGGAGCCGCCGCCGCCTGTAACGCGCCGGCCCAGGAGAGCAACATGACGAGTTGGAGCGCGGCGCCACGGGTCAGCATCGGGTCTCTCCATTCCGGCGGCAGCTCACATCCCGCCCTCCTTCGATGCGCACGGCCGCAGCGTCCGGGGACATCGGTGCGCCAGCCGCGGCAGGCAGGGCCGGTGCCGCGGCGGGGTCCTACCGGTAGAACGCCCGCTGCACGTCGTAGATCTCCGGGCGGCTCTGGCAACAGCATTGTCTTGTATTTAGACTTTTCTTGAGATAAGCTTAACTAATGATAGCATCTTCTGCGCGACGCGCGTGTAGATCGGCGGGGAGCGGCGAGGCTCGATTGGCGCCTAACACGGCCCCCAGCAGCGGGCGCTTGGCCCAGAGGGCGGGGCTGACATGGGCGAGGGCCTTGATGTTTCCTATTAGCCGCAGCCGCACCCCGTGCGACTGTGGACGATTGACAGGCCTAAAAGGAGATATGCCATGGCCAGCAAGAACGATGTCACCCTGAAGTGCAACACGGCAAACTACATCACCAACGTCGAATACACCGGCACGTTCAACCATCCGAACGTATCCACCGGCAGCATCACCGCAACGCCCAGCGGCGACAAGAAGATCTGGACCGTCACCATCTACTGCGACCGCAAGGGAAGCGACCAAGTCGCTGCAGATTTCCGTGCCCTCTTCAACCCGCCAGCGTTGCACATGTACGCGGATAAGATAATCGACTCGGTCCCGGGAAAGCTGAACTTCTACGCGAGCTTCAAGATGACGACCAGCGACGGTGGCAGCTTCGACATCTACCTCGGGCAGGGCCACCATGGCACAACCAACAACTGGTGGATCGGCTCGAACAACCTCACCAACGTCCCCACCTCAGCGAAGACGCTCGAGCAGTTGAACCCGAGGGTGAAGGTCGACGTCAGGGCGCCCGACCACAAGACCTTCCTGTTTACCAAGGCGTGACGAGAGGGGAGGCGAGACTGCCAGAAGGAACCGACGACCGTTGCGCCGAGGGTGACTTCGCCGCGGAAGCCGCGTCCCGCCGGCGCGGCCGCTCACCAGCCCGCCGCCGACGGTCGCCGAGGCGTAAGCGGTCAGTGACCACTGCCGGACGGGGAAGCCGGCCGCCACGAACTTCCCGTCGGCACCGCTCACCGCCGATGACAGGTCCGCCAGATCGAGGCTTGCGATCTGGACGCCGGCGCCCGCCAGCGGCATGCCGTCGGGCCCCAGCACCACGCCGCTGACGGTCGTCGTCGGCGCGGCGGGAAGAACGATCGCGCCGACGTTGGTGACCCCGCCAAGCACTGGGCTCACGATGCCCGCGAAGGTGCCGGTCGCGGGGCAACCGGCGACGATCCCGGTGGCGGATACGGAGATGGGTCCCTGGGCTGTCGCCACCGCCGGCACCGCAAAGGACCCATCGGTACCGGTGGTGGCGCTCCCCGTGGTGGCGCCGGCGCTGACCGTGACGGTGGCCGCCGCGACCGGATTGCCGCCCGGATCCACCATCATGCCGTCGATCGTCGTCCCAGGATCGGCTATACCGAAGACCGTGATATCGGGAGAGGCGGCCTGCAACCCGAGGCTGTCGAAGGCCAGCACGTGCAGCCGGGTGGACTGGCCGGCCGCCGGTGCGGCGATGCTGAAGTCGTAGGGTGGCCCGATCGTGTCGTTGGCCACGTCCGCGCCATCGACGAAGAGCTCCACGGCGATGATGCCCGCCGCCGAGCTCGCGCCACCGAGCACGCCGACCGCCGTGCCCGCCACCACCTGCTCGCCGTCCGCTGGCGCGATCACGCTCACCGCGGGCGGCTGGTCCGGCGTCACGTTGACCGTCACCGGTCCGGCAGGCGCTCCCGCTCCGCCCACGTCGTAGGCGATGGCGGTCACCGCCAGGGAGGTCATGCCCGGCTGCGTCTGGTAAAAGGCGTAGGCCGGCGGTGGCCCCGAGCCCACCAGCTGGCCATTGACGTAAATCTCCACCTTGGTCACCGCCACCGCATCGCTGGCGTGGGCGGCGATCACCAGCTGCTGGCCGGCGATCAGGCTCGTGCCCGGCACTGGCGACAGCAACGACACCACCGGCAACGGATAGGGCTGGACGCTCACGGCCTCCTGGGCGGTGGCCTGCACGCCGCTGACCCCCGTGACCACCGCCGACAGGCTCAGACTCGTCTGGCCCGTAGGCACGGCGAAGGTCGTCTGGTAGGGCGGGCCGTAGACCGTGTCCACAACCGCGCCGTTGACCAGGAAGGCCACCGAAGTGACAGCCACGTCGTCGTGGGCCACGGCGACGACGGTGAGCGGTACCCGCTCGAGGACCGAGGCGCCGGCCGCGGGGGCGGTGATGGCGATCGTCGGCGGATTGGTGCCGGCATCGGTGGGGATCCGGTACAAGCCGGTGTAGAGCCCGCCGGCGCCGGTGCTGGCGAAGTCCCCGAGCATCCCGGTCGCGGTGACGAACACCGCGCCATCGCGCACCACGATGTCGGTGCCGCGGACCGCGCCGGCGCCCGGTGCCTTGCTGAGGTCGAGCAGCGAGATGTACACCGGCGGCAGGGAGCCGATGTCGAAGATCGGCACCTGGTTGACCGCGAAGAACTGCGAGGCGAGGGCGAAGTGGTCCTCGAGCGCCACGCGCGTGGCGCCGAAGTTCTCGGCGCTGGCGCCCACCTCGACCGGAGTCGTGGGGTCCGCCAGCTCGACCACGTGCAGGCCGCCGTAGTAGCCGAGCGACTCCCCGGCGGCGACGTAGCCCAGGTGACCGCGCGCCGTGACGCTGCCGGCGAAGGGCGCGTAGACCGGCGTCGCTCCCAGTAGCACCGGCAAGGTGGGGTTGCTCACGTCGACCACGCTCACCCCTCCCCAGGCCTGCGCCACCACCGCATAGGTGCCGGTCAGGCTCACCGCCCGCGGCACCCCCGGCAACGCCACCGCGCCGACCTCGACGGGCTGTGCCGGGTTGCTGGCGTCGACGACATGGAGCCCGGAGTTCATGTCGGCCAGGTAGACCATGCCGCCCGCGACGGCAAGCCGCACCACCAACGCACCGGGGATGGGCAGCCTGGCGACGCGCACCGGATGGGTCGGGTCGCTGACGTCGACGATCAGCAACGCGTCGCCGTTGGCAACATAGGCCATCGTCCCGGAGACTCGGACGTCGTCGGCATTGCCTGGCGTCAGCAGGTAGGCGACCAGGCGCGGCCCGACCAGCAGCGAGACGTCCACCACCTCCAGGCCGGCCGCTCCCGCCGCGACGTAGGCATAGTCGCCCGCGACCTCGACGGCGTTGGGGAAGCCGTTGAGCGGCAGGTAGGCGAGCGCCGTGGGCGAGAAGCTCTGCACCGTGACGCTGGCGGTCCCGGCATGGCCGGCGTTGCTGACCGTGACCGTCGCGCTGCCGTTCTGGCCGGCGTAGACGCGCCCCGCTTCGGCGCCAAAGTTGGCGACCGTGAGATCGCTCGACCCGACCGCGGTCTGATAGAGCGGATTGAACATGTCGATGGTGCGGCCGTCGATCACGTTACCCACCGCCTGCAGCTGCCGTGAGGACTGGCCGTCGACGGTGTTGAAAATCAGGCGGAACGAGCTCGGCGAGACGGTGATCGAGGAAAGCGCGGCCGCCAGGTTGAAGCTGTGGATGTCGAGCGGGTCGCTGCCGGTCGCGACCTCGACGCCGTCGGAGATGCCGTCGCCGTCGGTGTCCCAAAGCAGAGGGTTGGTGTGATAGATGTGCACCTCGTCGCCGTCGGAGAGGCCGTCGCCGTCGGTGTCGGGGTTATTGGGATCGGTGCCGTACTGGTACTCCTCGAGGTTGGTGAGCCCGTCGTGGTCGGGATCCTCCATCGCCACGTAGGGGTCGTTCGGATCGAGGCCATGCGCCACCTTCCAGTCGTCGGGGATGCCGTCGCCGACCGTGCTGCCGGACATGCGACCTCGAAGCGCAGCACCGCCAGGGCGCCGTCGTGGAGCGCGCTGACCATCGCCACGCCGCTCGCGCCCGCCGTCACCAGCCCGCTGCCGCTCACCGTCACGACCTGCGAGTTGCTGGTGCGGTAGGACGTCCCCGGGTCCGCCGTCAGGTCCGCCGTGGAAGCATCGGCATAGGTCGCCTGCACCGTCAGCTGCACCGTCTGGCCCTGGGCCGTCAGGTGCAGAACGGCAGCGGTGAGGCCGATCGAGGCCGGCACCGGCGGCGGACTCTGGAAGTCGATGGTGGCGATGTCCAGGGCGCCGCCGACCGGCACCGACACCAGGCCCGAGCTGCCCGAACGCACGCTGTCGCCGCTCACGCAGGTGGCCCGCACCCTGACCGTGCCCAGGTTCGCCGGCACGTTGGGCAGCACCCAGGTCCCTCCCGGCTGCACCGGCGCCGTGCGGTTGAGCGCGCTGACCATGCAGGTCTCGTCGAGCTGCGCCGCGGCCGGCAGGGGCAGAGCCAGCGCGATGGCGAGCAGCAAGAGCCATGTGATCCTGGTCATGAGGTCTCCCGGAAGCTCGAGGGCGCAGGCGCTAACGCTATCCTGCCTTGTGGATGACGAACTTCACCCGATGCCGCGCGGCGAAGGCCTCGATCTCTTCGCTCGCGCCGCTACCGCTCAGGGGATGTTCGCGCGGCCAGGGACCCAGGCAGCCGGGATTCCACTCCACTCTCGTACCGGCAGGGAGACCCTCGATGAAGCGCTTTAGACCCTCGACCGTCGTCAACACCGCTCTTGGTCTGCGCGGCTGGCACGAATCGGGTCCCGTGCGCGAACAATCCATCTCCATGGCAACCAGGGCCCCATGCTCGGGTGGTCTCGTGGAAAACGTGTCCGTCTCGGAGCCAGTGTCGTACCCGCCTTCAACGACGACTGTAACCTGGCTTGGCTCCTCATCGAGGACGAGAAGCTCCAGCTCAATGCGAAGGGCCAGATCCTTGCAATCCGCAGCGGTGCTTTGCAAGCAGAGCATGAAAAGAGCCAGTCCGGCCAAGCGTCGTCCTCGGATCATAGACACCCCATTTGGACGCCCCGCCCCGTGGGCGCGCTGCACGGGCGCCGCGCCAGCATCGATCACCGATGATCACCATGCCCCTGCTGATTCTCACGAGCGGCTTGATTCAAAAAGACCTTGGCTGTATCCCTCACGAGTTCGTCCTTGTCCTCGTTCGCCACCACCGTCAGCGCCGCCACGACCCTTGGGTCGTCGAGGCGCCGCGAGAGGGCAAATAGCATGCTGGACCGCATGGCGGGGATCTTGACCCACCGCAGCGCCTCGTCGACAGGCGGCGGCGTCAGCCCGCAGTCTCGGCATTTCGCCATGAACGCACCGAGGGCCTGGGCGGCGAACACCCGGGTGGGCGCCTGGCTCTCGAGACCCTTGAGGACGTCGGCATAGCCTGCAAAGTCCCCGCGCTCGGCAAGCGGCCAGGCGAGATGGATCCGGTTGTCCAGATCCTGCGTTCGCAGTAACAGGGCATGGACCACCGGCAGCGCCTGATCGCCCTCGATTTCCAGGAGATCCCACCCGAGATGAGCTCGCACCTGCTCGTCCGCATCTTTTTCCAGCGCGGCACGCATCACGGCTGCGGCGGCGCCCTTTTCCTTGAGGCGAGGCAACAGATCGGCCGCGAGCATCCGGACGGAAGGCCGCGGATCCTCGGAGACCGCTCGCAAGAGCGAGGGTACGTCCGTGGCCACGCCATACCGGTGCAACGACTGGGTCAGATCGGCCCTGAGCTCGTCGTGATCCACCGGCGCTGGCGGCGGCGCGGTCAAGAGGGCGGCGAAACAAGCGGCGACGATGACGTTCATTGGCTCTCTCCCCGCTGCCTACTGACATGGTGCTGGCCAGTTGCTGGCCTTGGCTCGCGCGCGGATGCCGGCGATGAGGTCCAGGTACTCTCGATTCGACTTCGCGTGTGCCTCCAACTCGTTGTTCTCCCGGCTGGCGTCCCAGATCTTCTGATACTTCGTCTGCAGCGCCGCGATCTGGGGCTGCAGGCTGTTCGGGTCCGGCGGCAGGCAGCTCGCGCAGGTCTGATTCACCAGCGCCAGGATCTCGTTGAACAGCAGCGGGTCGATCTGCACGGCGAGCTGCTGCTCATGAATCATCTCGTGATCGGTCGTGATCTTGGAGGACCAGTACTGCGTGCACGGCGGACCCTTGTCCGGTTGGATTGGGGTGAAGTCGTCGATCACCGCCGCACAGTTGGCAGCCGTGACCTGCGGATCGCCAGGGCCGGTGATGTCGATGTCCTTGCCGCCGTCGATCGCGAAGGTATGGCCGATCCCCAGGCTCGTCAGCAGCAGGCAGATCTGGCCGCCGCGCCCGCAGAAGGTGTACTTGGGTCTCACGTCCTGGGCAGCTCCGACTTCGCCAAGGGCGCCGGCCGGGACGGTGCCGGCAATGCGGTACGACGTGGGGGCAGCAGCAACCTGGCTCAGGTCGCAGCTCTGGCTTACCGGCAGGAGCTTCTGTCTGGACGCGGGGTCGCACTGCGCGATGATCGACTTGTTCCCCGGTGTCGGGAAGGCGACCGAGTAGCTGCCGCCCATGGCGGTCGGCGGGATGCCGTCCGGGTCGTCTGTCCAGGTCAGCAGACCCGGAGCGTTCGAGCTCGCGGTGCAGGTCACCGGGACGTTGACGGTGGCGGCGCAGACGACGTTGATCGCGTCGATCGTCACCGGCGTCGGCACGCACTTGCCGAGGAAGCAAGAGTCGCCGGCATCGCAGGGCGGGTGAGGGACGAGCACGCAGGTCTTGCTGTCATCGGCCACGCAGGTCGAGCCGTCGCAGCTGTTGCATTGCCCGCAGGTGTCGAAGGCGCCGAAGACGGACGGGAAGCCGCTGCAGTGCCAGCCGGCATTGACGATGCCGACGCCGGGATTGGCGACGATGACCGAACCGTCGTCGCTGACCGTCGCCGGGCCGATGCTGACGAAGCTGCCCAGGTCGTGGTCGAACGAGTACATCTCCGTCACCTCGCCCGGCTTGAGGCCCTCGACGTTCGGCAGGGTGAGCCGCGCCGGCGGGTCGAAGCGGGCGCCCGCGGGCTGGATGGTGACGATCAGCAGCGGCTGCTGCCCGAAGTTGGGCACCATCGGCACCCGGTCGCTGTGGACCACGGTGACGCTCACCACGCCGCTGCGGGTGCCGTCGGGGAAGATCACGCTGCCGGGCGCGATGTCCAGGGCGAAGCCGGGGAGGCTGGCGAGCGTCAGCTTGCCGCCGTGGGTCTCGTCCACCGCCAAGCCGTGCTGGAGATCAAGGGGCAGCAGGTAGATCGGCATGTTGACCGTGTTGTCCTGGCCGGGGATCGTGGTCAGCGTGTACTCGAGCCCGGGCCAGGAACCGGGGCGGTTCGCGGTGCTGCCGTCCACCACCAGCTTGAGCGTGCCGACCGGCACGCCGGTGATGTGGAACAGCCCGCTGACATCGCTCTGCGCGCTGAGCAGCGTGTCGGTCTGCTGGTTGTTGAGCAGCCGCAGCGTCACTCCCGGAACCGGCTGGCCGGCGTTGTCGAGCACCACTCCGCTCACCGAGGTGGCTGCGGGGGCGCCGGCGACGCGCCCGGTGGCGGTGAACGCCACCTGCGCGGCGCCGGCGCCGAGCGTCGCCCGCGCCACGTTGTTGGCCACCCCGCCGGCAGGATCCAGGGTCAGGCTGACGATAGCCCTGCCGTTGGCGTCGGTGGTGACGGTGATCGCCTGCTGCCCGTTGCTGAACTGTCCCATGCCCTTGACCACGGTGAAAGTGACCGCGACGCCTTCGAGCCGATTGAAACCCTGGTCGGTCACGACCGCCACCAGCGGCTGCGGCAGCTGCTGGCCGGCGACGCCGACCTGCTGGTCGCCGGAGTCGACCACCAGCAGCGCGGGGGCGCCGGGCAGACCGGTCGCGATAAAGGTCGCCGGGCCGGCGAAGCCGGGACACGAAGCCTCGACCACCTGGCCGCCGGCCCCGGCCCGGTCGCCCAGGGTGAAATGGGCCTGCGCCTGGCCGCTGGGGTCGGTCGCGGCAACGAAGCCGCGGCCGCCGCCGTCCAGAGTACCGCTCCCGCCGCGCACCAGGAAGAGCACGTTCTTGCCTGGCACCGGCGCGCCGGTGGCGTCGAGCAGGGCGACGACCAGCGGCTGTGGCGACCGCCGGCAGGGTGAAGCGCTGCACGGCGACGTTGAGCGGGCGGCTGCGTATCGAGGATCACCGTCGCGGTGGCGGTGCCCTCCTTGCCGGTGCTGTCGAGAGCGCTCACCAGCACGGCGTTGGCACCCTCGACCAGGGTGAGCGCGGCCTGGAACTGGCCGCCGGCGAGCGCCGCAGGCAGGCCGTTGACCGTCACCGCGGCGATCGGGGACGGCCCGCCGACCGTGCCGCTCACCGCCAGCGTCGGCTGTCGTACCTGGCTGCCGTCGGCCGGGGTTGCGAGGATCACCGTCGGCGGCGCGAGCACCACCTGGTAGGTCAGGTTCGCCGCCGCCATGTTGCCGGCCCGGTCGTCGAGAGTGGCGGAGACCACGTGCAGGCCTTCGGGCTGCGGCTGCGGCACGCAGGACGCGCTGGCGGCCGAGACGGTGCAGCCGGCGGTGAGGCTGACGCCATCCAGGGTGATCTGCAGGGTGGTGAGATCGACCCCCGAGCCGGCGTCGCCGTAGGTCACGGTGAGCTGGCCGAGCGATGCATTGTTGGCGGCGTCGGGCGCGCTGATCGCCAGGCTCGGCGGGATCGTATCGACCGTGAAGCCCATTGGCGCCTGCGCCGTCTGGCCGAGCTGGTTGGCGATCTGGACCACCGCGCCGTGCGCGCCTTCGGCCAGCGGCGCCGCGGGAATGAAGGCGAAGCCGGCGGCCGTCACCTGCGCCGCGGCGCTCTGGTCAACGCCGTCGACGGTCAGCCGGAAGCTCGCCGGATCGATCGCCGACCCGGCGTCGGCAAAGATCGCCGAAAGCGTCGGCCGTGCGGTATTGACCAGGCTGCCCGCGGCGGGGGCGAGGGCCGAGATCACCGGGCCGGTGTCCGGCGCGAAGGTGAACGAGAAGCTCGCCCTGGCGGCGTTGCCCGCCCGGTCGCGGATGGTCGCGGCGAGCGTGTGGCCGCCCGGCGCCAGGGTCGGCGAGGTGCAGGAGGCCGAGGCGGCGCCGGCTATGCAGCCGGCAAGCGCGGCGCCGTCGAGCGTGATGCTCAGGGTCGAGGTGTCGATTCCCGAGCCGCTGTCGGAGTACGTCACCGTGATCGCCGGCGTCGGGTTGTTGATCACCGGCTGGCTGGGCGAGGTGATTGCGAGCGCCGGCGGCGTGGTGTCTCCAGCCGGCACCTGGAAGACGACGACCAGCTGCGCCGCCTGGCCCGCGCTGGCCTCGCGGGAGACGAAGTCGAGGCGCCCGCTCAGGGTCTCGTCCGTCTTGGCGAGCAGCCATCCGGCGTCGGTCGCGCCGGCGAGGAACGCGGCCACGTCGCCGGTGATGTCGAGATCGACCGTGCCGGTGAGCTGACGGGTGACGAGCGCAGTGGCGGTGGCGCTCGGCACGAAGGCGCCGCCGTTCCAGGGCACGGCGCAGTCCGGCCGGTCGTTGTCGAGGTTCGTGTCGGCCGGACAGTCCCAGGTCGCCGCGGCCTCGGACCAGGCGGTGGTCAGCCGGTAGGCGCCGATGGTGCGCCCCCTCGCCCCCCAGTTGTTGCCGTTGGCGGCGATCGTGAGCTCGAGCTGGGCCGAGAGCAGCTGGTTGCCGGCCAGCGCCGCCGCCAACGCCGCCGGGTCGAATTGCACCAGGCCCCGACTGGGACCGCTCTTGGCCAGCCGCAGGATCGCGGCGCGCCCGTGCTCCTTGTCGGGAGCGCGTCGGGTGAAGTAGGTGTCGCCGGTCACCGGGAAGCTCAGGCTGTTGATGGTGGGTCCGATCAGCAGCTGGAAGCTCCGGGTCGCGCTCGCTGCGTTGCCGGCATGGTCGCGGAGGTTGGCGACGATGGTGTGCGTGCCGGCGGTGAGCGGCGGTGGCACGCAGCTCGCCGACTGCGCGCTGACCGTGCAGGCGGCCGTCATGTCCTGGGCGTCGAGTAGGATCTGCAGCGTCGAAGTGTCCACCCCCGAGCCGCCGTCCTGGTAGGCGACCGTGATCGACGGTGAGGCGACGTTGACCACCACCGGCTGCGCCGGCGCGACGATCGAGAGCGACGGCGGCACGGTGTCGACGGTGGCGCTCTCGCTGGTCAACACCAGCCGCGGCCCCTGCCCAGCCGTCCCCTCCCGCGAGACCAGATCGACGCGGCCGGCCTGCCCTTCGTCGGTCTTCTGCAGCAGCCAGCCGTCGTTCGCCGTGCCCGCCAGGAAGGCCTGGACGTCGGCGGTGACGTCGAGCTGGATCCAGCCGCTGCTGGAGTCGGTCAGGACGACGGTGTCGGTGGCGTCGTCCTCGATCGTGCCGCCGTTCCACTGCGTGGCGCAGTCTGGGGAGGCGTTGGCGAGATTGGTATCGTCGGGGCAGTCCCAGGTCGCGGCGCTCTCCACCCAGCCGGCGTCGACCCGGTAGACGTCGACGGTGCGGCCGGTCGGCCCCCAGTTGCCGGCATTGGTGCCGATATAGAGCTCGAGCTGCGCCGAAGCCAGGCTGCCGCCACCCACCGCCGCGGTGATCGCCGCCGGATCGAAGCGCACCAGCACGCGGCTGCCGCCTTGCCTCAGAACCAGCGTCTGCTGCCCGCCGAACGCCTGGTCGGGGCTACCCCGCTTGATCGTCGTGTCGGCGATGGCCCCGAGGGTCACGGTCTGGCCGGACAGGCAGACGGATGCTCCCAGCAGCATGACCGGGCCAAGGAAGACAGCGGCCGCAGCTCGCCTGGATCGACCCAGGTGAGATGGGAGCGCCAGCCAGTCAGGTCCCTTTACCTGCAGGAGACATCCGATCCTCTCCGGTGGAGACGATGCACCACGAGACTCGCTCGACCCGTTGCGAGAGCACTCTATCCTACAAAGACATTGAAGGAAATGCATCGTGGTGTACCACAAATGCATCGCAACATAGCAACCTATCTATGCAAATGGGATTTCAGCCAATCATCTCCCGCCGAGGTCGTCCTCGCATGAGGTGGTTCAGACATTATCCGATAGTCGACGGCCTTGCGGCCCCCCCTCCCCGTTCCCGCCTGGCCGCGCCTGGGTAGACCTCAGTCGCGAGGCGGGGTGCCGGGCGCGGGCGGAGCTGGCAGGCGCGCCCACAGCTCACGGGTCAGCGTGTCCAAGGGGTCGCTGCCGACCTCGGCGAGATCGATCGTGCAGTCATATGTCCGTTCGATGAACGGCATGAAAGTCGGGTCCCGGTAGTAATCCGAGTCATGCCAGTAAGTGCCGGCGAGGAATGGCCCGGCGCCAATCCCGGGCTGCTGGCGTCGCCGCTTGAGGCGATGCACCAGGTCGGTCACGGGATTGGCGTGCTCGTGATCCGAACCACGATGCCAGTGGATGATCAGGACGTGGGGCAGCCTCCGTTCGAGGTAGTGCACCGCGTGCTCGAGGCTTTCCAGGGGGGTCACGCGCCACGACGTGGCGATTGACATCAGGTCGGCCCAGGTCTCGGCCATCTCTAGATCGTTCTGCAGGAGGGCGACCTCCAGCGGCAAGCGCTTCAGGTCTTCGGCGCTGGCAACGGCCAGGTGGTCGAGGCCGATGCGGTCAGACTGCATCCGGGTGGCCTTCACCGTCAAAGCGCCGCCTCATGTCGTCCACGATGGCGGTCACCCGGACGCGCGCCCGCCGGCGCAGGTCGTCTTGCTTGGCGGTGATGGCTGCCAGCTGCGCCGCGAGGGCGTCCCGCTCGGCATTGCCGCGCTGTGACAGGAACCGCTCGACCAGCTCCGCCGCCTTGCTGCAGTCATTCTTCAAGGCATGCGCGACCGACCGGTCGCTCCCGCTGCCCGCGTCCTCGAAGTTGATCTGGCTCCCGGCATAGCACTCCGCGACGGAGGTCGCCATCGCGGCGACCTCTTCGGCGGCAACGTTGGGGGCATAGGCGTCCGGATAAGCGAGGATGCGCCGGAGCTTCTCGCGGATCAGCTGGGTGAGCCGGATGAGCTCGCGGAAGGCGGCCAGCGTCTGGTTGCGGTTCTCGACCTCCAGGTTGAGGTAGGTGCGCAGATACTCGAGCGTGGCGTCCTTCTGCTGGGCCAGCTGGGCCTGCAGCTCAGCTAGACGGCGCGTACTCTCGGCCTGCAGCTCGGCCAGGCGCCGCGAGCTCTTGCGCGTGGTGACCCCCGCGTAGACGGCGGTGCCGAGGCCGGCGAGCGCGGCGATCAGCGCGGCGCCGAGCGTGGCGGTCGGTGCGTCGAGCATGCCCCCATTATTCACCCAAGTTGCGCCCGGCCGACCAAGGCCGCAAACACCGGCCGGAAGGATACCCTTGGTCAGCGGACCGCCGCCGCCGGTGCCTGAGCCTTGCCGACGGTCACCACACGATTCAGCGCGGGGATGACCGGCGGCGCGCTGGGGTAGGATCGCGCCATGGCGGAAAAGCGGCCGGCGGCGACCAGGCTGGCATACTCGACTCACCCCGGCACCGTTCCCGCCGCGGGCGCCAAACCCTGCAAGCACTGCGGCGCCGCGCCCTGCCGCTGCGAGCCACCGCGCAGCCTGCCGCCCGCCGAGCAGGACGTGCGGGTGCGCCGCGAGCGCGGCAACCGCGGCGGCAAGACCGTCACCGTCGCCGCGCCCGTGGTCCTGACGCGCGCCGACGCCGCGGCCCTGCTCGGCGCCTGGAAGCGCCTCTGCGGCGGCGGCGGAACCCTGCGCACCGCTCGCCTGCCGAACGGCGATCCCTGCTTCGAGATCGAGGTACAGGGCGACCACGCCGACCGGCTTCTCGCCGACCTCCAGCGCGCCGGCTACCGCGCCAAGCGCGTCGGCGGCGGAGCGGGCGCTGCCCTCGCTGTCCGAGGGCGCTGACCGGCGGCTCAGAGCTACCGGCTCATCGGGCGCTCATGTTCCGCTACGAGCTCGACCGCAGAACCTTCCTCCGTGAGGTAGCCGGTCACCGTCGCCGGCTCCATGCGTCTCGTCCGACCAGCCGCCTGGCGGGCGGAAGGGGCACCGCCAATTGGCCCGATTGGCTCAACTGACGGCACCATCTAGATCGACGGCAACGAACGGGGTGGGCGGACCCACCCCCTCGACCGTAGAAGGAGCCTGCGTAGAAGAAGATTGCGAAGAAGCTGGCGCTCAATGCCGAGACCCTCAAGAACCTCGACGCCCCCCGCCTCAACGTTGCCGTGGGCGGCGATACCGCCCCTGGCTGCTCTGCCACCCAGTTGTGTTCCGGTTGTCATCCCTGCCACTGAGCACCCGCTGCCGCGGACCGGAAGCGCGACACTGAAGGGCGCCGACGCTTCCCTAAGCGCCGGGCGCAAGTGCTAGGCGACGAGGCCCCCTCTTCCAGGACGGGCGGCCCGGAAGAGGGGGAACGGGGGAGGGCGGGCTCAGTGGCAGGGGGTGGCGGGGGTCTTGAAGGTGCCGCCGGTCGAGTACCAGCCGTTGATCCCTATCGACGGGACCTGGTTGAAGAACCAGGAGAGGAAGACGGTCTCCTGCGGCTGATAGGAGATGCCGTTGGGCATCTTGATCGGCGGCAGGAAGGTGCCGACCAGCGGGTCGCCCACTTCCAGGAAGTTGCTGCAGCCCGACTCCTCCTCCCCCGTTTCGCGCCAGGAGGGCGTGAGGTTGTTGATGAAGGGGTCGTTGAGCCACTCGGCGAACTCGTGCGACATGGGCCCGATGTTGATCAGGTTGTCCGGGAAGGCCAGGCCGAGCTGCGCCGCCGCAAAGGTGATCTTGCCGCGCGAGGTGTCGAGATAGGCGTGGAAAGCGAAGTCGGTCTCGACGCCGTTGGTCCTGAAGTCGACGAAGGGGAGGAGGACGAGGACGAAGGTGTTGCCGGCGAGGCCCCACTGCGGAAGCTGCGCCGTGAGCGGGCCGAGGAGGAAGTTGTCGAAGACCTCGCCTTCGATGTGGCCGTACTTCTGGGTCCCGCCGGTGGTCGCGCAGGGGTAGTCCTCGGTGGTGCTGTCGGGCGGCAGGGTGAGCGTCTGGGTGGGTAGGATGGTGGGCGTCCCCAGCCGCACGCTGTAGTTGGGATTGAGCTTGCCTGGGCCCGTGTACTGCCAGAAGGCCATGCGCTGGATGTGCTCCAAGAATTGGCGCGGCCCGTCGCCGTAGTCGAAGTCCTGGAAGAGTGGCGACTGGACGGTCACGTTGAGCGGCACCCGGCCCCCCAGGCAGGCGTCAGGCTGGGTGGGGTCGAGCACCGTGCCGTCGTGGAAGACGAACCGCATGGGGACGATCGCAACCGGCACCACCGTGTTGCGCGCCCGCTTCACCATCGGGCTGGTGCCGACCAGGGTGTACGTGTACCGCTTGCGGCCGATGGCGAAGACGCCGCTCCACGTGGCCAGGGGCGGCGGTGGCCGGTGCGCCGCCAGCTCCTCGGACCCGGCGGCCTGATCCTCCGGCACCGCATCCTGCTCCCCCGGGCTGGCCGCCTGCTCCGCGGAGCCGGCGGTCTGGGCCGTGGCGGGATCCGGCGCCCTCCCCTCGTCCTCTCCGGCCGCCGGCGACGCCGCAAGACCGGCAAGCGATGCCAGCAGGCTGGCGGCTGCCAGGCCGATGCGGATGGGCTTGCTGCGCCTCCAGGGGGTCTCTTCGCGCTGGCTGAAACGGGTATACATGTCTCTCTCCTTTCGAGAAAGCGCCTTCAGCGTCGCTGCGACGACTCCGCCACCTCCTGAACCAACAATCAGATAGCTGCAATGGACGCTCATCACACCAGTCAAACACGTTAATTGTATGCACCATACACTATACCGCAGTTGGATTGCAATATGGCGACCTCGCCGGCAACCAGGCCACGGCCTCCCGTGGCGAGCGCTCTCTCTTCGGGCGGCGAGGCGACCGGTGCCTCCGGCTTGCCGTCGGTGGTATTGGACCGGCTGATGGTCGCGGGTACCTTGCTGGTGCGCGTGCGGCATCCCGACGGGCGGGCACGGGGCGCCACGACCGCTCGAACCGCAAGAGCCGGGTCGTGCGTGGCGGAGGGTAGCCCTGCGCTGGCACCGCGGGCGCGACGCTGCCTCGGCTGCCCGGCAAATACCTGCGAAGCCGCCTGGACGCCGACCTAGCCGAGCGCGCCCACGCCATCGCGGTGCTCACCCAGGCGCTGCAGGTGGCGGCGCTCCTGGCGCCCGCGGCGCGCGACCACGACCGGCGGGTGCGCGCCCACGTCAGCGCGCTGGGCGCCTTCCAGCTGGACCTGTTGCGCGGCCTTGGCGCCGTGCGCGCACAGCGCCGAGACCGCGTCCCGCCGGTGCCACGACAAGATGCTGGCCGGCTGGCGCGGCGCGCTGGCGGTGGTTGGCGAGCACGCTCTTAAGCAGTTCCATGGAATCATGGGCGTCGAACGTCATACGGGAATGCACGGGATGGGCGGCATCGGCCGATGAACGACGGTGCCGCCGAATGGGGCCGGGCTGTCGAGGCCGGAGCGTACGGCGTCGCGCAGCAGTCTATAGAGCGCCCGCCGTCCGACGTTCCCTGGGTCCCCGCCGCCCGCCCGGCGCCTTCCGGCGCCTAGGGCTCGCGCGCCTGGTCGTCGAAGCGCACCATGCGCGCCACCGACGGCTTGCCCATGCAGTCGACGTAGAAGAGCATGTAGTAGCCGGGCGGAATGTTGGCGTGCCGTGCGTCGGGGGTGTGCAGGCGGATTTCTTCAGGGTGGCTGGGCGCTGCCTCGAACTGCAGGGCGACGAAGCGCTGGCCGTTCTCCCAGCCGTGGGTGGCCGACGGGAGCTTGATCAGCGCCAGCGAGGCCTCGCCGCCGGCCGGGCAGCTTGCCGGCAGGCCGCCAAGCAGCATGTCGTACTTCTCGTTGCTGTGCAGCAGGTAGAAGGTCTTGCCGCCGATCTCGCGGCTCGGCGCGCTGATCTTGACGACCGCGGCGCGGCGCCCGGGATCGATGAAGAGGTAGGGCGGCGAAAAGGTCTCGGCGACCCAATCCTCGGTCGGCGTGGTGAGCATGCCCTTCTGCCCGCGCGCCATCGGGCCGTCGTTGAAGAAATACATGTCGACGTCGACGGCATTCAGGTTCGGCAGCGGCTGCATCGAGCGCTTTGCCGCCGGGCTCGCCTTCGGCGCCGGCTCGTCGTGCACCGTGGCGCGGGCCGTGTTGCCACCGGAGACCCAGATCCGCCCGTCCGGCAGCAGCAGCGCCGCGTTGTGATAAAGCCGCGGCTCGACCCCCTCGCTCATCCGCACCTTGTCGTAGCCGATCAAGCGGCGGTCGCCGTCGAACTTCGGCGTCAGCAGCAGCGGGTAGAAGACCGGTCCGTAGAAGTCGTAGTTGCCGCCGTTGATGATGAGCACCTGCCGCGTCGGCAGGATCAAAGCGTAGTGCATCGTGCGGTCGTCCTGCGGCGCGTCGCCCAGGAAGTTCTCGTCGAGCGTCCAGTGGCCGCCGAGCTTCTCGCCGGCGTCGGCGTGGAAGGTCTCGATCTTGCGGCTGCCGCGGCCGCCGGCGAAGTGGGTGGTCTGGTCGGAGTTCACCGGCAGCAGGGTACCGGGGGAGGTCGGCTGGCCGCCGAGGATCTCGATGTTGCCGCTGTTGGGATCGAGCAGCGAGGTGCCGTAAGAGGTGATGTCCTCCGGCCGGTCGGGGCCGCGGGAGAACTCGACGGTCGGCGCCGCGTCGGTGCCGCCCAAGGTCGCCCAATAGGTGTGCTTGGTGCGCCGCATGAACGCCGTGTCGCAGGTGCGCAGGCTCACCCAGTCGCCCTCGCGCGTGAGGTAGATGCGCCCGTCCGGCATCAGGTAATTCTCGGGGTAGAGCTTGAAGGCGTCGAAGCGGTTGTCCTCGATGCAGCGCGCCGGACAGACGCTGCCCGGCGTCGGCCGGAAGTCGGGATTGATCTCCGTCCGATACGGGCTGTCGCGCAGCTCCTTGACGTCGACCGCCCGCCAGGCCGCCTGCGGATCGCGGCGATCGAAGGCGGCCGGGTTGAACAGCTCGACGTAGTGGTTGATCTCGAATTGATACATCTCGGGATAACCCTTGTCGAAGCCAACGAAGCCGCTCCAGATCGCCAGGCGGCCGTCGAGCAGCGGCACCAGGCTCGGGTACCAGCGGCCGCGCTTCATGAAGCCGGAGAAGATCCACGGATCGTGCGCCGGCGTCGGCAGCTGCCGCCAGTCGACCGTCGACCAGTGGATGCCCATCTCCTTTTTCCAGTCGAAGATGTAGGTCGACCGGTTGCCGGTGCGGAACGGGTAGTAATACTGGGTGCCGCCAGTGACCAGCACGTTGCCGTCGGGGAGGTGCTGCTGGCCGGTGCAGAACAGATCGTTCGGCGCGAAGTGGCCGGGGTTGTCGGGATCGTCGACCGGCACGGGGTGCGGGATGCGGTAGAAGGTGTTGTTCTCCGGGTCGTAGATCGCGGCGTTGTTGACCAGCTGGTAGTACCAGCGCAGCTTGCTCTTGCGGAACGGGTCCTTGTCACGGTTGAAGATGCCTTTCGGCGCGACCGGGTCGCTGTCATGCGGGTAGTACTGGATGGGCGCCAGATTGCGCCAGCTGCTGCCGCTGGCGAGCAGGATCTTGCCCGACGGCAGCATCAGGGTGTGCACCGTCTGCATGCCGAGGATCTGCCGGATGGCACCGCCCCCCTCGGCCGGCAGCACGGTGCTCCAGGCGCCGTAGCGCCGCGGGTCGGGGTTGGCCGGGGTATGCGGCGGCACCAGGCAGCCCGGCGCCGGCGCCCCCTTCTGCATGATCATCTGCTGCAGCTCGGCGGGCGGCGGCGCCTCGTGCCGGTCCTGCAACAAGGTCGGGCGCGGCGGGTCCGCCGCGCCGCGGCCGGCGGTCGCCGCGATGGCGACCAGGATGGTGAGGGCGGCAACGGCGGCGGCGATCGCGACGGTGCGCAGGATCTGCGGACGGTGCTTTCCGGTCATGACCCATCCCCCTCAGGGGCGCCAGGTGCGCCCGAGTTTTTGCATGTCCTGTGAGTATAAAGCAAGCGCCGCCCCGGCGCCTATGGGTCGCCTACGTGCGCTCGTCGAGCAGGGCGCGCACGCGGCGGGCGAGGAGGGTGGGAGCGAAGGGCTTCTGCAGGTAGGCGACGCCAGGGGCCTCGGCGGCCCCGGTGCATCGTTGCGGACTCTTCCATCTCAATGGAAGGTCGAGCATGTGAGGCTGCAAGGTCAGCTGAAAGCCGTGGCGGTAGTTGACCTGGCCCATCAACTGCAAGCGGTTGGCCATTCTGTCGGCGTAGCAGAACTTACATCCCGGGCTCACCTTCGTGCAGCCCGGCACCGGGTTCCGGGTCGACTCCGTCCACTCGATCTTCGACTTCACGGCCATTAACCGATCCTCTCAAGGAGGTGTTTGCTATGCTCAATGCGATCCTCCTGGCATTCTGGTTACGGCTGCTCACTGCGCTTACAGCACGGTGTTCACGTCGGTTGAGGAAGATTTCAAGCAGCTATCGGCTATCACGGATTCGCTCATCTGGCGACTGGTTCGGCTCTTCTTTCATATCAGCGCCGGCTAAGCAGCGGGGTCGAACCCGAAGACGCGTAGTTCCTGCTGGCAGCGGCAGGCCTTCGCGATGCGTGCGGCCCACTCGACGGCCTCCTCGCGCGAGGGCAGTTCGAGCACGGTGAAGCCGCCGTTGAGTGGCGGCGCCCATGGGTAGCCGCCTTCGGCGACCGCGCCATCGGCCGAGACGAGCACGGGCGGCACGGCTTCATCGATTCCGCCACCGAAGACATAAACGCCGGCGGCTTTCGCCTCATCGATCACCGCGTGCGCGTCGCGGCCTACCATCTCCCACTCGCCGTCGGGCACAACCATCGCCGCGCTGGGAAAGGAAATCAGATATTGGGCCATGGGGCTCTTTCTTTTGGAATCGATGACCAGAAGAGATAGAGAGGACACCCTACGGAATTCATCAGTGCACGTGGCCGCGGAGAGACGCCCGGGAAGATACTCGCCAGGCGCTTGATGAAGTAGCTCCCGATCGTCTCGACGTTCCTCTTCGCCACGGCCGTTTCTTCTTCGCCAAAGAGATTCGTCGTGCGCTCCTCCTGGTAAAACGCATCATACCAGTCGCTTCGCCCCAAAAAAAGTTCAGCCGCTGGCGCCAACCCTCCGGGATCAGCCCTGAGCGCGGAAGCAGCCGGTTGAGTCCGATCCCAAGCGGAAACAGGATGATCCCTGAGCAGGGTGCTGAAAAACCCCGTGGCTCGCGTCGCGAGCGCCGCGGGACCGGATGCCAGGAGCCGTGACGCTGGCAATGCGCGGACACTGTCGAGGAGCGGCGACGCCGCAGACGGCCCCGCGCCGCCGCGACCCGCAGGATCCAAATCGTCAAGAAGTCAGCTTCCAATGGTGGCAATGCAAGGATCTGGTTAACGCCATCGGCGATCATTCCCGCCTGCGTGCCCCTCCTTCCCGCCAACTCACCGTGCTCGACAATTTCACCCTGAGCCATTCGTGCCGCCTCCTTCGCCAGGCGCCGAGCGTCCCTGCCCTTGGTTTTAAGCTCGATAATAAAGCGCTGCCCAGCCTTTGTCGCCACCAGATCTGGAGTCCTTACCATCGCTCGCTCTTGGAGCTGTTCAACCTCAAAGCCCCACGCCTTCAGAAGCTCTGTGACATTGTCTTTGAGCACTTCATCCTTCACGGCGCAAGCGTCCCCTTCCTTTTGTCCCCAGGGTGAGTTGCCTTTGGCCCCGCCGGCGCGTCGTCGACCGCAGATCCCGCCCCTATCGCGGTTCGAGTGCGAGCGCTCCGGCCTATGACGGACTCTACGCCTTGGGCTCTTGCATCGCCCTCGCCCATGGTGGAGGGACCTGTGCAATGGCTCTCGCATGCTGCGGTGCGGTTGCGCCGAAAGTCCGGGGTGGCAGACTTCACGCCGCACGACCTGCGGCGCACTGCCGCAACGCTGAATCACACCCCGGCCAAGATCGCGCGCACCTACAACCGCTCCACCTACGATGCCGAGAAGCGCCAGGCGCTCGCGATCCTCGGCGAGCTGATCGAGTCGATAGCCAGCGACGGCGAAGCGCGCTCAAACGTCGTGCGGCTGGCCTGACAGGTCTCAATTTGTGGCACTCGACGAGCCGGTGGACACGGACGACCTAACGGACGCGAGCTGGGCGAATCTGGTAGGCCAGATTCGCCCCTACCTCCTCGAGGGCGCAGAGCTGAACCGGGACCTTGATCTGAGGCGGCAAGTGACGGGTATCATCGCTCAATTTCGAGATACGGAGACTGACACCTCTGAATGGCTGTCGCAGGTATCGCAGCTGCTTCTAACCGTGATTCCCCCCGCCGACGAGACCAAAGAAGACCGACTGCTGGACGCTTTTGCCAGCGCCCTACCCTACCTTCAGACTGCGCGCGAGCAGGAACCTCCACTGCTGGCAGTTGGGCGAGAGCGTCTCCGCGAGGTCCACAGGAAAGCGGTAGGTCTGGACGATGCTATTTCTAGCTTCCTCAAGGACCCCTGGGTGGGTGTGGTGATCCAAACGGAATCTATGGTCACAGGAGCAGAGTGGAAATCCAAGCAAGATGCGGCGTCACCGGAGACAGAGGTGCCACTGGCGGAAGCACGGCCGAGGCCCACCGAAAAGGAAGCACTCCTCCTGATGATTGACGCAGCAGAAACACGCAATTTCTACCTTTCTCCTCTCTGTACAATTTTGAGTTCTGCCCTCGGCACCGTTTCGGAGCTATCGGAAATCACAAGCGCAGGAGTCGAATGGCTCGAAGGACTACAAGCTAGAGGCCGGCCGCCAGAGGCGGGCGCTCGCCTCCCAGCGCTGGTCATTGCCTTGATTACCAGGAATTTCGCACCTGCTCCTCCTCGGGGCGGCGGTGTCAGACGGTGGCGAGAGGCAATTGCTGATTTCGTGTGCGGCGTTCTCGCCGAAGCCGGCCTGCCATCCGTCACCCGCGAATTCCTGGAAGACAGCCTCAAGTAGCTCGCCGAAGGGGGAGGAGAGAAAATAGCCTCGCGAGCCGCCCATTTTTTCCCTCTATTCAGCTCCCCGAAGCCGCGCAATCATCTCCCTGTGAGCCAAGGCGATGCATGGAGCATCGACGGCTCAACGAGGAGAAGCGACCTTGGAACAGAAAGTGCTGCGCCCCGCTGCGGCGGCGGTCTACATAGGGCTCAGTAGGGCGAGCCTCTATCGCCTCGAACGCGCCGGAGAGCTGCCGCCACGGGTCATCCTGGGGGCGAACGCCTCCGGCTGGTTTCGCGAGGATCTGGACGGCTTTCTTGCCAGCCGCCCGCGCGGTAGTCGGCCACCCACAGCCCGGACCGCCAGATAGCGCGGCGCCTGATCGCGCGCATGGACATGAGCCGCACGAGGAGCGTGCGCCGCGGCATACCCGGCATACCAGCCGACTCTTGGCGGTATGGCCGGAAGCCCTCGGACACGAAGGCGCCACCGGGCGAGGATGGATTGCGCAGGGCGACGGCAGCCCGCCGCCAGGTCGCAGCTCTGGCTTGGCGCCCAGAGGTAGCGGCGGAACCCCGCGCCCGATCCCGGTTCCTCCCCCCTCATTGCACACATAGACTTTCAGACTCTCGGACCTTCAAGACACGAATAGAAACGCATAGGGTTGCGCGACCTGGCCGGAACCGAACAGCGGACGACAGCGGAGAGCGGCAGACTTTCACCCAAGCACCGCACTCGCGCCGGAGTGTGGGAGGATGAGCAAGGCCAGTCCCCGCTTGGGAGGTGTCCATGATCGCTCGCGAAAGCCGGCCGGCGCAGCCGCTCACCGAGGGGCAACTGCGCGAGATGGCAGCGGCAGCGCCACAGCGGGAGTGGTTCCGAGCGCTGAACCGCAGAGCGGGGAGCGATCCGGTACGCCTCACGGCAGCGGCATTGATCCTCGATCGACTCCTGAAGATGCGGAACGGAACGCCCGCGCGGCCATCGAACGCCACGAACGGCGCCGCGCTGAGCTAGAGGGCAAGCGCGCGTCACGCGCAGCAGCCGAGCACGCAGCACGCACGCCAGCCGTACAGCCCGACATTGAGCCGGCCACACAGCCCGAACCCGGACACCTCCCGCGGCGCCGGATGGGCGAGGCCAAGAGCCTTGAGGATGACGCGGTAGACCGCGCGATTGCCGCTGCGGTCGTACAACTGGCCGAGACGGCAGCCGCGCCGACCGAGCCCGCGCCGACCGAACCGGAACCCGCACCGCCGGCCGAGCCATCACCAGCCGTCGAGGTCGAATCCAAATCGGTGCCACCGGTGCGAGCCGGCGAGCCCGCACGTCCGCCGGCCGCGTCAACCGCACCGCCAAGACCGCCACCACCCGCAGCTGAGCCTGACCCATCGCGGCAGGTCTATCCCGAGCGGAGCCTGCGGCTCGAGCACTACCTACAGGAAGCGATCGAGGCAGAGTTCGAATGGATCAACGGCCCGGCTACCGACAGCGGCGCTGACGCCAGCGGAGACGCGCGCTGGAAGAGCGGGTTTCACTTCGTGCGCCTGTGCCGTGCGCACCGAGATCTCGCGGAGCTCGACGCACTGCAGGCGCTCAAGCGCCTGTGGCATCTGTTGCAATCGAGGCAGGGGAGGAGGACAGCCGAAGCACTACGCCGACGCTTCTGCGACCTGCCGGGGATGTTCGATTGCGAGGCGGTGGACCTCCCCGCGCGCTGGCTCAACTCATGGACCAAAGTGCGGTGCATCCCCGGTGAGTCGCCAATCCTCCACGCGGTCAGGCTCGCCGATCGCTTCCCGTTGCAGCCAGAGCACCATGCCACCGACCTACCAGGCTACTTGCGCCTATTCTCGATCGTCGCCTGGATGTCCTGGGTGCGGGGCGACGAACCAATGTACCTCGCGGTGCGCACCCTAGCGCCGCACGTTCCCTGTGCGCACAGGACGGTTGGAACCTATCTCGCCGAGATGCAGAAGACCGGCGCTCTCAGGCTGGTCAGGCGACACCCCCGAGACAGCCGCAAGGCATGGGAGTACGAGTTCCTTCTCCGCGAGCGCTACCAGTACCTGATAGACGGGCCGCCGGCCTGAAGGCACTTCGGATCGCCGGATTGCTCGCGGCGGCCTTGGGGCGGCGGAAAAAGTCCCGCCAGGTTGGCCTACAATCGACGATCTCCGGTCTAGCCATATCCCCCACCGCAATCCCCCAAATCCCGGCCGGCGCAGGGCGGTGGCGGCCCGCCGCGCCATCCGACAATTCTTTCCGAGCCTCACCCTGTCGGCGACATGGCAGTCGCCGGACCGCTAGGCCGCCCCCTCGGCTACGTGCTGAGGAGAGATAGGCGCCGCCCTGGTGCGCTCTGCCGGCGCGCGCAGGATTATTTCCGCGGCGAGCGTAGAATGGGGACCCAGGGGGGACGAGGAAGCGGCAATGGCCAAGCTCACCCAGGAAGTGCAAGCCTTCGTGGTGCAGCAGCTTGCGTGCTTCCACACGCCCTCTGAAGTTGCCGCGGCCGTATCGGAAATGTTCGGCGTCGAGATCGGCCGGCAGCAGACCTGGAAGTACAGCCCGGCGAACAACCCCGAGCTGGCGCCGAAGTGGCGAGCCCTGTTCGATACGACGCGCGCGGCTTTCATCGCTGACATCGACTCGATCCCGATCGCACACAGGGTCGTGCGGCTGCGCAAGCTCAACCGCCTGGTGGACCAGGCGGAGGCCAAGCAGCAACCGGCGCTCGTCGCCCAGCTCCTGCGCCAGGCGGCCGAGGAAGCCGGCGGGGTGCTCACGAATCGGCGCGAGATGACCGGCGCCGGCGGTGGGCCGCTGGTGGAGATCTACTCGCCAAAAGTAAGCCTTCCTGACAATGGACGAGACCCAATCGGGACCTCGCCGGGTCGCCGGGGCACCTCCACGACGGGAAGCGGCGGCGACCGCGGGAACATCGAAAGATAGCCATCCATAAATTTGACCGCCGGCTGGCACGGTTTTAAGCTGGAAGGCCGTGGTGTCCCTCGCAGATCGTTGCGCAAGGCGACGAGCGACATTACAGCCAATGCCGTGAGAGGAGCCTGAACGCCTATGCCTGGGACGCGTGGCGCAGTTAATGAGTCGGGGTTTCCCTTGCAGATTTGGGTGCAGCACCGGGTTGAAGAGACACGAGCTGACCACGGGTGGACTGTTCTAACGAGCGAGCATCGCTACCTCGATGCAGACGGAATAGGCTTCGCAGACCTCACCTTTTCGAATAGGATGATGCGCGCCATTATTGAGTGCAAGCGGCATGATGCGACCTGGACTTTCTTGGTTACCCGAGCGGATGAGAGGAACGTAGCTAGGACCCGTTCGTTGTGGGCGGCACGGCAGAAGAGGCAATCGGGTTGGCTATGGGGCTATTTCGACCGACAGTCACCACCTGCGAGCATGCAGAGTTCGTTCTGCGTCATAAAACGCGCAGGCGGCAACCGCGAACAACTTGAAGTCACCGCTGGGGCACTGGTAAGGGCAATGGAGTCAATTGCAGTGTCGGAGATGCGCATGCTGCGCACTGACTTAGCCTTTTATGTTCCTGTCCTGGTAACTACGGCCAATCTATTGGTGATCGAATTTGAGCCAGGCGAGGTGAATCCTCGTGATGGTTGCTTGCCCGATAAGACGCCCGCACCCGTGGACTGGATCAGGTTTCGAAAGAGCCTATCGACGAGATTCGATTGGCTTCAAGAAGAAGCGACTGGCATAGGCTTTTCGGTAAAGACTAGATTTGAGCGAATACCAAGATCAATCGCTGACCTGAATCGGGAATTCGAACGCATGGTTTTCGTGGTTCGCGCAGAGAAGATAGTTGATTTCCTGCGGGCATTTCAATTTGACCAAGGATCGTATCCAACGGATATCTGGGTTCGTGACCTTGATCGACTCAGCTCGGCAACTGGCGGCGCCCAGGGTTCTGAGCAAGTAGCACCCTGAGTGTATATATACTGTCTGTTTCTGTGGGAGAAAGCCACCTATGAGCCCATGGATGCCGAGTGTCCGACCGCTAAAAGAGCTAAGCGGCCGTGGGACACTACGAGTAGATTCCAATTTCGTGGAAGGCGCGTACGAGATCCGACTACACCAGAAGATTGAGCGTAATGAAGATAGTGGCGTCGAGCGGGTAAGTCTCCCCCTCGGCCACGGCACGTTCACTGCCGATGAGCCGTGTGAGTTTCCGACGCCGGGTTCAGACACTCGCTGGCTTCGTTTGGAGCAGGGGCGCGAGATCGCCGTCCGAATCGCCTTTGTGAAAGGGAAGACCTGCGACTTTTTTGTAGCGCTTCCAAAAGAGCTGCTTTGAGGGGCTTAGTGCAAGGCACGAGCAGGGAGCGAGCGGGCTGTCCTACCGGCTTCATGCGCCAGGACCGGAGAGTATCGAAGTCAGGTTCGAGACGGGGGGCGAGCGGTACGCTCGGCCTACCGGCCTGCCGCGTACAGGAAGGCAATCAAGAAGCGCGGCGGCCGGTCGCGGGTTCATCGCCCGCGCCGGCCGCCGCTCCCCTATCGCTCTCTCCTGCTGGCATGTCCTGATGCGGTTCGCCACCCCCTCTCCGGGTTAGTACGACCGGAGAGGAGTCGATCAGGCGTCCGGGCGATCTTGGCGTAACGAGGCAACTTCGCGCCGTTCTCCGGGCGCTTGACGGCCAGGTTGAGCACGATCCGCACCGTTGCCACCAACTCGCGGCTGCTGCCAGTCCCGCGCGCCCATCTCCATGAAGGCGAGACAACAGTGCGCGACCGCCTTGCCGCACTCCTGCGCCAGCTGGACGGTTGCTTGGTGGGATGTTGTGGGCGGCGGCGCTAGCGTCGTCCTGGTGTCCGGTGGCAGGGTGCCGTCCTCCACCTTCCCCCCGGCCTCACTGGCCGCTTGCTGGGCGCGGTAGAGATCCACCATGGTGGCGCCCATCGCCGCCACGATTCGCCAGAGGATGGCGACGCGCGGCAGCGATCGGCCCTGCTCGTACCTGGTCAAGCTGGCTACAGTGCAAGGCGCCGCTGCTGCCGCGAGCTGTCGCAGGGTCATGCCGGCGCCCCTGCGGAGCCTCAAGATCGCCAGTCCAACCGTTTGCGCCTCGTCGGCGTTTCGGCCTGGCTTCTTCACGGCCGGCGGCCATTTCTTGCCGGTCTGCACGCGCTTTTGCTTCGGCGGGCCGCTCACGACAGCCGCTCCTCGATTGACTCGACCAGGGCGGAGACCTTGCGGCCCACCCTGCCGGCGAAGCGGGCAAGCCGCTCGTCCGACTCGTCCAGGGAGCAAACGTCGGCCGAGCGGGCGATTTGGTGGAGCAGGTAGCCGCCGGTGTAGCGGAGATCGGCGGCGACGGCCCGCAACTCGACGCGGGTCACGGACTCCTCGTCGCCCTCCTCGCCCTGCTCGCGGCTGGCAAAGACGGCCAGGTCGTAGAGCACTTGACCCAGGCGGCGCACGACCTGCCGGTTGGGATCGTCGAAGAGCTGTAGGGTGGTTTCCCGGAACGAATCCGACTCGTTCCAGGGCGGCGGGGTAGACTTCGGGTAGCTCGGCATGAGGCGCGATCTCCTGTCGGGTCAGGCTCCGGCGGGAGCTGTCATCTCTCGCCGGCGCCGCTTGATCGAATGGGGCGGCACGCGCCGCCCCGCCTTGTTCTCTCGGCGATCAACCACTAGGGCAAGAAGGGGGGGCCGCGGCTCCGGCAGGGGCGCGAGCGCGGAGGTGCTGCCAGGATGGCGGCGCCGCCCTCAAGCGGCGTTCTCTTTCGCCCCCCATTCGCCCCAAGGGAGAGCGACTCTCCGCACCAGTTTCCGCAAGTGCCTGATTCCATTGGAGCCGGCACCCGGATTTGAACCGGGGACCTACGGTTTACAAGACCGTAGCTCTACCCCTGAGCTATGCCGGCGGAGGCGGGCTGGGGCGGCGCGCGGAGCAGGGTGGGCGCGCGTTTCAGTTTAGCTGCTGCGGTCGTCTGGCGGCAACCGTGTGCCCGGCCGGGCCGGCCGGAGCGACTCAAGCGACCCGACTCCCTGGCGGCCGCCCGTGCTGCGCTGCCGCAGCGCCTCGTAGAGGATGGCGGCGGCCGCGGTCGCCAGGTTCAAGGAGTCCAGACGCCCTCGCATCGGCAGGCCGATCGTGCCGTCGCAGAGGTTGCGGGTGCGGTCCCTCAGCCCCTTCTCCTCGCCGCCGAAGCACAGAATCACCTTGCCCGTGAGGTCGATCTGCCAGGGGGGCTGCCCGGCGGGGTCGGTGCCGTAGGCCCAGAAGCCCGCCTTCTTCAAGCTCTCCAGGGTCATGGCGGAGTTGGTGATCCGCTCGATGGGTAGCCACTCGCTGGCACCGGCGGCGGTCTTCGCGACCGCCGGCGTGATCGGCGCCGAACCGCGGTCGCGGATCAGGACCTGGCCGACCCCAGCACCCTCGCAGACCCGCAGCACCGCTCCCAGGTTGCGCGGGTCCTGGACGTCTTCCAACAGGACCACCAGGTCGTGATCGGCGGCTCCCTGGGACTCCGGCCCTGACCCTGGCGAGCCCGGTTCGGCGACGCGCCACCCCTCCCCCGCCTGCCGGCCCTCCCCCACCAGCCTGCCCCCGGGCCGCAGCTCGGCCGCCATGCCGTTGTGGGCCGGGCCGGCGAGCGCCGCCAGCGCCCGCTCGGGCACCGACTCGAACGGCACGCCATGACGGCCGCAGAGGTCGGCGATCTCCTGCCGCCGCCGCCCCTGCCGCACCGTACTGACCAGGACCCTGGCCACCTGGTGGGGCCGGTGCCGCAGCGCCTCGCGCACCGGGTGATAACCGTAGAGGAACATGGACACTCCGGGCCACCACGCACCGCCGCCCGCCGCGCCAGGCCGCCGGCCGCCCTACCGCTCCATGATCTGCTGCTCTTTGTTGTGCAGCGCCGTACCGACCTCGGCGATGAAGCGGTCGTGGAGCTTCTGGACCTCGTCCAAACCGCGACGCTCGTCGTCCTGGCTGATCGTCTTGTCCTTCTCCATCTTCTTCAGCTTGTCGTTGCCCTCGCGCCTGGCCTGCCGCACCGCGTTGCGCGCGTGCTCCGACATGTCGTGCGCCTTCTTGACGATCTCCTTGCGCCGCTCCTCGGTGAGCTGCGGCACCGGGATGCGGATGATCTTGCCGTCGCTCGACGGATTGAGGCCCAACTCGGCTTTCATGATCGCCCGCTCGATGGCGCTGATCTGGCTCGAATCGTACGGCTGCGCGGTGATCATCGCCGCGTCCGCCACCGCCAGGTTGGCCACCTGGTTGAGCGGCACCTGGCTGCCGTAGTAATCGACCGTGACCCCTTCCAGCAGCGCCAGCGAGGCGCGGCCGGTGCGCAGATGCCTGAGGTCGTGGTGGAGATGGTCCAGCGCGTGCTTCATGTGCTGCTCGACCTCGTGAAAGACCTCCTTCATAGCGCCTCCTACAGCAGGTCAGGCCCGCACGATGGAGCCCACCCGCTCGCCGCAGACCACCCGGCGGATGTTGCCGGGGGTCATCAGGTTGAAGATGGCGATGGGGATGCCGTTGTCACGGCAGAGGCTGATCGCCGCCGTGTCCATCACCTTGAGGCCCTTCTCCAGCACCTCCTGATAGGTCACCGCGTGCAGCATGACGGCCGCCGGATCGAGCTCCGGATCGGCGGAGTAGAGGCCGTCGACCTTGGTCGCCTTGAGCAGGATCTCGGCGTGGATCTCGTTGGCGCGCAGCGCCGCGGCGCTGTCGGTGGTGAAATAGGGATTGCCGGTGCCGGCGGCGAAGATCACCACCCGCCCCTTCTCCAGGTGGCGGATCGCCCGCCGGCGGATGAACGGCTCGGCCACCTCGCGGATGTCGATCGCGGTCTGCACGCGCGTCGGCACGTCGCGCTTCTCGAGCGCGTCCTGCAACGCCAGAGCGTTGATCACCGTCGCCAGCATGCCCATGTAATCGCCGGTCACCCGGTCGATGCCGCGATGGCTTGCGGCCAGCCCACGAATTATATTACCGCCGCCGACCACGATCGCCGTCTCCACCCCGAGGGCGTGGATCTCGCCCACCTGATCGGCGATCGCCGCCACCACCGGCTCGTGGATGCCGAACGGCTGCGGCCCCATCAGCGCCTCGCCGGAGAGCTTGAGCAGCATCCGGCCGTAGCACGGCCGCGGGTCGGGGGGCGCTTGGCTCACTTCGCCGCCTGCGCCACCTCGGCGGCGAAGTCGTCCTGGCGCCTATCGATCCCCTCGCCCAGCTTGTAGCGGGCGAAACGGCGCACCTGGATGTTCTCGCCGATGCGACCGATGCGCTCGGCGATCATCTGGCCCACCGTGTGATCGGGGTCCTTGACGAACGGCTGCTCGAGCAGCACGAACTCCGAATAGTACTTCTCGAGCTTGCCGGCGACGATGCGCTCGACGACCGCCGCCGGCTTGCCGGAGGCCAGCGCCTGCTCGTGGAAGATGGCGCGCTCGCGCTCGAGCACCTCGGCGGTCACCTCGTCGCGATGGACGAAGCGCGGGTCGGCCGCGGCGATGTGCATGGCGACGTCGCGCACCAGCGCCTGGAACTGATCGGTGCGCGCCACGAAGTCGGTCTCGCAGTTGACCTCGACCAGCACGCCGATCTTGCCGCCGCCGTGGATGTAGGAACCGACCGCGCCTTCCGCGGTGATGCGGCCGGCCTTCTTGGCCGCCGCCGCCAGACCCTTCTTGCGCAGCCCGTCCACCGCCTTCTCGAGGTCGCCGCCCGACTCGGCGAGCGCCGCCTTGCAATCCATCATCGGAGCGCCGGTGCGCTCGCGCAGTTGCTTGACCATTTGTGCCGTGACTTCCATGTCCAGATCTCTCCTTGACTGCCGGGGCCGGCCGCCGGACCACGCGCTCGCCGTGACCACCGAAGAAAAAAGAAAAGGCCAGATCGACGCGGGTTCGACTGACCTCTTCGCAACGCGCCCCGCCGCCCGTCGGCGGCCGGCGCCCGATATGGTTGCCTGTCGCCGGCTACGCCGGGGCCGCGCTGCTCACTCCACCGGCGCCACCCGCGCCGCCCGGCCCGCTCGCTGCCGGTCCGGCCGCCGCGCCGCTCGCTGCCGCGTCCTTGTCGAACGTCGCCGAGCCGCCGGCCGCGCGGCCGCCGGAGCCGCCGTCCTTCTTCTGCGCCATCACCTGCTCGGCGAGCCGCCCGGCGCCCTCGATGTAGGCGTCGGCAACCCGCGACGCGAACAGCCGGATGGCGCGGATGGCGTCGTCGTTGCCCGGGATGATGTAGTCGATCAGCTCCGGGTCGCAGTTGGTGTCGACCATCGCGATCACCGGAATGCCGAGCTTGTTGGCTTCGGCGACGGCGATGTACTCCTTCTTGGGGTCGACCACGAACAGCGCGTCCGGCAGGTCGTCCATGTCGCGGATGCCCTCGAGGTTCTTGGCCATCCGCTCGCGCTCGCGCTCGAGGCGCAGCCGCTCCTTCTTGGTCAGCGGGCTGTTCTCGTCGCCCAGGCGCGCCTCGATCTCCTTCAAGCGCTCGATCGAGGTGCGCAGGGTCACGAAGTTGGTCAGCGTGCCGCCCAGCCAGCGGTTGGTGACCGAGAACTCGCCGCAGCGCTTCGCTTCCTCGGCGACCGCCTCCTGCGCCTGCCGCTTGGTGCCGACGAACAGGACGCGCTTGCCCTGCACCGCCAGGTCGCGCACGAAATCGGCGACCTGATCGAACAGCTTCAGCGTCTTCTGCAGGTCGATGATGTAGATCCCGTTGCGCTTGCCGAAGATGTACGGCTTCATCTTCGGGTTCCAGCGCCGGGTCTGGTGGCCGAAATGCACGCCGGCCTCCAACAGCTCCTTCATGGTGACTTCTACCAAGCCTGGTCTCCTTCGCCTGCGCTCGCGCCCGCGAGATGCCGCGGGATCGCCGGAATCACAGCCATTCGAGTTCTCAGCCAGTCAGCCAGGTCAACGCTTGCTGAACTGGAAGCGCGCCCGGGCACCCTTCTGGCCGTACTTCTTGCGTTCCTTCTTGCGAGGATCGCGGGTCACCAAACCGGCGGACTTGAGGCGGTCGCGCAGCTCGAGGTTGTACTCCATCAGGGCGCGTGTGATGCCGTGCCGGATGGCCCCGGCCTGGCCCGCGCTGCCGCCGCCCTCGACGGTGGCGACGATGTCGAACTTCTCCGCCGTCTCGGTCAGCAGCAGCGGCTGCTTGATGACCATCTTCAGGACTTCGTTCGGGAAATAGTTGTCCAGCGTCCGGCCGTTGACCTGCACGGTGCCGGTGCCCGGGCGCAGGAAGACGCGCGCCGCGGCGGTCTTCCGCCGGCCGGTCCCATAGTTCTGCAATTGGCTCACTCTGCCGTCTCCTCGAAAGTCCGCGCTCGATTAGGTGGCCTGCCGATGTTCGCGGGATTGGCGGTGTTCACGGTCGCCGGCTTCGCGACGCTCCTGGCCTTTCGCCACGTCCATCGACCGCGGCTGCTGCGCCTGGTGCGGATGCTCGGCGCCGGCGTAGACCTTCAGCTTGCGCAGCTGCTGCTTGCCCAGCTTGTTCTTCGGCAGCATGCCCCAGACCGCGCGCTCGACCAGCTGGGTCGGCCGCCGCTTGCGCAGCTCCCCGGCCGTCTCCCGCTTCAGGCCGCCCGGGTAGCCGGTATGCCGGAAGTAGACCTTGTCGTCTTCCTTCTTGCCGGTGAGGATCGCCTTCTCGGCATTGACCACGATGACGAAGTCGCCGGTGTCGATATGAGGCGCCCAGGTCGGCTTGTGCTTGCCGGTCAGCAGCTGCGCCGCCAGCGAGCACAGGTGGCCCAGCGTCACCCCCGTGGCATCCAGCACGTGCCAGTGGTGCTCGATCTCGGCCAGCTTGGGGCTGTAGGTTCTCTTCAGCATCACCGCGTCTCCATCCATGCCATCCAGACCGACCAGGCCATCCGGACCTGCCACACCTACCAGCTTCCCTGAGCCAGGCTGAGCAGGGGTCAACGTGCGGCCGGAGCGTCACGGCGAGCCATCCCCGCCTCTGCGACGCAAAGGACCCCGAATGATAGGCGGTGCGGCTTGGATTGTCAAGGCGTTGTGGGTGGCTCGCCCCGAGCCTTTCTCGGTAGACTGAGCCGCCATGTCCGCCAACCGGTCCGACGTCTCGCTGCTGGCGCCCGCGCCGCCGCCCGCGGCGGCTGCGCCGACTGCGCCGCCTGCGCCGACCGCGCTGCCCGACGCCGCCGCCGGGCTCGACAAGTCGGGCCGGGCCATCCGCGACATGTTCGGGGCGGTGGCGCGGCGCTACGACCTGCTCAATCATCTCCTGTCCGCCGGGCTCGACCGGTGGTGGCGCCGCCGCGCCGCCGCCGCGCTGCGGCTGCCGCCGGGCGCGCTGGTGCTCGACCTCTGCGCCGGCACCGGCGACCAGGCGATGGCGCTGCGCCGCCGCGGCGCGCGGGTGGCGGCGGCGGATTTCTGCCTGCCGATGCTCGCCCTGGCACGCCGGAAGTTCGGCCGCCCCAGCCGCGATGCCGCACCGCCGCCGCGGCCGCTGGCCGCCGACGCCCTGGCCCTGCCGTTTCCGCCTGGCCGGTTCGCCGCGGCGACGGTGGCCTTCGGCCTGCGCAACGTCGCCGACCTCGACCTCGCGCTCCGCGAGCTGGCGACCACCCTGGCTCCCGGCGGCCGCCTGGCGGTGCTCGAGTTCGCGGTGCCCGAGGCGCCGCCGCTGCGCGCCCTGTACCTGCTCTACTTTCGCCGCGTGCTGCCGGCGATCGGCCGCCTGCTCTCCGACAGCCAGTCGGCCTACGACTATCTCCCCAGCTCGGTGCTGAGCTTCCCGCAGCGCCGGGGCTTTCTCGACCGCATGGCCGGCGCCGGCTTCAGCGATCTCGCCTGCAGCGACCTGGCGGCCGGCATCGTCTGCCTGTACAGCGGCACCATCCCCCAGACGTCCCCCCTCTCGAACCGGAGGTCGACCCCGTGAACGTCCTCGACGGCAAGGCCGCCGCCGCCACCATCCGCGCCGAGGTGGCGGCCGGGGTGCGCGAGCTGGCGGCGGCAGGCAAACGCGCACCCGGCCTGGCGGCGGTGCTGGTCGGCGACGACCCCGCCTCGCAGGTCTACGTCGGCAGCAAGATCAAGGCCTCGGCCGAGGTCGGCATCGCCAGCCGCACCCTGCGCCGCTCGGCCACCCTCGCCGAGGACGAGCTCATCGCCCTGGTCGACGAGCTCAACGCCGACGACGAGGTGGACGGCATCCTGGTGCAGCTGCCGCTGCCGCGCGGCATCGACGAGCGGCGGGTGATCGCCCGCGTCTCGCCGGACAAGGACGTCGACGGCTTCCACCCGCTCAACGCCGGCCGGCTGTGGCTGGACGAGCCCGGCTTCGTCCCGGCCACCCCTTACGGCATCCTGGAGCTGCTGCGCCGCCACCAGGTGCCTTTCGTCGGCCGCCGCGCGGTGGTGGTGGGCCGCAGCCCCACGGTCGGCAAGCCGATGGCCGCCCTGCTGCTGCGCGAGCACTGCACCGTGACCATCTGCCACAGCCGCACCGCCGACCTCGCCGCCATCACCCGCGAGGCCGACATCCTGGTCGCCGCCATCGGCCGGCCGGCGATCATCGGCCCGGATCACGTCCGCCCGGGAGCGGTGGTGGTCGACGTCGGCATCAACCGTCTGACCGACCAGGCCAGTGTCGAGCGGCTCTTCCCCGGCGACGCCGACCGCCTCCGCCAGCTGGCGGCCAAGGGCTCGGTGCTGGTGGGCGACGTCGATTTCACCCGCGTCGCGCCCCTCGCCGGCGCCATCACGCCGGTGCCGGGCGGCGTCGGACCGCTCACCGTCGCAATGCTGATGGTCAACACCCTGGCCGCCGCGCGCCGCCGCCTCGGCCTGCCGCGGTGAGCGCCACGGGCCGGCCGGCAACCGGCTACCGCGTCGGGCTGACGGGCGGTCTCGCCAGCGGCAAGTCGACGGTCGCCGGCTGGCTGCGCGATGCCGGCTTCCAGGTGATCGACGCCGACCGCCTGGTCGCCGACCTCTACCGGCCCGGCGCCGCCGGCGCGGCGGCGGTGAGCCGGCTGTTTGGCGGCGCCGTCCTCACCCCCGAGGGCGGCGTCGATCACGCCGCCCTCGCCGCCCGCGTCTTCGCCGACGCCGCGGCCCGCCAGGCTCTTGAGCAGGCGATCCATCCGCTGGTGCGCCGGCGCTTCGAGGAGATCGCCGCCGCCCCGGCGGACGCGGCGCCGCCTGCGCCGGGATCGCCGCCGGCGGCTACGGACCAGCCGCCACCGTCCGCTCCGGACCCGCCGCCGGCTACGAACCAGCCGCCGCCCGTGCCGGTGACCGTGCTCGAGGCCACGCTCCTGGTCGAGGCCGGCTACGGGCCAGGCTTCGATCTGATCGTCACCGTCGAGGGCGATCCCGAGGAGCGCCTGCGACGCGCCATCGCCCGCGGCCTCGATCCCACCGCCGCCCGCGCCCGCCTCGCCGCCCAGGGAGACGGCGCCCGCCGCCGCCAGGGCGCCCAGCGGGTCCTCCACAACGACGGCACCCTGGCGGACCTGCGCCGGCAGGCGGACGCCCTGATCGCCGACATCCGCCGCGCCGCCGCTGCCGCCGCCGCTGCCGCCGCCGACCGCGTGCCGGCGTCGCCGCCGCCACCAACGCCACTGCCGAGCCGCCCGTGACCATACCGGCGCTCCCCTATGTCCTGGTCACCGGCAACCGCGGCAAGCTCGCCGAGGCCCGCCGCCTCGCCGGCCCCGGCCTCGGCGCAGTCGAGCTCGACCTGCCCGAGATCCAGTCGCTCGATCTGCTGGAGGTGCTGCGCCACAAGGGCGAGGAGGCCTGGCGCCGCCTCGGCCGCCCGCTGGTCGTCGAGGAAGCTGGCCTCGACCTCGCGGCGCTCGGCGGCTTCCCAGGCCCGCTGGTGAAATGGATGCTGGAGGCCGCCGGCGCCGAGCTCATCGCCCGCACCGGCCTGGCGCTCGGCGAGCCGCGCGCCGTCGCCCGCGCCGCCCTCTACTACCGCGACGCGGACCGCACCCTGATCGCCGAAGGCAGCGCCGCCGGCATCCTGGTCCTCCCGGCCCGCGGCGATCGCGGTTTCGGCTGGGATCCGGTCTTCCGCCCCGCAAGCTGCGACCGCACCTTTGGCGAGCTGGCCGACGCCGAGAAGGACGCCCTGAGCCACCGCGGCCAGGCCTGGCGCCGGCTCCTCGCCCTGCTCGGCGACCCGCCTCCAGCCTGAAGCTTCCGGCCCGCGCGGCGAGCCGCGCCCGCCACCGTCCTGAAAGCGGCGCACCGCCGCGCTAGAGCGGCGCGCCGCCCAGCAGCCAGAGCAGGATCGCCTTCTGGACGTGGAGGCGGTTCTCGGCCTCGTCGAAGATCCGGCTCTGAGGGCCGTCGGCGACCTCGGCGGCGACCTCCTCGCCACGGTGGGCGGGCAGGCAGTGGAGGAAGACCGCCTCCGGCCGCGCCGCCGCCATCAGCGCGGCGTCGACCTGGAAACCGCGGAAGGCCTGCAGGCGCTGCTGCGCCTCGGCTTCCTGGCCCATCGACGCCCAGACGTCGGTATAGACCACCGAGGCGCCCTGTACCGCCTCGCGCGGATCCGCGGTGAGCTGGATGGCGGTGCCGGCGGCCGCAGCGTCCTGCCGCGCCAGCTCGACGTAGGCGGGCTTGACCGTGTAGCCGGAGGGGGAGGCCACGGCCACGTCCATGCCCACCTTGGCGGCGCCGAACAGCAGCGAGTGCGCCATGTTGTTGCCGTCGCCGACGTAGGCCAGCTTGCGCCCCGCCAGCTCGCCGAAGACCTCGCCGACCGTGAAGTAGTCGGCCAGCGCCTGGCAGGGATGCAGGTCGTCGGTCAGGCCGTTGATCACCGGCACCGACCCGAAGCGCGCCAGGTCCAGCACCGTCTGGTGGGCGAAGGTGCGGGCCATGATGCCGTCGACGTAGCGCGACAGCACCTTGGCGGTGTCGCCGATGGGCTCGCCGCGGCCGAGCTGGATGTCGCGGCTGGACAGGAACAGGGCATGGCCGCCCAGCTGCACCATGCCCACCTCGAAGCTCACCCGGGTGCGGGTCGAGGACTTCTCGAAGATCATCCCCAGGCTCTTGCCGGCCAGCGCCGCGGCGTGGCGATCGGAGTGCGCCTTCACCTCCGCGGCCAGGCGGAACAGGCCGGCGACTTCCCCCGCCGAGAGGTCGTGAATCGAGATCAGGTGACGAAGCATGGGATCTCCTTGGCTTGGCCGTACGCCCTCAGAGCCGCTCGCGCTCGAGCGGCATGGTCATGCAGCGCGGCCCGCCGCGCGCCCGCGACAGCTCGTTGCTCCACAGCGTCACCACCGCCGGCCCGCCGCCGATCAGGTCGTGGCGGCCGGCCGCCACCTCCTCGCCCGGCAGCACGCGGAAGCCGCGGCGGGCGAGCTCTTCGATCGTCTTGCGGTTGCGCTGGTAGAGCAGCACCACTCCCGGCGCCAGGGCAAAGGCGTTGGCGCCGTCCGTCCACTGCTCGCGCTGCTGGTCGATGGCCTCCAGGGCGCCGCCGCACGGCACCACCGTCAGCGCCACGCCGAGATCGGCGAGAGCCCGCAGCAGCCCCGGCCGCAGGGTGAAGGTCAGCTCCCGCGCATAGAGGTCCACCGAGTAGACGTGGGCCGACTCCGGGCCGCCGGGCTCGACCACCGGCAGATGGGCGAGGCAGAGGCCGCGATCGATCACCGTGAACACGGTGTCGAGGTGCATGTAGGAGCGCCGGTGCGGCAGCTCGACCACCACCATGTGCCGGAAGGAGGTCTCTTCCAGGCGCAGGTACTCGGCAAGCGTCTCGACGCCGCGCCGGTTGGTGCGCTCGGAAAGCCCCACCACCACGATCTCGGGACTCACCACCACCACGTCGCCGCCCTCGAGGGTGGGATAGGGGAAGCCCGGATCGTGCTGGGGCGCGCCCGACGGCGGCACGTCGATCTCGAAGGTCGCCGCCGCGTCGGCCAGCGCCGGATGATGCGCGAAGATCGTGCGCGCCAGCAGCGGCTCGCGCTCGCGGGCGTCGTTGGCCATCGACGACACCACCAGCCGGTTGCCCATCACCACCTGCGGATCGCGCTGGAAGAAGTAGTTCGGCACCGGGTTGAGGCTGAAGAACTGGCGGCGCCCCGCGTCGGCGGCGTCCGGCGGCAGGCGGATGCCCTCGATCAGCGTCACCGCCAGCTTGGCCGGCGGCAGATTGGCGAGCTGGCGCAGCACCGGCGGCTGCACCCCGTAGTCGCGCTCGATCTCACCCAGCAGGTCGGACTTCACCGCCTCGTCGGCCAGCACCTCGACGAGCAGGTCCTGGGCATCCAGCACCTCGACGCCGGCGCGCCGCAGCACCTCGCAGAACATGGCGTGCTCGCCGCGCGCCTCGTCGCCGTCGAGGATGTCGTCGAACAGCAGGCGCTCCATGATCGACGGCACCATCCAGTCGATCTCGCGCCCCGGCCGGTGAACCAGGACGCGCCGCAGGCGCCCGATCTCTGAATCGACCCGGATCGTCATCTTGAGCTTGTGTGCCGGCGAAAGGGGGGGCTCGGATGCCCGCGGCGGCAGATCATATACCAGCCGCCGGCCACGCTCGCCTGATGTCCCGGGGTTCGAGCCCTCCCGTGCTACCATACGGACAGTGCAGTCCAGTAGGTGATACGCGACTGGCCGGGTCGGTGACGGCCGCCTGTGAAGATGGAGCGACACCACCTTTTCGCCCCCGCCGCGCCCGGCGAGCGCCGTCGTCACCACGGCAGCCATCTCCGTCAGCTCCAGCACCCGCGGCGGCGACGCCGGCAGGGCACCGCGCTGGCCGGCCTGCTGGCCTCGGCGGCGCTGGTGTCGGCGGCCTGCTCCGGCAACCCCCATCCCGTTCCCGCGCCGGCCCAGCCGTTCGGCGGCGCCGTCGTCCACGGCATGGCTTCCTGGTACGGGCCCGGCTTCGACGGCCGCCGCACCGCGAGCGGCGAGCGCTATGACAAGCGCAACCTGACGGCGGCCCATCCCAGCCTGCCGTTCGGCACCCTGGTGCAGGTGACCAACCTCGAGAACGGCCGCCAGGTGGTGGTGCGGATCAACGACCGCGGCCCCTTCGGTCACCGCCGCGTCATCGACCTGTCGTACGCGGCGGCGCACGAGCTGAGGATGGTGGGTGCGGGCACCGCCCGCGTCGAGCTGGCGGTGCTCGGCAAGTACGACCCGCGGGACACCAGAGTGCCGGAGCCGGCCATCCTGCTGGCGGCCGCGCCCGTTTCGCCGCGGCCGTGGCCGGAATCCGCCGCTCGGCCCGTCGCGGCAGGCGACGCCCCCGCCGGCGAGCCGGCCATGGCGTCGGCGCCGCCAGCGCCGACCGCGCCAACCGCGCCAACCGCGCCAGCATCGGCGGAGGCGGCGGACACCGCCGCCCCGGGCGACGCCGTCACGGCCGGCGCCGCCACGGCCGACGCCGCCACCCGCGGCGCCACGCCGGCGGATCCGACGCCGACCGCCGTCTGGGCCACCCGCACCACCGCCGCGGCGCTACACTACACCGTGCAGGTCGGCGCTTTCGGCGAGGCCGAGCGCGCCGAGGCGCTGCAGCAGGACCTGGTCCGCCGTTATCCGGAGGCGGCCGTGCATTCCGACGGCATCTGGAACCGCGTGCAGGTGGGCCGGTTCGGCGATCGCGAGCGGGCGGAGACCCTGCGCCAGGAGCTCGCGTCGCTGGGCATGGCCGCCATCGTGGTCGCGGCGCGCTGATACCCTTTCCCGCACCTGAGGAGGCTTCGATGACCGGCAGTCATGCAAGCCGCGCGCGCCTGGCGCTCGCCGCCATCTCGAGGATCGCTGCGCGCCGCACGCGCGGCGACGTGACCGTTGCCGTCGTCTCCGTGCTGGTCGGGCTCGCACCGGCCCTGCTGCTGCCGGCGCCGGCGCTGGCGGCGCCGCCGGCGCCGAAGGAGCTGACCGTTCAGGAGGTGCTGGCGAAATCGATCACGGCGCGCGGCGGCCTGCAGCAGCTGCACGCCGTCGAAACCCGCCGGGAGAGCGGCACGCTGGAGCTCGGGCCCGGCAACGTGTGGCCGCTCACCGTCGAGCACAAGCGCCCGAACCGCATGCGCATGGAGATCTCGCTGCAGGGTACCAAGCTGATCCGCGTCTTCGACGGCGTCCATGGCTGGCAGAAGCAGCCGCAGTCGCCGGCGCCGGAGGCGCTGGCCGGCGACGACCTGCACAACATCGCCAACGAGGCGGACTTCGACAACGTGCTGGTCGATACCGCGGCCAAGGGCAAGGCCGTGCTGCTGGGCAAGGAAGCGGCTCCCGCCGCTGGCGCCGGCAGTGCCGCCACCATCGCCACCACCGCCGGCGCTGCCAGTGCCGCCGCGCACGACGTCTACCGTGTGCAGGTGACCTTGCTCAGCGGCGACGTCTTCATCTATTCGATCGACGCCGTCTCCTTCCTGCCGGTGCATTGGGAAGGCGGCCGGATGATCAACGGCAAGCTGGTGACGTTCGTCTCCGATTACAACGATTATCGCGAGGTCGGCGGCACCCGCTACGCATTCCAGATCGTGTCTTCGATCAAGGGCAGCGCGCAGAACCAGAAGCTCACCTACAGCAAGATCGAGCTCAACGTGCCGATCGAGGACGCGCGCTTCACCCCCGCCACCATGATGCCCGCGGCGCCGCCGCCTGCTGCCACGCCGCCGCCGCCTGCTGCCACGGCGCCGCCGCCCGCTCCGGGCACCGCCCAGCCGCCGCCGGCCGCCACGCCGCCGCCGCCGCCGCGCGGCCGGCAATAGCCGGCGCTGCTCCGCGGCGCGGGCTACTCCCGCTCCACCACCATCGCGAAGCCGACGCCGCCGGCGGCGCAGATGGTGAGCAGGCCGAGGTTCTGGCCGCGCCGCCGCAGCTCGTAGAGCAGCTGCGTGACCACCCGCGCGCCGGTGGCGCCGAACGGGTGGCCGATGGCGATCGAGCCGCCGGTGACGTTGAAGCGATCGAGGTCGATCTCCCCCATCGGCGCGCCGCGGCCGAGCTCCTCCCGCGCGAACCTGGGCGAGGCGAAGGCCTTGAGGTTGGACATGATCTGCGCCGCGAACGCCTCGTGCATCTCGACCAGATCGATGTCGGAAAGCTTGAGGCCGGCGGCTTCGAGGGCCGCGGGCGCGGCGTAGGCGGGTCCCTGCAGCAGCTGCTCGCCGGGATCGACGGCGGCGTAGGCGTAGGCCCGCAGGTAGCCCAGGGGCTGATAGCCGAGCGCCTTCGCCCGCTCCTCGGTCATCATCAGCACCGCCGAGCCGCCGTCGGTCAGCGGGCTGGAGTTGCCGGCGGTGAGCGAGCCGTAGCGGCGGTCGAAGACCGGCTTGAGCTTGGCGAGCGCCGCGAGCGAGCTGTCGGCGCGGATGCCGTTGTCGTGGGTGATCGCCTGATCGTAGCGTGGCGGCGGGAACACCGGCGCGATCTGGGCGGCGAGGCGCCCGTCGGCGGTGGCGGCGGCGGCGCGCTGGTGTGACAGCAGCGCGATCTCGTCCTGGGAGCGGCGCGAGACGTCGTTTTCCTTGGCCATCTTCTCGGCCGATTCGCCCATGCTCTGGCCGGTGGTGTATTCGGCGATCGCCGGCGCCACCGGCGCCAGGTCCTTGGGCCGCAGCTTGGCGAGGATCGCCAGCCGCTGGCCCATGGTGCGGGCCTTGCTCAGCTCGAGGAAGGCGTGCGCGGCGCGGCGCGAGAACTGGATCGGCACGTTGGTCAGCGACTCGGCGCCGCCGGCCAGGGCCACCTCGCACTCCCCCGCCAGCATGGCCTCGGCGACGAAGGTGATGGCGCGCGTCGAGGAGGCGCAGGCGAGGTTCACCGTCACTCCCGGCACGCTCATCGGCAGCGAGGCGCGGAACACCACCTCGCGCCCGAGGTTGGGCGCGTGCAGCGCCGGCACCACCACCCCGTAGACCGACAGGCCGATCGCCTCCGGAGCGATCGCCGTGCGCTCGATCAGCTCGGCGGTGGCGGCGCCCGCCAGGTCCACCACGTCCATGTCCTTGAACGCCGTGCCGGCCTTGCTGAACGGCGTGCGGCAACCGTCGACGATGGCCACCCGGCCGTGCCTGCCCTTGAGGTCCTCGCGCCCGGTGATGGTGAGCGGCTCGCGAAAGCCGTTGCCATTGCTCCGAGCGTCGAGGGCACCGCCGCCGGCGTGGGTCCAGACGGTGTCCGCCCGCTGCCGGATCTCCTCGAGCGCCGAGGCGCGGTTCTCGGGCCGCAGCGGCGCGGGCGGAGCCGGTGCCGGCGAGGCCGGAGCCGGCGGCGCCTGGGAGCGAGGCGATGCGGGTTGGGCGTCTTCGGCGGCCATGGGGACACCTCCTCTTGCGCTGGTTCTTATACCACGCCGAGATTTCCGCTCTGGCACACCTCGCCAGGGACCGGCGAATCAACCTGGCTGGACACTTCCCTGGCCACCCTCGTCGGGCGTGGGCAGGCGCAGCAGCCGCGCGCCGCGCTCTGCCCAGAAGGCCGCTTCGGCCGCGTCCGGCGGCCCATCCTGGAAAAGGGTGCGCAGGCGCCCCCACCGCGGCGGCGGGCGTCGGACCGGGCGCCGCGGCAGCCCCGACACCAGGCGCCGCGCCACCCCGCGCCGCGCCGCCGCCCGCAACCGCAGCGCCGCCAGCTCGTCGGCGCTGCCGTAAAACACCGTCGGCCTGGCCCACAGCACCGCGCCCAGGCGGCGCCCCGGATCGGGCTCGAGCACCAGCGCCGCCCCCGACACCAGCGCCCAGGCGCCGAGCAGCCGCCCTTCCCACCGGCCCAGCGGCCAACCGGCGACCAGCACCTCGCGGTCCCGCGAGTCCCGGCGGCGGCCGGCGGTCGCGGCGACCGCGCTCTCGACCGCCGCCGCCGCATCCAGGAGCGCTGCCGGCGCCAGGCGGCGCCACCCGCCGGCGCCGTAATGCTCGCCGACGCCGCCGCGATTGCCAGCCGCATCGGCAGCGGCGGCGGCGGGGATGCCACCGAGGCCGGCGTCATCGCCGGCCACCACCACCAGCTCACCCCGCCCCACCACCCGAACCTCCCCGCCGGCCGCGTCGCCCAGCCGCGTCACCCGCACCTGCTCCCCGACCGCCTCCACCCAGGCCACGCAACCCGCCGGCGCGCCCGCCGCCAGCCGCCGCGCCACGGCGGCGTCTCCCGGCACGCCGCCACCGCCGCCGAGCGCCAGCGGCACCGGGGTGAGTCCCGCCATCTGCACCGCGAGATCGAGCGGGACGGCCTGGGGGTAGGCATCGCCGGCGAACGCCACGCCGGCCGCCGCCGGCAGGCCGGCCAGGGTGACCGACCATTGCACCGCCAGCTCCGCGACCTGGCGCCAGGACCACCACCGCCAGTCCCAGCCCTGGGGCCAGAACAGGCAGGGCGATTCGGGATCGCTTGCTGCTTGGCGCCGCAGTTCGGCAGGCAGGTTCGGGATGTCCTGCATCGGGCGGCCCCGCGGTCCGGGCGCGCCGCACCGCCGGCGGCGCTACGCCGCGACCTTCCGCATCACCTCGCGGATCTTCTGCTCGATGATCGGCCGCATCATGCTGGCCGGCGGTCCGAGGTGGGCGCGGCCGACGAGCCGTCCGGCCTCGAGCACCACCGTGCCCTTGGCCCCGGGGCCGGTCAGGTGCAGCACCTCGCCTTCCCATCGCCATTTCAGCATGCCGCCGGGGAAAGCCTCCTTGAGGCTGGCGTCGATCGCCGGCCGCATCTCGTCCATCGAAACCTTGGCGGTTTCGACCTCGATGGTCAGGTCGCTCATGGGTCCCGAACCCTACCACAGGCTCCCCCGCCGCCAGACCGGGCGCCACCGCTCGCGACCCGCGCCCTGCCGGCTGCGCCCACGCAACCTCCTACCCGCCTACCCGCTGCCCTGGCCCCGCGATCCCGGCCGGCGGGAACTTTTCCCCGGCACCGACGGTTTTTCCTTCCAAGAGCCGGTGTGCCGCGGCGCCGTCGCCGCCTCCTGCCCGCGCCGGCATGGGCCAGTCCGCTGGCGAACTCGGTGCACCGCGCTGGTGAACCGCTTCCGAAGGTTCTACTATCTCTGCCATGCTGATCCGTGCCTTCCGCAGCACCCGCGCGATCGCCCCCGCCCTTGCCATGCTCCTGCTGGCAGCGACCCTGCCGAGCGGGCCCGCCATGGCGATCCCCGCACCCACCGCACCCTCCGTACCCATCGCGCCCATGGCGCTCGCCGCTCCCGCCGCTCCCGCTTCGCCCGCCGCGCCTCCCGCCACCCTGCCGCCTTACCATGCCCCGGGACCCTCTTCCACGCCGCCGCCGGCGGCGCCCGGCGCCCCGCCGATCTTCGTCTCCGACGAGAAGATGATGACCGAGGTGATGCAGGCCCTGGTCGAAGCCCGGCAGGAATACGGCCCATCGGACGACGCCGCGGCGCTGGCCCGCATCAACCGCATCGGCTTCGAGCTGGCGCAGCACGCGGATTTCTACAAGTACCCGTTCACCTTCTCGCTGCTCAACATGCCGGAGCCCAACTCGATGGCGTTCCCGAGCGGCGACATCCTGGTCACCCGCGGCATGATCGACGTCGTCGGGTCCGACGACGACATGCTGGCCTGCGTCCTCGGCCACGAGATCGGGCACGTGATCAAGGAGCACTACCTGCACATGTCGCGCCGCGCGACGCTGCTGGGCATCCTCGGCAACCTGCTGGTCGCGGGCGTGATGATCAGCTCCGCCAAGAACCCGCCGCGCTACGGCGTCGAAGGTCCCTACGACCCGCGCTACGGCTATGACCCGGGCGGCGGCAACCGCGTCGAGGGAGCGGCGGCGGCCAGCCTGATCATCAGCGAGCTGATGCTGCGCAGCTTCAGCCGCGAGAACGAGGACGAGGCCGACCAGGTCGGCCAGCAGCTCGCCGCCGCCGCCGGCTACAACCCCGACGGCGCCGAGCGCCTGTGGAAGGTGATGGAGTCCCAGGCGCCGCAGCTGCGCGAGTACGGCTACCTGCAGACCCATCCCTTCGCCCAGGAGCGCAGCCGTGCCGCCGAAGCGCGCAAGGGCAGCTGGAGCATCCAGAAACCGACCTCCGCGGACCTCTTCCGCCAGCGCACCCAGCAGGTGCTCGTCGCCTACGCGGAGCGCCAGCGCTACAAGGACCTGACCAAGCCGAAGCGCCAGCAGCAGCAGCGGCAACCGGACGGCAGGGGCGAGATCCAGCTCGAGCCGCCCAAGCCGCGGCTGACCGTCTCCGAGCTGGTCAACGAGCTCGCCCTCGCCACCTGGCCGCGCGGCAAGACCGCCGACTCGATCCGCCTTGGGCGCCTGCATCAGTTCCGCGACCAGAAGCTCGCCGAGTGCCCGCCCCGCCCCGGCGCCACCGAGGACCTTCCGGCCACCGAGGAGGGCGGCCGCCAGCGCGGCGGCGGCCGGCGCGGCGGCGGCGCTCCCGCCGGCGGCGCCACGCGCATCTCCCGCATCCCGGGCATGGAGGCCGGCGCCTGCGCGCCCGAGCTGCACGACTACGGCGCCGTGGTGCGCGCCTACCGCAAGGAGCTCGCCGAGGTGCAGTCGCTCGACCCCATGGGTCCGCCGCCGCCCCTGGTGCCGAAGCTCAGCGCCGAGATCGGCGAGCTCGAAGCCAGCCGCCTGGCGCTCTACCCGCACAGCCTCGAGATCTTCAACGGCGGCGTCTTCGAGACGGCCTTCCTGATCGCCTTCATCAGCAACTTCCCGGACTCCCCCGAGGTGCCGAAGGTGGCGCTGTCCCTGGGTGAGGCCTATAGCCGCACCGGCAAGGAGGCCGAGGCGGTCACCCAGTTCCTGCGGGCCTGGAACGCGGCGCCCGACAGCAGCTTCGGCCAGCGCGCCCGCACCGGCCTGCGCAACCTGACTCCCAGCCTCAAGGAGCTTGCCGCCTTGCAGGAGCTCGCCTACGAGGAGCGGGACCCGCAGATGCAGAAGCTGGCCGGCGAGCGCCTCGCCACCATGTCCCACAGCTACGACGACGTCGCCAACGGCGCCGAGTACCTGCGTCGCTACCCCAGCGGCGAGTACGTGGTGCCGGTGCTCGACCGGCTCAACGTGCTGGCCGACAACCTCTACGGCGAGGTGGTGCTGTACCAGGGATTCGGCGACGGCACCAAGGCGATCGACCGGATCAACAAGATCCTCACCAACGCGCCGCTCTCGCCGGCCGCCGAGAAGCTGCGCGACCGCGCCGTGCTGGTGGCCGACAAGTCAGGCTGACCGCCGCCCGGCGCCCTCAGGGTGGCGGCGCCAGCCGCCGGACGCGGCGGATCATGGCGTTGGTCGAACCGTCGTGCCGCAGCTCGGGCTCGGCCGGGCTCTCGAGCTCGGGAATGATCCGCTGCGCCAGCACCTTGCCGAGCTCGACCCCCCACTGGTCGAACGAGTCGATGCCCCAGATCGTGCCCTGGGTGAAGACGCTGTGCTCGTAGAGCGCGACCAGCCTGCCGAGCGCCGCGGGCGTCAGCTCGTCGAGCAGCAGGGTGTTCGAGGGCCGGTTGCCGGGGAAGGTGCGGTGGGGGATGAGCCAGTCCGGGGTGCCCTCGGCCGCCACCTGCTCGGGGGTCTTGCCGAAGGCCAGGGCCTCGGTCTGCGCCAGCACGTTGGCCAGCAGCAGGTGGTGATGGCGGCCCAGCGGGTTGAGCGTCCTGCCAAAAGCGATGAAATCGCAGGGGATCAGCTTCGTCCCCTGGTGGATCAGCTGGTAGAACGAGTGCTGGCCGTTGGTGCCGGGCTCCCCCCAATAGATGGGGCCGGTCTGGTACCCGACCTCGGTGCCGTCCAGGGTGACCCGTTTGCCGTTGCTCTCCATGGTGAGCTGCTGCAGGTAGGCCGGGAAGCGCTTGAGGTACTGATCGTAGGGCAGCACCGCGACCGTCTGGGCGCCGAAGAAGTCGCCGTACCAGACGTTCAGCAGCCCGAGGAGCACCGGCAGGTTGCTGGCGAAAGGCGCGGTGCGGAAGTGCTCGTCCATCTCGTGGAAGCCGGCGAGCATGGCGCGGAAGTGGTCCGCGCCGACGGCGATCATGGTCGACAGCCCGATCGCCGAGTCCATCGAGTAGCGCCCGCCGACCCAATCCCAGAAGCCGAACATGTTGGCGATGTCGATGCCGAACCTGGCCACCTCCGCCGCGTTCGTGGACACCGCGACGAAATGCCTGGCCACCGCCCGTTCGTCCCCCAGGGCGCGCAGCAGCCAGGCGCGAGCGGTGCGGGCGTTGGTCATCGTCTCGAGCGTGGTGAAGGTCTTCGAGGAGACGATGAACAGCGTCTCGGCCGGGTCCAGGGCGCGCGTCGCTTCCGCGAAATCGGTGCCGTCCACGTTGGAGACGAAGTGGCAGGCGAGCTCCCGGTCGCTGTAGTGCTTGAGCGCTTCATAGGCCATCACCGGCCCCAGGTCCGAGCCGCCGATGCCGATGTTGACCACGGCGCGGATGCGCCTGCCGGTGTGCCCGGTCCAGGCGCCGTCGCGGACGCGGCCGGCGAAATCCGCCATCCGGTCGAGCACGGCGTGCACGCCGGGGACGACGTCCTCGCCGTCGACGACGATCGACTGCCCGCGCGGCGCGCGCAGGGCGACGTGGAGGACCGCGCGCTGCTCGGTGAGGTTGATCTTGTCGCCGCGGAACATCGCGTCGATGCGCTGCCGCAGCCCGCACTCCTCCGCCAGCCGCAGCAGCAGCGCCGGCGTCTCGGCGGCGATCCGGTTCTTCGAGTAGTCGAGGCAGATCCCGGCGGCCTCGACGGTGAAGCGCTCGCCGCGCCCGGGGTCGTCCGCGAACAGCTGCCGCAGGTGCAGCTCCCGGACCTGGGCGTGATGCGCTTGCAGCGCTTTCCAGGACGCGCGCTCGGTCAGCGGCGGCGTGCTCTCGGTCATTTGGGATCTCCGGCGGCTCCCAGGCTCGAGGTGCAGAACGCGCAGCGACGAGCGGCGAGCGGCACCTCGCTCAGGCACTCCGGGCATTTCTTGGTGGTCGGGTCGGGAGTCTCCTCGCCGCGCCGCATGCGCGCCATCAGGGCGTTCACCGGCAAGACGACGAAGAAGTAGACGGCGGCGGCGATCAGCAGGAACGACAGCAGGGCGTTGCAGAAGTCGCCGATCAGGAAGCGGCTGCCGTTCACCTCGAAGCTGATGGTGGAGAAGTCGGGCTTGCCGGCGACCGCGGCCACCAGCGGCGTGATCAGGTCCTTCACCAGCGCCGTCACCACCGCGCCGAAGGCCGCGCCGATCACCACGGCGACGGCGAGGTCCAGAACGTTGCCGCGCAGAATGAACTGCTTGAATCCTTTCATCCGAGGATCCTCCTTGACCGTCGCCCGTCGCCATGATTGGCGCCGGCAGCGCCATGGCGCCGGCGGCACCGTCTCAGGGTCTACGGCAATCTAGAGCAGTTTGCGCACTTCTTCAACTGGCGCCCGTGAGGAGCGGTGCTCCGGAGCACCACCGCATGAGGAGGTTCCGCCCCGGCCTTCGTTGTAGCACCGTGGAGGCGCGATGGGGCGACAGACGATCTGGCTGGCTGGTCTGGGCCCCGGGCGGGCGACACCGCGCGGCCTGCCCGAGCTGCTGGCAGGCCGGGGGCTCGACTGCCACCCGCTGCAGAGCCCGGGCGAGATCCCGCCCGGTCCGGGCCTGCTGCTGTTCGACGCCTGCGGGCCGGAGCTGCTCGACCGCATCGGGGCGTGCAGCCGGGGCGGCCAGTCGCGGCTGCTCGCCGTGGGCACCCACCGCGAGGCGCTGTCGCGCGGCGACGGCTGGCGGCTGCTGGCAGCGGGGGCCTCGGACGTCCTCATCTGGCAGGAGACGCCGGATCCGGCGGCGACGATCGCCGCCCGCTTCGCGCGCTGGGACGAGGTGGACCGCCTGGTCGATTCCCCGGTCGTCGCCAGGCACCTGGCGGGCCGGAGCCTGGTCTGGCGCTCGCTGCTGCGCCAGGTCGTGGAGGTGGCGCGCTTCAGCGCTTCGCCGGTGCTGCTGCTGGGCGAGAGCGGCACCGGCAAGGAGCTGGTATCCCGGCTCATCCACACGCTCGACGCCCGCCAGGACAAGCGCGACCTGGTGGTGCTCGACTGCACCACGATCGTGCCGAGCCTTGCCGGCAGCGAGTTCTTCGGCCACGAGCGGGGCGCCTTCACCGGCGCGGTGGCGGCCCGCGACGGCGCCGTCGGTCTGGCCAACGGCGGCACGCTGTTCCTCGACGAGATCGGCGACCTCCCTTCCCAGCTACAGGCCGAGCTGCTGCGGGTCGTCCAGGAGGGCACCTACAAACGCGTCGGCAGCAACGCCTGGCAGAGCTCCCGTTTCCGCCTGGTCTCCGCCACCCATCGCGACCTGCACGAGGAGATCGGAGAGGGCCGCTTCCGGCAGGACTTCTACTACCGGATCGCCGCCTGGAGCTGCCGGCTGCCGCCGCTGCGCGACCGCCGCGAGGACATCCCGCTGCTGGTCGAGCATTTCCTCGCCGAACGCTATGGCGAGGAGCGGCCGGCGGTCAGCGCCGCGGTGATGGATCTGCTGCTCTGCCGCGACTACCCCGGCAACGTCCGCGAGCTGCGCCAGCTCGTCGGCCGCCTGGCGCATCGGCACGTCGGCGCCGGTCCGCTCTCCATCGGCGACGTGCCCGAGGAGGAGCGGCCGCGGGGCGAGGTGGCCGTGCCGGCGGGGACCGACGGCTTCGACGCCGCCGTTCGCCTGGCCCTCGCCCGCGGCCTGGGCCTCAAGCAGATCGGCGCCCTGGCCGGCGACGCCGCCGTCCGCGCCGCCCTCGCCGGGGAATCCGGCAACCTGCGCCGGGCCGCCGAGCGCCTCGGGGTCACCGAGCGCGCCCTGCAGCTGCGCCGCGCCGCCGGGCGTTAGGCGCGCCGCGCTTCAAACCGCGGCCGGCCCCGCCGCCCACGGGTCGCGGGCTTCGCCCTGCAACGGCCCACCGGCAGCCACCGCGATCGCCGTTCGCCGCACCTCCCGCCCGAGCGGGCGCAGCAGCCGCAGGAGGTTTCCCGACAGCACCTGCTCCTCCGCGGCCGGCGGCAGCCCCAGCGCCCGCACCTTGGCCAGCTCGAGGCCGGGGTGAAGGTAGGGACCGTCGGAGCCGAACAGGATCTTGCCCGCCCCGGCGCGCCGCGCGGCCATGGCCAGCAGGTCGAAGCGCCGTATGCCGGAGGTGTCGGTATGGATGTTGGGATGCCGTACCAGGTGATCGATCATCGCCAGCTGGGCCCGCCAGTCGTCGGCGAAGCTGCCGAGGTGCGGGATGATGAACCGCACGTCGGGATACTCGCCGGCAAGCAGCTCGACCGCCGAGACCTCCCCCATCAGGTCGTAGAGCACCGGCAGCGCGTAGGCCCGCGCGACCTCGCAGACCTCGCGGGTGATGCGCGCGTCGTAGCGGTGCACCTTGATGCCGCGGAAGCCATGCTCCTCCACCGCCTCGCGCACCAGCGGCTCCACCCGCCCGCGGTCGCGGGCCGGGTGAACGAAGGCGAAGCCGAAGAAGCGGTCAGGCCGGCTCCGTACGATGGCCGCCACCCCCCGGTTCGCCGTCCGGTAGTCGGAATGGAAGGCAGCGAAGAGCACGGTGCGCTCGATGCCCGCCGCGTCGGCCCGCCGTAGATAGCCGCGCAGCGGCGCCGCCGTGTCCCATGGCCCGGTGAGCCCATCGCCCTTGCCGGCATGACAGTGACAATCGATGATCATCGTCGCTCCGCGGCCCGTTCCCCGATCAGGCGGATCACCGTCGCCGCCGCGCGCTCGATCTCCGCCGGCTCATGATCGGCGCGCAGCACGAAGCTCAGCAGGGGCCCCGGCCGGCAAGCCCCGCGCCGCAGCACGGCCGCCACCCCGGCCGCCAGCAGGCGCCGGTGAAGCGCCGCGGCGTCGACCCCGGCCGGCACATCCAGGTCCTGCACCGGCGACGCCCCGCCGCGGGTGGCGATGCCCGCCGCCGCCAGGCGGCGGCGGAAACGCCACACCCTTGACGCGAGCCCCGCCCGCAACCGGTCGCCGCGCTCGCGGTTGGCGGCCAGCGCCGCCTCGGCGGCGCGCACCGCCGCCACCGCCGGCGGGCTCGAGTAGACCCGCGTCTCGCTCAGCCGCGCGAAGCGGTGCACCGCCGCCCGCGGCCCACCCAGCATGGCCAGCGGCGCGCCGAAGCTCTTGGCCAGCGACGCCACGGTCAGGAGCCGCTGGGAAGCGACGCCCAGGAACGCCGGCGAGCCGCCACCGCCGCGCCCGTAAGGCCGGCCCGGCCCCGGGCCGCCGCCGAGCAGCCCGAGAGCCTGCGAGTCGTCCAGCACCAGCCAGCCGCCCCGCGCCTCGACGAGCCGGAGATAGCGGCCGAGCGGCGCCACCCGGCCGCAGTCCATGCAGAGGCCGTCGGTCACCACCAGCGGCGCCGGCCGCCGACGGCGAATGTCCCCCCGGGCCAGCTGCCGCGCCAGCGCCGCCGCGTCCTGGTGAGGGAACGTCTCGACCTCGACCCCCGCCGCCGCCGCTCGCTCGATCCCCCAGCGCCCCACCGGGTAGAGGCTCGCGTCGGCCAGGATTCGCACCGGCCGGCGGCGTGCCTGGCCGAAGAGGTCCCAGAACAGGTGCAGGGTGGAAGCCCCGAGCACCGCGGCCTCCAGCCCCGCCAGGCCGGCCAGCGCGCCGGCCACCGCCCGCGCCCCCTCGGGAGGCGCGAGCGCCGCCGGCATGCCTGCCGTCAACCTCGCCCAGGGCCGCAGCGCCGCGTGCGCGTGACCCAGCCCGAGGTAGAGCGCGGAGGTGAAGCCGCTCACCGTCGCTCGCCCTCATCGCGCCCGCTGCCGCGCCAGCCGCCGCTCGAGCAGGATCGACGGCGGCGTCGAGTCGACCCTTTCGTGGCCGCTCGCCCGCACGCCCAGATCGACGCCGGTCGCCGCGCGGTAGGCGTGCAGGTAGCCCTGGATCTCCGGCTGGAAGTAGCGTGCCCAGTTCTTCGGCCGGTCCTGCTCGTTGACCTCCATCCAGTTGCCGTAGCGGATGGAGAGCAGGATCTGCTCGCCGTAGACGCCGAGGTCGCGGAAGTAGGTGACCGCGGTGTCTCCCCACCCGAGCAGCCGCCGCAGCGAGTCGACGGGCCCCATCCACGGCTCCTTGTAGGGCACCATCGCTCGGCCGCGCAGGAAGTCCTGGATCTCGCGGCGCGACAGCAGCCACTTCTGGATCAGCATCTCCACGCGCGCGGTCCAGGGCAGGTCGCGGAACTGGTTCTGGGCTCCCTCGGCGAGCAGCAGGTGCACCTCCTGCAGGCTGTTGAGCAGCGGGAAGCCGTCGGCGATCACCGTCGTGTCGGCGTCCTCCTTGTAGAAGACCGCCACCTGCCGCAGCAGGCTGTGGAAAGCCTCCAGGAACTTCGACCGGTCGTCCGCCGGGCGCAGCTGGGGGACCGCCTTGCCGAGCAGGCTGATCCCGTAGTGATGGCTGTACTCGTAGGCGCGGCGGGCCACGCTCAGCCGGAACGGCTCGTCCTGGATGTAGCCCCAGAGCAGGTTCGACAGCGGCCGCAGCGGGCTCAGCTCGAGCTGGCTCAGGGCGGTGCTGTCGCCGGCCAGCTTGTTCTGGAAGCGCAGGCAGACCGTGTTCATCGCCTGCACCAGCATGCCCTCCTCGTGCCAGTACGACCAGATCAGCTCGAGCATGCAGGGATCGAAAGGCCTGCCGGAGAGCAGGGTGTCGCAGAACGGCGAGCCGAGGTGGCGCTCCGGCCGCTCCACGCCAAGACCGCGCAGGACCGTGCGAATGTAGGGCAGGCCACCGCTCAGGTATTCGCCGAGCTTGCGTGCGATCTCGTCGTAGTCGTCGTGCGCGTTGAGCCGTTCCGCCTGCTCGCCCGGCCGGTAGAGCTGCCGGTCGATGCCGTTCATGATGCCGCAGTTGAGAACCAGGAACGCTTCGGTCGCCACCTTGAGCAGCTGATAGGCGTCGCCGCCGAACGCCAGACGCGCCGGCTCGGTGCGCTGGCGCAGGTGCACCCTCTCGTCGTCGCTCGCCTCGTCGTCGCACAGCACGCGGTCGATGAAGCGGCTGTAGCCCTCGAAGCCGATGACGCGGGTGCGGTCGCGAATCGCCACCCAGAGCGCCTGGTCGGTGGTGCTCTCGAGGTCGGGTTGGCGCAAGGTGACGCGCATGTCGCCGGTCACCCGCTGGGGCGGGACCCGGTAGCCTTCGGACAGCTCCGCGTCGAGCAGCCCCGTGTCTACCGGCGACGCCTCCTCGGGCGCGGCGGAATCGATCGCTTCGTCCTGCTCTGCACCGGTCGGAGCCACCGGCTCTGCCGGCTGGTCCGATGCACGCTTGTCTCTGGCCATGGTCGATCTCCTTTGGGTCGAGCTCGGTTCAGGCGGCGAGCGCCTTGGGCGTCTGCGCCGCGGTATGGAGGTCCCCCAGCGCCCGGCGGAGGGCCCAGTGCCGCAGCAGCTCCGCCACCATCGCGCTTTCCTGCTCGGGGGTCAGCTTGCGGTCCTGCCTGGCCTGGCCGAGCACGGCGAAGACCAGGGTCGGAGCCGCCCGGCGCAGGTGGGCCGGCTCGCGGCGCCAGGCCGCGAAGAGGGACCGCAGGCGCTGGGGCTGGCGCGCGGCGATCGGGAAGACCTGGTGCAGCGCCGCGCCCCGCAGCGCCCGGGGCCGGTGATGGACCAGCAGCCGAACCAGCTCCGGCATCGTCGCCTCGAGGGCGGCGATGACGCGCAGCCGGCCGCGGTCCAGCTCCGTCCGGGGATAGAAGGATTCCCAGAGCTCGTCGACGAGCTGCCATTGCGGATCGGGGAAGAGGAGGTTCCCCAGCGCCGCCGACAGCTTGACCCGCATCCAGGGAAGGGGATGGGGATCGTCGGTCTGCATGCGGAAGACGAAAGCCCGCGGCAGGCTGACCACCTGGATCAGGCCCAGGGTGGCGGCGATGCCCAGCTTCGCCACCGCCCAGAGGTCGGCGACGATCTCCGAGATCCACCGCTCCCAGAGCCGCCACGCGAACCGCTCCTCGTCGCGCGCCCACCGCCCGCGCGCCTGCAAGGTGAGTCGCAGCGACTCGACCAGCCCGATCAGCGCCGCCCCCTGATGGCCCACCTCGTGGACCAGCGAGGAGGCGATGCCGCTCCCCACCATGCGTTCGCGCGGCAGGCGGAGGATCGCCACCGGCGTCATGCCGCCGCCGGGCAGCCGGGTGCGGGCGCGGCGGATGGCGGCCCCGTGGCTGCGGTCCAGATAGGTGATGACCGGCGGCGCCGCGAAGTAGCCGCCGGGAAGCTCGAGCGCCTCCGCCGCCGCGACGTCGAGGCCGGCGAGCCAGACGCCGTTGTCGACCTCGGCGCGTTGCGTCAGCGCATCCGAGAAGGTGTGGAACTGGGCGAGCACCGCGTCGAAGCGCAGCTTCAGGAAGGCGAAGCGGCGCTGTGCCTCGGCGGCGGTGGACCCTCGCCCTTCGGTTTCCTGCAGCCAGCGGATGTAGCCGCGCACCCGCGCCTGCAGCTCCTGCCGTCCACGGATCAGGTAGTGCTCGACCGCCAGCACCGCCTCCGGTGCGGCGCTGGCGGCGGCCACCATGGGCATGATCAAGGCAAAGGGCCGCACCCGGGCGAGCCGCGTCAGCAGGGAGCGGGCTTCCAGGGCCATGCCTTCGGCGACGTAGGGTGACAGTGCCATGGCCCTAGACTCCGAGCAGGATGAGCTTGCGGCCGCGGCGCACCCAGCGGCCCGTCTGCCGGTGGGCGTGGTGGGCCTCAGGGTCGCCCCCTGCCGGGCCTGCGGCCGGGATCTCGGCCGCCTTCTTCGCCAACGCCGCGCCGAGGCGCACGCAGCGTCGGGCGCCGTCGAGCTCGAGCTCGAGCTCCTCGCCGCCATCGGGGTCGTCGGCGGTGTCGGCGTCGGCGTCGGCGGCGTCGACGACCGCGCGGACCGGCAGTGCCGGCGGCACCACGCCACGGCCGCGATAGCCGTAGAACCGTCCGGGTTGCGTCGCGAACCGCTTGAAGTGCCGGCGCAGGTGCCTCCGGCGGCGGTGCCCGCGCCCACCGCAGCGCGGATAGGGGACCTCGGCCTCAAAATTCTCCATGAACTGCTCGAGCTCCGCCTCGTTGGTGACGGTGAGCAGCTCGCCCGCCAGCGCCATCTCGGCCTCTGCGGAAAGGGGCGTGGCTCCGCGGCCGTTGCTCGGGCTGCCGAAGATCTCGGGTGACAGCTCGTATTCGCCGGCGCCGTATTCGGCCTCCGGCTCCAGGGTCTGCAGCGTGCGATCGAGGTCGTGCATCGTCGTCTCCTCTCTGCGGATCGTTCTTGGTCGAGGTTCCCAGCCAGGGCGTTTTACAAGCCGAGCACGACGATCTGGTTGCCGCGACGGACCCAGCGCCCCTGCTGCGCGCGGCCGGGATGCCCGACGGGGTCGGCGTGGGGTCCGTCGTGGGTCCCGGGCGCCGCGCCGATGCCGTTGCGCAGCAGTCCAGGCGCGTGACGCGCGGCGGCGGCGGCGAGAGCGGCCCGCGCCACCTGCTGCGCCGGCGCGCCGGGGGGAGCCTGGGCTGCCTGCTGCGCCGCATCCGCCGCCAGCCGGACCACGCGCTGCGCCACCTCGAGCTCACGGTCCTCGCCGCTCAGGCCCTCGAGCTCCAGGCCCAAAAGGTTGCTGGCGGCGCTGCCGAGCTTGCTGCCGAGAGCCGAGCCGGCAGGCCCGCCGACGAACGTGCCCAGGGCGCCGCCGACGATCGGCAGAGCCGTCTTGGCCACCTTCTTCAGGATGGGGCCCAGAGCCTTGCCGACGGGGGATTGCATCACCTTGCCGGCCACCTGCCCGACCTTCTTGAAGATGTCGCCGAGGAACTGCTCCAGCTCCTGATCGTGCGAGATCGTCAACAGCTCGGTGGCCAGCTCGAGCTCCTGCTCCTCGCTGAACGGCCGGCCCGGGCCGGCGCCTTGCCGGGCGCCGAAACCGTAGCCGTAGCCACCTTCCAGCTCTCCGGCCTCCATCTCGCCCGGGTATTCGTTCTCGAAAGATCCTTCGCTCCATCCGCTCATCGCTCACTCCTTTCGGCCGTATCGGCCGCGGTTCGGAAGCCTGCGTTGGAGAGGCCAAAGGGCAAGGGCCGTGCCAGGCAAAAAACCTTGCAAAACCGCGTTCCGGAGAGAAGGCAGCTTCGTTTTGCGGGCGCGGCGGGGCTGGCAGGCGAAGCTGGCTTCGTGCCGGTCGGATACGATGTCCACCCACGGACCGGGAGCCGGAGGCGGCGATGGATCAGGCGATCGATCAGGCAATGGATCGGGCGATGGATCGGGCGATGGATCAGGCGCGGGCGTCTAGGCCGATTCGCACGGCCCTGGCCGGCGCCGCGCTGATCCTCGCCACCGTCTCCTGCGGCGCGCCGCCGCCGCAGCGACTTCCTGCCGGTGCGGCTCCCGCCCGAGGTCGAACCGGCGAGGCTGCCGCGCCGGCCTCCGGCGCCCAGGCAGCGAACGCCGTCCCCGCTCGCGCGGCCAACCGCCTGATCCGCGAGTCGAGCCCCTACCTCCTGCTGCATGCCCATGATCCGGTCGATTGGTACCCATGGGGCGACGAGGCGATCGAGAAGGCGCGGCGCGAGAGCAAGCCGATCTTCCTGTCGGTGGGTTATTCGACCTGCTACTGGTGCCACGTCATGGAGCGTGAGGTCTTTTCCAAACCGGCGATCGCGGCGCTGATGAATCAGTGGTTCGTCAGCATCAAGGTGGACCGCGAGGAGCGCCCCGACCTCGACGAGATCTACATCGCGGCGACCGAGCTGATGAGCGGCAGCGCCGGCTGGCCCAACTCGCTCTTCCTCACCCCCGATCTCGAGCCCTTCTTCTCCGGCACCTACTTCCCGCCGGAGGACCGCGACGGCCAGCCCGGCTTCCCGAGCGTCCTGCGGCAGCTCCACGGCGCATGGGAAAGCAAGCGCCCGCAGCTCCTGGCGCAGGCGCACCAGACCGCCGCCGCTCTGCGCCAGGAGATCGCCCGGCGCCAGGAGCCGGCGGCGGCGGTGCCGCCGGCCGCGGCGGTGGCGGCGACGGTCGCCAAGGTCGCGGCCGGGTTCGATCCTCGATACGGCGGCTTCGAGAGCCCGCCCAAGTTCCCGTCGCCGGGCACCCTCTCCTTCCTCTGGGAGGCGGGCGACGCCGGCGCGCGCCGCATGGTCGTCGAGACCCTCCGCCACATGGGCGAAGGCGCCATCTACGACCAGCTCGCCGGCGGCTTCCATCGCTACGCCCGGGACGCCGCCTGGCGCATCCCGCATTTCGAGAAGATGCTCTACGACAACGCCCTGATGGGCGAGCTGCTGGCGGTGGTGGCGCGACAGACCGGCGACGGCGAGCTGGCGCACCAGGCGCGCGGCACGCTGGACTTCCTGCTGGACCAGATGACCCTGCCGGGCGGCGGCTTCAAATCGGCCATCGACGCCGAGACCGGCGGCGTCGAGGGGGCCTGTTACCTATGGACGAGCGAGGAGGCGCGCGCCGTGCTGGGCCAGGACGGCTACCAGCTGGTCGCACCCATCCTTGGCCTCACGGAGCCGCCGAATTTCCCGGGCGGCCGGACGACCCTCTACCTCACCCGCCCGCTCGCCGAGCACGCGCGCCGCCTCGGCATCTCACCGGCCGAGCTGCGCCGGCGCCTGGCGCCCCAGCTCGACCAGCTGCGCCGCGCCCGCGCCCGGCGCCCGCTGCCGCTGATCGACGACAAGGCGCTCGCCGACTGGAACGGCATGGCGATCGCGGCCCTGGCCACGGGCGGCGAGCAACTCGGCGAGCCGCGCTACACCGCCGCGGCCGTCAAGGCGGCGCGCTTCGTCCTCGCCCGGCTGCGAGGCTCGGCCCTGCCACAGGGTCCCGGCCCAGCCGCGGCCACCTCGGTCCTCCTGCACGCCTGGCGCAACGGCGAGGCGAAGATCCCGGCCTTCCTCGACGACTACGCCTTCCTCATCCGCGGCCTCCTGGCCCTCCAGGAAGCCACCGGCGACCCAGGCTGGCGGCGAGAGGCGACACGGCTCGCCGACGAGATGCAGAGCCGGTTGGCCGACCCGCGAGGCGGCTATTTCAATGGCGCCGTCAGCGGCGCCCTCAATGGCGCCGTCAACGGCGCTGTCAACGGCGCCCAAGGCGCCCTCAACGGCGCCGCGCGACCGCACCTCCTCTTCCAGAGCCGGACCGCGACCGACGGCGCCATCCCCTCCGGCAACGCCGTCGCGGTGCTCGACCTGCTGCGGCTGGGCCGCCGCGCCCAGGCCGAGGCCTCGCTGCGAGCCTTCGCCCGCGATCTGGATGCCCCGTCCGAAGCCACGGCCACGCTAGCCGACGCGGTCTTCGTGTTCCACGGCGGCCGTGCCGAGCCGCCAGGGACGGCGGCGGCGCCGGCCGGCGTGGCGCTGGCCAAGGAGGTGGTGAAAGCAACCGTGAGCGTCCAGCCGGCAAGCGCCGGAGGCTGGCGGCCGTTCGTCCTCGACCTGGACATCCGCGGCGGCTGGCACGTCAACGCCAATCCGGCCTCGCTCGATTACCTCATCCCCACCCGCGTCGAAGGCGCCCTGCGCCGCGTCAGCTATCCTCCGGGCCAGCGGCTGCGCTTCCCGTTCGCGCCCGACGAGATCGCCGTCTACACCGGCAGGGCCACGATCCGTGGCGAGATCGCACCGGCCGGAAGGGCTCTGCAACTCACCTATCAGCCCTGCGACGACCGGCGCTGCCTGCCGCCCGTCCATGCCACCGTGCCGCTGCCCTGACGGCGCAGGCCGCGACCGCACCGGGCGCGCGTCGCCCACCGGCCATCGGCGAATGCTGCTGGATCAATCCTTGGGGCGAAGCGCGTCCTCCTGCAGCCAGCTGAGCCCCGCCTCGGGCTGGCGCCGATCGTAGGTGAGGCGCCAGTTCTTCTTGGGCGGATCGTCGATGTCGGTTTCGACGTCGATCTGCAGCACGCCGCCGGTCCAGCGCAGATCCTTCGCCGAGAAGCCCTCTTCCGTGCCTGCGCCTCCTTCTCCGCCTTCGATCAGCGCCCACCGCCCCACGTCGCAGCTATCGAAAAGGATCGCCTGCTTGCCGGCCAGCGCCAGGTCCCGGGTCAGCTTCAACCAGATGAGCGTGGATTCTCCCCGGCTCGCTCCGCACGCCCCTTGGATATTGCAATTGGCAGCTGCCTGGGCGAGCAGGACCAAGTAGTCGAAGGGCGGGCTCGCGGTTTCGTCCACCACCTCGATGGACACCGCCGCCTGCCATCGCTGCTTTTCCATCGGGTCGTACATCTCGCCCTTGCAACCCGCGAAGTCCGGGCCGAGGTCCAGCCGCAGCGCCGCCTTGCCGCGCTTGATCCGGATCCGGCCACGGCCAAGGTGCTCGACGGTCAGCGCGCTCGTGCCAGGTCCGGGCGCACCAGGACCGCGAGGAGCTTGCGCGGAGGCGCGGCCTGCGGCAAGGACCAGGAGACCCAGCAGCAGCAGCGGCGCGCCGCGAAGGCTGCCGGCGGTCGAACGTTGACAGCTTGCGGTGATCATGATCCCTCCACCAGGAGGTGCGCACCGCGGCGCCGGATCGGGACAGGCCGCGGTCACGGCCAGCGGTGTCCTCGCGCCCGGCGGCGCTGCGCATGGCTAAGTACCGGGAGGAACTTTCCGCGGCCCCCCGGGTCTAAGCTCTCACCATGCGAATCCCGCCCATCGGACGCCTCGTCGCCCTCGGCTGCTCCCTGGCGCTCGCCGGCCTCGCGGCCGGCATTGGCGCCGCTCCCTCCGCCGCCGCCCCTCCGGCCACCGCCGCCCCGCCACCCGCGCCAGCTCCCGCGTCGCCGGCTGCGCCGGGCACGGCCGCGGGCAAGGCGGCGCCCGTGCCGCCCCCCGGCGACCCGTGGGCCACCGTCGACCGGTTGATCGACGAGCAGAAGCTCGAACAGGCGGCAGCCCGCATCGAGGCTCTCCGCGCCGCCGCCGAACGGCGCGGCGACGACGCCGGCTGGGCGCGCGCGCTGGTCCGCGCGGCGGAGGTGCGGGGCGCCCTGGGCGGCTTCGAGACCGCGGTGCGGCAATTGCGGGAGGCGCGCTGGCCGTCCGCGCCGCTGGCGCACACCGAGCTCGAGCTCTACTACGCGCACGCGCTCAGGGCCTACGCCGCGGCCCACTCGTGGGAGATCGGTCACCGCGAGCGCGTGGTGACCGACGGCAAGCTGGACCTGGCGCACTGGACCCGCGAGCAGATCGTCGCCGCCGCCACCGCCTCGTTCCGCGCCGCCTGGAGCAACCGGGAGGCGCTGGGCGCGCGCCCGGTCGTCGCGCTCGCCGACATCCTGCAGCCCAACAACTATCCGCCGGCGGTGCGCGGCACGCTGCGCGATGCGATGGCCTACCTGTACGTCGATTTCCTGGCCGACACCTCGCTGTGGACGCCCGACGAGACCAACGACGTCTACCGGCTGGACCTCCCCCGCCTGCTGGCGATGGATCGGCCGGCCCCGGCCGGGCCGGCCCCGGCTGCCCACTCCGCCCCCGCCGCCGCCCGGGTCCATCCGCTCGCTCAGCTCGTTGAAGTGCTCGCCGACCTCGAGGCCTGGCACGCGGCGGCCGGCCGCCGCGCCGCGGCGCTCGAAGCGCGCCTCGAGCGCGTCCGGCGCCTCCACGCCGCGTTCTTGACGCCGGCGGACCGGGAGCGCATCCGCGCCTCCCTCGCGGCGCGGCTGGCCAGGGAGCGGGACATCTCCTGGTGGGCGGAAGGCCAGGCGGTGCTGGCCGACATGGTCCGGCAGGCGGACCATCCCCAGGCGCTGGCCGACGCGCACGCCGCGGCCCTCGCCGGCGAGCGCGCCTATCCCGGCAGCCACGGCGCCCGGGACTGCCACCGGATCGTGGTCGAGATCGAGCTGCCCGAGTTCCGGGTCGAGGCGATGGCCAGCGACGCTCCCGGCCGGCGCTCCATCGCCATCAACCACCAGAACCTGCAACGGCTCTACCTGCGGGCCTACGCCGTCGACGTCGCGCGGCGCCTCGAACGCGGCGCCAACGATCCGTTCCCCGACCAGGACCAGGAGCGCGCGCTGCTCGCCGCCGGGAGGCCCGCGGCCAGCTGGACCGTGGAGCTGCCGCCGACCCCCGACTTCCGCCAGCACCGGACCTACTCGGTGCCGCCGATCGCCGCGCCGGGCGCCTACGTGGTGCTGGCGTCGGCGCGCGCATCCTTCGCCGAGGCCCGCAACCAGGTGGTGGCCGTCCCCATGGTGCTCGGCGACCTGGTCCTCCTCGCGGACCCCGAAACGGGGAGACCGACGCGCCTGCGCGTCCTCTCCGGCGCCGCCGGGGAACCCGTGCCGGGGGTCGCGATCCGCGTCTTCCGGCGCAACTGGCGAGAGGGGTCGGGCCTGGCGGCGACGCTCACCACCGATGCCGCCGGCGTGGCGCAGTTCGCGCCGCCGCGCGACGAGACCACCGGCTGGCGGAGCTATCTCGCGCTCGCCCGGCGCGGCTCCGATCTCGCGTTCCTCGAGCTCGGCCAGCCCGCCGAGGCGCCGCCGAGCCGCCCCGCCGCGCTCTTCTTCACCGACCGGAGCATCTACCGGCCGGGACAGACGGTGCGCTGGAAGGTGCTGGCCTACGGCGGCGACCGCGCGGCGGGGCGCCTCGCCCTCGAGCCCCACCGCAGCCTCACCGTCAAACTGGTCGATCCCAACCGCCAGCAGGTGGCGTCGACGACGGCTGCCACCAACGACTTCGGCACCGCCTCCGGCGAGTTCGTCATCCCCGCCGGCCGGCCGCTCGGCGCCTGGTATCTCGAGGGCAGCCTGCCCGGGGCGGCGTCGATCCAGGTCGAGGAATACAAGCGCCCGACCTTCGAGGTCCAGCTGCAGCAGCCGGCCGCGGCGCTGCGCCTCAACCGGCCGGCGACCTTTCGCGGCGAAGCGCGTTACTACTTCGGCCTGCCGGTCGGGAGCGGCACGGTGCGCTGGCGCGTCACCCGCGCGCCGGTCTTCCCGGCATGGTGGTGGTGGGAGTGGCCCGCGCCCAGCGGCGTGCAGCGCGGCGAACAGCTCGTCGCCACCGGGACGGCCGCGCTCGGCGCCGACGGCGGCTTCACCGCGGGCTTCACTCCCGAGGGCGACGAGCGTCTCGGCAAGGAGGTGACGTTCGCCTATCGACTGCACGCCGAGGTGACCGACGAGGGCGGCGAGACCGGCACCGCCGACCGCTCCTTCCGGCTCGGCCTGGTCGCCGTCGAAGCCGCGATCGAGAGCGAGCAGGAGTTCCTCGATCCGGACACCGCCGCGCAGATGACGGTCCTGCGCCGCGACCTCGACGGTGGGCCGCGGCCGGGAGCCGGCGCCTGGCGCCTGCTGCGCCTGAGCCAGCCGGAGCAACCCAGGCTGCCGGCGGAGGAGCCCACCGCGGCGCCCGGCCTTCCCGGCGAGCCGGCGGCGGTCCGCACCCCCGGCGACGAGCTCACCCCGCGCTGGCAGCGCGGCGAGCCGCCCGCCGCCACCCTGCGACGGTTCGCCGACGGCGCCGAGGTGGCGCGCGGCGACCTCGCGCACGACGCCCAGGGGCGTGCCACGGTGAAGCTGCCGCCGCTGGCTCCGGGCGCCTACCGCCTGCGCTACGACACCCGCGACGACTTCGGCGGCACGGCGACGGCGCAGCACGAGTTCCTGGTCGCCGGCGAGGTGCCGCTGGCGGCCGCCGCCTGGCTCGAGGTCCAGCGGCCGAGCGCGCACGTCGGCGAGACGGTCGCCGTCCTGGTTCACTCGGGTTTCCCGGGACAACAGCTCGAGCTCGAGATCCGGCGCGGCCAGAACCTCGAGCGGCGCAGCTTCACCGCCCTTGCCGCGCCGCTCCGCGTCGCGCTGCCGATCGGCGAAGCGGACCGCGGCGGCATCTCGCTGCGCCTGGTCGCGGTGCGCGATCACCAGCTGCTGCAACAGGATGCCGCGGTCGCCGTGCCCTGGGACGACCGCGAGCTGAAGATCGAGTACCAGACCTTCCGGGACCTGCTGCGCCCGGGAGCCAGGGAGACCTGGCGGCTCAAGGTGACCGCCAACGGCGCCGGCGGCGCCGTGCCGGCGGTCGCCGAGCTGCTCGCCTACATGTATGACCGGAGCCTGGACGCCTATGCGCCGCACCGTCCGCCGCGGCCCATCGACTTGTTCCCGCGCACCGCCCCGCTCGGCTGGCTGGAGGTCAGCCTCGGCTCCCATGGCGGGCGCTGGTGCCTCGGCGCGCATTTCGACGATCTGCCGGACGGCGCCGGCCTCTACGCCGACAGGCCGCGCGAGATCGACGTCTGGAGCATCGGCGGGCCGGGCCCGCGCCGGCCCCTGCCCACGGCGGCGAGCCATGGGCTGTACTTGGGCGGCGTGGAGGGTGGGGTGGCCGGCGGAGTGCCGGCCGGGATGCCCGTCGCCATGGCCCCTACCGAGGATGCCATCACCGTGACCGCCGAGTCGCCGCTGCTCGACGAGAGGCACCTCAGCGCCGGCCGCGGTCAGGCGGCGCCGCCGCCGCCCGCTCCGGACGCGGCCTCCCCCGCCCCGGCGCCGCAGCTGCGCAGCGATTTCTCCGAAACCGCCTTCTGGCAGCCGCACCTGCTCACCGCGGCGGACGGCACGGCGGCGATCGAGTTCACCGTGCCGGACTCGGTCACCTCGTGGAGCGTCTGGGTGCACGCGCTGACCCGGGACCTCCGCTCGGGCGCCGATCACCGCGAGGCGCGCTCGGTCAAGGACCTGATGGTGCGCCCCTACCTGCCGCGGTTCCTTCGCGAGGGCGACCGCGCCGAGCTGCGGGTGGTGCTCGACGACGCCGCCCCGCGCCCGCTCGACGGCGAGGTGACGCTCGAGATCCTCGATCCCGACCGCTCCGAGCAGGGCGCTTCGCTGCTCGGAGAGTTCGGCGTCGCGCCGGCGGCGGCGCGCCAGCGCTTCCACGTCGAGGCGGGCAAGAGCGCCGCCGTCACCTTCCCGCTGGCGGTGCCGAAGCGCCTCGGGCAGGTCGCGTTCAAGGTGGTCGCGACCGCCGGCGACACCAGCGACGGCGAGCTGCGGCCGTTGCCGCTGCTGCCGTCGCGGGTGCACCTCGCGCAGTCGCGGTTCGTGGCGCTGCACGGCAGCGAGCGGCGGACGATGACCTTCGCGGACCGGCTGCGCACCGACGATCCGTCGCGGATCGACGAGCAGCTGGTGGTCAGGCTCGACGCGCAGCTCTTCTACTCCGTGCTGGCGGCGGTGCCCTACCTGGTGGAGTACCCCTACGAGTGCACCGAGCAGACCCTGAACCGCTTCCTCTCGACCGCGATCCTCGGCTCGCTGTTCGACCGCTATCCGGCGGTCGGGCGGGTGGCGGCGCAGCTGGCGCGGCGCGACACCGAGCTCGAGGCCTTCGGCGGCCCCGACGCGAACCGCCGCATGGCGCTCGAAGAGACGCCGTGGCTGCTCGAGTCGCAGGGCAAGCAGGACGTCGACACCCACCCGCTGATCAAGGTGCTCGATCCGCGGATCGCGGCGGCGCAGCGCGAGTCGGCGCTCGCCAAGCTGGTGCGCGACCAGCTGCCGAGCGGCGCTTTCCCGTGGTGGTCGGGCGGGCCGCCGTCGGATTTCATGACGCTCTATCTCCTCTACGGCTTCGCCAAGGCGGGAGAGTTCGGCGTCGCGGTGCCGCGCGAGGTGGTGGTCAAGGGCTGGCGCTACCTCGGCGACAAGTACCAGCGCGAGATCCGCCACCAGCTCGACCACCCCGACTGCGACTGCGCCTGGGATTTCCTGACCCTGCTCGGCTACGTCGCCTCGGCCTATCCCGACCCGTCGTGGCTCGGCGACGCGCTGCCGGCGGCCGAGCGCAAGCGCATCCTCGATGCCAGCTTCCGCCACTGGCGGCAGCACTCGCCGTACCTCAAGGGCCTGCTCGCGCTCACCCTGCAGCGCATGGGGCGGCCGGCCGACGCGCGGCTGGTCTTCGACTCGGTCATGGACGCCGCGCGGACGACGCCCGAGGAGGGCACCTTCTGGCGGCCCGAGGCCCGCGCCTGGCTCTGGTACGACGACACCATCGAGACGCATGCGTTCGCCCTGCGCGCGCTGCTGGAGCTGCGGCCGCAGGACCCGCACCTCGAGGGCCTGGTGCAGTGGCTCTTCCTCAACAAGAAATTGAACCATTGGAAATCGACGCGCGCCACGGCGGAGGTCGTCTATTCGCTCGCCAAGTACCTCGACAGCCATCACGAGCTGGCGGTCCGCGAGGCGGCGCGGGTCGAGGTCGCGGGCACCACCACCGACTTCGTCTTCGAGCCCGACCGCTACACCGGCAAGCAGGTGCAGGTCGTGGTGCCGGGCGAGAAGCTGGGGCCGCGGGATGCGTCCGTCACGGTCGCGAAGGAGACGCCGGGATTGCTCTTCGCCTCCGCGACCTGGCACTTCTCGACCGAGGAGCTGCCGCGGGAGGCGAGCGGCGACCTCTTCGCCGTCGAGCGGCACTACTTCCGCCGCCTGCCGCGGGGCAAGGAGATGGTCCTCGAACCGCTGGCGGCCGGCACCGTCCTCGCGCCGGGAGACGAGATCGAGGTGCAGCTGTCCCTGCGCAGCCGCGCGCCGGCCGAGTACGTCCATCTGCGCGACCCCCGTCCGGCCGGCTTCGAGCCCGGCGTCGCCACCTCCGGCTGGCGCTGGGACCTGGGCCTGGCGCGCTACGAAGAGGTGCGCGACAGCGGTACCAACTTCTTCTTCGAACGGCTCCCGGCCGGCGAGTACACCCTGACCTACCGCGTCCACGCCGCCCTCGCCGGCACCTTCCGCGCCGGCCCGGCAACGGTGCAGTCCATGTACGCGCCGGAGTTCACCGCCTACTCGGCGGGAGACGTGCTGCGGGTGGAGGCGGCGCCGTAACCGACAGCACATCGTCCGCGCGGACGATGTGCTACGATAAAGCAACACCGATGAGCGAGAGCGGGCCCTCGCGGGCTGAGGTGCGCAGGCTGTAGGGCAAAACCCGACAGGTTCGTCGGACCGATGCCGGCATGCAATCGGGTGCTCGGCTGACGGTCGCGGCTCCGATCCCGTGCCAGGCTGCTGGCTGCGGTCATGCCTAGAACGAAAGCACATCTCGGCGCCATTCCGGCCATCGCCAGCGGTTTCGCGCTGACGGTGGCGGCGCTGGCGCTGGCCGGGTGGGTGAGCGGCGTTCCCTGGCTCTACCGCGTCAGCCCGAAGCTCGTGGCGATGAACCCGGCGACGGCGATCGCGATCCTCTTCGCCGCGCTGTCCCTGCTGGCCCTGCGCCGCGCCGATGCGCAGCCGGCCCGGCGTCGGGCGGGGATCGTGGCCGCCTGCGTGGCGGCGACGATCGGCGGCCTGCGCCTGGTGCATGCAGCCACCGGCGTCGCCGGCGTCGACCTCTGGCTCTTCCCGGAGAAGATCAGCGGCGGCAACAGCCGCATGATGCCCAGCACCGCGATTTGTCTGCTGCTGCTGGGCTTCGGCCTGATGCGGCTCGATTCGCCCGCGAGGATCGGCAGGTCGGTGCGGGCGCAGCTTTCCGCGGTAGCGCTGGCCGCGACCGCGGCGTTCAGCTTTGCCGTCCTGGTGGCCTATGCCTACCTGGGCTCGACGCTCGTTCCCCAGGCGGACAACGGCATGGCCCTGAACACCGCCGCGTGCCTGGTCGCCCTGGCCGCGGGCACCCTCGTCGCGCGCCCCGACCGCGGGCTCATCGCCATCCTGTGCGGTGCGGGCGAGGCCGGCGTGCTCGCTCGCCGCCTGCTCCTGTCGACCACCGCCATTCCGCTGGCGCTCGGCTGGCTGCGCTACCTGGGACAGAGCCAGGGTTGGTTTCGGGTCGAGCTCGGCGTCGCCCTGATGGCGGTCGCCACCGTCCTCCTCCTCGGCTTCGTCGTCTGGGCCGCGACCTCGTCGCTCGCCCGCGCCGGCGCCGAGCGTCAGCGCGCCGTCGAGGCGCTGGCCGGCAGCGAGCGGCGGTATCGCGACCTTTTCGAGGCCAGCCCGTCCTTCATCTGCACTCATGACACCGCCGGCGTCCTGGTGGGGGTCAACCCGGCGGCCGCGACGGCGCTCGGCTATCCGCAGCAGGAAATGTCCGGCCGGCGCTTCGCCGACTACATGTCAGCCGAGAGCGCGGCGCGTTTCAGCGACCACCTGGTGGCGCTCCGTGCCAGAAAGCGCCAGGAGATCACCATCGACGTGGTCAGGCGCGACGGCAGGCAGTGCACCTGGCTTTACATCGAGCAGTTGGTCGAAGAGCGGGGAGCGGCGCCCTTCGCGCTCGGTCACGCCCTCGACGTCACCGAGCGCCGGCAGGCCCGGGACGAGTTGGCGCGCCAGGCATTCCACGACCGCCTCACCGGCATTGGCAACCGCGCTCTGTTCGACGACCGCCTGCCGCTGGCTCTGGCCCAGGCCAGGCGGCACAATCGCCGTTTGGCGATCTTCTATCTCGACCTCGACGGCTTCAAGCCGATCAACGACATGTACGGTCACGACGCCGGCGACCATGTGCTGCGTGAGATCGCCGAGCGACTGGCCCGCACCTGTCGTCAGGAAGACACCCTGGCGCGCCTCGGCGGCGACGAGTTCGCGCTGTTGCTGCTGGGCCTCGACGTCTCGGAAGCGGTCAACAAGGGGGAGGCTCTGCTGCGCCTCATCGCGGAGCCGGTGAGCCACGGCGGCGACCTCCTGCAGGTCACCGGCTCCCTGGGAATCAGCTTCTATCCCGACAGCGGCGACCAGCAGGGTGAGCTCCTCCGCGCCGCCGATCGCGCCCTCTACCGCTCCAAGGCCGAAGGTCGCGGCCAGCTCAATCTCTCCTCCTCGGTCGGCTATCCTCTCCCGCTCACCCCGAACTAGCGGCGCAGCCAGGACACATCCAGGACTCGGGTCGCGCTGCGGCCGTTCCTCCTCGGCCTGCCAGGCCTGATCTGGCGAATCCCCTCTTCCTGTGATGACCATATATGACTATCATGAGATCATGAAGACGGTCCGCATCGCTGATTTGAAGGCTCATCTTTCGGAGCACCGCAGGCCTCGAATGGCAGTAGGATCGTAGGGCCATGCGCACCCAATCCCCGGATACTCCAGCCGAGGTCGAGCAGCAGCTCATCGACGAGTATCGCCGCATGAGCCCGGGCCAGCGGCTGATGATGGCGATGGAAATGAACCGGGCGGTCCAGCAGATGGCCGAGGCCAGGATCCGAGCCCAGTACGGTCCGGACCTTCCCGAGCGCGAGCTGCGGCTGCGGCTCGCGGCCCTCTGGATCGACCGCGAGACCATGGTGCGCGCCTTTGGTTGGGACCCGCAAGTCGAAGGGTATTGAATGCCCCTCCCCGATGCGCTGGTGGCTACGCTGGCGGTCACCAAAGTGCTCGAAGGGCTGGCGATCCCCTACCTGATCGCAGGATCGCTGGCCAGTTCCTACCACGGTATCCCCCGCTCGACCGCCGACGCCGATCTAGTGGCGGCGCTCAGAGTCGAGCACGCGGTGCCGCTCGTTTCGCGCCTCGCGCCGGCCTTCTACGTTGACCTGGATCGAGTGCTCGGCGCCATTCAGCGCCGTTCGTCGTTCAACGCAATCCATCTTGCCACCATGGTCAAGGTGGATTTCTTCATCCTTCAAGACACTCCTGCGGCCCAGAAGGAAATGGAGAGGCGCCAACCGATGCGCCTTACCGATCCGCCAGAGATCATCCTCCATGTCGCGAGCGCGGAAGACACCATCGTCCAGAAGTTGGCTTGGTACCGGTTGGGAAGAGAGGTTTCCGAGCACCAATGGAAAGACGTGCTCGGGATCATCAAGGTGAAGCGACAAGTGCTCGACCTGGCATATCTGCGAGACGCCGCTGCGGCCTTGGCGATCACCGATCTGCTCGATCGGGCCTTGATCGACAGCGGCATCGAGCGGGGTTGATCTCGTGGGCAGGCGCGAGTGCCCCCAGCCGAGAACGCCTTACGCAGTCCGCGCCCCCTGCTGGTCGCCACCAGTCGGATTAACTTATCCGGGGTCGCTCAGATAGTTATGCCGCTACCTTCGTTGGCAGAGCAAAACCATATCGTGGCGCGATTAGAGCGAGAGCTGAGCCGATGACCAAGACCGTAGACTGCGTCTCAATGACCGTCTTGCGGCAATACGAGTACCGTCATGCCCTCATCTCAGCCGCCGTGACCGGAAAGATCGAGCTTACCGGTAAGGAGGTCGCATGAGCGATATCAAGCTCTTCCGAATCCAAGGCGAGAAGGTCTCTGAGCTTTTATGGCGAGTCTGCCACACTAGAGACGGCGCTCCAGAGGTTCATCGAGAACCACCTCTCGGAGTTCCTCGGTGTCTCGCTCTTAGCCAGCGAGTACCCTACAGGCAAGACGCACGGCGGGCGCATCGACACCCTGGGCCTCGACGAGAATCGCGTCCCCGTGATCATTGAGTACAAGCGCACCTTGAACGAGAATGTGATCAACCAGGGACTCTTCTATCTCGATTGGCTGATGGACCACAAGGCAGAGTTCAAACTGCTCGTGATGGAGAAGGTCGGGAAGAAGAAGGCTGATTCGATTGCATGGGGCGGACCTCGCCTCCTTTGCATCGCAGGCGATTTCACCCGGTATGATTCGCACGCGGTCCAGCAGATGAACCGGAACATCGAGTTGATCCGCTACCGGCGTTACGGAGACGAGTTACTGCTTTTCGAATTGGTCAACGCGACGGTAGAGGTGAAAACGACCAAGGAACCTCTTTCCGGAAAGGCCCCGGAGAAGGCTGCCCGCACCGTTACCTACTACCTGCAGAAGGCCGACGCAGAGTTGCGGAGCCTGTACGACGCTTTCCACGCTTTCACGGCGACACTCGGTGATGACGTCCAGGTGACTACGCTCCAAATGTATATCGCCTATCGGCGGATTAAGAACTTCGCATGCGTCGAGATACACCCACAGTCCAGGAATCTGCTCGTGTTCTTGAAGATAGATCCGGAAACAGTCGAACTGGTCCCTGGGTTCAGCCGCGACGTTCGAAATGTCGGCCACTTTGGGACCGGCGACCTTGAGCTGCGATTAAAGAACCCCCAAGACCTTGAGGCAGCGAAGCCACTTGTCCTCAGGAGCTATGAGGCATCCTGATGCAGATCCACACCGAAAAGACCTTCGAAGGCGGCATCGAGGGGAACCTCCTCGCCTCGGGTGGCTGGAAGCAGGGCGACCCCACCAACTTCAATGCCGCGCTAGTGTCCTGAGTCAGAAATTCGCGTACAATAGCGACCCAGGGCCTCGAGGATCTCGTCGGCGGTTTTCCGCCAGTGGAATGGCTTGGGTTGACGGTTGTATTCGATGAGGTAGGTGCGGATTGCC
>Ga0210405_10000090_pt1 | contig 121231 bp, 97 predicted proteins | sample IncBWH11MmetaG_FD_155492 | JGI IMG/M metagenome (GOLD analysis project Ga0210405, IMG submission 155492) | Forest soil microbial communities from Barre Woods Harvard Forest LTER site, Petersham, Massachusetts, United States - Inc-BW-H-11-M | ecosystem: Environmental > Terrestrial > Soil >... | reverse complement strand
ATGGCACGGAGACTCAGGGCGGGGATTCTGGGGTACGGACGCATCGGCCGTGCCTTTGTCGCTGCCCTCGAGCAGAGCGAGCTTTGGGAGGTCTCCGCGGTCTACGACATCAGCCCGCCTGCCCGTCAGCTCGCACGGCAGAATGTCCCCAACGCCGCCGTCTACGAAGCTCCCGATCCCATCTTCACCGACCTCTCTATCGATGTGGTCGGCCTGTTCACCCTGGCAGACGCGCGGCCGCAGCAAATCCGCCAGGCACTGGCATGCGATAAGTATGTTCTGGCGGAAAAACCTCGGCGCCGACGTGGCCCCGGAATGGCAACTGGTGCGCGAGATCGAGGCCAGCGACCGCTTCGTCGCGGTCAACCTTTTCAATAAGAATGCGTGGTATGACAAAGATATACAGAGGTTTATCGCAAATGGCCAGATTGGTGATCTGGCTGTGATCCGTGTCTGCCACATGACGCCCGGGCATATGCCCATGGAAGGACACGATCCCGAAGGGCCGCCCTTTCACGATTGCGGTATGCACTATGTCGACGTCGCCCGCTGGTACGCCAACAACGAATACAAGACCTGGCATGCGCAAGGCATTCGCATGTGGGACTACAAGGATCCTTGGTGGGTTCAGGTGCACGGCACATTCGCCAACGGAATCGTGTTCGACCTCACTCAGGTCTTCGTCTACGGCCACCTCGCGAAGCAGCAGCCGCACAACTGCTATCTGGACGCGATTGGCACCAAGGGCGTCGCCCGCATGCGGCATGACTTTTCTACGGCAACGGTAGAGTTTATATGGGGTGGGCGAAACGGTGTACAAAACGGCCCCGTTCAATGACAAGAAACTTGATGTGATGGTTGATGTCTTTGCTCGCTCTGTGGTCGCCGGTAAGAACCTCGGATTCCCGCAGGCCCGCGACAGCGTGATTGCCTCAGAAGTCAGCTGGGCGATGCTCAACGACGCCATCGCAAACCAGCCATCGGCACGGGGAACGCCGGAAGAGATGCAGCAGATTCTCACGCATCGCCGCAGTCTAATCGACGGATTTGGGACTCCCAGTGAAGACCGAGGAGCAGCCTGACGGCACGCTGGTGTCGAGCTGACTTCCTAGAGGGTATAATGCAGAGTTTTCCAAGGCGCTCTGCGGTCGAGCCCCCCGGTCTGCGGCCCTTCCTTGCGTGGATCACACAGAGCACAGGCTCATGAGTGCGTTGGTACGCTGATCATCCCCATTCGTATGTCGCTTAAGGGAGCCATTGACCTGCTGCAATAAGGGGTTGGCGGTTTGTTTGCGGGTAGCGTGTGCTGGTTGCAGTTCGTGCTGAAGGAGGATTCTTGAGACTTTTACCCCGCGACGAGAAATTTTTCGAGTTGTTCGCCGAGCTTTCCAGCTACCTGACGGAAGGGGCAAAGCTGCTGCGTAGTATCCTGGAAGATCCACGCGACTTGGGAATGCGGGTCGAGCAGGTCCAGGCAATCGAGCACAAGGCCGACCGCACGACCCACGCCATCATCTCCAAGCTCAATCAGAGCTTCATCACGCCCTTTGACCGCGAGGATATTCACCGGCTGGCATCCTCGCTGGACGACGTACTCGACTTCACCAACGCCGCGGCTCACCGCCTGGTGCTCTACAAAATTACCCAACCGCCGCCCGTGGCCGCCGAACTTGCCGGGTTGATCGTGTTACAAAGCGAAGAACTGGCGCGCGGCGTATCCCTACTCGAGAAAAATGGCTCCGTTTTGAAGCACTGCGACGAAGTTAACCGACTAGAGGATGAAGCCGACCATATAAGCCGGCGCGCCATCGCGCTTTTGTTCGACACCGAGAAGGATCCGATCCAGCTCATCAAGTTCAAAGAGTTGTACGAGGTGCTGGAAATGGCCACTGACAAGGCGGAAGATGCGGCCAATGTCCTCGAAGCCATCGTGCTCAAGAGCGCTTAGTCGAGATCTGCAACAACGGAGACGAGACCCACTTCGCCCATGCATGCCGACGTTCTGCTGGTCCTGATCACAATTCTGGTGGCGCTGATTTTCGATTTCGTGAATGGATTTCACGATTCCGCGAACAGCATCGCCACCGTGGTGTCCACCCGGGTGTTGTCTCCGCGACTGGCAGTCGTATGGGCGGCGTCATTTAACTTTCTCGCGGCGTTCTTTCTGGGAACCGCGGTGGCCAAGACCATCGGCAGCGGCATGATCCGCCTGGAGTTTGTGGATCAATTCGTGGTGCTGGCCGGACTCTTCGGCGCGATCGCCTGGGATCTGCTGACATGGTGGTGGGGGCTGCCGACCTCATCGTCGCACGCATTGATCGGAGGCTACGCCGGGGCGGCGATGGCGCGCGCGGCTTTTCGCTATGGGGTCGCAGCCATGCCGAATGTCATTATTCCGCATGGCTGGACCAAGACTCTGATCTTCATCGTCGTCGCACCCCTGGTGGGGCTGATCTTGGGATTCGTCTTTATGCTCTCGGTGTACTGGATCTTCCGACGCTCAGCTCCACAGCCAGTCGATCGGTTGTTCCGGCGTTTGCAATTGATCTCGGCGGCCGCATACAGCCTGGGCCATGGCGCCAATGATGCGCAGAAGACCATGGGGATCATTGCCGGTGCGCTCTACACCGGCGGCTTCATGACCCGGCAAGATATGGTGGGCAGCTGGGGACGCCTGCGTTGGCCGATCATCCTGGCGGCGCATGCGGCCATTGCATTGGGTACCTACCTCGGCGGATGGCGCATCGTCAAAACCATGGGACAACGGATCACCAAGCTCAAGCCCGTAGGCGGCTTCTGTGCCGAAACGGCAGGCGCATTGACGTTGTTTGGAACGGCTTTGGCCGGCATCCCGGTGAGCACCACTCATACGATTACCGGAGCCATCGTCGGCGTAGGAGCAGTACACCGCTTATCGGCCGTGCGATGGGGCGTGGCCGGACGCATCATCTGGGCATGGATCTTCACCATCCCCGCCTCCGCTGTGATCGCCGGAGTGACCTACGCCATCATGAACAAGCTTTCCTGAGTAGATAGGATTTGAGATCTGGGGTGCCCCATCCTTGTCCCGCCGGTTTTTGGCGGGACAGGGTGGGGATTTTGACTTTCTGGAATTCTTACAATGAAGCTACCGCGAGCAAAACGATCCGAAAGATAACCTACGGCTCGCGCACCGAACTCGGAACGCCCGCCTTCCGGGCCTCCTCGCGCAGATCTTCCAACTTCTGCTTGGCGTCATCCAGCGCCTTTTGTTTGTCGGCGATCTGCTGCTTGTACTGGGCGTCCTGCTTGTCCCAATCGGCGGAGTTGCGCAGCCGGTTGCCTACGTCGCCATACATCGCCGCGGCGCGAATCTGATACTCGCGCTGCACCACGTCGAGCTCGCGGGTCAGCAAATCGATGGTTTCCTGTTGCGCCTTGAGCCTGTCGCCCCACTGTTTCCAGGCAGCCTCTTTCTGGGCCTGATCCATCTTGCTGGGATCGGCTGGCGGCGCGCCGCCTTCAGCCTTGGCCGGAGCGGCATTGGCAGTTTCTGCCGGCTTCGATTCGGCCGGTGCGGCGGCCTCCGCCCCTGGTGCCGGAGTATTTCCCACAACAGAAAGCTTGTCTTCCTTGGGCAGGTTGTCGTTGTCAAAAACCTTTTTCTTCGGCTTCGCGTCAGGCTCCTTGCGAACCTGGCGTGCGTAATCGCCCAACGACTGGCCTGCGGGCGAAGCCTGCGAGGTCGATGTTTGGGCCTGCAGCCCACCGCTGAGGCCTGCCACACTGAGGTAAAGTGCGATCCCGAGTCCTAACGCTGCGCTATGTCTCATAGTCCACCTCTTCTTCTTCCTGAACTTTAGTCTCGTTGCTGCAGGGCATCCGCCCCTCGTACGCTACAGCACTATTTCGAACTAGCAGACGACGCACTTGCCTTTGGTTTTGTCGTCAAGAATCCACCGATCGTCCGATCCAGCTGCGCTGCTTCATGTGCGATGTCGGTTGCGATCTCCTCCGCCATCTCCGGATCGCGGTTGTTCGCCAACTGCTGCGCATAGCCCGAGATCGTTGTAAGGGACGTCCGCAACTGCAGCGCCATCTCCGCCGAAATCTCTCCCTGCAGTTCCTGCTGCCGGCGAATATTCTCCAGTTCCGTCAGATCGTTGATCAGGCACGTGACTCCAAGCAGGTTGCCATCCGCCGCCGGAACTTGCGAAATCGTCATGGAGAGATACCTCTTCTCGCCCGCCGGCGTCTTGTAGTCCGCTTCAACCTGACGCCGTTTGATGCCTTCGCGAAGCACCGTATGGATCTCAGCGGCTATACCGATCGCCTGCTCCCGGGTCTCATCCGGAAAAACGCCATCCATGGATTTCGCACCGTAAACCTCGGCCCCGCGGAACATATCTTCCGCGCTCATTCCAGTCGTCGACGCGAACCCAAGAATCGCTTTGGCCGCCGGATTCGCCGTCTTGACCAACCCGTTTGCCCCGAACACCAGCACCCCGCAGGAAAGATTTGCGAGCACCGCATGGCTGAAGTTTTCGCTGGTGCGCGCCCTCTGCTGCTCTGCCTGCGACTGCACAAGCAATTCATGTTTCTGCTGCTTCAGTTGCTGGATCACCGTGTTGTACAGGTGCAGCGGCAAAGTATCGAGCGAAAGAGCCGTCCCGTCGGGGATATCGGATTCGTCGGCAATGCGCTTCCTCATCCGCCGCATGAGAAATAACGCCAGGAAAAAGGCAAACCCTGCGCAGAACAGCACGATGGCCGCGCGCAGGAACACCGGACTTGCCAGAATCTTCAGAAAAACCTCCCGTACCAGTGAAGAAACCGCTCGCCAAAGAACAGCGCCACCAGCGCCATGCTGCCTAGGAACACGCCAAACGGCATCTGATAATTGCGGTACACAAGCTGGGCCGACTGCCACGCCCGCCGCCGCGCCGCTGCCCCATCGGCAAATCGCCTGGCAAAACGGCGCGTCCTCTTCAGCCACACAATCAACACGGCACTCAGTCCAAAGATCGAGCCCACGATGGACGCGGTGAAGATCGTCAATACCGTAAGCTTGATGCCCAGAAACACCCCCACCATGGCCATCAGCTTCACATCGCCGAAACCCATGCCTTCCGTACCACGCCAGCGCAAATAGATCGCGCCCACTCCGTAGATAAACGCAGCTCCCGCCGCCGCCCCCAGCAAGGAGTCGAGCAACGAGAACAGCCGCGAAGAAATGTCTCCGCTGAACGGAAGGTTCATCACTCCCGGAAGAAACTGCGACAGCAAATCATTAACCGGGACGAACACACTGAAAGCCACACCCAGCGCCAATCCGGTCAGCGTTAACTTGTCGGGCAACAGCTTGGTTTCCGCGTCGGTAAAGATCAGCCCCAGCACCAGGAATCCAAACAGGCAATATTTCAACGTCGAGAGCGTGGTTCCGAAATACCAATAGCAAATGAGAAACAACAAGCCGGTCAGCAGCTCGATGAACAAATACCGCGCCGAGATTTTCGCCTTGCAATGCCGGCATCGGCCACCCAGAATCAGCCAGCTCAGCACCGGCATGTTGTCGTATAGCGCAATGCCTTTCTTGCACTTGGGGCATGCCGACCGTGGCGTCACAACAGAAATCCCCAGCGGCAGCCGGTAGATACACACGTTCAGAAAGCTGCCGAAGGCCAGCCCGAGGACAAACATCGCCGCTGCTAGAACAGGATCCACGCAGTCTCGAAATGCGCTCCCTAGCTCGGCTTACACCAACGCGCAAGCCTCTCCCGTAGAACGCAGAAATTCTCAGTTCTTGGTTGGATTATAAGTCGACCACTCGGGTGAGGACTAAGGTACCGAAGTCACTGGCCATGCGGCCAAGGTCCAGTAAGCCATTGACCATCCGGGGCTTACACTTCTCGGCGGCAACTTGAGGTCGAAACCCCCGTTGCTGGTGGGGTGCCTCAGGTAAGCGTCGGGCGTCAAGTCTGTGACCTCAGGAGTCCGAGCCCCTAAAGCCAAACGCCTGACGCCTTGACGTTCGAGAGTGGGTGTCGGGACTTACTTTGTCTGCAGAGTCTCCAGGTAGTCCACCAGATTCGCAATCCGTTGCTGCACCTGCGCCTCATGCCCTTGGCTGATGCTGGAGAACAGTGGTCCCCAAACCGGCATATCCTGGCTGCCGTGGGACGCGGTGATCGACTGTCCGCGAAGGACGGCGGCCACATGTGACGCCGGATACTTTCCTCCACTCTTCTTTGCCAGAGCGGTAAGGTCCGCGGGGTTAGTCTTCATCGCCGAAGCCGCGGGGCGCGATGGCGACGGTTAACAGCATCACCACACCTACGGCCACACTGATGAATTTCATTACACGCATATGATTCCTCCAGGGCTTCAGCGCCCAATACAGCCACAACAGCGCAGTCTAGGCGCGCTCTAATGAGAGGAATGGGATCGAAATCACGATAGGGTGTGACGGGTGAGCGCCCAATAAACATGGGGACTGAACCGTCGCGGATTCAGCGGCTTGCTTCCCGACCAACGCTGGCAGACCCGTAGCGCCGGCGTCCCGCCGGTCTGACGAGGGCGTCTCGCCTCCGCTGCGTGCCTCACGGAAATACAAAGTGCAGCAGCTCGCCTTCCAGTGCGACCGCCGCCGCATCTTGCTCAGGAAATTTGCCGGCCCACCGGTTCCAGTCCGCCCTCACCAGCCGGGTTTGCGCGATCGGATTCGCAATCCACCCCTCGACCGTCTCTTCGCGCCGATACACCGAGAAGGCACGCACACTCGCCGGAATCGCCTCCAACTTCCATTCAAACAAACTCGCCGCCAGCGCTTCCGTCACCGATTCCCGTGGATCCAGACTGAAAATCCATTCCCCGCGCATCGTTTGCAGATCCGGCATTCCCGGGCTTGCCCTCAGGATCTTTGCGCCATACTCGCGTGCCACCTCGCTGGTTCCGTCGTTCGAGTCATGATCAATGACCACGATCTCATCGCACGGAAACAGCATCTCAAGCGCCCTTCCCAACCGCAGGGCGTCATTGTGTGTATGCAGCAGCGCCGTGATACTAGGCATAACCTGCCACAGAGTTTACGCGAATCCAATAGTCGTTTGAAAAGCGAAAACCCGAAACCACGAAGGACACAAAGGAACACGGAGGAATTCTCATTTTCCTTCGTGCTCCTTCGTGTCCTTCGTGGTTAATGAATTGAGCGGCCGCCCAGCAAAGTCCTACAAACTTCGCAGGAAGTTCAGCAAGTCCTGCTGCTGCGAACTGCTCAACGCGTTGTAGTTGTTGATCACCGCGTTCGCCTCCGAATTGCACACGTTACTGGAAAACTCAGGTTCGTACACGCTATTCGTGGTCAGCACATAAAACAACTGCGCCGTCGAAACCTGGGTGCAGTAAGAGTTGGTAGCGAAGTAATGGGACCGAATCGCCGACACCAGGTCTGTCGTGCGCCCATCATGCAGGAAGAAGAGTCTCTGACCCAGTCCCCACAACGGAGCCGTGCGGAATTGATCCGCCCCGGCGCCGCCCTGCTCAATGCCATCGGCCAGGCCAGCGCCCATATGATGCAGCGCGAAATCCGAGTACGGATGATACGTCACATTCGACATCCCCGTGAACCCCGATGCTGCGGTGGTAAGCGAGGGTGAGTGACACAGATTGCAGCCGATCTGGCTGAACAGATTCTGGCCGTTGGTAATCGAGGAGTTCGGCGGCGCCGGCGTAGGCGGTGCCGAAAGACGCATAAACAGCGCGAAATTCGCGACATCGGAAGACATTTCCGAAACCGTGCCCACCGTCGTTCCGAAGTTCGCGCTGCTATGGTTGGGATTTAGGATGTTGCTCGAATCCTCCGGCGTGGCGTTGAATACGCACCCCACGGTGGTGTTGCGCTCGTTAGGGAATCCTTCGTTGGTGACTCCCTGTTCGACGTTGTAGGCTTCGGAAGCGAAAATCAGCAGCGACTTGTTCTGCGCTTTCCATCCAAAACGCGTGATCGTGCCATCATTCCCGCTTGTGTTAAAGCTGCCCCCGATGCCCAGGTTGTAGCGGGTATTCGATGTCGAATTCAGATTCGCTTGCAGCGTCCCGTCCGGCGTGTTCTCCACTAACCCCAATCCGAACACTGGCGTGGGAATTCGGAAGATCACATTTCCGTACGACAGTTGGTATGTGAAGTTCGGTTGCGCCAGATTGCAACCACTCGCATCCGAGCGCCCCTTGATGGTGTATAGAGCGTGCACTCCTCCATCCAGCACCGAATACACGTTGGTCGGATCGGTGGCGACGAACCGCGCCTCGCGCACCGGACCACTGGCCGTGATGAACGATGGCACGGTGTTTGTGGCGCCATCAAGCTTCGCCAGCGCAATCTGTGGATTGGGCACCGGATTCTGCGGACTGTTTTGACCCGGGCTGCTGCCGCCGACTGCCGGTTGTGCGTGACACATCGCACAACTATTGCCGTTGAACGTCGGCCCCAGTCCCGAGCCCGCTTCAATCGTGCCTGAGACTGAATCCACCTCCTGGAATCGTGCCAGCGCCTGGAGGAAGGTCTGTTGCTCATTGGCGTTCAAGGTTGAGAAATAACTTCCTGCGCCAGCAGTTCCTGCGCGCGGACCTGGATCTTTCGCTTGTCCCACGGCGACGGGGACAAAGGTTGACAGCAGAACGGCTGCAATAAACACACTTCGAGCATTCCCCGCTGGGGGGAGGATATACGAGCGGAGCATGACTCCTCCTTTCAGGAGTTAAATTGAAGGGTCCCCAATTAGATTGGTGCGCGAGACTGCTTCGGCATCGGAACGTGCGGGTGCAGGGGCGTCCGGATGCTGCGCAGGGTGGAAGGTTTTTAGTTCGGAATGCCGCAGCCTGAAAAAAAATCTGTACGCAGTTACGGAGTCAGAACAGCGGCGTTGGCCAAAGACACTCCAAGATCAAGATTTCTCTCAGGGATATCGCATTTGGTTAGGGGTCCGGACGGCGGCCGAAAAACTCACCAAAACGCGACCAAGCTGTTCCGAAAAACGAAGTGGTTGATCCAAAGCGAACGCCAGCCGCGTAGCGGCAATATGTGAAAGCCCGGCACGGAAGTGCTGGGAAGACACCAGAAAAAAACGAGTCCGCTTTAGCGGACGGCACCCTTCTTCGTACCAATTACGAACCGCGCCAGCGATTTCGAATCCACCCTACTGCTGACCGGACAACTTCTGCCGGTTAGCATCACTCGGCGCCGCCTGCACCACCGTGACCGGTTGTTGCAAGGTAAAGTTCAGCACCGTCTCCGACGGCAGCTTGATCTGCTGGCTCTTGCTGGCTGCCTGTACGCCACCGCCGACACCAGCTCCCGCCGCCGCTCCGATCGCGGCTCCCTTGCCGCCTCCCGCAATCGCTCCGATGATGCCGCCGATTGCCGCTCCCGCGCCAACCTTCTCCGCGGTATTCTTCCCGCGCGAACTGCCTTGTTTCTTATATTGATCGGTCTGGATGTTGTAGGTTTTGCCGCCCGAAGTCAAGCTGTCGAGCTGCATCACCACCGAAGACTGCCCGGCAAACTTGCCGGCACTCTTCACTTCGATCAGGTGTCCGACCAGCTCCACTCCCGCCGGAACCGCTTCTTCTCCGTCAGACGTCAGAGGCGCATTCAGCGTCGCATGAAACGTGTCCCCGGTCTGATTCTTCTCGCTGTCGATGGGATCAATGAGCCGCACCGTCAACTGCGTACCTTGATCGATGATCAGCTTCTTCGGAGCAGGAGGTGGAGGCGGCGGCTCCTGCGCCGTGGCTGTACTTGCGGGCGGAGGCGGAGCGTTATTGTAAATCTGCCCCGGGGCGCCGTCTTCGCCCGTCGGGCCCGCAGAATTGTCCGCCGATTTGTGGCTTGCCTCTGAGTCATGCCGGGCTTTGCTCGATTTTGCCGACTTGGCCGGCTTCGTCGTGCTGGCTGGCGGAGCGCTGGAAGCAGGAGAACTGGCAGCGGGAGCGCTGGCCGGCACGTCCGCCGCCGGAGGAGCCATATCCGCAACCGCGGTCGGCTTCCCGATGTTGCTGACTTCGAGATTATTGATCACGGTTTTGACGCCCGCGATGCTGGCGGCTTGCTTACCCGCCGCTTCGCGCTGCGCGTCGTTGTCTACGGTGCCCGACAGTGTCACCACACCACTCTCGGCCTTCACCGCGAGTTGCTTGCTTCCCAGGCCCGAGTCCTGGCTGAATTTGTTCTGGATCTCGCTGGATATCTTCGTGTCGTCCGGCTTCTTCGCGCAGCCCACTCCAATTCCCAAAATAACGGCCAATAACAAACCGATAATAAGCGGAGAATTTCTTTTCATACGTTCGACTCCCGACACCGGCCGATCAGAAACCGCCTGTGTCTCCCCTCAGTTTAGATGCTCCGAGGCTTCCATGCAGATGTAAGCGCAGGAACCACGCGCAGCGACCCCAGAACCACATAGGTTAAACTTGGTTATCGCAAGGGGCCCGTAGCTCAAAAGGACAGAGCATCGGATTTCTAATCCGAGGGTTGCAGGTTCGATTCCTGCCGGGCCTACCAATCTCGATTAGTTTGCAACGCTGTGGACGCGGCGCCAGTTGCCAATGAACCTGGCAGGTTGCCAGAAAGTCGATCAGAGAATCGAACTTGGGTGGCGCAGCGCTTGAAGCGCTGCGATAATCGGTTTGTTGAAATGGCAGCTTCAGCCGCTGGGGTCAAGATGTTACTCGTGCGAAAGTCTTTCCGCCCGCTTGCTAGTGGATGAACTTGTAGTCGACGATCGACGCCGCCAACCCGACGTTGTCCTCCGCGACTTCCGGCGTATCTTTCGCGCGCATCACACGACCCTGGCACACCACGTTCGAGTTCTTCTGCCCGGAGATTTCCTCCGGCATCTCGAACACCATCTCGATCAGCGCATTCACCGGAAGTCCTTGCGGCCCGCTGAACAACACGCCGCTCTGGCTGATGTTCTCGATGATCCCCTCATACCACGAACTGGTCTTGTTGACTCGGTAGCGTAGAGGAATGTCGAGTTTCAAACGGCGGGCACGGGGCACCCACGACGGACGCTTCTCCCGCGGATGACTCCGCCGGATCCCTGTCTCGGGCTTGGCGTGCTCCACGCGCTCGGTCCGGCGCATGGTCGTCCAGTCATATTTGTATTCCGCAGCGCACAACAGGCAAACCTGGTAATAGTTTCCATCGGCACTACGGCGTGGCCAAGAGAACTCGTGGGAGCAGCGCCCAAGCATAAACACGTCCATGAGCTTTTGCGGCATGATTGTCTAGTTCCGGGTCAGAGAAACAGCCGGACGCAGGCCCATCATCGCCGGAACCCCTAACTTTGGGTAGGTTACTTTCGTGCAGATGGCGCCCCGGCAACTCTAAATTGTCGCTAGAAGCTTTAAGACCGCCAGACGCGCAGGGGTTTCCTTCGTGCACCTTAGTGTCCTTCGTGGTTGAAGATTTTGTCGCCCGGACGACCCAACACCAGACGCTGTATCATCGCCCCATGGAAGACCTCTCCGCCTGTATCCTGGCCGGCGGCAAGAGCACGCGCATGGGCACCGATAAAGCCTTCGTCCTGCTCGGCGGACGCACCCTGCTATCCCGCATGCTCGATCTCGCCCGACAATTAACTGCCAACGTCCACATCATCGGCGACCCCACAAAGTTCGCGCCCTTCGCTCCAACCATCGAAGACATTTTCCCCGGCTGCGGCCCACTCGGGGGAATCCACGCCGCCCTCCGCTCGTCCCGCACAGACCTGAACGTCATCCTCGCCGTAGACGTCCCCTTCGTCTCCTTGGCCTTGCTTGACTACATCACCTCCCGCGCAACGAGTTTCGACGCCAGCGTAACCGTGGCTCGTGCCGCCGGAGGTTTTCAGCCTCTCTGCGCTGTCTACCGCCGTTCCTTCGCCGATGCAGCAGAAAATGCTCTGCGCGCCGGCCATTACAAGATCGACGCACTCTTCACGCCGGCATCCACGCAAGTGATCGAAGAAGCGGAACTGGAAACTTCTGGTTTCTCCCCACGAATTTTCCGCAATCTCAACACACCCGAAGAGTTAGCTGAAGCACATGAATGACCGAGCACGGCGTCATGAGCTGCGCCGGAACTTCTCAGAACTTTGACAAACGGAGGAAGAGTACATCAGGGTTTTCCTGTATGTTCGTTACCCAACAATCCAAATAGAGTTCGGTACGCCGTTGCTTGTCTGGACTCGACCTGCCCAGGAATCGAATTGCCTAAACGCGTACTCATCGCAGACGACAACGAGTCGGTGCGCAGGGCTCTTCGCTCGCTTATCGATCAGGAGCCTGGCGTAGAAGTGTGTGCCGTTACCCGCGACGGAATCGAGACCGCAGAGACGGCAATGGCTCTCAGACCCGACCTGCTGATCGTTGACGTTCTGATGCCGGGGTTGAACGGAATCGAAGTCACGAGCATCGTCAAAAACAACTTGCCCGCGGCCAAGATCGTGTTGTTCACCATGTACGACGACGCCATCAGGGCCCTGGCACCCGTAATGGGTGCAAATGCCCTTCTGACCAAATCCGACGGCATCTCGGCGCTCCTTCGAACTGTCCGTTCGATGCTGAGTGACAAATTGAAGAGTATGGAAGAAACTCTCGCCCATGCGGTTCATGGGAAGGAGGCCGATCCGGTTCATCTCGAATCGCTGACTCGACGGCTCCGTGTGCCATTGACCCGTTGCAGTCGCGATCTCAAATACCTGTGGGTCAACCAGCAGTATGCAAACTGGTTGCGTAGGCCTTTGGATAAGATCACCGGCCGCCCGATTCTGGATGTTCTCGGCAAAGAAGCTTTCAAATCACTGCGCCATCGCTTTGACCAGGCAATAAGCGGCCATGCGGTAACGTATCAGGCCGACGCAAACTACGAGAGCATCGGCCGCCGCCGCATCGCCGCCGCCTACCAACCCACCTTCCACCCCGATGGCACTCCCGATGGCTGGCTCGCCTTCGTCGAGGACGTCACCAACAGTGAACTCGATGAACCCGACTCCTTTACCCCAGCCGTTCACCCCCAGGTCCAACCAGCGGTGTAAACGAACCCGCTGTTCTATCTGCCCCCATCCGCAGGGCGAGTCAGGTGGCAGACTCAGTTCCTCCAGGTCACGTGCCCGCAAAGCCGATCCCGAAATCTGATAAGTTTGAGAAGGCTAAGCCGTAGCTAGAAGCTCATAGCTCATACTCATGGCCCCTTACATCGAATTCCGCGACGTCTCCAAAGCCTTCGGCGACAACGTCGTGCTCGAACACGTCAGCTTCGACGTTTTGACGGGCGAGACGGTCTGCATCCTCGGACGAAGCGGCGTCGGAAAGTCCGTCTCCCTGCATAACATCATGGGATTCCTCAAACCTGACTCCGGCCGCGTCATCGTCGCCGGAGAGGACATCACCGACTACACCGAAGAGCAACTCGAGCGCATCCGCAAGAAAGTCACCATGGTGTTTCAGAATGGAGCCCTCTTCGACTCCCTCACCGTCGGCGAAAACGTTGCGTTCCCGCTCCGCGAGAATCAAGATCTCGATGAGGAGCAGATCTACCAGATCGTCGACGGTCTGCTGCAAATGGTCGGCGTGCAACAGATGCGCGACCTGCTGCCGTCCGATCTTTCTACGGGGATGAAGCGCTCGGTAGCGATCGCCCGCGCGCTGGCCGCCCGCCCCGAATGCGTGCTCTACGACGAGCCCACCACGATGGTGGATCCCCTCATGGCGCAACTGCTAGGCGACCTCATCAAGCGCCTCAAGATTCAACTCAACCTGACCAGCATCGTCGTAACCCACGACATGCGCCTCGCGAAAAAGCTGGCAGACCGGGTCGTCTTCCTGTACGAAGCCAAAGCCATCTTCTTCGGCACGTATTCCGAGATGGAGAAATCCCCCGAGCTCATCATCCGTGAATTCCTGGAATTGGATGAGTTGAAGCTGGAAGCGTAGCAACTCACGTAGCGACAGCCGCCTCGGATGTCCCGGCAGGGCGCAGCCCGCCGGCAGGCCAGAAGTGCGCCTCCCCGGTGACGTCGTAGAGACGTAGCTTGCTACGTCTCTGCCCGCGGTGCGGCAAAACCAAAGTCCACGGAAGCTGCATGCAGAGACGTTGCAAGCAACGTCTCTACGACTAAAACCCTTGTTCCACCAGATCCTCAATCGTCAGCGAGCTCTGCGACGATTCACCCCTCATCATCTTCTCGACATACTTCGCGATGAGATCCGCTTCCAGATTCACCGGATCCCCCGATTTCAGCGAATGCAGATTCGTCATTTCCACGGTGTGCGGAATAATGGCAACCGTGCACCGATTCTTCTTCAGCTGCGCGACGGTCAGGCTGATCCCTTCGATCGAAATCGATCCCTTATAAACCGTGTACCTTTCCACCTCATCGGGGAGTTCGATGTTAAGCCACCAGTTTTCCGAGTCACCAATGCGGTCGAAAGAAATCAGCTTGCCCACCCCGTCCACATGCCCCTGGACAACGTGTCCGCCAAACCGCCCGTCGGCTTTCATCGGCAACTCCAGATTGACCAGCGCGCCTTCATGAATTCGTGAAAACGACGTAAGCCCCCAGGTTTCCGGAGCCAAGTCCGCACAAAACGACCCGGGCTGGATGTCGACCGCCGTCAGACAAACGCCACTTACCGCCACGCTGTTCCCGGTGCCAAGCTCTTTCGGTGTGTTGTTGGCAGTAATCGTGATCCGCCGGTTCTCTCCGCGCTGCTCAATCTTCGAAATCCGTCCAACTTCTTCCACAATGCCAGTAAACATCAGGACCTCCAGGATGAACGGAACATTCTACGCTGTAAGCAAGGGAACAGGGATTAGGGGTCAGGGCAAAAAGATGCGCTGAACGTGGTTCGCTGATCCCTAGCCCCTGATGCCTGACTCCTGTTTCACTCTCCATACGGATCCCTCACATACCCCTCCACCGCAAAGTCCTCCCCAAACCGATGCAGATGCAAGCGCTTCACTTGCGCCGCCTGGCTCATGTGGCGGAATCCCGCGCCCGCGGCAAAAGGAACTGACCCCGTCCCCGCCAGAATCTTCGGAGCGTAGTAAAGGAACACTTTGTCGACGACATTCGCCGCCAATGCCGCCCAGTTCACTGTGGCCCCACCTTCGATTATCAGGCTGGTGATTTCCAGCTGCCCCAGCCTTCGCAGGATCGCCGGCAAGTCCGGACGCCCATCCATCTCGATTGTGGCAATGGTCTCAACGCGTACTCCCAGCTTCTCCAATTCCGCTTTCTTCTTTTCGTCCGCCGAAGCACAGAAGACGAGCACGTCGTTTGCCCGCTCCGCCGCAACGTCTTTCACCAGCCGGGAATCGAGCGGCAGCCGCAGCCGTGAATCGAGAATCACGCGTAGCAGCGGACGCCTTCGCCGCTTCCCGCTGCGATCGGTTAGCAACGGGTTGTCCGACAGAATCGTCCCCGCGCCCACCATCAGCGCCTCATTCTGATGCCGCAGTTCCTGTACGTGGGCCCGCGCCACTTCGCTCGTCACCCATCCCCCCGCGGGCGTTCCGTTCCCTTTTAGCAAAGTCTCAGTGGGTGGCGGGGCAATCTTCCCGTCGAGCGTCATCGCCGCCTTCAGTGTCACCAGCGGCATCCCATGCCGCGTATACCGCGCAAACGCCTCATTCAACCGCCGCGCCTGCTCCTCCAAACGCCCCACTTCGACCTGCACACCCGCCGCCCGCAGTTGCTCGAAACCGCGTCCGCTGACTTTCGGATTCGGATCGGCCATCGACGCAACAACGCGATGGATGCCCGAACTGATCAGCGCATCGGTACATGGAGGCGTGCGTCCCTGATGCGCGTGTGGCTCAAGATTGATATAGAGCGTTCCGCCGCGAGCCTTCGGGCCAGCCTGCTCCAGCGCCAGGATCTCCGCATGCTTCACGCCATCGTAGGTATAGGTTCCGGTGCCGACGACGTTAGCGTGGGAATCGGTGATCACCGCGCCCACATACGGATTCGGCGAGGCAAGCCCCGTCCCGGCCCGCGCCAGTTCGAGCGCGCGATGAAGATGCTGTTCGTCAGAGGAGTCAGCGGACATTCTGGAGAAATCTAACGGACGAATCTAACACGCGGCGCCACAACAAAATGTGTCACGCCGAACGGACGGACCTAACCCGTGCCGTCACACCAGTGGTTGTAATCCTGAGCGGCATTCTTGCCGCGAAGAACCGTGGAAGAGCGGCCCTTTAGGGCCGCGTCAACGTTCCTTATGTGCGGCCTTTAGCCCCCGTGCCGCGGCGGGAAACTCCGGAACGACTCCTCTTCAATCTCCGCCACCGCCGCCCCACTCCGCCCCTTCGGCCCGCGCCGCACCGGTGCCGTCACGCAAGCATAAGGATCCCCCGGCGCAGCAGGCTTCCTGCCCAACAGCCGCTTCAAAAAATCAAGAACAACGCGAAATCCCGACCGCCTTTCGCCGGCCTCACTCATAGTCACTCCTCGCACCCACGATTTTCCTTCGTGTACCTTAGTGTCCTTCGTGGTTCAAGCTTTTTCTTCTATTCAAACAACGAATCCACAAATTCCTTCGGATCAAACGGCAGCAAGTCCCCAGCCTTCTCGCCCACTCCGACATACCGCACCGGCAACCCGAGCTCTCGGCAAATGGCCACGACCACGCCGCCCTTCGCAGTCCCATCGAGCTTGGTTAGAACGATCCCAGTAACTCCCGCCGCTTCTGTAAACAGCCGCGCCTGCTGCAGCCCATTTTGCCCCGTAGTCGCATCCATCACAAGAAGTGTTTCATGCGGCGCGCCCGGAATGATCCGCTGCGCCGTCCGCCGCATTTTTTCCAGTTCCGCCATCAGACTCGTCTTGGTGTGTAGTCGCCCCGCCGTATCGACCACGACGTAGTCCGTCTTCCGCGCGACCGCCGCCTGCAGCGCATCGAACAAAACCGCCGCCGGATCCCCTCCCGCCTTCGTCTTGATCACTTCCGTCCCGGTGCGCTGTCCCCATATCTCAAGCTGCTCAATCGCGGCCGCGCGAAACGTATCCGCCGCGCACAGCAGCACATTCTTCCCCTGCGACCGAAATACCTGCGAGAGCTTGCCGATCGTCGTGGTCTTGCCCGTGCCATTGACGCCCACAACGAGAATCACCTCCGGCGTCCCTTCCACTTTATTCACCGGACGCGAATTAGCAGTGTTCAGAATGGCGAGGAGTTCTTCCTTCAACAAGCGCTTTAACTCCTCGACGTTCTTGATCTGCTTCCGATCAGCCTTCTCCCGCAGCTTTCCCAGGACTTCCTGCGTGGTGGTCGAACCCAGGTCAGCCCCGATCAGTGTGGCCTCAAGATCGTCCAGCGTGTTGCGATCGATCTCCTTGCCGATTGAAACGATATCGTCGATACGCTCGGCGAGATTCTCCCGCGTTCGCGTGACCGCCTGCTTCATGCGGTCTAGAAAACTAGTTTTTTTCTCTTCCTCAAGACTGCCAAATAAAGTCTGGATCATAAAAAGGCCTAGGCTGTGATTATACGGGGAGCATTCGCAGCTCGGCGGTCAAGCCGTGCTCTTAGGGCGGTCGGAATATTTAGAAAAATGAAAAGCGCTGGAGGATTTCCTCCAGCGCTTCGCCATGCGGAATTACCCGGGTCTCGGACGCTTACTTCACCATGATTTTATTGGTGCTCGGGTCCAGGGTTCCCTGAACACGAACGCGCTTGCCTTCGAACTTCTTTACTTCGTCCTGATGATCGATATCATAGGTCTTTCCCGAATCGTCCTTCAGAACGTACTTGTCTCCCTGCTTCACGACCGTACCGGAGAACGTCTGAGTTCCGGCAGCAGTTCCGCTGTCGGATGCAGATCCCTGCGCCCCAGACTCCGGAGCCTGGCCGCTGGGCGGAGGAGCGGTCGTGTCCGGCGTTTGCGATGGAGACTGGCTCGACGGAGCTTGCGTCTCCGGCGTCGATTGCGGAGGTGTCGTGTCCGGAGACGAAGAAGGTTGCTGCGCCTGCCGATCCGGCGACGTCGATGCTGCGTTTTGTGCGTTCAGCGTGCTACCCCAGCAAATTATGGCAAACGCCAAGGCGGCAAGAAACGAAAGAGACTGAATCCGTGTTTTCACAAAAATCCTCCAGTAGCCAGTTCGGCTTAGGCCACAGTGGTTGCAAGCGCCCTGCCATGAAATCGTCACGGAAACAGCGTAGCCTGATTGAGTGTTGTATCTGCAAGAGTTAGCTGCGCGGCTCAGGAACATTCGGAGCCCGTGTGGGCAAACTTCCCGCGCCCGCTACATGGAACGCCGTAGCGAGAAAAGAATCCTTCGCGCGCGCTATAAAAGACGCGAGAGCATTTCCTGCTCACTTAAGCAAATTCTTCCCAAAAAAAAGAGCCGCGATCAAGCTCGCGGCTCCCCGTATCTGGGTGCCCCACCCTTGTCGCGTTCTGTGCGACAGGCCTGCCCTGAGCGGAGTCGAAGGGGTGGGAATTTTGAGTTTCGTAGATTTATGATCCGGGGCTTAATGCCTTCCGCCGCCGCCGTGACCGCCATGCCCACCGCTATGACGACCACCACCGCCTCCACCGCGACCGCCGCGCCCACGACGACCACCACCGCCTCCGCCGCCCGGACGTCCTCCTCGGCCACCGCGATCTCCACGATCCCCAGCAGGAGGACGGTCTGCCCCGCCGACATGCGGAGCACCTTCGCGATTGAAGTTCGGCTCCTCCGGATCATCCGGAAAATCGCCGCCCCCTTCGATCACCAGCGTCCCGCCCTGCACCGGCTCGCTCTCGGCCACAGGCGCCACTCCAGCCGCTTCCCCGCCACCCGATGCCGCCATCTTCGCGCGCTGCTCTTTCAGAATCGCCTTGCGCGAAAGCCGGATGCGGTTGCCTTCCACCGCCAGCACCTTCACCAGCACCTGGTCGCCTTCCTTCAGTTCGTCGCGAACATCCGCGATGCGATGCTCGGCCACTTCACTGATGTGTAGCAACCCTTCGGTTCCCGGAATGATCTCGACGAACGCTCCGAAATCTGCCAACCGCGTGACTTTCCCGAGGTAGGTCTTCCCTACTTCGGCCGTCGCGGTGATGTCGCCGATGATCTGCAGCGCCTTTGCCGCCGACGCCTGATCGCTCGACGCAACTTTCACAAGCCCGGAATCTTCCACGTCGATCTTGACTCCGGTCTGCTCGACGATCGACCGGATCATCTTCCCGCCCGGCCCGATCAGATCGCGAATCTTGTCCGTCGGAATCTGCACGGTGTAGAAGCGCGGTGCGTAATCGGAAATTTTCTCGCGTCCGATGGAGATCACTTCCTCCATCTTGCCGAGAATATGCATCCTTCCCCGCTGCGCCTGGGCCAGCGCCTCACGCATAATCTGCGAGGTAATACCTGACACCTTGATATCCATCTGCAGCGCCGTGATCCCGTCTTTCGTGCCGGCAACTTTGAAGTCCATATCACCATAGTGATCTTCCGCGCCCGCGATGTCAGTGAGGATCGCATAGTCCTCGCCTTCCTTCACCAGCCCCATCGCCACGCCTGCAACCGGAGCCTTCAAGGGAACGCCCGCATCCATGAGCGAGAGCGAAGCCCCGCAAACGGTAGCCATCGACGATGACCCGTTCGACTCCAGAATGTCCGAGACTACGCGCATCGCATACGGCCACTTCTCCTCGGTCGGGAGCACACCCGAAATGGCCCGCTCAGCCAGCGCACCGTGCCCGATCTCGCGACGCCCCGCCCCACGCAAAAATGCCACTTCTCCCACCGAGAACGGCGGAAAGTTGTAGTGCAGCATGAAGCGCTTTTTGGCTTCGCCTTCGAAGCCTTCGAGGCGCTGCATATCGTCGCTGGTGCCGAGGGTTGTCGTTACCAGGGCCTGGGTTTCGCCACGGGTGAAGATCGCACTGCCGTGGGTTCTTGGCAGGACTCCGGCTTCGATCCAAATTTCGCGAATCTCGTCGAAGGCCCGGCCATCGGGACGCCGCTTCTGATGAGTCACCTGATCGCGGAAGATGCGCTCGCGCAGCGTCTCGTAATAATGATCCAGCTTCTTCTTCGCGTCTTCGTCGTCCTCGGGTAGTTCGGCCTCGAGCTTCTTCTTCAACTCCTTGACCAGCGTGTAACTGGTGGCCTTGGGGTGCTTCTTCGTGTCCAGCGCGTCCGCAAGTTCCGCCCCGATGCGCTTCTTCAGGTCGTTGTAGTACGCGTCATCGAACGCCGGTGGCTCAACTTTGCGCTTCGGCTTGCCAACGCTGTCGCGCAGTTCGTTGATCGCCTTGCAAATCTTCTTGATCTCGGTGTGACCGAAGTCGATGGCGTCGACCACGGTCTCTTCTTTCACTTCTTTCGCCCCGGACTCGATCATCACGATGCCTTCGGCGGTGCCGACGACCATGATATTCAGCAGGCTCTCGCGCATCTCGTCGTACGTGGGATTGATGATGAATTGCCCGTTGATCAGGCCCACGCGCACCGCGCCGATGGGTCCGAGGAACGGAATGTCGGAAACATGCAGCGCGGCCGACGCGCCGTTGATGCCGCACACGTCAGGGTCATTTTCACTATCGGCGGAGAGGACAAACGCAATGACCTGCGTCTCGCACTTGAATCCCTCGGCGAACATGGGACGGATCGGCCGATCGATCTGCCGGCTGGTGAGAACTTCTTTCTCACTCATGCGCCCTTCGCGCTTGATAAAGCCTCCGGGGAAACGTCCGCCGGCGTAGGTGTATTCGCGGTAGTCGACGGTGAGGGGGAAAAAGTCGATGCCTTCGCGCGGATCGGCATTGGCGGTGGCGGTGGCCAGCACGACGTTTTCGCCGAGCCGGACGACGACGGATCCGTGCGCCTGCTTGGCTAATTTTCCTGATTCGAATGAGATGGCTTTGCCGCCGGCGAGGGTAACTGTGACTGTCGTTGGTTCTGGTTTCATAAGAGATTCCTTTGCCAGAGCTTGTTAGTTCCGAGTGAAACCACACAGACGGGTGCCCCATCCTTGTCGCGTTCTTTGCGACAGGGTGGGGACATTGACTTCCTGTCCCGCGGACACAAAGTCAAAGGCCCCACCCTCTTTCGCCAAAAACGCGAAAGAACAATGGGGCACCCCGGTTTGGGTGCTATCGGAGTAATTCGCTGCGCTTGAAAAACGCACTTGTGGAGAGTTCCTCGATGCTGGCCGTCTCAGCAGAGACGGTGCTCAGAAATACCAGGGGTGTAATGGGTGCCCCATTCTAGAATCGCGCTCTTTGCGATTTTAGAGTGGGGATTTGGACTTCAAAATCCAGCGTCGATTCCTTGCTGGAAAGACCCCAGGTCAAGTCGTTACTTGCGGATGCCGAGCTTGCCGATCACGGCCTTATAGCGCTCGGTATCGTATTTCTTGAGGTAGTCGAGCAAGCTACGGCGCTTGCTGACCAGCATGAGAAGTCCGCGGCGCGAGCCGTGGTCTTTCTGGTGCGTCTTGAAGTGCTCCGTCAACTGGCCAATCCGTTCGCTAAGCAGAGCGATCTGAACTTCCGGGCTTCCGGTGTCGCTTGCATGGGTTCCGTACTGGTCAATGAGGGATTTCTTTTGCTCTCTGGCTAACACTAAACTGGTGCACTCCTGTTCTTAATCGATTGTCTATGTGACGTTTATGAGGATATCACGGCGGATTGCGCGCGGTAAAGGATGGCTTGTCCAATCATTATTGAGTTGTGCGTTCTGCTTTTGTCCTCTTCCATTCGATGATTGCGGGCCTTCCGACTGACTCGAGGAAGCGTCGGCAGGAACCCGTTCATGTTTGCTTGGACTCGGCCGAATCGCACGAAGTCGGATCGTTCAATGAGATTTTCCGGAATGCGGGGCAGAAATTTTTGCTTCGCTGGAATATTTCTCGGGTTTCTCAGTTTTGGCTTAATGAAGGTAGCGCGTAAAACCTTGCTGGAACCTGTGGCCGACGCGACTTTCATGACGCCAAAGGGTTACGAGCAAGAGAGGAATAGGAAAGATGAAAGCTCGTTGGAGTGCAGTTCTTTACGCCTTTTTCATAGTTGCTGGGTTAGGAACATGCAACCTGCAGGCACAGCAGAGCGCCATTGCGGCGTCCGTCCTGCACATTCAACAAACTCAGACGACTTCACAGGGTTCACAGAATGGCTTTCCGACCTATTTAGCTATGTATCACATACTCGATGGCGCGAAGTCGCCCGCCGAAGCCCTGTCGCTAATGGGGACCATCTCGCTGAAGAACTATGATCCGACGTTCAGCGAAGTCCTATGGATATTGGTCTATTGGCAGGGCAAATGTCCCGCCCACGATATCAACTTGAGTGAAGCCACGAGGCTTTGGAGCGACATTCTGAAGAATCCCTCCCAGTCCGATTCCACATTCACTGTAAATCTCGATTTTCCGCATCCCCTGCCGATGACTGGATGTGTGGGTCTTTACTATGGCGGCGGGCCGCTGTTTGAAGGCAAAACTACAATGTCCGCCGACCTGAACCTGAGGTATAGGCCGGTGATAAATTCAGATCCGGACACGGTACTGGACCTGTCAGGCGAATATTGTTTTGGTCAAGACTGGGGCTGCCAGAATGCCACGGCGATTGACGGAGAGGGCTTCGCGGTTCCGTACAGGATGCAAGCTGCTGGGCATTTGCTGGAGCTCTTTGGGAACATCAGCGACAGCACGTTTGATGGGACACAGAACTTCGGGCCGCTTCCGGCAGGCGCATCGTGGGGCGCTGCGAATGACTTCTACCTGCTCCCCGGAGGATGCGGGATATTCGCGGAGAACCTCAATAGCCAAGGGTTCCCGAATCCGGCCCCGCTATCGACTCTGCACAACTGGCTTCCTCACGATGCGCTGCACCTGGCGAGCATACCGTTAGTAGACAGGATTTCGTCCGGAGAAACGGGCGAGGCAACGCTTCAGGGCAAGGTCGAGAATATTTTCTCCGTCCCGGTGAAAGTAAATGCCGGAGATTGTGTGGTTGTGATCTACAGCAGAAGTGGCAATGGAGCGACCGACAACGAGACCCAAGTACACGCTCTGTTGGCGCCGTGAGGAACTATTCGGCAATCTTCTTGGTGCTGTGGTCAAGATAAACAAATGCCCACAGGGCTAGGACGTGAGTGCCACACCTTTTCGCTTGCCGTAAAATCGTGCGGCGTTTCTGCCACCTTGGCCGGACTCTATACCTGTAAAGAAGAATTGATCGAACTGAGGGGGCGGGTCTTGACGCAGAAACTGAGTCTTCAATCCACATTTCTATCCCCCCGCATTTCTAGTCTAGGGGCCCGTTAGTTTACCAGGTAGCGGAATCCTGGCCCGCCGAAGGGATTGGCTTCTGTCAATCGCTCCGGATGAGCTATCCTAATGGTATGAACCATTTAGAAGTGCTTCGGGAAAAGATCGGTTGTCTCCGCGCCGAGATCGCGCAGATTCAAGAGATGAATAACGAATATCGACGTGCGGGCCGACATGAACCGCAGGCTCAGGTGGCTCACGGCCAAAGGCATGAACGCTTACAAGCGATCCAGAACGAGCTGGCAAAACTCTCGGACCTTGGCCGACGAGTTCGTTCGGTTGAACAAATGAAGGAACAGCATCGCGGCCGTCTGCATTTCGTCAAGAACGCGTCATAGAAAGCCCCGCCCTACCGTTCGTCGAAAACGTTGTCATCACCTTCGAATCCGCCTGTGCGGCCGCCAGCAGAAAACCCCGCTCAAGCTAAGCTTGAATGGGCACCCTCGTTCTGGGAATGCGTGATCGTCCGGGCCTACTGGAAGAGTGGGCCGCAAGTCCCTCCGTTCTGCGTAGGTCCGTCCACGGCGTTGAAGCTGTTCGCCGAAACGGTGTTCGTAGCCGTCCCCGTAGTGAGGATGCCCGCACACGCCTCCGTGATCGAATTTCCCGAAACTGTATTTCCACTTGCGTCGTTGCCGCCGAACGTCGAATGGAAATGAATCCCCGACTGCGCCGAGGCCACGATCCTGCTGCTCGTAATCCTGTTGCCGGTGGAGAAAATGTAAATCCTTCAAGGGCGTGCCCCATTCAAGCCCGATTTCGGCTTGAGTGGGCTCTTCCGCACTCAGTCCCATTTTTGAAATAGGTGGCCCACAAGGCCTCTTTTGACTTTGAGTGGGGATGTTGAGCAAGCGACGCTGAGACGCAACGCGCGGCGAGGGACGAGTTGAAATCGATTCCGAATGGACCGCACAAAAGCGCGAGCGAAAAGCGGGAAAACTCTGTCAAGCGTCGCACTGCCCACTCAAGCCAAAATCAGGCTTGAATCGGCCACCGTCAAAAAGGCGCAACGCAGCAAATCTCGCTGGCCAGTCGTGTTACTCAAATCGTAATGCTGCCATCGGATCGACCCGCGTCGCTTTTCTCGCTGGCACCCACACGGCTACGAATGCCACTGCGCACAAGAAGAGAGGTGTCAAAATAAATGCTGTCGGATCCCACGTCTTTACTCCAAACAAGAATCCCGTCAAGAACTTCGTGAGCCAGAATGCTCCGCCAATCCCGATGACAAGCCCAATCCCCGCCAGCAGCATTCCCTGGCGAATCACCATATTGCGAATATTCGAAGCCTGCGCTCCCAGTGCCATTCGAACGCCCAGTTCCTGGGTGCGCTGCTGCACCGAATACGCCATTAATCCATAGATGCCGATCGCCGCCATCAGTAAAGCCGAAGCGCCGAAGGACGTGAGCAGCAACATGTTGAAGCGTTCGCGTGACGTCGTAAGCACGACGATCTCGTCCATACTGCGAATGTGCGCCACCGGCAGCCCGCCCGTAGCTTCGCGGATCGCATTGGTGACGGCGGCCGTGAGGGTGTGCGGTTCCATCCGCGTGCGTACAATCCACCACAGTGGCGCAATGCGCGAGTTCAGTTCCGTAACTTTGTCGGGCATTTGCGCCACCGGGATATACATCGTCGGACCCGGATCCTGATTGAGCCCGCCATCCCGCGTATCTCCCACGACACCGATCACCTGCCGCGGTGGTTCGACAAAGACCGGTCCCATGCCCGCACCAATCACGACGCGTTCGCTCAGCGGATCACCCTTGGGCCAGAACTGTCGCGCCATCGCCTCGTTGATGATGACCACACCCGGCGCTGATCCGTTGTCCTGTTCCGTGAAAATACGCCCCCGGACGACAGGCACTTTGAATACATCAAAATAGCCCCACGAGACCGGGAAGTATCCCGCTCCGCCGGTATTGGGATTGTTGCCGTTCGCCCGTCCCACAATGTTGAAAGGCAGCCCAAAGCCACCTTGCAGCGGCAGACAGCACGCAGCGGCAGTAGCAGTGACGCCGGGAACCGCATTGATCCGCTCGGTGCCGTCGTGAATCACCTGCGCGACACCGCTGGTTTTCAGAAACCGGTCGCCGCTGATCGACATGGCCATGGTGAGCACGTTGTGCGTGTCAAAACCAGGATCGACCGATTGCAGTTTCATAAACGTGCGAATGAGCAGCGCCGATCCAATGACAAGCACCAGAGCAAGGGCCATCTCGCTGATCACCAGAACAGCACGCACTTTGCCGCTGCGGAAGCCCACTCCTGCACGGTTGCTGCTCTCGTTCAGAACTGCCGCAAGATTCTTACGCGAGGCGCTGATTGCGGGCACCAGGCCAAACAAAATTCCGGTCAGCAGTGAGACTCCAAGCGTGAACAGAAGGACATTCAGATCGACCTTGACCGCCGATCCATCTTCACCGATCCGCGGGATGCTCCCCGGGTTGATCGCGAGCAACAACCGAACCCCGGCGAATCCAAGAATGAGTCCAAGCACTCCGCCAGCGAGCGATACCACCAGACTCTCTGTAAGCAACTGACGAATGATGTGCCAGCGTCCAGCACCCAGCGCAGAGCGCGTAGCGAGTTCCCGCTTGCGCGCCGTGGCGCGAATCAGCAGCAGATTCGCGACATTGGCACAGGCAATCAACAGCACAAGTCCCACGGTCCCGAGCAGCACATAAAGTGACGACCGCGTATCGCGGACCATCAACTCCTGCATCAAAATCACTCCGAAGCCACCATTCCGCCCCAAGGTGCCCGGATAGGTCGTGCGGTATTGATCCGCGGCCAGCTTCAACTGCGCGTTGGCCATGGGCACAGTCACGCCCGGCTTCAACCGCGCGATCACGCCGAAGTAGTGCGCCTGGTCCGGCGAACTCATTTCAAACTGAAACGGCAGCCAGAGATCGGCCGGATTGTCAGTAACAAATTCGCGCCCGATCACGCCCACAACCTGGAACGGCTGTCCATTGAGTTCAATATTGTTGCCGACGATCCCCCGATCTCCGCCATATCGCCGCTTCCACAGACCGTAACTCAGCACCACGAAATTTCCGCCATGCGGGCTGTCTTCCGCCGCGGTAAAAGTCCGCCCCGCAATCACCGGCGCGCCCAGAATCGAAAAATAGTCGGCGCTTACATGCACGCCCTGCACCTGTTCCGGCTGATCGTTGCCGGTGAGGTTCAATCCCGCGCCGCCGCTGTCGAAAGCCGCGACCTGCTGAAAAATGCCCGTCTGCTGCCGCCAGATATTGAACTTGGGCACGTTTGCGCCGGGGAAGGATCCTTGATCCCCGGTGTTCATCAGATGCACCAGCGATAGCGGATCAGGATAAGTAAGCGGCTTCAGCAGAACCGTGTTGATGACGGAGAAGACAGCAGTATTCGCGCCGATCCCAACCGCAATCACAAGAATCGCGACCACCGTGAATCCTGGAGCCTTCCGCAGCGAGCGCACCGCAAAGAGAATGTCGCGCCAGATATATTCAGTTGAGCCAAACGAAGAGCCAACTGACACGCTCTGTCCGTTGCCAAGCCTTTGTTGATTCATGCCGCTCCCCTTTGTGATTTGGAGAAATCTGCGATTCAGAATGGACGCAACCTCTCCCCGAAGGTTAGCCCGACTTCCGCCACACCCACAACTGAAGGTGCCCCACTTCTGGCCGACTTTGCCAGAGGTGGCGATTTTGTCCGTGCAGGGAGGCGGAACGCCCACCCTTTCAAATCAAAAAGCCCGGCCTGATCGGGGCCGGGCTTGCTACTCGGGCTGCCCAAACTTCTAGGCAGCTGCGGATCTCTTGGAGCGACCCTCCGTCGTGACCGGTTGTGCTACTTTGCGCACGAGGAAAGGTTGCAGATTCGGCTCAGAGCCGGCCCACTCCAAACTGATAATTGAGTGTCCAGGCTGGGTCGTCACGAAATAGCGTTCTCCGTTGGGGCTGGTGACTTCGAACTTGCCGGTCTCGCCCTGTAAAGCCTCGGCTACGTCGTAGGTTGAAATGCTGTCATTTAGTTTCATTGGGGACTTCCTCCATTTCGTTACAGATTGTTGTGGGTTGTCCCCTGCCCTAGGGAGGAGCGTTCCTTTGATGATAGTACGGCAGCGTACAGAGTCAAGGCTGCGGGGGTGGATTTTTTCTTGTCGAATTTCTATTAGGGAGTTTGCCCGAGTAGCGCGTGGCTAACATCAACGTCTGGGAAAACATGGGTCAGACGGGTGGAGTGCACCCTTTTTCGGTTGAGTGATAGAGTTTCGAGATGCGATTCAACAGGTCTGTGCCGCCTTGCGCCGTGATTCCTGTGCTCATTTACCCTGATCCCAGTGCGGCAGTCGATTGGCTGTCGAAGGCTTTTGGCTTCACCACCCGTCTCCGCATCGCCAATCACCGCATCCAGATGAAAGCGGGCGAGGGATGCTTCACCATCGCCGAAGGAAATGCGACGCCCAACAATTCGCACTTGGTTCAGGTTCGTATCGAAGATGCCATGGGGCACTGCCAGCGCGCGCGGCAGCACGGAGCCACCATCCTGACGGAGCCGAAAGATCAGCCCTATGGCGAGCGCCAATACAATGCCCAGGATTTTTACGGCCACCGCTGGGACTTCACCGAAACCATTGCTGACGTGGCTCCCGAAGAATGGAGTGCCGGCGCATTTCATCTGGAGTGAGTCGATCCTGAGACGTTAACGCCCCTGCTTTCGGTGGTCCGGAATTCCCATCCTTTGCGGAAACCGCAAAGAATCGGCGGCCCCTAATCTGTGCTAGGTTCAAAGGGTGGGCCAGCCACGTGGGTCTTCACCCTTTCTTATAGGCTCGCTACTCAGCACGCAGAGACTTCTTCATTTCCTCCATAACCTCGTAAACGATGGGGCAGGTGAACGTCCGCTCAATCATGCTCCAAGTGCGCGCGACGAAACCCGGCTTGTACAGATGGGGGTAATCGATGCAATCCCCAGGACGGTCCTCGTAGATGCTGCACAGGTTACCCTTCAAAAATGGGCAGGGGGTCGTGCGAGTGTTCCAGCGGTTCGATTCACCGTGCTCCGTTTCTTGCAGATACATGTTGATGAATTGCTGGCGATCCATACCGAGGCGACGCGCCACTCGACTAACGTCTTCCGCGCTGAACGTCGGCTGCAACTCCCGACAACAGTTGGCGCAGGTGGTGCAGTCAACTCCAGCCCAGACACGTTCGGTAATCTCGGCCACGAGGCGGTCAATACCCAGATCATCCTCCGATCCTTTGAGGAACTGACGGAACCTCCAGTTTTCCTTTTCCTTATTCGCCGCCATTTTGCGAATTTGAACCAGATCGATTTGTTTCGGCGTCATGTCAACCTACCTACCTTCCACGTTAACAATGCTGTCAATAGGTGACTCTTTCGACTGGCGGGTGGTCCATCCTTTCGCGGTGTTTGCGAAAGGTCCACGCAGCCAGCACTCCGGAATCGCGACCCTTTGCCAAAACGTGCTAAGGATGGAACCACCCTGAGGTCATCCAATCAGGCTCCCCCTTCAATGTCCGGATTTGTGCAGCGGTGTCCCGAAGCGGACAGCCGTGCCCCCGTCGACCCCACGCCAAGTGGTTTCCAATCTGGGACTTACCATTGGCAGCGATAGTGCTACAGTCTAGCGGGGATGGGATTCAACATGTCATTCATTCGCGACTTGCGAGTTGCCTTTCACTCGTTCTGGCGAACGCCCGGGATGGCGATCGCCGTCATTCTGACGCTCGCTCTCGGAATCGGCGCCAATGCAGCCATCTTCACACTGGTGCGCGGAGTTTTGCTCAAGCCGCTGGTCAACCGCGATGAAGACACTCTGATCTATATTCGGCAAAGTGCCCCCGGCATCCGCGACGCGAACGCCAATTTTAGCGTCCCTGAGATTCAGGATCTGCGTGCCAGCATGAAGAGCCTTAGCGCGATCGGAGACTTCTCCACGATCGGCTTCACTATGATCGGCTTGGGAGAGCCTCGTGAGGTCAAGGCCGGTGTGGTCGGCGGCTCCTACTTCGACGTCCTGGGACTTCATCCCGTTCTTGGTCGTCTCATCGGACCGCAAGACGATGGCCCTAACGCGGCCGGCGCGGTCGTCCTCACCTATCGCTTCTGGTCAACGACGTTCAAGAAAGATCCTTCCGTTCTGGGGAAAACGGTACGCCTTGGAAGCTTCGGCGATCGGTCCGCGATGGTCATCGGCGTACTCGAGCCGTGCGTCCCCTATCCGGAAGATACTGAAATTATCGCGAACGTTGTGACCAGCCCGCATCACTTATCGGCGACCATGGTCACGGGCCGCATCCACCGAATGACCGAGGTGTTTGCCCGTCTGGCTCCCGGCGCAACGCTCGATCAGGCGCGCGCCGAGTTGCACTCCGTATATGCCACCATCAAGAAGGATCATCCGGAAGCCTATCCTGCACAGGGCGACTACCGCATTGACGCGAAAATGTTCCGTGATCAGATTACATTCGGCGCGCGGACGATTCTGCTGGTGCTGCTCGCGGCGGCAGGACTGGTTTTCATCATCGCCTGTTCCAACGTCGCCAACCTGATTCTGGCGAGAACGGTTCGCCGTGAAGGGGAGCTGGCGGTTCGGGCAGCGCTGGGTGCCAGCAAGGCAGCCCTTCGCCGTATGCTGCTAGCCGAAAGCCTGTTGCTGTGTGGCATCGGTGCCGCGATTGGTGTGGCGACCGCGCAGCCGATGGTGGCCGTTCTGGCCCGCTACGCGTCCCGGTTCTCTGTCCGGGCGCTCGATCTAAAAGTGGATTCGAGCTTGCTTTGGGTCGGGGCAGGCCTGGCCCTCGTCGCGGCGGCAGTTTTGGCATTTGTTCCGCGACTGCCCTCAGCCGACGCCGCCAAGGGCTTGAACCTGTCGAGCGGCAGCGTCCGCATTATCGGCAGTACCAGCCGCAGGCAACGCATTTTCGCCGTGACGCAAATTGCGGCCTCGTTCGTACTGCTCGCGGGCGCAAGCACGGTGATCACAACGCTGATTGAACTTCAGCGCATTCAGACTGGCCTCGATACCCGCCACGTCCTGGCCATTGATGTTCCGCCGATGACGTATGGAAAAACGCCGCAGCAAGTGGTCGAGTTTTACAAGGAATCGATGCGGCGCATTGATGCATTGCCCGGTGTCAACAAGACAGCGTTCGGGATGGCAGTCCCATGGCGCGAGGTCAACGGCTTAGGTTTGCAGTTTTCTGCCGACGGGCATACCCATATTCCGGGCGAAGATCCGCGCGCCCAGTTCCGCGTCATCTCTCCCGGATTTTTCGCGGCGCTGGGAGTTCCCATCATCGCCGGGCGCGATTTCAATGAACTCGACACGAATACGAAAGATCCGGTCGCGATCATCAGTGAAACGCTCGCCCAACGCATGTTCCCCAATCAGGATCCCATTAATCGGCATGTCTATTGGACAGACCCGGTCCTGCAATTCGTCCCCGGTATCCCCGCCACGCCTCATCGCATCATCGGTGTCACCGCCGATATTGACGACCTGCATATCGTTCCGGAACCGAGTTTAACCATCTACAGCACGTTTGAAGAGGGACCAGTTTTTGCAGGCCGCCTTTTCATCCACTCCAGTGCCGATCCTTATGCGCTGGTCACGCCGGTGACGCGAACGATTCGCGGGATGTCGGCCGATCAACCGGTGGAGCATGCAGCGACCCTCGAAGATGTACGCGCCGACGTGCTGACGCCGGATCGTCTGAACTCGCTGGTGTTTGGCGTGTTCGCCGCTGTCGCGCTGGCGATTGCAGTTGTTGGCGTCGCGGCCGTGCTGACATTTTCCGTCACCGCACGCATGCGGGAATTCGGCATTCGCCTGGCACTGGGATCGAAGCCCAAAGATCTGCTCCGGGGCGTGATCATCGAAGGTGCCCTGATGGCTGCAGCGGGTGTAGTAGCCGGCGCCGCCTTCGGATTCCTGGCGGCCCGACTGGGGGCCAGATACTTCCTCGACATGAAAATGCCAGGAGCGTTGCCGGTGGCGCTGTCAGCGATCGTGCTGATGGCGGTCGCGGTGATCGCCTCGACGATGCCCGCGGCCCGCGCTGCCCGTGTCGACATCATGCAGGCATTGCGCTCCGAGTAAGCACTGATTTGAAGGCCAGCCTAACGCGACGGGTGGCCCATTCGAGCCCGATTTTCGCTTGAGTGGGCTCTTCCACAGTCACCACCTCTAGATTCCCACTCACGCTAACACCAGGCTTGAGCGGGCCATCCGCCCGTTTCCTTCATGCAGACCTGCGTGAACATTGAATCCTTCGCAGCTCTGGGATCAGGTCTCTGCCAACATTGCTCTTATTTACATAGCCGCTCACGCCAGCCGCTAATGCGGCCCACTGAAATCCCCGAGAATCGTGCTGGCTGACGATGAGAACCTGAACGGAAGGAAATTCCGTCTTGATAATCTCAGCTACTTCCAAGCCATTCATGGTCGGCATCGTGATGTCGAGGAGTACGACATCAAGCTCGTGTTCTCGTACTTTGCCGACGGCATCAGCCCCATCCACCGCCTCGCAAACTACTTCGATGTCAGCTTGGGAACGGAGAATTTGGCAGATACTGCGCCGGACGCTCTCGTTGTCATCTACCACGAGCACACGAAGTGTGCGTCTAGCCATAGCATCTCCGGAAGGGCCTTGCTTTCACACCACCGCAATGTCCGAGCGGAATTCTAAGTACAGTACGCGTCTCGTCGGCTTACCGTATATAAGGTGAACTGGGTATTCCAAAGGTCACCAACGTTATGTTTCAGGAGGGCCTGGAACAGGAAGCGCCACACGAATCAGGGTTTTTAGTGCAATCGCGGGTGTCTGTCGAAAAAGTCCAGTTTCCTCTGAACTGCCAAAACGACGCCGACGCCTGCAATACGAATGTCTATCCGCAGCTGTTGAAGACGCCCCATCCGCCTTTTGCGAAAAGATGGGGCGCTCAATTCGACATTTGGACTAGCAAACCACCCGAAATCCTAAACGATGGATCGACACTGCAGAGGCGGAAGAAAGATTGCTCGGTGTCCCATGGGTGCGGAAACGCACGGGACATCGCCCCTTGGACGGGGTTGTGGTTCCCAGGCACGCGCCGACCTCAAGCGGGCGCTGCAGTCGATCGCCTGCAATGTGCTTGCCTGGTACGAGCGTCATGACATAGGTTTGTGGAATTCCCGGATCGAAAATTCCGGGAACCCCGCTCGCTACCCAGTCAAGCGGCGCGTTTCTTCGCAGAGAGCAGGCACTCTGAAACCTCGCGAAGCACCTGCTCGTAGTCGGCGGCGATCGCCCGCTCCACATGAATGCGAGCGCCTTTTACGCCTGCTTCTTGCGCCAACCGCTGGAACTCACCCTGCAGAAAGACTTCCAATTGCTTCGGAGTCAAGACGGCAATCGGAACAGTAGAGGACTGGCCGGTCCCGGTCTCGATCTTGACGCAGTACGGGGATTCGGATTGTTGTGTTTCCGGAGTCATGCGATACCCTCCCTTTTCTGGACTGACGAAAGTGGCCGGCAAAATTCTTAGCATTCTAACGCGTCCCGCCGCCCCGTGCCCGACTCGATAGTGAGGGGTCTCTCCCACCTATTCCGCCGTCGAGTGCTCCACAATTCGCGGTTTTTAAAACGTTTGGTGGGGACGGGCGCTTTCGCCCCTCCCGCGAGCGAAGCGAGCGTCCCGGCACCCGCCACTTTTCCACATCCGCATGTGACATTTGCCCTTGCGCTCCACAACCGGAATCCGCAATCATTGCCGAGGCAACGAGAGTGGGTAGACACCGCCTGCTGTCCCGATTACGGACCGCGTCAGCCAAGCGCAGCCCGTAAGTTCTTTAACATCAAGATTTTGCCCGCAAGTAATTGTGTCTCAAGGTTTTATTTCAGATTTTCCCGCAACTCGATGATTCCAATAGACCAAGGGGAAGGGGGACAGGGGACCCTTAGCAAGGGCGAGTTCCCTTTTCCGGAATTCTAAGCTGCAAGCATCTCCGAATTTTTTTCGCGCCCAGCGCGCTGACGTTATCCGTTCACCTGAGCGTAGGTCGCGCGTTTCAAGAATTCTCCCTGCCCCGCTCGCCCGAGGAATTTGTCCCCATCGACCACGACTTGCCCGCGCGATAAAACGATGTCAGGCATTCCTGTCACCTGAATACCCTCGAACATCGAGTAGTCGACGCGCATGTGGTGCGTTTTCGCGCTGATCGTATGCTTCCGTTTGGGATCGAAGATCACCAGGTCTGCATCGCCTCCGACCGCGATGGTCCCCTTGCGCGGATACAGTCCAAACAGTTTCGCCGGCGCGGTTGAAACCAGCTCCACAAATCGATTGGCACTGAATCGTCCACTGGCAACGCCGCCGGAATAGATCAAGCTCATGCGGTGCTCTACACCAGGACCGCCATTGGGAATCTTGGTGAAGTCGTCGCGGCCCATTTCCTTCTGCTCTTTAAAACAGAACGGGCAATGATCGGTGGAAACCACCTGCAGGTGATCGCACTTCAAGCCATTCCACAATTTCTCCTGATGCCATTTCTCGCGCAGCGGAGGCGTGAAGACATACTTCGCTCCTTCGAAGCCAGGTGCGTCGAAGTTCTCAATCGACAGATAGAGGTATTGAGGACATGTCTCGGCATAAACCGGAAGCCCACGATCACGCGCTTCCCGAACTTTCTCGAGGGCATCATTGCAACTCAGGTGCACGATATAGATCGGAGCTCCAGCCATTTCCGCGAGTGCGATGGCACGAGCTGTAGCCTCAGCCTCTGCCGTCGTCGGCCGAGTGAGCGCGTGATATTTCGGCGCCCTCTTCCCTTCTGCCAGCGCCTGCTGCACGATGACATCGATCGCGCTCCCATTTTCCGCATGCATGCAAACCATGCCGCCATTCTTCGACGTAGTCTGCAGAGCCTTGAAGATGCTGCCATCGTCGAGCATGAACACTCCCGGATAAGCCATGAACAGCTTGAAGCTGGTCACTCCTTCGTGAACCAGATCGTTCATCTCCGAGAGCTGCCCGCCGGAAACGTCCGTCACAATGCAGTGAAAGGCGTAATCGCAGACCGCCTTGTTGGATGCCTTACTCATCCATGTGTCGAAAGCCTGTCGCAAGGGCTGGCCTTTGTATTGAATGGCGAAATCGATCAGCGTGGTCGTTCCACCGAAGGCAGCGGCTCGCGTCCCCGTTTCGAAATCGTCGGCGCTGGTCGTGCCTCCAAACGGCATGTCGAGATGCGTGTGCACGTCAATGCCTCCGGGCAGCACGAGTTTGCCCGCCGCATCCAATACGTGAGAGGAATTTTGCGTTGGCAGATCTTTGCCGATGGCAGCGATCTTTCCATTGGCGATGGCAATGTCTGCCAAATACGTATCGGTTGCGGTCACGACGGAACCATTTCGAATGATCGTGTCGAAACTCATCAAGGCCTCCACTGGCGGAATGAGAAGGAAATTATGCTACACTGCGGCACTTTAGTTCTTCACAATCCTCTTCCGGACTGTGCATTGAAAGGGATCCGCCATGCATTTTGGCATCACGCTCAAGCCTGACATCTCGATCGAACGCATTGTGGGACTCACACGCAGAGCGGAGAAAGCTGGATTCGAGTACGGCTGGATCTTCGACTCTCACGTTCTCTGGTTGGAGCCCTATCCGCTACTGACACTGATGGCGACCAACACGCAGCGTATGCGTCTGGGCACCTGCGTCACCAATCCCGCAACGCGTGACCTTACCGTGACTGCAAGTCTGTTTGCCACGCTCAACCTGATTTCAGGCGGACGAATGGAACTCGGCATCGGCCGCGGTGACAGCTCGCGCCGCGTCATGGGCAAGAAGCCGGTGAGTTGGTCCCAACTGGAAGCCGCGGTCCGCGAGTTTCGTGATCTGACATCCGGAAAAGAAGTCCAGCACGATGGACAGCCGACCCGCCTCACTTGGGCCAAAGTCCCTCCACGAGTCTGGATCGCGGGTTACGGGCCCAAGGTGTTGCACATGGCAGGCCGCGTTGCCGATGGCATCATTCTCCAATTTGCCGATCCGGCGTTGATCGACTGGTGCATGGGCTTTGTGCGAGAAGGCGCTCGCGCCGCCGGACGCGATGTCCGTCAAATCGAAGTGATGGCGGCCGCTCCCGTGTGGGTTTCAGACGACTTCAATGTGGGACGAGAACGCGTGCGCTGGTTTCCGGCGCTGGTTTCCAATCATGTCATGGATTTGATCCGGCAGTACAAGCCGGAAGATCTCCCTGCGGCACTAACCTCGTATGTGCAGGATCGCGGCCACTACGATTATCAGCACCATTGCGAAGTGGAAAGTGACAATGCCAACTTCGTTTCAGACGAGGTCGTCGACCGGTTTTGCCTGGTTGGACCCGCCAAAGCACATCAGGAAAAGTTGCGTGCGCTGGAAAAAGTAGGAGTCACGCAATTCAACATTTATCTGATGTGTGGCGATGAGGAAGAAACGCTGGACATCTACCAGAAAGATGTCTTTCCGGAGTTCCTGAAGACGAAGAAATCGTAGACGATTTCTACGCAACTTCCTGCGGAGCCAGCACTCCCTGACGCTGAAACCGCATCATCGCGTAGTAGGCAACGAAAGAAACCGCAAAACCGACAAACCAGGAATAGTCATACAGGACGCGGATCGATGGAAGTTCCAGCCCCGCGAGTGCAGTCCCTGCTCCCAACCCAAGAGCAACGAGCGCCCGCCAGTTGAATCCGCGTGAATACTCGTACAGCCCGCCTCTGAGATACAAGTCGTCGACCTGGAGCACGCGTCCGCGGATCAGGAAGTAATCACAAATCATGATTCCCGCCACCGGCCCAAGAAAAGCCGCGTAGCCGCCGAGCCAACCCAGGATGAAGGTTCTGTAGTTGGCCAGCAGCTTCCACGGCATCATCGCAATTCCCATGAAGCAGGTGATGACGCCTCCCGTGCGAAAGCTAATTCGCCGCGGCCACAGGTTGGAAAAATCATTGGCTGGCGAGACCACATTCGCCCCGATGTTTACGTTGAGCGTGGCCAGGAGAATAGCGACGAGCGCTATCACCACTGCCATTGGAGAATGGAAACGGCTCAGCAGTTGAACCGGATCCCAGATCGCCGTGCCGTAGACGATCACGGTCGCCGAGGTCACCACGATTCCTATAAAAGCGTAGAGCGTCATCGTCGTGGGAAGAGCCAACGCCTGACCAATGACTTGCTCACGCTGGTTTCGGGCAAAGCGGGTAAAGTCGGGAATGTTCAAGGAAACTGTCGCCCAAAATCCCACAGTACCGTTCAAGGCGGGAATCAGAAACTTCAGGAACTCAGGAAAGCTTGTGAAGCGCGAAGGCGCCGAGAGCATTGGGCCGAAACCGCCTGCGGCGTGATAGGCCCAGCCCAAGAGGAGCAATCCCACTCCGAGCAGGATGGGCGCGCTGATGCCCTGCAGGATCCGGATGTACTCGATTCCCTTCAGAACAACGGCGAGATTGATCAGCCAGAAAATGAAGAAACAAAAGGCAGCGCCGTACGGAAAGTTTTTCCATCCCGGAACCAGCGTCGCCAGCAAAGTGCTGATCGCCTCGCCACCGATCCATGCTTGTATGCCGAACCATCCGCAGGCAACCAGCGCCCGCAAAACCGCCGCGACATTCGCACCTAACACGCCGAATGACGCCCGAGCCAGAACTGGAAACGGAACTCCGTACTTCGCGCCGGGATGCGAATTCAACAGCATCGGCGCCAGAACGATTGTGTTTCCAAGAAAGATCGTCGCGATTGCCTGCTTCCAGTTCATGCCGCCCTGAACCAGGCTTGCAGCCAGCATGTAGGTGAGGATGTTCACCGACATCGAGATCCAGAGCGCAGCGAAATTGTAGGTTCCCCAATGACGCTGCTCGGCGCTCGTCGGCGCGAGGTCGCGATTGTACAGCGGGCTGGATTCGATTCGAGATCGGAGTTCCGGTGTCGTCATCTTTTCGTAGTGCTACTCCTTATCAAGCGTGGTCGCCTGCGCGCTTCGTCAATCCGCGGCTGCCGCCGTAACGCTTTGCGCTGTAAGCGCTCCGTAAGTCTCAGGACGACGGTCGCGGAAGAACTGCCAGACCTTTCGCACTTCAGAGATCATGTCGAGATCCAAATCCGCAACGACGACTTCATCCTTATTACGGCTGGCCTGCGCGATGATCTTGCCCCGCGGGTTACAGAAATAACTCTTGCCATAGAATTCGCCAATGCTCCACGGCTTTTCCGTTCCCACGCGGTTGATCGCACCGACAAAATATCCGTTGGCAACGGCGTGAGCAGGTTGTTCCAGCTCCCACAAGTACTCCGATAATCCCGCCACTGTCGCCGATGGATTGAACACGATCTCGGCTCCATTCAGCCCCAGGATTCGCGCACCTTCCGGAAAATGACGGTCATAGCAAATGTACACGCCCACCCGCGCGTGCTTGGTCTCGAACACTGGATAGCCCAGGTCCCCGGGAGTGAAGTAGAACTTCTCCCAGAATCCAGGATGGCAATGCGGAATGTGATGTTTGCGGTACTTCCCGAGGTAGCGCCCGTCAGCATCGATGACCGCAGCCGTGTTGAAATACACGCCCGGCATGTGCTCTTCGTAAACCGGAACAACAATCACCATTTCATGCTTCGCCGCGACCTTTTGCATGAGTTGAACCGTCGGCCCATCCGGCACGCGCTCTGTCAGTTCGTACCAGCGTGCGTTTTGCTCGGCGCAAAAATAAGGGCCATAGAAAAGTTCCTGCAGACATAGGATTTTGGCTTTCTTGCGCGCCGCTTGCTCGATCAGTTTCAGGTGCTTGTCGATCATCGCCTTCCTGATCCGCTCGAGCGGGCGATGGGTGCTCAGTGCGTTGCTGGCTTGAATGAGAGCGCAGCGGACAATGCGAGGCATGGGTCCCTCCAACTCAACGGTCGAGGAACGAAACTATAGCAGAAGCTGCGTGCCGTAGGTTTATAGGGTGGCTCATGTGCGGGACTGAAAACGCAGGGTGGTTCGGCCCCGTTCGGAACACATCGGTACCGCGGTTGCAGCGGTCCCCGACCTGTACGGACGTAACTTGAAGTCCTCTCTCCGGTCTTTACCCTAATTATGAGGAGTCTCGAGACTATGGCGACTTCATGCTTGCGATCTGCCTTTCTTATTGCCCTTCTGTCAAGCCAAGTTCTGGGGCAGCAATCGCCGTCGCTGGGCGACCTCGCCCGGCAGACGCGTGCTGAGAAACAGCAAGCACATCCAGCCGTCACCCAATCGAATCCACAGTTCCTTGAACTGGGACCGGCCACAGGACCCGACGCCCTCGCCATTCGCAACCAGAGTGAAGCGGACCAATACCTCAAGAACGTTCGCGAGTTGCTGCACCAGGAACAATTCGACGAGTTGGATCGAATCGCGGGCACCGACCGTACCTCAAAAGCACGATTCGGCGGCGGTGGCTGGAAGCTCAACACGCTGTATACAGGATTAGCAAGTCCGTTACAGGAGTCGGCTTCCGAGGCCGACTGGGACGCGCACCTCTCGCGGCTCAGGATATGGATGGCGAAGAAGCCCGAATCCATCACCGCTCGCATCGCCCTTGCGGCCTCCTACACGAGTTACGCCTGGAAAGCCAGGGGAACGGATCTGGCGGACAAGGTCTCCGACGGATCGTGGGAAGTGTTTCAAGCGCGCCTGGAGCAGGCCCAGACCATCCTCGACAATGCCGCCCGCCTCAAAGAAAAATGTCCGCACTGGTACAAAGTTATGCAGACCGTGGCGCTTGGCCAAGGATGGGACCGTGACCGAGCTGACGAGCTCTTCAAGAAAGCCATCGCGTTCGAACCCACCTATTCCTACTACTACCGCGCTTATGCCTACTATCTGTTGCCGAAATGGTACGGAGAAGAGGGCGAAACCGAGCGCTTTGCCGACGCGATTTCCAAAAAAGTCGGAGGCCAGGAAGGCAGCATCATCTATTTCGATATTGCAGTCGAATTGATCTGCGGCTGCCGCAACGAGGTAGGGTTGGACACCATGTCGTGGCCACGAATTCAGGAAGGCTACATCGCCACAGAAAAGCAGTACGGCCCGTCCACTCTCAAGCTGAACCAGCTGGCATACATCGCCGTTCAGATGGGAGATGCCGACGTGGCACAAAAAGCGTTTCAGCGTATCGGGGATGACTGGTCGCGCACCATCTGGAAAACCGAGGCCCACTTTGTGCAGTCGAAGTCATGGGCGGGAGCGGCAGCCAAGTCGTCCAGAGCCAGCAACACCGCCGCTCACCCAAGCGAAGCATCTGCGAAAAGCCAGTAGGGCCCTTCCCTTGCTTTCGCTCGTCATTTCGCGTCTCTTGCCCTGGTCACGAAAATGAATAAGATGTTCGCCCGCGGAGGAGGCGAGCACTTCATACTCTCCCGGTCATTCCAATCCAACGACGTTGTCATTCCGAAGGCGTAGCCGAGGAATCTGCTTGTCCTCGCCCTCGCAACAATTTTCGCGCGCACGCTCGCTTTGCTCGCGGGACGGACCCTTCGACTGCGCTCAGGGCAAGCTGCGTCCGTCCCTACACAATCATTTCTGCCTTCCTTCCAGCGCTTCCCTGTCCCACTTTCCCGTCGTTGCTCCCACTTCATAGGTACTCTGCAAAAAATCTAGCAGCGCCGTGCTGGGTGAGGGAGCGCTCTTCACCTGGTCGTACATCAGCAGATACTCGCCCACGCCCGAGTGATAGAGCGCGGCGGTGGGTCGAACCTTTTGTTCGGCGAATCCGGGCGGGGCAGGCGCGGCGTAGCAATAGAACGCAGCTTCCTTGATTTCGCCGCCGCCCGGCCACCATCCCGCACTGATCACCTCGTGCGAATACGCTTCTTGCATGATCTTGCCGAGGACCGGGTCGGGATCGTTGCGCGGGGGCGCGCGCCGTCCAGAAAAACGCGTGACCGCCAAATCAAAGCTGCCCCAGAAAAAATGCACCGGACTGGATTTCCCGACGAAGCGCGAGCGGAAGACCTCGAAGACTTCGTCCACCGAGAGCAGAATTCGCCACAGGCGCCGGACATATTCGGCATCGTATGCAGCGTGCACCTTGTCCTCGTCGAAAGGGATGGCATCCGCCACCTCCACCGGCACCTTCCAGATCTTCACCTCGATGCCGAGCGTTCGCAGCGTGGACATTACTTCGTGATAGAAATCGGCCACCGACCGTGGAGCCAGAGCGACGGACGCAGTCTTTGGGTCGGTGGTGCGAATGATCAGCTTGCTCTCGACGAAATCGAACTCAATATCGAAGTGGCGATTTCCGTACGGAATAATGGAGGTGCTGAGCCCGCGTGAACTGACATAGAGCGGCACGTTCCACCAGTGGTTCACTCTCGGGGTCAACTTAAGGCGAATCTTGCCGACGATCTGCGTCCACATATGCAGGGTGGCGTAAGTGTCTTTCCAGTCAGTGAGCCGAAATGCAGGCCAGCATTCCGGCAAATCCGGAGAACGAGTAGGTGCCTTGGTCATCGAATGCTCCTGGAATCGTCCAAGAAGTCTCTCACGACTTCGAGCCTAACCGCATCCACGCAAAATTGTCATTTCGAAAGTAAAGGAGCCGTTATTCCGAAGGCGTAGCCGAGGAATCTGCTTGTCCTCGCTCTCGCAACAATTTTCGCACGCACGCTCGCTTTCGCTCGCGGGACGGACGAAGGCGCCCGTCCCTACTCGTTCCTGAGCAGCCTACGACATTTGGTGGTCACCACTTCCCTGCGGTACACTTCCCGCGATTTCCATCCCACTCCCCGGAGCCCGCCATGCGTCTCAGTTTTCGTTGGACTCTCGCTGTCTTCATGCTGCTTGTGTGTGTCATTCCTTCCCTGGCTCAAGACAAGAAAGAAGACAAGAGCCAGGAAAGGTCCGACCGGCTAACTCCGATCGACGTCTTCAACCTGCAGTATGCGGTCGATCCGCAGATTTCACCCGACGGAAAACGCATCGTCTACGTACGACAGTTCAGCGACGTGATGAATGACAAGCACGAATCGAACCTGTGGACGATCAGCGCTGACGGCAGCGAGAATCGGGCGTTGACCAACGGGAACTACAGCGACAGCTCGCCGCGCTGGTCGCCGGATGGAACCCGCATCGCCTACATCTCGGATCGTGACGGCAAGCCGCAGATCTACGTGCGCTGGATGGACAATGGGCAGACAGCAGAATTGACGAATCTGGAGAACGGCCCGTCGGAACTCGTGTGGTCGCCCGACGGCAAGTTGATTTCATTCTCGATGTTGGTTCCATCCGAACCAGCGAAGATTGCGAACTTGCCGAAAGCCCCCGAAGGCGCAAAATGGGCCGACCCGCCGAAGGCATACGAGCGGCTCGTCTACCGTTTCAACGGCCGCGGATATCTGAAGTCGGGATTCATGCAGCGCTTCGTCGTGTCGGCGGACGGAGGCGCGCCTCGCCAGTTGACCAGCGGCAACTTCCCGTTCGGCGGCTTTGAGAGTTCTTTTGGCGGAGGCCGCGCGGCTTGGACTCCCGATGGAAAGTATCTGATCTTCTCCGCGAACCTGCACCCGGACTACGAATACGATCCGCTGAATACGGAGATCTATGAGCTGTCGCTCGCCGATGGAACCGTGAAGCCATTGACCAGCCGCAAGGGGCCCGACAACTCTCCGGTGGTATCGCCCGATGGAAAAACCATCGCGTACGTAGGCTTCGATGATCGCTATCAGGGTCATCAGACGACGCATCTTTATTTGATGAATCGCGACGGCAGCAATCCCCGCGTGGCCACGCCGCAACTGGATCGCGATGTGGAGGAACCGCACTGGGCGCCGGATGGCAGCGGCATCTACTTCATGTATGACGACCAGGGCGACACGAAGCTCGCCTTCTATTCTTTGGATGGGAAGGTCAAGGACCTTGCGGCACACGTAGGCAGTGGAGGCTCGAGCTATTCGGGAGGCGCCTCATTCACGGTGGCGAAGAATGGGGCATTCACAGTGTCCTACGGCACGCCCTCCGACGCAGGGGATATCGCTGTGGGATCCACTTCGGACTCGAAGACACGCGTCCTCACCGCGATGAACCAGCAACTGTTCATGCAGAAGAAGCTGGGCGCGGTGGAGGAATTCTGGTTCGAATCGTCCGTCGACAAGCGAAAGGTGGAAGGGTGGATCGTCAAGCCTCCGGATTTTGATCCGGCGAAGAAGTATCCGCTGATTCTGGAAATTCATGGCGGCCCCTTCGCCAACTACGGAGACCGCTTCGACACCAACAAGCAGATCTGGGCGGCTAAGGGGTTCGTGGTGGTGTACATCAATCCGCGCGGCAGCACGAGTTATGGAGAGGAGTTCGCGAACCTGATTCACCACGCGTATCCCGGTGACGACTTCTTCGACTTGAACTCGGGAGTCGACGCCATGATCGCAAAGGGCTACATCGACCCAGACAACTTGTTCGTCACCGGCGGCTCGGGAGGCGGCGTGCTCACCTGCTGGATGATCGATCGCACGACTCGCTTCCGAGCAGCGGCGAGTTTGTATCCCGTAATCAATTGGTACAGTTGGGCGCTGACGTCGGATCTGCCTTCTTTCGGAACCCTCTATTGGTTCTCTGGCCCGCCGTGGGAGAAATCGGATGAGTATGTGAAGCGCTCGGTGCTCTCGTATGTCGACAAGGTTGCGACGCCGACACTACTGGCCACCGGTGAAGACGATTTCCGCACGCCGATCTCGGAGGCAGAGCAGTATTACGCCGCGCTGAAGCTGCGTAAAGTGGAATCGGTTCTGGTGCGATTTCCAGGTGAACCGCATGGGCTGAGTGCGCGGCCGAGCCATCAGATTGCCAAGATCTTATACGTTTCAGACTGGTTCGATCAGCACAAGAAGAAATAGATTAGTGAGTGACGGCATCGACGATGGCAGCGACCAGGCCAGGGATGGTGAACTCCCTGGCCGAGATATCCACCTGAAGTCCGAGCTCACGCAGCGTGGCGGATGTGACAGGGCCAATGGAGGCCGTCTGGACTCCGTTGAGCAGTGCTGATTTTCGGCGTGGGCCTAGCAGTTCCACAAAATTCTTCACCGTCGACGAACTAGTGAAGGTCACGACATTGGGTCGCTTGTTCGGATTCTTGAGAGCGGCTTGGAGGCGCCGCCGCGAACTCTGCGGGATTACTGTTTCGTAGGCCTCGACGACATCGACGCGAGCCCCGGCCCTGCGCAGCTCGCGGGGGATCACGTCACGCGCGACCCTGGCGCGGACCAGAAGAACGCGCTTCCCTTTTACTCTCTCTTTCAAACTGCGGACTACGGATTCGGCGATGTATTCCTTGGGCATGACATCGACTTTGATGCCGCGTTGTTCAATCGCTTTCTTCGTCGCGGGACCGATCGCGGCGATTCGCAATCCAGCGGCTAGAACCCGTGAACTCTTCCCGCTCGAGCGCGGCCCTGAAGGGCCGCTTTTCTGCACCGATCTTTGGATTACCTTTTCCGTCCGATTCCACATCGCTTCAACGCCGTTCACACTGGTCAGGATCAGCCAGTCGTAGGTATCGAGATTCTTCAGAGCCGCATCCAGGGGGCGAAACGAGCGCGGCTTTCGGATTTCAATAAAGGGGATCTCGAGTATCTGCGCGCCCTGTTTGCGGAGTTCGGCGGAGAGCGCTCCGGCTTGATGGCGGGCTCGGCCTACGAGTACGCGCACACCTTTTAGCGGCCGGTTCGTTGATTTCCTTCGTTTCTTGCTCATGGTTAGCGTTCGCGGGCAGGAGTGCCCGCGCCACACTACGGCTCCTCTTTCTTCAGGCCTAGTCCATGTTCGCACATCAGGCGGGCGGTGCCGGAGACTGCCGTGTCGGATGCGCCGCTCAGGGAATCGATGATGTGTTGCTGCTCATTTCGGGTGCGGTTCTGGCTTAGCTTGAATTTAGCCTCAAGCTTGGTGACGGCGATTTCGAAACCGACGATGTGACTGAGCATGCGCTGGCGATAGGTCTCGCTGAGCGTGTCCCACTGTTGTTCGTAGCTGGCGTCGAACGTGGGAATCAGATCGTGGAGCATGTTCAGCAATTGCTCTGGTTCGGCGTAGGTTGTCGCGTTGCCGTAGATGTGGACCGCACCGTAGTTCCACGTCGGCACAACCTCGCGGCTGTCGTAGTTCGAGGGCGAGATGTAGGCGTGCGGGCCGTGAAAGATCATCAGGCACATCGGATCATTCTGAAGATATTGCCAGTGTGGGTTGGCCTTGGCAACGTGGCCGCGGACCGTCAGATGATCCGCCGATTCTCGGATAATCACGGGAACGTGCGTGGCGAACGGGCCTTCGTCGGTATTCGAAACCAGAATGACGAATGGATTGGCGCGCATGAACGCTAGCGCGCTGGCGCGATCTTCATTGCGGAAGTGTTCGGGGATGTACACCGTTTCTTCTTGCCTCACGATGCGAAACTATCACCACAGAGGTCACAGAGATTCGTCTGTGCGCCGCTGTGCCGTGGTGAAGATGTTTTGATGCCTGGACCACCTACTCCGGTTCTTTCTTGCGCACGTATAGCAATTTGTCCACTTCGGCGATCACCGTTCCCTGCTCGTCTTTCACTTCTACTTTGAAGGTCGGCTCGTATTTCGCCAAGCTCTTCAGCTTCTCACGAATGTCGTCGAGCTGGGTGTCCGTGAGGCGAAACTCGGCGCGGACCGTGCCTTTTCCCGGCTTGCGGTAGCGGATGCTCGCAGCCTTGTCCCACACGATGTAGTCGCGGCCGAGATTTGCCATCAGCATGAGCATATAGAAAGCGTCGGTCATGGCAAAGAGCGATCCTCCGAAATGGGTGCCGACGTAGTTGGCGTTCCACCAGCGGAGTTTCATCTCGACGTCGACGGCTTTCATGTCGGGCGCAATGTGCTTCACGCGGATACCGGCACCGAGGAAGGGCGGCCAAAGGTTGATCCATCGACGCAGCGCATGCGCCCCGGAGCCGCCAAGAATTTTGAGAAGGACGTTGCGAGTCATCCCTTCGTGAACCTTCGTGGTTCATGCCTTTCGCAGTTTTGGATGAGATCAAGGCTGCGGAGGAACCGCCAGCCCGCGCCCGTATACAGCTTCGAGGATGGCATCGCCACCTCGCGCTAGAAGAGACGCCCCGGCTTCGTTGCCGAGCTTTTCTGGATCGTCTCCGTCGCGGGAGTCGCGCAAGAGCTTGGAGCCGTCGGGGTCAGCAACGATCGATTCCAGATGCAGCTTGCCATTCTTCACTTCGGCGAAAGCGCCGATGGGAACCTGGCAGCCTCCGCCGAGACGGTTGAGCAGCGCGCGCTCGCAGGTGGTGGCGGCGCGGGCGTTGGGGTCATTGAGGAAGCTTAATAGCTCGCACGTTTTGGCGTCGCCTTCCCGGATTTCGATGCCCAGCGCTCCCTGTCCGGCGGCGGGACACATGATTTCGGCAGGGATGATCTGCTTGATGAGTTCCGTTTTGCCGAGACGTTTCAACCCGGCCGCAGCGAGGATGACGGCGTCGTAGTCTCCTTGTTCGAGCTTGCGCAGGCGTGTATCGACGTTACCACGCAGGGGATGAATGTCGAGATCGCGGCGAATGGCCTTGAGTTGCGCCTGGCGGCGCAGGCTGGAGGTGCCGACGCGCGCGCCTCGCGGGAGCTCTTGAAAGCTTGCGTAGTGGCGCGAGCAGAAGGCGTCGCGCGGGTCCTGGCGCTCGGTGATCGCGGCGATTTCGAATCCCTTGGGGAGTTCAGTGGGGAGATCTTTCAGAGAGTGAACGGCGAGATCCACGCGCCCGGCGGCCAAGGCCTCCTCGATTTCCTTGGTGAACATGCCCTTGGTGCCAACCTTGGCGAGAGCGACGTCGGTGATTTTGTCGCCCGTAGTGTGAATGATCTCGATCTCGATTTCGACCTGGTGTCCGCAGGCGCGCAGGAGTGCTGAGATGTGGTTCGCTTGCCAGAGGGCGAGTTGGGAACCGCGGGAGCCGATGCGAAGCTTGGTGGGATTGGCGTTCGAGTTCATTGTTTTATCGCAGAGGGTGCGCGCGTGACGCCCCTACGGGACTCATCCCTTCTCGTGGAGCGTGGCCGGCACTTCCGTGCCGGGCTTTCACTTGCCGCCGCTTCGCGGCTAGAGATGGGTAGGTACCGGGTCTCTCATGATTATCGAAGAAGCCGATTGCGACACGGAAATTGGTCGCATCGCCGAGGGTTGTGCCTACCTGATAGGGATCCTTCGACTTCGTCTGACGAATCGCTTCGCTCTTCGCCAGACTCCGCTCAGGATGACAAATGGCTAGGGTTGTATTCCGGTTGATAAAATTGCACGGCGCCGGCATCACTGCCGCGTCCCCACTTCGGCTTTCTTTGTCGGCTCGTCTTTCTTGGACGCCTGCTCCAGTTGCGCCTCTTTCCCCTTTACCTGGAGATTGAATAAGCGCCGCACCACGTCGACCACCGTAGTTGCTTCCGATTCTTTGGCCGCCGTCTTCAGCGTGGTGATCGGCGTATGCATCACTTTGTTGATGATGCCGCGGGTCAGGGCTTCGACGGCCATTTCCTGCTCTGGCGTGAGTTGGCCCATGCGGCCGCGGACGCGGTCGATTTCCGCCTGGCGGATCGTCTCCAAGTGATCCTGCAAGCTCACGATCGTGGGGACAACATCGAGCGTGCTGATGCGGGCTTCGAACTTCTCCACCTCGCCGGCGATGATGGCTTCAGCGCGCTCGGCTTCTTTGCGCCGGTCGGCGACGTGGCTCGACACGGCCTGCTGCAGGTCGTCGATGTCATAGGCGAAAATACCGTCGAGCTTGCCCATTTCGGGCGAGACGTCCCGCGGGACAGCAATGTCGATGAAGAACATCGGACGATTCTTGCGGCGGGCGAGGAACTGTTCGCCATGCTCGCGCCGGAAGATGGCGTGGGGTGCGCCTGTTGAGGTGATAACGATGTCCGCACGGTCGCAGGTGGTGTAAAGGTCTTCAAACTTGATGGCCTGTCCGTCGAACTTCTGCGCCAGGCCGATGGCGCGGTCATAAGTGCGGTTAGCTACAAAGATCGAGGCACAGCCGTGGGCCAACAGGTGGCGGGCTGCGAGCTCGCTCATTTTGCCCGCACCGACAATGAAGACCTTCTTACCCTGCAGTGATCCGAAAATCTTTTTCGCCAACTCCACCGCAACCGAAGCGATTGAAACTGACGAGGTTCCGACCGCAGTCTCGCTGCGCACGCGCTTGGCGACGGCAAAGGCGCGGCTGAAGAGCTGGTCGAGTTGTCCGCGGACAGCGCCCACGGCACGCGCGGTCGCATAGGCTTCTTTTACCTGGCCGAGAATCTGCGCCTCGCCCACCACCATCGAGTCCAGACTCGAAGCTACGCGGAAGATATGCCGCACCGCATCTTTCTCGCGGAATTCGTATAGGTGGGCATCGACCGCACTGGCATCCAGGTGGAAGTGGTCGTGCAGGAATCCGCGCAGATCGGCGTGACCGTTCACCGTATGGGTAACGATCTCCACGCGGTTGCAGGTCGAGATCACCATGCCTTCTTCGATTCCGGGATAGGCGGTAAGCCCGCGGCAGGTATCGGGCAGGCGCGATTCGGGGATCGCCAGCCGCTCCCGGACTTCGAGCGGCGCGCTCTTATGATTCAAACCGATGAGCTGGTATCTCATGAGGTCCCGAACCTGTGCATTGCCGAGAAATAGTTAGCCGCCCAGGCGGCCAGCGCAGCCACGAAGGCGAACGTTGCCAGGAACGCAGCGCGGCGCCCGCGCCATCCAGAGTTCCAGCGAGTGAAGACCATCACCATGTACACGGCCCACATCAGCACCGACAGCAGAATTTTGGGATCGAGAAAATCTACTCGCCCGATGCTCGGCGCGGTGATCGCGACCACCGAACCGGTGATCAGGCCCAGCGTCATGAACGGAAAGCCCAGCAACAGGGAGCGATATCCGATCTGATCGATGACTTCGAGTGCCGGAAGGAACGCGATCAAGCTCGTCGACTTCTTGGCTTTCAGGCGACGCTCTTGCAGCAGATAAAGCAGGCTCGCTCCGAAGCTCACCAGCAGCGCCGCGTAGCCGGTGAAGATCAGCATGATGTGGGCAATGAGCCATCCTTTGTGCGAGACGAATTGCGTGAGTAGGACCGGCTGCTCGTCCAGCGCCGCGACAAACGTCAGGAAGAACACCACAGGAAACACGACGACTCCGGGCGAAGTGGTTTTATAGATGGCGTAGATGACCAGGAAAAAACTCATCGACAAGAAGGCCAGAAGCGATTCGCTGTTGTGAACCGAGGCCCATACGATCTGCCCCGAGAGGAAGAGTTCGGCCAAGGAAACGAAATGGAATACCATGCCGATGGTGGCGGCGTGCAGGGCGATTCGGCTGAAGAGATCGCTCGTGCGGGTCAGCGCCACGAAGGCGTAGACCAAGCCCACGAAATAGCACCCCAGCGCGAAACGCAGCCAAAGCAGTGACATGCAGTTCTCAGTTCTCAGTTCCCCAGTTCTCAGCAACCTCTGGCTGGACCACCTGGGAACGGGAAGCTCAAGAAAAATCGGCGTTTCTTGAGTCTACCCCAAATCCTGCGGGGTTCTGTACTCCCCTAGTACAACCCTGCCATTGTCCGACCGGATGGGTCTAAGGCCAACACAGATGGTCACTTAGATGTGTGATCAGGATCACAGACTGGAACCGGGGGGGCAGAGACCTCTGGGTTCGCCGTTCATCTGGCCCCACTTCGGAATTCCACTACCAACGCAAAAGCATTCACCACGAAGGACACGAAGGTACACGAAGAAAATCTGAGGGGTTCCTTTGTGTACCTTGGTGCCCTTCGTGGTTAGTGCAGTCTCTTGCAGTTGGCTGCTATTTCGACTTGGGCAATGCGTGGGGATTGGGCATGCCCTGCGGGATCGCAGTGTGTCCGGCGCCCATGGAGCCCATATCGCCAGGAGCAAAGCAAGTCACGCGTCCGCTGGAAGCCAAACGGAGTTCCGAAGGGCAGGCGCCGCTGCTGACCCCTCCACCTTCCGAGCGCGCAGTGAGCAGTTTGCCTTCCGCGTTGCCCGCGACACCGACAACCATCCCCGGCATGTCGTAGGAGACATAGAACGGATGTTTTGCCTTGCTTGCCTGCAGGGCACAATCGGCGGCTCCCTTCGACTGTGCTTCGGGTGCATGGACATCCAGCCGTCCGCAATTCGTGGCGGAGTTTCCGCCATATTCCTGCAGCTTGAGTTGCACGGCGTCCGGCGCCTTGGAAGGAGCGGCACTCGGGGACGACGAGGTCTGCGGGGGGTTCGACTTGCTGCAAGCTGCCAATACAAGGAGCAGGGCAATAAGAACGAGGTTTTTCATAGAAATTTAATTGTAAATCCTCGCGCGGTCGAGGGAAGGTTGCGGAAGTGCCGTTTGTATAAACCGACCAGCCAGAGCCCGTGTGGAGACAGCCGCCTCGGCTGTCCCGCGAAGGCGAAGCCGAGCGCCCCCTTTCATCTTGATGGGATCCTGCCCCTCGGCTGTAGTACCTCTACTTCTCAATTCTTCCCTGTCAGTTTTCGGATCAGGTCGGCTTCGGCCTGGCGGTACGGAGTGCCGTCGGGGCGCAGGACCTCGTGGAACCAGACCGGTGGCTGGTGCTTCACGTAGGGATGATCCCACGACTCCCACGGATAGTACGTCTGCGTCTTTCCGGCAACGAATCCCCAGTTGATGGCGCCGACTTTCTCTTCCTTGGCGATGGGCAGGATCGTGTCGAACGTGCTACCCACCGAACGCGCCATGAATTCGGTGCAGATGATCGGGCGATGGAATTGTCTGAGCCATGCGATCTCGGCTTTGAACGACTCGGGCCAGTTGTAGTTGTGGAAGGTGATGATGTCGGACTCGCGGAGTTGGACACGATCGATCTCGTGCTGTGCGTTTTCGTCTTTGGAGATATCAACGTCCCACACGCCACTGGTGAGTGGCTGGGAAGGATTGACCTCGCGGGCCCAGGCGAAAACCTGCGGCAGCAGCACCGCCACGCGGGCTCTCTTTTCCGCTGGCTTCAGTTCGGTCTTGGAGTAGTCGCCGCCGCCCGAGTTGTCAGGCTCGTTCCATACGTCCCAGCCGAGGATGCGGTCGTCTTTGGCGAAAGCACCGACAACACCCTGCACATAGGCTTTGAAGCGCGGAACCTCGGCAGGATCGGCGAGCGCTTTGGCGCCGGGGCTCTGTACCCATCCAGAGTTATGCACTCCCGGAATAGGATCGTGCTGCTCGCCCAGGCGCGGTGCAGGATCCCAGCAGGAATCGAACAGCACCAGAAACGGCCGAATGTGATGGCGCGAAGCGATCGTCAGAAATTGATCCAGGCGCTTCTGGAATCCGGCAGCGTCCTGCTGCCAGAGCAGGTCGTGCAGGAATACGCGCATGGTGTTCATGCCGAGCGACTCAGCCCACCCGAGTTCTTTATCGATCTGGGCGGCATCGAAGGTGTCCTGCTGCCACATCTCCAGCTCGTTGATGGCGGACTTCGGCACGTAGTTGCTGCCCACCAGCCAAGGCTGCTGAGCATACCAGTCACTAGCCTTTTGCTCGGACCAGCGCGACGATTGGGACCAGGCGATGCAAGAGAAGAGCAGAAATGTGACGATGACGGAAGATGTCGAATTTTTCACGGGGAGCTCCGCTAGAAGTTATACCACCAGCGTCAGCGCGATCGGAGCGCTGGGGCTAAAGAGACTGCGTGAGAACTACCATTGAGCGCAAGCGGTGGAACAAGCACCACCAAGACTCCAGCCGCGTAGCGGCGGGATATGAAAGCCCGGCACGGAAGTGCCGGGTGAAGTGGAACAAACGCGTGAGTCCCGTAGGGACGACACGCGTTCTCACGCACACTCGAAAGCCCATCTCAAACAAGCTCGAACGCGACCCTAAATGCCCAATCTTCCACGCAATCACTCTACGCCCAAGCTCGACAACGCTTCCTCTAGCACCGCACTGTCGATGCGCAAGCGGCGTCCGTCGGCCTTTACATCTTCCAATTCATCGAAAGCGCGAAACAGACGCAGTTTGACGGCGGCGTATTGCTCGGCATCGTTCAAGGCGCGGCCATGATTCTGGCTCCACTCTGCCAATGGTCCCTGTGGCAAAAAGACGCTGACGGAATATGTAAGCTTGCGGTCGGAGGTCACGTCGAAAATGAACTCCGTGGCGGGCGCTTCGGGATCATCAGGCAAGGCCAGGCGCTTTCCCACGAAGTAATACTGGTAGACGTATCCCTGCGCACCGGTATAGGTCTTCAGTCGGCGAACCGTCATCCCGACATTATGGAACTTTGGCAGCTTCCCTGTCGCGGACTGAAAATCATTCAGATTTTGTTCCATGCGATTCTCTCCGAGACAAATCTCGCAAAGAAGAATATTGTGTGAGGCGCACGTCCATTTCCACGCCGGAGAAATGTGCTTATGCTGAATCGAAGAAACTTCCTGAAAGTCGCAGGCACGGCTACTGCCGCGAGCGCCCTCGGGGTCAAGACGCACGCCTTGAAGGTACTGCCGCTGGATCCCCCCGCGACGTTCGCCGCCAACGATCACATCCAGCTCGCCCTGATCGGAGCAGGCATTCAGGGCCAGGGAGACACCAGGACCGCCGTTCAAGTCCCCGGCGTGAAGCTGGTTGCCGTAGCTGACTGTTACAACGGACGTCTCGAACACGGCAAGGAACTCTGGGGCAATGACATTTTCACCACGCGCGACTACAAGGAAATCCTGGCGCGAAAAGATGTGGACGCGGTGATCATCGGCACGCCCGATCATTGGCACAAGCAGATTGCCGTCGATGCCATGATAGCCGGCAAGGACGTGTACTGCGAGAAGCCGATGATCCACGCCCATTCCGAAGGGCCGGAGATGATCGACACAGCGAAATCAACGAACCGCATCCTGCAGATCGGAAGCCAGCGAGTCAGCTCCATCATTTATGCCAAGACCAAGGAGCTTCTGGCTTCCGGCGCGATTGGCCAACTCAACATGGTGAGCGCACACTGGGACCGCAACTCATCCATGGGCGCGTGGAACTACACGGTTCCTATCGATGCCTCGCCCGAAACCTGCGATTGGGACCGCTTCCTCGGCACCGCGCCAAGAGTTCCCTTCAACTCCGAGCATTTCTTCCAGTGGCGAAAATGGAAAGCCTACGGCACCGGAGTAGCAGGTGACCTCTTCGTGCACCTGTTCAGCGGAACCCATTTCATCACCGGCAGCAACGGCCCCACCCGCGCCATGGCCACCGGGGGGCTGCGGTTCTGGAAAGACGGCCGCGACGCCAACGACGTGCTGCTGGGACTGTTTGACTATCCGCAAGGATTCAACCTCAGCCTGCGCGTCAATTTTGTCGATGGAGGCGAGGAGAGCGAAGGCCTGGCCTTCACCGGTTCAGAAGGCACTCTGGAGATTGCCAACAACTCGGTCAGCGTGAGCCGCACACCACGTGAGAAAGAGCCCGGCCTAATGATCGGCACCTACACCGAGGCCATGCAGAAACGGATTCGCGACGCTTATCACGAGCGGTATCCGGCATCCCATCCTTCCGGGCCGCCCGCCGTCGCAACCGAGAAGTATGTCGCTCCCGAGGGATACCGCGACAGCTTTGACCACTTCACCAATTTCTTCAGCGCAGTTCGCTCACGCAAGCCCGTCGTTGAAGATGCTGTATTTGGGTATCGCGCTGCCGGAGCGGCATTGCTCAGCAATCTGAGTATCGAGCACGGGATGGTGGTGAAGTGGGATCCAGAGGCGATGAAGCTCGGGTGAGAACTCCATTGCTCTGTCTGACTTGCGAAGGTCTCACCGCGGAGTTCGCGATATCACGCTTTTCGCCATGTCATCCTGAGGAGGGCGATAGCCCTCCGAGGGACCGTACGAAGCGCGTAAGGCGGCAGTGTGGCGGCCAAGTCCCCGCACCCTGCATGCGCCTTGGGTATCCCTGCCCACCACATCAAAGCTCGCCGCCGTCGTACGGTCCCTCATGCCGCCACTGTCGCCGTTCAGGATGACACGATCACAGCCCGGGGCGCTCTGGTACCAAATCCTCATGCGGGTCAGCGTTTTACCTGTCGAACTCCAACAAACGCATGCAAGAATTCGCACTCAATCCGTTCCCCTGTAGAAGCTGCCGCGACAATTTCCGAAGGGCCGCGAACATGCCACCAGTTGGAAAGTTGAGCTGCCTCTGCTGCCGTCTCGCTGTACTCATCGCAATCAGTGGATTGGTCTGCCCGCCTGGATTCGGGCAAGGGCCGTGCTCTACTTCGTCGGGTGCCACGCTGACCCTTGCCGAGCGCGAGAAGCTCGCGAGGCCATTCCTGCTCCACGCTGAGTCCTTCGCGGCGAGTCTTGGTCCATCCGATCAGAGCTTGCTTCTTTATCGAACGGGCGGCGCATGGCTGGCGCTCGACCGGGCCCGCGCGATCCGGCTCTATCGCGAGGCCTTCGCTTCCGCGCTGAAATTCGAGCCTGTCTCACTTCGCTCGACGGTCCAAGAGACGATCCTGAACGAATTAGTGCCTTTATCGCCGCAGGACGTTCTCGATCTCCTCCCGAAAGCCGATCCCAAGACACAGGACAATCTGTATGGTGCCGTGATCAATTTCTCCCTCATGCGCAGCGATTATTCGACCGCGCTTCGGACCTTCGATGAGTCCTGCGCGCACGGACACTTTTCCGAGCGCACCGTCACCCACCTGATCGCCGGCCTCGCCGAGTCGCCAACACCGGTCCCTTCTTTTTCTTCCGTAGAAGCAGCGCGCATCCACGTCTTCGAAACTGCGCTGAAAACCTACGGGGCGCTGGATGCGTCACAAGTGGAAGCCTGGAGCGCTTCTCGGCTCATCGCCCGGTTTTACACTCAATTCCCTTCTGAAGTGGTCCTTCCGGCCATTAATATCGTGCTGGAACAGGCTGCGAAAAAGGACAAGGCATCTCCCCTGGCTCAGGCCAGTGTCGGATCCGGCGATCACAATCTTTCCTATCAGTTCCGCTATGACGTCGAATTGTTTGCTATGGCGCCGGCGCTGGAACGATTCGATCCTGCCCGGTTGAAGCTCCTTCTCACGGAGCATCCGCGGGTGGCGGAATTCCTGAAGCGATTTCCAGGCGGGCTGCCGGCTTTCGACCCGAACGATTTCTATCCCAACACTTATGCTCTGAGCAAGTTCACGAGCGATCACGTCCCCATCGGATTGCAACTCTACACCAGCGATATCGGAGCACACACGACAGGACTCAGCGCCCTGGATATGGGCTTGGAGTTCACCATTCCACTCAATTTGAATATTGGATTGGGGGTCACAGGTTCTGGAATGCTTTACGCGCCTCCCGGTTCCACGGAATCCGAGTTATTCAAGAAGTACAGCGGGTGCTCCGACGACGAATCTCGGTTGCTGAAAGAGTCTTCCTCTGTGCCGCATTCACGAAAAGTAGCGACCATGTGCAGTGGTCCAATGGGTGGCGAGCGGTGCAGTTATCACGACGAATTTCCCCGAGCACATCTTTTCCAGGCGATCGCGGAATCCTGTGCGTGGCAAGGAAAGCGCGATACGACGCATGCGGTCCTGCAAGAAGAGATGAAGCTGATCTCACAAATGGAACCTGCCGAGCAGACCGACTTCCTGGCCATGGCAGCCGACTTATATTTGCGCGTCGAGGACGAGGAACACGCGCAAGAAGTGGTGAAAGAAGGATTCACCACCGCGAACGCGCTGCTACAGCACGATCTCGCCGCCCCCGGCCTCAAGGAAGTTCCGAAAACGGTATGGGATGCCGCAGAAACCTATCGCCGCATGATCACACTCGGCGTCAACGCCTCGTTCCCGAGCACCGAAGCCATGGTTCAGCAGATTCCCGATCCTGTGCTTCGGGAATACGAAGAGGTCATGGTCGCGCGTGCTCTGTCAGGCGTTCCCGTGCGCCGGCATATCGTGATGTATTCGAGCGGGTCGTTTTGTTTGGGCGAAGTAGACCACAGCTACGACCGGTTTAGGTAAGGCCGGCCCCGAAACGGGGTGACCAATTTCATTCCCTCACGTCTGTAGCAATGGCTTACTCTATATCGCCATGCGACCTCCCGCTCTGCTGCTCATACTGCTCGCCACCGTCAACAGCGTTTCGCAAGAGCCCATCCGGGTCAAGGTCAACCTAGTCAACGTGTCGTTCTCGGTGCGGGATTCCCGCGGAGCGCTGGTCGATAACCTAACCAAGGACGATTTCGAGGTTCTTGAAGACGCGGTTCCGCAAAAGATCGCGTTCTTTTCCCGCAGCTCCGACGTGCCGCTCACTCTCGGATTAATTGTCGATGCCAGCGGCAGCCAGGAGCATTATTCCAAGCAGCACAAGCATGACCTGGAAGTTTTTCTGCAGGATGTCCTCGGCCCCAAAGACCGGGCCTACATGCTGTGTTTCGGCAACCATCTGCGCCTGGTAAGCGATTTCACCCAGTCGAGCGCTGAAATCTTAGATGGACTTACTCGCTTCGAACACGATGAAAAACATTTCCCGGAACTCGGTCCGAAAGAGTCTCGAGACATGGGTACGGCGTTTTACGACTCCATCTTCTACTCGGTCGCCGAAAAACTCGCCAATGAGAAGGGTCGGCGGGCCCTACTGATCTTCAGCGACGGCGAAGACAACTCCAGCTCTCACGACATGATGACGACGATTGAAGCTGCGCAGAGCGCCAACGTCCTGCTATTTCCCATCCGCTATACGCAGAAAGAACACGGCAATCTCACCGCCCGGAATAAATACGGGATCCGAGTGATGGATCGCCTCGCAAAAGAAACCGGCGGAGCAACCTTCGACGCGGAAGTCGTCGACCCGCACACGTACTTTCGTCAAATCGGTGACGAGTTGCGGAGCTCGTACGAACTGGCCTACTACCCAACCAATCCCATCAAAGACGACTCTTTCCGCAAGATCATCATCCGCCCCAAGCAGGACGGACTCAAGGTGCGCACGAAGACGGGATACTTTTCGCGGTAGACCGCACCCTTGCTCCCGTCGGGGGCGCTGTTACACCGCGAAGATCCTTAACCACGAAGGACACTAGGGTTCACGAAGGAAATCCTGACGGGTTCCTTCGTGTTCCTTCGTGTCCTTTGTGGTTATGGCCTTTTGGCGCTGTACTTCACCACGACATCGACTTCGCTGCAAATCCGGGCGAAATCCACAGTAGATCTTTCACGCGTTCTTCCATGACTAAAATTCATTGACTCAGACTGTGCTCTTGTTCACAGCGCGATGTGACGTCCGCCCTTGCCTTCACAAGCACGTTCGCGCAATCATCGTTGAGGTCGTGGCGGTGCGCCGAAGCGCAGAGCATCCCGTTTTGGACTCGGTTTCGATATCGCGGCGCTAAGTTCTTTGAAACCAAGATTTTGCCCCTAAGTGATTGTGCCTCAAGAATTAATTCGCTAATTCCCGCTAAGCTGATGATTCCAGTAGACCAGGGGGAAGGGGTAACCCCAGGCACGGGGCTTCCGTCCCATTTCGGGAACTTTGACCAAAAACAATTTCGAAGGTTCCGCGGTGCCCCAAATTTTCCTCCGCCCGCAAACTCCATCGTCTCCGCAACACGTCGCTCTTTCCAACCGACTCCTTACATAACTCTCACTTAATCTTGCTCACATTTTTGCCGATAGCTCTTCTCAGGAGTGCTATCGATACACCTATGGGTTTGGATTGCGCTGGGAGCGCTAGTCGTCCTGGTGATCGTCGAGCAGTTGCGGATCTTTAAGGCCAACCGCGAATTCCGCAAGAAAGACGAGATTTTCCAGGCGGTCACCGAAAACGCGGCCGATATGATTGCCTTGGTCGACGTCAAGGGACGGCGCTTGTACAACAGCCCTGCTTACAAGCGAGTGCTCGGTTACTCTCCCTCGGAGTTGAGCGAGACGTCGTCGTTTGAGCAGATTCATCCCGACGACCGCATGAGAGTTCTGGAAGCGGCGCGGGAAGCGCGCGAGAGCGGAGTCGGACGGCAACTCGAGTACCGCATCAAGCACAAAGACGGAAGCTGGCGCGTGCTGGAATCGGTAGCCAGCACGATTCACGATGCCAAAGGCGAAGTGGCCAAGCTGGTGATCGTGAACCGTGACATCACCGAGCGCAAGCGCGCCGAGTAGCAACTGGAATACAACCTGTTCCACGATCTGCTCACGGGATTGCCCAACCGGCGCATGTTCATGGACCGCTTGCAGAGCGCCTTCGGGCGGGTGCGACGCGAGACGGGTCGAAGCTATGCCCTGCTGCTGGCGAATGTGGATCACTTCAAGGTCTTCAACGAAGCGATGGGGACCAAAGCCGGCGATCACATCCTGACCGAGATTGCGCGCCGGCTTTCGGTGAACTGCGGCAGGATGATGCGACCGCGCGGGATCGCGCCGCAGCCAGCGACGCGTCGCTGTTCCGCCTGGGAGCCGATGAATTCACGATCCTGCTGGAAACCGTGGGCGATCCGAGCGACGCGCTGCGCATTGCCCGCCGGTTGCAGGAAGCGGTCGCTGCGCCCTTCCCGATCGAATCGCGCGAGGTGCGTGCATCGGCGAGCGTGGGCATTGCGCTTACCACGGTCGCGCACACGCGCCCGGAAGATGTATTGAAAGACGCCGATGTGGCCATGCGTCGGGCGAAGGCGATGGGCGGTTCGCGCTGTGAAGTATTCGACGAGGCCATGCACACGCGCGCTGTCGGGCGGTTGAAGCTGGAGTCCGACTTGCGCCCGGCGCTGACGGAGCGGCAGTTCCGCATTCACTACCAGCCAGTTCTGCAACTCGATACGCGCCGGATCATGAGCTTTGAGGCGCTGCTGCGCTGGGAGCATCCGACCCAGGGATCAGGCATTCTGGTGTCGATCGGGCATTGGCTGATGGTGCAGGCGTGCCGTCAATTGCGCGAGTGGGAGGTCAACGACCGATCCGGATCACCGATGCATGTGACCGTGAATGTCTCCGCGCGGCAGTCTGCCGATGCGCGGCTGGCGAATGATATTCAGGATGCGCTGCAGCAGACCGGCGTCGATCCCTCACGCCTGCAACTGGAGATGACGGAGAAGATCGCGTCGGCCGATCCCAAGCTGACGGTAACGGCGCTGTCACATCTGAAACACTTCGGGATCGGCACGGTGCTGGATGACTTCGGCACTTCTCGAACTGGGATGCGAGTACAGACAAGGATATTTCTTCTCGCAGCCGATGGAAGCCAAGGCGGCATTGATCTTCATGCGGCAAGCAGTTAGTGGCGAGAAAGAGCGCGAGCACGAGTTGACGGATTGCTCGTCCTGAGCGCGCATTCGCTCCAGGCTTGTTGCATAGAATCCTACGCGCGCAAGAACCGCGCGCTCAGGATGACAAGGGCTTAGCGTGCGCCGTTTCCGGGAGAAACTACGCGGCCGTATTCTGATGCACGGCTTAGGCGGTCGAACATGCGCCACGTTTCGAGCGAGACTTTTGTGATGGCTTCTTCGCCCTCGCGTTCGTTGCGCAAGAACCCGGTCATCACGCAGATCACGTATGGCCTGCCTTCGACGAAGACAATGCCGGAATCGTTCCGTACCGCTTCGAGTTCGCCGGGCTTATTGGCAACCTTAAGGTCAGGCGGGAGGTCGCGCGGGATGAATGACTGCTTATTCGTGCTGAGCATCTTGAAGAAGTCCTCGGTCGACTCTTTGTTCAGCAGCTTGCTGTGGTAGATGGCGTCGAGCAGCGTCATCATTTCGCGCGGGGTAGAGATATTTTCACGGCCCTGCTTGGCGGCTTCCAAGTCCATCATTTTGCGGCGCAGGCGCGTGTGCGACAGCCCGAGTGAGTCGAGCATCGCGTTGACGTTCTGCATGCCGACGCGGTCGATCAGGACATTCGTCGCGGCGTTATCGCTGACGGCGACCATCATGGTGGCGAGATCGCGCAGCGTGACACGCGTCACGCCGGGCGTAAGCCCGTTCATGATGTCGCTGTCGGGAACCAGATCGGAAGATTGCACGGTGTAGAGATCGGCGAGCTTGAGTTTGCCCTGCTGCGCTTGCAGATAGAGGTTAGCAAGCACCGTGATCTTGATCGAGCTAGCTTGGGCGAAGACCTCGTCTTCGCGCAGGAAGTAGTGATCGCCCGTGGTCAAGTCCTCGATGGCGATTCCCATGACGCCGTCGAGGTTCCGGTCGACCTGCTCGATCTTCGATTCCAGTTTCTGCCAGAGCACCTTTTGTTTGGCCGAGGGAGCGCTCTGGGCGAGGCAGATGGACACAATCAGGACGGAAGACAAAAGACTTTTCATGAGGGATCCGGAGGCACACGATTGTAGCAGGGGAGGAAAGCGGCTGGTGAGGGTCCTGATCGCGCCGAAGGTAGCGCGCAAATAGTGCGCTACTTAAGATTTCTGCCGTACCTGCCGATGGAACACGGAGACTATGAATATCGCAGTCAAAACCGCTCCCTCCGAGAAACCAAGCTCCTGCCTGGCTCGGCAGCCGATCCTAAGCAAAGATGAGAAAGTGCTGGGGTACGAACTGCTGTTCCGCGAAAGCCCTTAAGAAGACCGGTTCAACGCCGATTTGGAAGGAGGCACCCGCAGCATCATCGACACCTTGAACGTGATGGGACTGGATGCGGTGTGCGATGGACGCCGCGCATTCATCAACTGCTCGCAGGACATGCTGCTGAAAGGGTTCTTTCAGCTGCTGCCTGCGGAAAAGGCGGTGGCCGAGATCCAGGAGAACGTGCCCGTCGATGAACGGGTGGTCGCGGCCTGCGAGCAACTCAGAATGGACAGCTACGAAATCGCTCTCGACAACTTTACGCCGGGCGATGCCCGGGAGAAGCTGATCCCATTCGCCAGTTATTTGAAGATCGACATCAGAAGACTCTCAGAACAGCACTGCGCTGCCCTGGTCGCGAAACACGGCGCAAACTGCATGATGATCGCCCAGAAGGTCGAGACGCGACTGCAGTTTATTGCCGCGTTAAAAGACGGGTTCACGTTGTTTCAGGGGTACTTCTTCCGGCATCCCGAGCGCATGCGGGCGCGCCACATTCCCGCGAACCAAGCCAGCCAGTTGCGGCTGCTGAAGGCCATCTCGGCGCCGGAAGTAGATTTTCACGCGGTCGAACAACTCATCAAGCAGGATGCGTCATTGTGCTACCGGTTGCTGCGCTACTTGAACTCGCCGTTAGTGGGAGTGTCGAATACGGTGCAATCCGTGCGCCACGGCATCACCCTGCTGGGAGAGAGGGAACTGGTCCGTTGGATACGGATGGCGACCACCCTGATTATGGGCCAGGAAAAATGCTCCGATCTGGTACTTGCGTCCGTGGTGCGGGCACGCTTCTGCGAACTCATTGCGCCCAAGGTAAATCACGGTTCATGCGACCTATTCCTGATCGGAATGTTCTCCCTGATGGACGCGATCCTGGAAGTCCCCATGGGCGTAGTGATCGAAGGTCTCGCATTCGATGCCGAAACTAGAACCGAGTTGCTGGGAATGAAGACTGGGAAGCCCACCGCCCTGTCTCCTATTTACGATCTGATGGTGTCGCGCGAGGCAGGAGAGTGGGATGTGGTAGCCAGACACGCGAAGAAGCTCAACCTGTCTTTAGCCTTCGTGAACCGGGGGTTCAACGACGCGGTCAGTTGGGCTCACGAGATGACAACTGCGGTTCCGAGCGGTAAGAAGTAACGTGGCAACGCACTGCGGAAAAAGGAAGGGGAGTTTCTATTCCCTCACATCACCCTAGCCGGGATCCAGCCAGACATTTCACCACAGAGGGTCACCGAGCGACTTTCTATGTGTAACTCTGCGTCCTCCGTGGTTGATTGATTTTCTACTCCAGGACGCTGTCGTCTAGCTTCTTGCCGCAGTCGGCGACCTGCCATCGGAATGAGGCCGATTACTTTGGGTGGCCTGCAGCTGCAACCTTCTTGCCTCTTCCCTATATTGCTCGCTTTGCTCGCTCAGGGGACAGCCGAGGCGGCTGTCCCTACATGCCTCGTCGGATCGAGATTCGTGTACACGCACTTAGCCTTCGATTTTGGCCTCGCGCAACTGCTTTACGGCAGTTTCTGACGTAACCGGAGAGTAGTACACCTCTTTGAACGTGTACGACTTGGCCTTGGACGGCACGACGGGCATGATCTCAATGTGCCAGTGATAGTCGTCGTCGATGGTCTTCCAATAGCCCAGATTCTTTGAGGGATGCAGGCTGCTGGGCGACGTGTGCAGCACGAGGTGGAAATCTTCGGTGACGGTGCGGACGCGCTGCAAGGTCCGGCGCAGAAGAGCCGCGAGATTCGTTCGCAGGCCGGGCTTGTTCAGGCCCGTACGCTCGAACGAAGAATCGTGATTGCGGGGGAGAATCCAGGTTTCATAGGGAACCCGTGGGGCATAAGGACCTAAGGCGAGGTAGTCGCCTCGAACCTCAATCACGCGCTGCGCCTGGCGCTCTTCCTGCTGAATGATGTCGCAGAACACACAACGCTCTTTGCCGACGAAATATTCTCGTCCGGCGCGGAGTTCGTAGAGGACGCGCCGCGGGACAAACATGGTTGCGGTGAGTTGCGAGGTGGGATGACTGAATTCCTGTCCGGCGTTGGGACCGTAATCCTTGAACAGGCTGACGTACTTGATGCGCGGGTCGCGCTTGAGATCGAGGATGCGTTCAGCGGCGAGCCGGAGGAAGTGAGCGATGTCTTCATCGCTGGCCCTCCACAGATGACGATCATGATTCGGATTTTCGACGAGCACTTCATGGGCGCCGACCGAGTGCATGCGGTCGTAGAGCCCGTCGCCGCGGCGTCCGGGCTCGCCTTCGATATGGTAGAGCGGCCTCGGGTGGACCACGGAACGTGCGGACCAGGACGCCCCGGGCGTATTGGGAGTCTTCGCGATTACGTGCAGGCTGGAATCGGAGCAGAAAGGGCACGGCGCGTCGGGACGGGATCCGGTATCGCCGGTATCGTCGCCGGTCATGACCCAGGAGCGGGTGATTGGGTCCTTGCGAAGTTCCATAGAAAGAAGAAGGAGAACACCGGGAGAGAAGTGGAGTCAACTGCCAATTGCTGCGGGAATTTTCCACGGGATGCATGCGAAATCACAGAGAGGGTCCATGCGCCGTGTTTGTTATAATCCGCCGAAGCCCGCTTAGATGACCGAGCCGTCCACTCCGCTGATGCGGCAGTATGCTGCCGTTAAAAAAGAACATCCGACCGCGCTTTTGTTCTTCCGCCTCGGAGACTTCTACGAACTCTTCTTCGATGATGCCATCGTGGCGTCGAAAGAACTCCAGATCACTCTGACCTCCCGCAATAAAGAAAGAGGAATCGCGGTGCCAATGTGCGGCGTGCCGTACCACGCGGCGGAGGGGTATATCGGGAAATTGATCCGGCGTGGATTCAAGGTTGCGATCTGTGAGCAGATGGAGGATCCGCGGCTGGCGAAGAAGCTGGTCCGCCGCGAAGTGACCCGAGTTGTCACGCCGGGGACGGCGGCAGATTCGTCGCTGGGATCTGAGGAGAATAATTTTCTGGCGGCGCTGGCGCAAGTGCGGGATTGCGTGGGCTTTGCGGCGTTGGATTTGTCTACCGGGGAGTTTCGGGCTACGGAGTTTTCCGGGGAAGGAGCGATGCGGCGGGTGCAGGAGGAATTGGAGCAGCTGCGGCCGAAGGAGTTGTTGTTTGGGTCGGCGGCGCCGTTGTTCGAGAGGACCGATGCACGGCCGCTCGGCTTCGCCATCGCGGGACAGCCGAGGCGGCTGTCGCTACATGGTCCGGCTTTTACCGAAACGCCGCTTGAGGATTGGATTTTTTCGCCGGATCACGCGCTGCCCTTGCTGGAGAATCATTTTGGGGTGTTATCCCTGGAGGGCTTCGGGCTGGCTGGACGGACTGCGGCAGCTTCGGCGGCGGGAGCCATCCTTTACTACGTGCGCTCGACGCAGCGGGGGTCGCTGGATCATGTCGACAGGATCGGGTGGTATGAGCGGCAGAATTGCCTGGTGCTCGATGCGGTGACGGTTCGCAATCTGGAGTTGATTGAGCCGCTGTTTGCCGGGACCGATGCCGGAGTGACTTTGTTCCGCTCGATCGATGCAGCCGTGACGCCCATGGGCAAGCGGCTGTTGCGCGCGTGGTTGCTGCGGCCATCACTGGATTTGGCGGAGATCAATGCACGGCTGGATGCGGTCGAGGCGGGAGTGAAGGACATCATTGCGCGCGAGGAATTGCGTCGGGCATTAGATGGTGTGCTGGATCTGGAGCGACTACTGAGCCGCGTCACGCTGGAGACGGCGAATCCGCGGGACGTGTTGGCTCTGGCGGCGTCGCTACGGAAAATTCCAGCGGTCAAGGGAGCGGTGGCGCGTTTGATGTCTGCCCGCTTGCACGCGCTGCATGCGGCACTGGATGAATTGACCGACCTTCGGGAGCGCATTGAGAAGACGATTGTGCCGGAGCCGCCGTTGAGTTTCTCTGATGGGGGCGTGATTGCCGCGGGAATCGATCGCGATCTGGATGAACTGCGGGAACTTTCGCGCAACAGCAAGGCGGTTCTGGCGCAGATCGAGCAGCGGGAGCGCGTGCGGACGGGAATCTCCTCGCTCAAGGTGAAGTTCAATTCTGTATTCGGTTACTACATTGAGGTATCGAAGTCGAATCTGCATCTGGTGCCGCAGGACTATGACCGGAAGCAGACGCTGGTCGGGGCTGAGCGGTTTACCACTCCTGAGTTGAAGGAGTATGAAGCGAAGATTCTCGACGCGCAGGAGAAGATCGTCGAGATCGAGCGGCGGCTGTTCACGGAGTTGCGGACCGCGATTGCCGCGGAGGCGAAGCGGATCCGGCAGACTGCGCTGGCATTGGCTGAGGTGGACGTGCTTGGGTCGTTGGCGCACGTCGCGGCGCTGCGGAACTATTGCCGGCCGCGGTTTGTCGAGATCTCGGGCGAGTTGGAGATTATCGAAGGCCGGCATCCGGTGATTGAGCAGCAGGAATTGGCCGGTGGCAGTGAGCGGTTTGTTCCGAATGATCTTTATCTGAACGACACGACTCACAATATTCTGCTGCTGACCGGGCCGAATATGGGAGGTAAGTCGACTTACTTGCGGCAGACGGCTTTGATCGTCATTCTGGCGCAAATGGGATCGTTTGTCCCAGCGCGGTCGGCGAAGCTGAGTGTCGTGGATCGAGTGTTCACGCGCATTGGGGCGAGCGACAATCTGGCGCGCGGGCGCTCGACTTTCATGGTCGAAATGACGGAGACAGCGGCGATTTTGCATACGGCTACGGCGCGGTCCTTAATTCTCCTCGATGAGGTGGGACGCGGTACCTCGACCTACGACGGGCTGGCGATCGCGTGGGCGGCGGTGGAGTATCTGCATGGGCGGGTGCGTGCAAAGGCTTTGTTTGCGACGCACTACTTCGAATTGACCGAACTGGCCGAGCAGTTGGAGGGCGTGAAGAATTATCACGTATCAGTGAAAGAGACGGGCGGCGGGATCGTGTTCCTGCGGAAGGTCGAGCCCGGGGCGGCGGATCGCAGTTATGGAATTGAAGTCGCGAAGCTGGCGGGACTGCCCAATGAAGTGGTCGAACGGGCGCGGGAGGTGCTGGTGCAGCACGAATTCGCGGAGCAGCAGGCGACTGCACATCTGTCGCCGGGAGCGAGTCCTCCGGCAGCGCAGTTGACGATCTTTACGCCGCTGTCGCAGCCGGTGCTGGAGAAGTTGCGGGACGTGGATTTGAACCGGCTGACGCCGCTGGAGGCGCTGAATTTGCTGGCGGAGTTGAAGAAGGAAATCTAACCACAGAGGACGCAGAGGTTCACAGGGGGGCTTCTGGCACGCGAACTTGGACAGTTGCTGATCGTTGGCTTTGACGGCACGGAGATGACGGCGCCGCTCGCTTCCCTGCTGAAGCGGTTGCAACCAGCGGGCGTAATCCTGCTCGCTCGCAATATTAAGAGCCCGGAACAGACGTGGCATCTTCTCCGAGAGTGTCAGAAGTGCGTTGAGATGCCGCTGTTTACTTGCGTTGATCTCGAAGGTGGAACGGTGGATCGGCTTCGCGATGTGCTGGGTGCTGCTCCCTCGGCGGCGGATGTGTTTGCGGTCGATGATCCCAGGCTGTTCCGCACACATGGACGGATCATCGGGGAGAACTGCAGAGCACTGGGATTCAATGTCGATTTCGCTCCAGTACTCGATCTGGCGTTTGAAACATCGCGACCAGTCATGGGTTCGCGAGTGGTCTCGGCCGTTCCGGACGCGACAGTGATGTATGCGCGGGAATTCCTCGGAGGGCTCAAGGGCGCAAAAGTTCTTGGGTGTGGGAAACATTTCCCGGGATTGGGCGAAGGTAAGCTCGATAGCCATCACGAATTGCCAGTGATCGAGAAATCGTTGAAAGAGATCTGGGCTGAGGATCTCGTTCCCTACCGCGCGCTGCGGCAGCAGCTTCCCTTTGTGATGGTTTCGCACGCGGCGTATCCGCAGGTGACAAAGACGAAGACACCTGCCTCGCTTTCAAAGATCTGGATCACGGACATTCTGAAGAAGAAGATCGAATACCGCGGGTTGGTGGTGTCGGACGATCTGGAGATGGGCGGAGTCTTGTCGGCGGCTCCGGTGGGCGAGGCGGCTGTTGAGTTCGTGCGGGCGGGTGGAGATCTGTGCCTCGTTTGTCATCGGGAAGATCGCGTCGTCGAGGCGTATGAAGCTTTGATCAAAGTCACGGAACGCGACAAGAAATTTGCGAAGCGAGTGGTGGAATCTTCGCGGCGGGTGGCTGCGTTCAAGAAGAAGTGCGGGATGAATCTGGCGATTGGGAAGACTCCGACGGCCGCCGTCGTCGAGAGGTTGACGCGCAATCTGTGGGAACTGGGTGAACAGGTGCGGCTTGGTCCATTGAGCCGCCGGGAAGATCGGCGGCGGCGCGGATGAGCAAGAGCGGGATGATCGTCGCCGGGGTGATGAGCGGGACGTCGGCGGATGGGATCGATGTGGCGCTGGTCCAGATCGCCGAATCTGAAGCGCACGGGCGGGGCGCCCGTGGCCACACGATCAGGCTTCTTGGCCACATGCAGTTTCCGTATGCGGCGAAGGTTCGCGCTGGCGTACTCGCAGCGATGAACGCCGAACAGGCGCGGGTTGCGGATCTGGCTCGGCTCAATTCCCTGCTGGGCGAGCTTTATGCCGACGCCGTGTTGGCCACGCAGCGTCGCTATCGAGTAAAAGCCGATCTCGTCGGTTGTCACGGGCAGACTCTTTATCATCAAGGCGGGGCTCAGAGTTTTCTGGGACGCAAGGTGGCGACGACGTGGCAAACCGGCGAGGGAGCTGTTATTGCGGCGCGGGTAGGAGTGTCAGTGGTGTCGGATTTCCGTCCTGCGGACCTCGCTGCCGGCGGCAAGGGTGCGCCGCTGGCTCCTTATCTTGATTATCTGTGGTTTCGCGATGCGCGGATTGGCCGGATTCTGCAGAACATTGGTGGGATCGCGAACCTGACGGCGATTCCGGCTGGGGCGCGTTGCGAAGAAGTTCTCGCGTTTGATACGGGGCCGGGGAACATGGTGATCGATGCGGTCACGCGGAAACTGTTCGGGAAGGCGTTCGATCGGGATGGGAAGATTGCGGCTTCCGGAGAAGTGATGGGGCCTGTTCTTGAGCTAATTTTGAAAGGTGCATTCTTTCGGGCGAAGCCTCCAAAGACTGCGGGCCGTGAGGAGTTTGGGCGGGAGTTTGTGGCGGAATTTCTGCGGTCGTGTCGCGGGCGCAAGCAGGATGTGGTTTCGACGGCTACGGCTTTGACGGCACGATCGATCGCGGAGGCGGTGCAGCGGTACGTTCTGACCGGAAACTTCAAAGTCAAAGATCCCACCCTGTCGCACAAATCGCGACAAGGGTGGGGCACCCTCAAGAGCGCGGGTTTTCGCGAGATTATTCTTTCTGGCGGGGGGGCGCGGAATGCCACGCTGGTCGGGATGCTGGCGGAACTGCTGGCGCCTCTGGGAATTGTGGTGCGGTTCTCGGATGAGTTCGGACTGCCTTCTGAGGCGAAGGAAGCGGTGGCCTTTGCGGTGCTGGCTTACGAGACTTGGAATCGGCGGGCTTCCAATGTACCTTCGGCTACGGGCGCGAAACGAGGGGCTGTGCTGGGGAAGATTTCGTATGCCTGACGGCTCGCGCCTTGCGCCCCTGGGCTTTTCCTTCGGGACCTGGGCTTCGTTGCGATACCAGCGGCGGGGGCAAGATGCCCCCGCCACAGCCGGCAGGATGCCGGCGCTACGACGGACTATCGGACTCGGTGCGATCTTCTTCTTTACTCTGCTTTTCGTCTTTACTTTGCTCTTCCCTCTTCTTTCCTGCTCTTCCAAGGCTGATGCGGACACTTTGGTCATGCTGATTGAGTCGAGTCCGACGAATCTGGATCCGCGCGTGGGGATCGATGCGCAGTCGGAGAGAATCGATAATTTGATCTTCGATGATCTGCTATCGCGTGGCGACGATCTCAATGTCGCGCCCGGCTTGGCGGAGCGGTGGGACGTTCCCGATCCGCAGACCTATGTGTTTCATCTGCACCCGGGGGTGAAGTTTCACGACGGGCGTGCGCTGACTTCGGGGGACGTGAAGTGGACCTTCGATTCGCTGTTACAGGGCAAGATCCGCAGCACCAAAGCCGCCGTTTACAAATATGTCGATCAAATCGACGCGCCGGACGAAAACACCGTCATCTTCAAGATGAAAGAACCCGACGCGACGCTGCTGTGGAATCTCTCCGACGGGGCGATGGGGATTGTGCCTTACGGCAGCGGTGATGAGATGACGGAGCATCCGATCGGGTCCGGGCCCTTCAAGTTCGTCAGCGCCGAGACCGACCGTGAAGTCACGATTGAACGGAACGATGAGTACTGGGGCGGTCCGCCGAAGCTGGCGCGCGTGCGTTTTGCAGTTGTGCCGGATGAGACGACCGAGGCGCTGGAGTTGCGCAAGGGGAGCGGGGACATCGCGATCAACTCGCTCACACCCGATACCGTTCTCACGCTCGCCCGAGAACCATCGCTAGCCGTCGAAACGGCGGCAGGAACGGAGGTGCAATACTTGGGATTTAATCTGCGCGACCCGATTTTGAGGAACGTCCGGGTGCGGCAGGCCATCGCCTATGCGCTTGACCGTCGGCCGATGATCGAATATCTGTGGCGCGGTCTGGCGCAACCTGCGCGCAGTATCTTGCCAGCACAAAGCTGGGCTTACAACGGTGAGGTTCCGGCTTACGCTCACGACACAGCAAAGGCGAATCAACTGCTCGACGCGGCGGGGTATCCGGTAGTGGATGGAGTGCGGTTCCACATCACCATGAAAACTTCGACCATCGAGAGTACGCGCCTCATGGTTGCCGTAATGCAACAGCAGTTGCGCAAGGTGGGAATCGCTCTCGATATTCGGAGCTTCGAATCAGCCACGTTTTTTTACGACGTGCAGCATGGTGCGTTTCAGATGTATGGGCTGCGCTGGATCGGAGGGAATGAAGATCCGGACATCTTTGAATATGCGTTTCACTCTTCGAAGTTTCCGCCAAATGGGGCCAACCGCGACTACTATTCCAACCCCAAGGTCGATGCGCTGATTGACAAGGCGCGGCGCGAGGTCGATCCGAAGGTGCGCAAGCTGCTGTATGGCGAGGTGCAGAGTATTTTGGCGGAGGATCTGCCGTACATCAATTTGTGGTATCTCGATAATGTCATGGTGCACACCAACCGGGTAAGGAATCTGCGGCTGAATCCGGCGGGGAATTTTGATTTCCTGCGGAGCGCCGAACTCGCTTCGAACTCGAATTAGAGTAGCAATCTTTCCTGGATGAGCTCCCGAATTGGGAGGTCCTGCACTTTTCTTCCTCCAGCCCTTTCCAGAAGGAGCATAATCCGACGTAGGAGATGGTTCTCCGACGGGGTACGGTGTGACAGCCACAGGAACCAAGCGATCGCGGGTTCATCTTGTAGTCTGTGTTTGTTTACTGGGGACGTTTCCGGTGATGGGGCAGATCGCTAATGTCCCTGAAGTTCCCTCCCAATTCAAGCTAGACATCGAAACAGCGGCGCGACTGCGGCCCGAACTGATGGCGCAGAGCGTCGCGGCTGCCGGGCACTACGCCACGGGCCGACTGGTGTTCGAACGTTTGGTGCTGGAGGTGCAACCTGCTTTCAGCAGCAAGGTCCGATGGCAGCTGCGGATCGTCGAAGACGATGGGCTCAATGCGTATTCGTCGCCGGATGGCACCGTCTACGTGGAGACTGGGCTGGCGAAGATGGCGGGACCGAGCGCCGGACTCTGGGCCGCAATCCTGTCCCACGAGATCGCGCATGTCGTGCGTCGCGATTGGGCACGGCGATACCTGTATGAGAAGGTCCTCGAGACAAGCGGCAGCCAGAATATTGTGCTGGGTGATCCCGGCGTTCCGCAGGCGAACTGGAGTAGTTCGGAAAAGGCTTCCGCAGACCTGGGACGATTTTGCCGGCAGATGGAACTGGAGGCTGACCGTGAAGGGCTGATGCTGATGGCGCGGGCCGGGTACCATCCAGATTTCGTACCCGCGCTGCACCATCTGCTGCACGCACGCAGCGGCGGGCCTAAGACTGCATCGTTGTACGCAATGCATCCGTGCTGGGAGGAACGAGACCACGAGTTGGGCGGAGCATACACCAAGGCCAGCATCGAATTTGAGCACCGATGGCGCGAGTGGTATGCATCGCCGGGAGGAAATCCGCCAGTCGTCGTGTTCGCTGATTCACCGTTGGTCAAGAAGCATGGCTCCAAGGAGTGGGAGATCCAGATTCCGATGCGCTGCCAGAATCTGGTAGGGGCGGTGGAAGTGGTACTGCGCGCCGATCCTGGGCGGAAAGAGATGATGCGACTCGGAGAACTGTCGGATACCGAAGATCGCGGCTATGAAGTCCGGCAGCTGACCGGATGTACTTCTCCTCGAACTACCGTGGTCTTCACGCTTGCGGACCTGAAGGCCAGGCAACAATCTGGGACGCAGTGGACTGACGTGTATGTGATCGATGCCTGGGGGGCGGTGCTGGCACGGGCGGATTTGCCGAAGTTGCCTCAGTAATCCTCCAATTTCCATTCGCGCTCATATCTCTGGTGTGATCGCCGCCGCGCTTCGCGCTGGCGGGACAGCCGAGGCGGCTGTCGCTCCGTTCAATCTTGCGCGTGTTAACATCGAATTTCGGGCATCGTATGCGCATTCTTTTTATTGGGGACATTTTTGGACGGCCGGGACGGACGATCGTAAAGGACAGGCTGCCGCAGATCGTGCGCGAGCGCGGCATCAATCTTATTGTTGCGAATGGGGAGAACTCTGCGGCTGGCTTCGGCATTACTCCGGCGCTGGCCGAGGAATTGTTCGAACTGAACATTGACGTCATCACCACCGGGAATCACGTTTGGGACAAACGCGAGATCGTCGACTACTTCCAGATGATCGAGGGGAACGGGCACGGACCGGCGCGACGCGTGTTGCGTCCGGCCAACTATCCGGCGGACATGCCGGGGTCGGGCCTGTACGAAGGCATGAAAGGCAAAGTGCCCTATGCGGTGATCAATCTCCAGGGGCGCGTGTTCATGGCCTCGAACGATGATCCGTTCCGAGTGGCAGATCAGCTTCTGCAGAAGATCACGGCCAAGGTGATTCTCGTCGACATGCACGCGGAAGCGACGTCGGAAAAGATTTCGCTCGGCTGGTATCTGGATGGGAGAGTTACCGCGGTGTTGGGCACGCATACCCATGTGCCCACGGCGGATGAACGGGTACTGCCGAATGGAACGGCGTACATCACCGACGTTGGAATGAGCGGGCCTTATGACGGCGTGATCGGCGTTAAGAAGGAACTGGTCATGGGCAAGTTCCTGAATGGAATGCCGGTGCGCTTTGAGCCCGCGACTGGGGATGTGCGGTTGTGCGCTGTGGTCATCGAGTGTGACGAAACGAGCGGGAAGGCACAGAAGATCGAGCGGTTGATGTTGACGTAGGTTGCATATCGTTCCGCCACGGTTACCGACGTAAAAATAGAGTCAAAATCCCCACCCTGTCGCACAAAACGCGACAAGGGTGGGGCACCCTCGCGATCTACCATCTAGACGTTTCTGGTCATGCAAGACCTTGGATCTTTTGCGTTCTTGGGATGTGACCAAAGGTACTACGGACTACCGGTCACTGATCAGCAAGAACGGAAGCACGATAAAATCAAGAACGATGTCCTTTAAGCTGTCCATCTTGACGGCCGGGCTACTGGCCGCATCGATTGGTGCGTCGTTCGCGCTGGCTGATGAACCTTCGCCAGCCGCTCCCATGACCTGCAGCAACGGAGTTCCTGGTGGAGTGAGTTGCATCACGACCAAGAAAGACCTCAAGGATGCACAAGAAGCCTTCAAGCGTGGCATCAAACTGCACAAAGGCCAGCGGTTTGAAGAGGCGCTTGCGCAATTCGAAGAAGCGACGCGGCTGGTTCCACAAAGCCGGGAGTATCTGACCGCGCGCGAAGTGCTTCGATCGAAGCTGGTGTTCGACCACATTCAGCATGGAAATGGTCTGTTGTTGGAGGATGCGCGATTGCGGGCTGCCGCCGAATTCCGCGCGGCGCTCGCTTTGGATCCGGACAATCAGTTTGCCCAGGAACGGTTGGGCGAGGCTACAAGGCAGTTTTCACCGCTCCTCCAGACCAAGGTGGCCGGGCCTTGGGAAGAGTCCGAGGAGATCCATCTCGAGCCGACCAACGACGTGGCCACATTCCATTTCGCCGGCGATGTGAAGTCGTTGTTTAGCGAACTGGGGCCGGCATACAAGATCACAGTGCAATTTGACGATTCGGTCCAGACGCGCCAGGTGCGCTTCAATGTGGACAATGTCGATTTCTTTACGGCGCTAAGCCTGGCATGCAAGGTGAGCAAAACGATGTGGGCGGCTCTCGACTCTCATCAGATGCTGATCCTTGCCGACAATGCTGAGAATCACAGGCAATACGATCGCATGTCGCTGCGGAGATTCATTCTGCCGGCGCATTCGACACCGCAGGAAGCGACCGACATCGTGAATACGATGCGGCAAATTTTCGATCTGCGGAACCTGAGTTCAGGGCAAACTGCAGACACGATGGAAGTGCGGGGACCGCAGCGGGCGGTCGAGGCCTGCGCGCGGCTGTTGGACCAACTCGGCAATCCCAAGCCGCAAGTGATGATCGATGTGCGCGTCTACCAGATCAGTCACATGCTCACGCGCAATATGGGCGTGCATATTCCGAATACGTTCAACCTGTTCAACATCCCGGCTGCGGCACTGCTAGGGTTGGGCGGACAAAACATACAGGATCTGATCAATCAGCTCATTGCGTCGGGGGCAATCAACCAGGCTGGCAGCACGTCACTCGCGGGCTTGCTCTCGCAGCTCACAGGGCAGCAGAGTTCAATCTTCAGCCAGCCGCTGGCGACGTTCGGAGGCGGGCTCACGTTCATGGGACTGAGCCTCGATCAGTTATCGGCACAACTGTCGGTCAACGAGTCATGGGTACGCACTCTTGACGATTTATCGATGCGCGCCGGCCAGGGAACCGACGCGAACTTCCATCTGGGGCAGCGGTATCCGATTCTGAATGCCAGCTACGCGCCCATCTTCAACTCACCGCAGATTTCCCAGGTGCTTGGGAATCAGACTTATATTCCGCCAATTCCGTCCGTAAGCTACGAGGATCTTGGACTGAACCTGAAGGCGAAGCCCACCATTCACGCCGATGGTACGGTCAGCCTGCAGCTTGAATTGCAGGTGCGCTCGCTGACTGGGCAATCCGACAACGGCGTGCCGGTGATCTCGAATCGCGAGTACAAAGCGAGCATCAACCTTAAAGACGGAGAGCCGGCGTTCGTGGCTGGCGAGATTTCCAACAGCGATATGCGGTCGATGAGTGGACTTCCGGGGCTTGGCTTTGTTCCCGGGCTTAACATGGCTATGGTGACCAACACGCGGCAGATAGACTACGACGAGTTGATGATCGCCATCACGCCGCACGTGATTTCCAACTTCGACCCCACCACAAACGAGATCTGGCTAAGTGAGAGATAGCAAAACCGGCGTCGGATACCTGGCTTCAGTCCCGCGGCAGACTATTAAACTTTTCGATTGGGATTCCTTCCTGAGAGTGCTAGAGTGTGGGACCCATGGAAGTCTTGATCGTCGTTTTAGTTATCGTTTTTCTAATCGCATTGAGCCGACTGTGGGTCAGCCGCTCGACTAGGCCAGCTGATGATGAAATCGATTCACCGTCAGGCAGTTCCAACTCTGTTTTCTTTAACAACACGAATTCGTGGATCCTCGATCAGACGATTCAGAGCATAGACACTTCCGAATCCTCCTCAACGATTGAAGATTCCCAACCTTCGCAGACGGCATCATCTCAGGACAGCCCGCAAGATTTCAGCAGCGACAACTCCAGCGGCGATTGTTCTTGCCCGGCCGACTCAACCAGCTATGACGCGGGAGGCTGCTCGGTAGATTCCCGCAGCTTTGACGCGGGAAACTCTAACTGACCCAGCTACCAATCTACTTTTGTGCTTCTTTTCCGTTTTGCGCTTCTTTTGCAGCGAAATCCACCAGACTCTTGTAGACGTCTGACAGGCGGTTATCGAAGCTGCCGATCTTGCGGCCATTAATGAAGAGCGTAGGCGTGCCGCTCACGTCGACTTTCTTGCCAAGAGCGATGGAGGCATCGATGCGCGCTTTCGTTTCCGGCTGGGCGGCGCAAGCAGCGATCTCAGAGCCCTTGACGCCTGCGCCATCGGCGAGCGCGGTAAGTTTTTCGTCAGCGTTCTCGGCGGTAATCTCCGCTTGCGTCTCGTAAGTCTTGGAGAGAAATTTCCAGAACGCATCGTTCGAGGCACGTCCGACGCAATCGGCATACGCGGCGCCTTTGGCGGCCCAGTTATGCATCTCGAGGGGGAAGTTCTGAAAGACGAATCGAGCCTGGGGCTCGGCGGCGACGAGCGCCTCGATGGTGGGCTGCGCGGCCTTGCATGCGGGACACTGCAGATCTCCGAACTCCACGATAGTTACCGGCGCGTCTTTGGGGCCGCGAGAGGGGCCGCTGATTCCCTTCTCTAAAGCGTTCTTCGCAGGATCGAATGGCTTTGCGCCGAAAGGAATGACATCGCCAATCAGGGCGTGCTGGCCATCAGGCGAGACGTAGAAGCGCGTCAACTGCTGACCCTGCTGGTTGGCAAGCACGACCGTGACTTCGGCCAGTCCTTCGATCGTCGAAGGCTTGATGCTGGAGATCTTCCAGCTCATGTCAGATTGATAGCCGAACTGTTCGTGGAGGAACGAATCGACAGTGGCTTCTGAGGGAAGGTTGGCGGTGGCGTGGGTTCCGAGTTTCTCGGCGGGCTTGGCCGCAGGTTTAGTTTTCTCCGAAGCCTGGCCAAGAACGAGGGTGCCGGCGAGTAGAAGGAAAACGGAAATTGTTTTCAGCAGAACGCGCATGGGTTCCTTTCAAATTAGAAATGCATGGATCTTGCGGAAGCTCGGCTCCAACTCACTAGAATACTTCAGATTCGCAGATCATATTTCCGACTTTGCGGCGATGGGAAAACGGCGCCCGTAGCCAAAAGCCTTGGGAGAAATCTTGAGCCCTGGGGCGGCCTGCTGGCGCTTGTACTCGGCGCGGTCGACCATGCGTATCACGCGCCGGACGGTTTCGATGTCGATGCCACGATCAGCGGCAATGCGCTCGGCGGCGTGGGAGTCTTCAACGTAGTCTTCCAGAACGGCATCGAGCACTTCGTAGGGCGGCAGCGAGTCGCTGTCTTTCTGGTCAGGCCGCAACTCCGCCGAGGGAGGTTTTTCGATTGAGGCTCGCGGAATCACGGGACGGCGCGAATTCACGTATTCAGCCAAGCCGTAGACAAGGGTTTTCGGGACATCGGAGATGACCGCCAGGCCGCCGACCATATCGCCGTAGAGTGTGCAATATCCGACACCGAGCTCGCTCTTGTTGCCGGTGGAGAGCACAATGGCGCCGAACTTGTTCGAGAGCGCCATCAGCAACATGCCCCGAGCGCGGGACTGTATGTTCTCTTCTGTGACGTCTTCTTTGAGTCCCGCGAATACATCCCGGAGAGTCTGGCGGTAAGCCTTGTAGGCCGGATTGATTGAAAGCAGTTCGAAGCGGATGCCGAGATTGTTTGCCAGGGTGCGGGCGTCGTCGATGGAGCCCTGAGACGAATAGGGGCCGGGCATGCCGACGCCGATGACGTTCTCAGGGCCGACGGCATCGGCTGCGATCGCGGCCGTCAGTGCGGAATCGATGCCGCCGCTGAGGGCGATGATGGCTCTCTGAAATCCGCATTTGCGGATGTAATCGCGCGTGCCCAACACCAGGGTGGAATAGGCACTGGCTTCGTCCCCTGGAATCTGTTCGTGCATCTCTCCGGTGAGATCCTGGGAATCGAAGTAGATCAGGTCTTCTTCAAACGAACGTCCTTGCGCGATGATCTTGCCTTCGCGATTGAGCACCAGGCTGGAGCCGTCAAAGACCAAGCTGTCGTTGCCACCGACTTGATTCACGAGCGCGACGGGAACTTTGTGCTGGCGGGCGATGCTGGCGAGCATGTCGCGGCGGAATTCGCGTTTGCCGATCCAGAAAGGCGAGGCGGAGATATTGAGCACGAAATTTCCACCCTCGCGAACAAGCGATTCGACCGGATCAACCGTATAGAGGCGCTTGGCCCAGAATCGCTTGTCGTTCCAGGCATCCTCACAGATGGTGAGCGCCATGCGGTTGCCGCAGAAGGGAAAGAGTTGCTGGCTCTTCGCGGGGGCGAAGTTGCGCATTTCGTCGAAAACATCGTAAGTCGGCAGCAACATCTTCGACTGGATGAATGTAATCTTTCCGTCCATCAACAGAGCGGCGGAGTTCATCGCGGACTTGCCGGTGTCAGAATCAGCGGGTGTTACCAAGCCGCAGATGACGGCAATGCCTGTTGTTGCGGCGGCAATGCGCTCCGCCGACTCGCGATTGCGTGCGACGAACGAAGGGCGCTCGACCAAGTCGCGCGGGGGATACCCACAAACCGACAATTCGGGAAACAGAATCAAGCCGGCGCCGGCTGACCTGGCTCGTTGTGCGAAGTCGATGATCTTGGCGGCGTTGCCGGAGAAATCCCCGACCGTCGGATTGATTTGTCCAAGCGCGATCTTCACAAATCAAGTGTAAAGCTTCTCGCCATGGGCTTGCGAACGCCGTATTTCGAAGACAGATTCACTTTTGCCTTGGAGACGTGCGGAACCTGCTACAATATCGATTTTGTACAATCTGGAGGTAAGTTTGATGCCCCTGCAAAGGCCGTCCCAGAAGTTGTGCCTTGTGTTTTTCTGTTCTCCGCTCCTCATCCTCTCACTCATTTCTGTCGCGTCTGCTCAGTCCAATGGCAAGTCGCTTCGCTGGATGAACTCCGGTTTGTCCGCGGACGAGCGCGCGTCGATGGTCGTCAAAGAGATGACGATCGACGAGAAGATCACGATGCTGCACGGCACCGGGATGGTGGGGCTGAGCCCCATGAGCCCGCTGGCCGTGCATTCGAATGGTGGCGCGGGATACGTTGTAGAGATTCCGCGGCTGGAAATTCCGGCGATCCAGATGTCGGACTCAGCCTATGGGGTGCGTATGAGCGGCGAGAATGGGCGCTACTCGACGGCGCTTCCCTCTTGTGTGGCGGGCGCCGCGAGTTGGGACTTGCAGGGCGGCTTCGAATACGGGGCGTTGATCGGGCGCGAACTGCGCGCGCAGGGCTACAACATGTCGCTGGGCGGAGGCGTGAACCTCACCCGCGAGCCGCGCAATGGGCGCACGTTTGAATACATGGGCGAGGACCCGGTACTGGCCGGCAAAATGGTGGCATCGGTGATCAGGGGGATCCAGGGACAGCATGTGCTCGGCGACATCAAGCACTATGCCCTGAACGATCAAGAGAGTGGACGCAATGCGGTGAACATCACCATCGACAAACGCGCGGCGCGCGAGAGTGACCTGCTGGCGTTCGAGATTGGAATCGAGGAATCCGATCCGGCGGGGGTGATGTGTTCGTACAACCGCCTTTATGACGACTACGCCTGCGAAAGCAAGTATCTGCTGACCGACATTCTCAAAAGGGATTGGAACTTCAAGGGATTTGTGGTGACTGACTGGGGTGGCGCACACAGCGTAGAGAAGGCCTCGGCGGCAGGCATGGATCACGAGCAACCGGGATGGCTTTTCTATGGAGACGATCTGAAGAAGGCGGTCGAATCGGGCAAAGTGCCGCAAGCCGAACTTGATGATCACGTGCATCGGATTTTGCGGGCAATGTTCGCCACGGGCCTGATGGACGACCCGGTGCAAAGGAGCGTCCCGGACGTATTAGGCGGGCTGGAGGTGGCGCGCAAACTGGAGGAGCAGAGCATCGTTCTACTCAAGAATGAGAAGTCGCAGCTTCCGCTGGATGCGGCGAAGGTTCATAGCATCGCCGTGATCGGACCTCATGCAGATGTGGGCATGATTTCGGGCGGAGGTTCGGCGCAGGTTGATCCGCCGGTGGGAAACGCGATTCTGCCGCCCGGCAAAGGGCAGACGAGATGGCTGGAGCCGGTCTGGTTTCCCACTTCGCCATTGAAATCAATTCGGGCGAAGGCTTCTGGGGCTAAGGTGCAATTTGATTCGGGCGGCGATCCGTCAGCGGCTGCGGCGCTCGCCAAGAACTCCGATGTGGTCATCATCTTTGCGTACCAGTGGGAGAGCGAAGGGATGGACTTGCCGAGTCTCGCGCTGCCTGAGCATCAGGACGATCTGATTGCGAAGGTTGCCGCAGCGAACCCGCACACGGTCGTAGTGGTGGAAAGCGGCGGCCCAGTAACCATGCCGTGGGCTGACAAAGTCAGCGCGATTCTGGAAGCGTGGTTTGCGGGCAGCAGTGGCTCGGACGCGGTGGCGAACGTATTGTTCGGAGATGTCAATCCCAGCGCCAAGCTTCCCTTGACATTCCCGCGGACCGAAGCCGACTTGCCACATCCGACCGTGGTGCAGCCTCCGCCGGAGTCGATTCCTGATGACAAGCGGCCCGACGTGTGGAATCAGATTGCGACTGGGCTCGCTCCCTTCCAGGTCACCTACGACGAAGGCGTGAAGGTCGGCTACAAGTGGTATGACGCGGAGAAGAAAACTGTGCTCTTTCCCTTCGGACATGGGCTTTCGTACACGACGTATTCATACTCTGGCCTTAAGGTCGCGCCCGGGAAAAATCCGAAGGTCACGTTCACGGTGAAGAACACTGGCAAACGAGACGGTGCAGAAGTCGCTCAGATCTATGCAGCGCTGCCTGCTTCGGCGGCAGAGCCTCCGAAGCGGTTGGTGGGCTTCAACAAAGTATGGCTCAAGGCCGGCGAGAGCAAAGAAGTGACGGTGGAGGTTAATCCGAAATACCTTTCGATCTTCAACGTCGAACAGAACGGTTGGCAACTGCTCCCGGGAGAGTACAGCTTCATGGTGGGCGGATCGTCGCAGAGCTTGCCTTTGAAGCAGGCAGTAACTCTGAATTAGGAAACGCAGAAAACTCAACGGGGAAGACAGCGGCCGCTAAGGAGTGCTCTCGGGAGCGGCCAATTCTTTTGCTGCGGCCACCACTTCAGGGACGATGGCGTCAATGTCAGAGTCTCTAGTGCGATGGTTCACGATGCAAGCCCTCAGGCAGAACTTCCCTGCCAGCGTGGCATTGGAAAGATAGATACGCCCGCGTTTCTGGGTACGCTTCAGGATCGAAGCATTTAACGGATTCAGTGCGGCCTCGTCAATCCCGCTTGCTCCACGATAACGGAAGCAGACTGCGCTCAAGTCCCCAGTCCCTGCCAACTCGAGTTGAGGCTCGGCCTTGATCGCCTTGGCGAGGCGAGTCGCGTGCGCCAGGTCTTTTCGGATCGACTCGCGAAACGCTGCCAGGCCGTGATAGCGGAGCGAAAGCCACAGCTTCAAGGCGCGAAATCTGCGCGACAATTCCAGAGACTCTTCGAAGAAGGCAAATCCTTCGATGGGATCGGCGCTCAACGCGCGCGCGTAGTCGCCGCTGTGGGAGAAGGCCTTCTGCGCTGCTTCTGAGGAGCGGTAAAGCAGGCAGCCACAATCCAGCGGCTGATAAAGCCACTTGTGCGGGTCGAGGGAAATCGAGTCGGCAAGTTCCATACCATGGAACTTACTGCGCTCGGCAATCGCGGCGAGGGCTCCGTACGCGCCGTCGATGTGGAACCATGCGCCATGCCGGTGCGCGATCTCGGCGATCTTTGTGAGCGGATCGATGGCACCGGTGTTGACCGTTCCGGCCGAAGCGACGACCGCGAGAGGAATTCCCCCAGCAGCTTTGTCGTTTGCGATCTGGCGCTCGAATTGGGCGATGTCCATGCGCAGCGACGAATCCGTCGGAAGCAGGCGCAGATTGTCGCGTCCGATGCCGAGCAGGGCCACACTCTTCGGAATGGACATGTGGACTTCCTGGGAAGCGTAGACAACGGAGCCCGGGGTGACTCCTCGCTCGTTCGCGGGCGAGAGGGCCTCTCGCGCCATCGCCAGTCCCATAAGATTGGCGGCAGATCCGCCGCCCGTGAGATAGCCTCGAAATCCCGAACAGCCAATTGCCTGCGCCAGCCAGTTGATCACGGTCTTTTCGATCGTAACGGCGGCAGGACCCGAGCGCCATGCGGTCACGTTCTGGTTCAAGACGCTGGCCATGAGATCGGCAGTGGCGGCAACGGACTCTCCTGAGCCGAGAACATAGCCGAAGAAACGCCCATTTTGCGCACGGGACGCGCGGAGCACTTCCGGCAAATCGTCGAATACGGCTTCACCGATTCCCTGCTCCGGCAGAGCCGCATCGAAAAGATGAACGGCGTCCTCGCCTGATATGGCGGGAGCTATGGGTATGGAATCCGCCTGCTCGAGATACTCCGAAGCCAATCGAGCGACGCGTTCGGCCAGTCCGCGAAACTGGCTTGAGGAAATTTCCAGTGGATTCATGAGATCACTCGCCGCCTGCTGGTATCACCTTATGCTTTGTCGCGGGAACGGGCGTCGATCCTCTGCGGTCCTGCCACAACACGCGATTGAGGCGCGCAGCACCGGCGGCGTCGGGTCGGGAGAAGTCCATCCTGGAGGAAATCTTTGCGCCGGGCGAGTCATGCTTGTTGGTTTCGTAAATCAGGCCATTCTTCAAGTTGCGATCGTCGGCTTTGAATGCCGGCTGATCCCCTGGTCCGGTAAACAGACCGCTCATGATCGGCGCATAGGCATCGTTGTGATTCATCGGAGGAAGGTCGAGCAGAGACTCCATCGTGTGCATCATGTTGACCGTCGTATAGAAGCGATGCTCGACGTAAGGCTTGGCTGCCGATCCCGGAGAGTATTTGCTGACCACGAATGCGATGGACCGGTGTGCATCGACGTGGTCGGCGCCATCCTGGGCATCGTCTTCGAGAACGAAGATGGCGGTGTCATCCCAATATGGACTGTGCGAAACCGCATCGACGACGCGGCCGAGAGCCAGGTCATTGTCGGCTACGTTGGCTGCCGGGCGCGCACGATTGGGGCGTGTGCCTCCGGTATGGTCATCAGGGAGATACAACAGGACGAACGACGGCAACTCGAACTCAGGTCCCTCGTGGGCCTCGTGCGCCCGCACGTACGCGCCGAATTCGTTCAGGAATTCATCGGCGCGAAGTTGGTCGGGATAATCGGTATTGAAGTCGGGATAGAGTGGATCGAAGTGATCTCGGAGCACGGCCTTGGTCGGCTTAACTCCGCTGAAAAGCGGGACGGGCCATGGCCACGGGCTGACGCCACCGTGCGGTCTTCCGACGTTCGGCGGCAGCGTGCCTCCTTGTTGAACTTCGGTGCGCGGACATTTTGCCTCCTGTCCCGAAGGAGTTCCCTGCTTCGGGCTTGCGGCTTTGCGCTTCTCGTTGCACCACTCAGCGTTCACGAATTCGCCATAGATGCGGAAGCTCACGTGATGGGCCGCGAGATTGTCCCAGATGAATCCTGTGAAGGGATCGTCGACGTCCGGCAGGTTGTGGTCGAGGGGGTACTCGTCGCCGTTCTGCCCCTGGAAGTCGTAGGTGCGCTCTTTACCGCGGTAGGCGATCTGCCAGGTTTTTTCGTTGTAGTCGCTCGTAATGGCGGCGGTGGACCAGACATGGCCGTCGCCGGAGACTTCTCCGCTGTCGTAGAAGTTGTCGAGCACGCCGAACTGCAGCGCGAGTTTGTGCTCGTTGGGCGTGATGTCTTCGCCGTACATGTTGAGCGAGGGATCGCCGTCTCCGACCTTCAGGTCACCGAGAATCTGATCGTAGGTGCGGTTTTCTTTGAGCACGTAGACGACATGCTTGATGGGATTCTGTCCGCTGGCGAAGGCGATGGTTCCGGGATCAGTGTGAAAGAGGTTGTCGTGCTCCACCATCTGCGTGTACTGCGGGAGTTTCTCGAGGGTCGCAGGAATGTTCAGGCGGGCTATTGATCCTTTAAGCAGTGTCGGGATGTAGGGATGCTCTTTGTGCTTGGTCTCGTAGACCGTCTTGCCCATGTCCTTATTGGCGCGCGTGCCTTCGCCTTTGGCAGTGGCGATTAAGAGATCATCGCCGTGGACGGCGAGGGCGGAGGGGTACCAGTCGGTGGGGATGAAACCGTCAGGCTCTTCCATGAAATCACTTTGGGGACGGCGCACTTTAGCCATGTCGTAAACGGCAACGGCGTTGAGCGAGGCGAGAGCAGCAAATAGATACGAACCACGCGAGCTCGACCATAGAGCTAAGGCCACCGGCTCGCTGCCCTCCACTTTCCATGCAGCGGTATTTGTGGTTAAGTGGGCACGTATTGTTTCAGATATCACCCTGATTGAATCCGAATTTGACTCCGCAACAAACACGTCCTTGTCGTCTGGAGTCAGCAGAATTGCCGTGGGATGCTGTCCTGGCATTAGAGGAGACTCAAATTCGGTTCTGTGGCGAGGCATAACCTTTCCGCTCGTCAAATCGAGTTCGGCCACCTCCGAGGCGTTCCACAAACTGCACCAGGCGCGGCGGCCGTCCTTTGTCGCGACACAGGTATACGGATAGGACGCCGGGACCAGATCGCTTGTGCTCAAGTCGAAAGTCTGCAGTATTTTTCCAGTCGCTGGGTCGAGCAGCACGACATTGTCGGAGAGATTGTTCGCAATCAGGAGTTTGTCGTGGCCGCCATCTGCGATCAGTGCCATGCCTGCCGGATATGGAATCGACATACGTGGCGGGGCCGTCAAACCGACCGCCAGCTTCTTCCCGGTGGAGAAGGGCTGCAGGGGGATCGGGATGAATCGCTCCGGCGCAACCTTCCCTGCCGAAAAACTGTAGACCGCGATGCCATTCCCCAGGTCGCCTGGTCTTGTACCGGTGGGATCCGTGAGCGAACCGACCGAGGCATAGAGATGCTTTCCGTCAAAACTAAAGGCGAGGCCAATGAAATAGCTCTGGTGCGCCTCGTCGGTGAAGCGCGCATCGGGAAATTCGGTGATCTGATTGGTGTCGAGATTCAGCACCGAGATGGACTGGCGCGCGAGCGTCTCTTGCGTGCCGTAACCGTCGTTCAGAAGGGCGGCGTAATGGCCATCCGGGCTGAGCACCATCGTGGCGGGAAAGCTGTTGGTGCTGCCGATGCGACCGGGCGACGGGACGGTCAACATCTTGCTCGTGGGGAGCATGATGGGAGGACGATCGTTATCGGAAGTTTGCGCGCGAAGCGTGAAGGTGTTAATCAGGCAGACGACAACAAGAGCACGAATGAAGTCAGGAATCACAGATCCTCCGCGGTGGCGTTCAGGATAATTCGAGGAGACGAAGAAGAAAAGCGGAACACTGGGGCTGAAGCCCAATCTGATCAACCCGGCTAACGCGGCCCTAAAGGGCCGCTCTTCCACGGACACATCGGCGGCATCGCTCAACCCGAGACATATTCACTCGATGGAAAATCGGCTTGTGCGTCGCCTTCTATATTCCTATATTCCCGAAGCGCGCGAGCTGGGCCGAACCGAGTCTGCCGGCTGCGACTCCTCCGGATGCACGTTGTGGCGGACGTCCGATCCCTGTACCCAGAAGATGACGTCTTCGGCGATGTTGGTGGCGTGGTCGGCGACGCGCTCCAGGTTGCGAGCGACGAGCAAGGCATCGAGCGCCTGGCGTACGACCTCGGGACGCTCGTTCATCGTCTTGACGAGTTGGATGAAGGCATCATCGCGCATGCGGTCGATGACGTTGTCCATTTCGAGGACGGCCTGGGCAAGTTCAACCTTTCCTTCAATGAAAGATTCCAACGCCCGGCGAACCATCGCGCTTACCGCGGTTCCCATGCGCGCAATATCCACTGGAAGATCTGCTGGCGGCAGATCAACCATGTCCATGACGCGCTCGGCGATGTTGACGGCTTGATCGCCGACGCGCTCGAGATCGGCGTTGATCTTGGTGACGGCGAGAATGAAACGCAGATCAACTGCCATGGGCGCCTGCATGGCGAGCAGATCGAAGGCGGCTTCATCAATTTCGCGTTCCGCGGTGTTGATTAAGCTCTCGCCTTCAAGCACCATCTGGCAGCGGGTGAGGTCGCGCTCGACGTAGGCCTGGCGTGCACGGTCCACGGCCTGCTCCGCCAGTCCTCCCATGCGAAGCAACCGTTGCCGCAGATCGTCGAGCCCTTGTTGAAATCGCGTGCGCATTTACGAACCCCTTGTCCGAACTTCTTACCCAAATCTCCCGGTGATGTAATCTTCCGTTTTCTTGTCGGACGGCTTAGTGAATATCTTTTCTGTCTTGTCGAATTCAATCATCTTGCCCAGCAGGAAGAACCCGGTAAACTCTGCCACTCGGGCCGCCTGCTGCATGTTGTGCGTCACAATTACGATGGTATACCGCTCTTTGAGTTGAAAGATCAACTCTTCTATTTTCCCGGTTGAGATCGGGTCCAAAGCCGAGCAAGGCTCGTCCATCAACAAGACTTCCGGTTCCACGGCGAGAGCGCGCGCGATACAGAGACGCTGCTGCTGGCCGCCGGAGAGACTGGCTCCGGATTTTTTGTGCAAATGATCTTTCGCTTCTTCCCAGAGGGCGGAGGCTTCCAACGATCGCTGCACCACTTCATCGAGCTTTCGGCGGTCACGGAATCCGTTGAGCTTTAATCCGGAAGCCACGTTGTCGTAGATCGACATTGTGGGAAAAGGATTGGGCTTCTGGAATACCATACCGACGCGCCGGCGAAGCTGGGTTGGAGACGTTCCGTTATAAGCATCGAGTTCTCCGATGCGGACGCGCCCCTCCACCCGGGCTTCAGGAATGGTCTCGTGCATGCGATTCAGGCAGCGGATGAACGTGGACTTGCCGCAGCCCGAAGGGCCGATAAGAGCCGTGGCATGGTTGGCGGCCACATTGAGGTTGATGTCGAAGAGCGCCTGGCCTTTGCCGTACCAGGCATTCAGTTTCTCGACTTGAATTCCAACGCCCATAGATTATGCCGTTCCGAACGAGCCGCGGCGAACTACGTAACGCACCGCCGCGACGGCCGTAACAATCAGAACAATGAGCACGAGCGAGCCGGCCCATGCTTGCCGATGCCAATCATCATACGGAGAGTTCGCGTAGACGTAGATCTGTAGGGGCAGTGCCGCCGTCGGCTGGTTATAGCGCAGATTCCAAAAAGTGTTGCCCAAGGCGGTGAACAGAAGCGGGGCCGTTTCACCCGCAATGCGCGCGAATGCCAGCATGATTCCGGTGATCACGCCGGAGGTGGCGGTACGCAGGACGATGGAGAGGGTGGTACGCCAACGCGACACACCGAGTCCATAAGCGGCCTCTCGCAACGCCTGTGGGACGAGCAGCAGCATCTCTTCGGTGGTGCGGGTGATGGTGGGAACCATCATGATCGCCAGCGCGAGTCCACCGGCAAGCGCCGAGAATCCGCGATCACGAACTAGGATCGACCAGGCAACGATGCCGATCACAATCGAAGGCACTCCACTCAGCACATCTGAGGTAAAGCGAATCACACTTCCCATGCGATTCCGGCCAAACTCAGCAAGGTAGATGCCTGCTCCAATTCCGAACGGGACACCAACGAGGCTGGCGATTCCAAGGATCAACGCCGATCCCACAATCGCGTTGGCCATGCCGCCGCCGGCCTCTCCGACAGGTTTGGGAGTTTGGGTAAGGAAAGCCCAATTGATGGCCCCGACACCGCGGTACACGACGTAACCGAAGATGGCAACCAGCGGAGCCAAGACGATGACAACAGTCAGAACCGCCGCACCGGTCATCACACGATCGGTAATGCGACGGCGTAAGCTAAGCGGCCTTACTAGAGTTTGGCCTGGGAGGGTGGTCACGGCTTCAGACATTTCCCCTCGCAGGCTGGCCGCGGGTTACTGTCCAGACTAACAACTGGGCCAGCGCATTGACGATAATTGTGACCAGAAAGAGAGCTAGACCAATCTCGACCAGGGCTGACAGGTAGACGTCACCAGTAGCCTCGCTGAATTCGTTGGCCAGGACGCTGGCCATGGTGTAGCCAGGCGCGAATAAAGATTTGGCGATCTCCGGCCGGTTCCCGATGACCATGGTGACCGCGATGGTTTCTCCGAGCGCCCGACCGAGACCAAGAATAATTCCACCGACAATTCCGGCGCGCGCGTTGCGGAGCACTCCCACTCGAATCATCTCCCAACGCGTCGCTCCCAAGGCCAGAACGCCTTCGCGTTGATGCTGCGGTACGACCATGAGCACCTCGCGGGCAATCGAGGAGATGATGGGAATGATCATGATCGCCAGAACGACTCCCGCAGCGAGCATACCGATCCCGTAGGGCGGGCCTTCGAAGAATCCGGTCCATCCCAAGGTTTTCGCTAGAAAGGGTTGCACGTAACCGCTCAAAAGCGGAACGAGCACGAATATGGCCCACAATCCGTAGATGACGCTGGGAATCGCGGCCAGCAACTCCACGAAGAACGAAAGCGGGCCGCGCAGCGACTTGGGACACATCTCGGTGGTGAAGACAGCGACGCCAACTGAAAGGGGCACAGCGATGACTAATGCTAATAGCGATGAAACCAGAGTGCCGTAGATGAAAGGTAATGCACCGAACTGCTCGCTGACTGGATTCCAATCGGTCCCGGCGAAGAACTTGAAGCCAAACGCGTGCCACGTCAGCCGCGAACTGGACACGAGTTCATAAACAATCAGGACGAGCACACCCAAGACCGCCAGACCGCAGGCAGTAATCGCCGACTTGAAGACACGATCGGCGCGTTCGCCGCCCGAAGTCTGCAACAGCGGTTTTGACTGCACCGCGTTGGCACTAACTTTCGCTCCTGCAACGGGTTGCGGACCGGGCATATCAGGCCGTGGGAATGCAGGATTGGCCATCGACCTTACCCTAGCAGACGGTTGTTACAAAGGTGTTAAAATAAGCGTCGCTTTTTCCGAGTGGCCGGCGCCGTTCCAGATTGGTTTTGATCTGCGCCGGAGGCTCAATTCTCGCACTCTCACTTCAGCTATGGCGATTTCTCCGGAACGTGGCAAATCCATCTTCAGAAAGACGGAGAGAGAACTCGTCCGACTATCCTCGGGCCACCGAGCCGAAGCGGTGCATGGTTTCCGCACGGCGGCGCGGCGCTTGCAGACACTTCTTGAACAACTGGTCTCGGACAACAACCGCAAGCACAAAAAGCTGCTGAAGATATTGAACCGGATCCGCAAATCTGCGGGAAAGGTGCGCGATGTCGATGTGCAACTTGAGGTGCTCCGTAGCGTAAAAGTCGCACAAGAACCTCGCCGCAAGACGCAGTTGGTGCAGGCCCTGATTGAACTTCGCGCACAACATGAGAGAAAGCTTCGCAAGTTAATGAACAAGCAAGATATTAGAGAATTGCGCAAGCGGCTGCGGAGAGCCGAGGAATCGATGAGTTTCGATTCGAGCCTCGACCCACTGTCGGTCAGCAGGCAGATGCTCAGAAGCATACCGATTCCACAAGGACCCATCGACGAAGAGGCGCTTCATCGTTATCGCCTGGTCGTGAAACGCGCGCGCTACGCCGCTGAGTTTGCGCCGAAGTCGACGGAATCGACCAGGTTCATGGCAGAACTGAAGCGTTTGCAGGACGCTCTGGGCAGTTGGCATGACTGGCTCACGCTAACGCAAACCGCAGCGGAGCGCCTCGGCGATGTCAGCGAGTCCTCACTCGTAGCGGTGCTTCACAACGTGACTAGGGGAAAGTTTCGGCACGCGGTGAGTGCTGTGACAGCGGCGAAGGGCGAATCCCACGCCACTCAACCGCGCGTTGCGGAATTGCAGGATGTTCGAAAAACCACCCGGAAAGATGGAGGGATGGAGCGGCGCAGCGGCGCGGCAGCCTGACGTCAGCATTCTGATCGGGCTTCTTCAAAGTCCTGTTTCTCAGTTCCCTCAAGCATGTAAACTGTGGGGCTTCCCATGCCTACGTTCGCCGCAGTCGACATCGGCTCCAATTCTGTCCGGCTAAAAATTGCGCGGCTGCAGGCAGGCCGGTTGCGAGCCTTGCACGAGGACCGCGAGGTCACACGTCTGGGCGAGGGAGTCTTCAGTTCGGGATTTCTGACCCCAGAGTCGATGGCCGAGACGGTGAAGGTTTTGCGCCGGTTCCATCGCACTACTCAACAGATCGTTACCGACAATGTGCGGGTCGTCGCCACCAGCGCGCTGCGCGATGCCCGTAATTCCCAGGCATTTCTCGAATGGGTGCGCTCGGCGACCGGATGGAAGGTGGAGATCGTCTCCGGCGTGGAAGAAGCGCGGCTGATTCACCTGGGGCTCGTCTCCGGTTCGCGGGTAGACCGCGTTCCGACGCTCATGATGGATCTGGGCGGCGGAAGCTGTGAACTCACCGTGTCGCACACCGGGCACATTCGCGATGCCGTCAGCCTTCCGCTGGGCGCAGTGCGCCTGACTAATGAATTCCTGCGGCATGATCAGGCGCGGAAGGGCGAGCTCAAGCGTCTGCGCGGATTTGTGACGCGTGAAGTCAATCGAATCGTCACGCGCATAGGAGCGGCGCGCGTGGGGAATGTGATTGCGACCTCAGGCACAGCTGCGGCGCTGGCGGCAGTGGCGAGTCACCTGCGGCGAGGGAGGAACCGGCAGAGAATGATGGTCTCGCGGGCGGAGATGAGCCGTATCGCTCAGCGGCTATCGCGGCTTCCGGTGGCCGAACGACGGAAGATCGCAGGCATTGGTCCGAGGCGGGCCGAGATCATTGTTGCCGGAGCAATCGTCTACCACGAACTACTGGACCGCCTGCGGTTGAAAGGATTTCGCTATTCTCAGCTGGGCTTGCGGGATGGAGTTCTGGCCCAGATGGCGGCCGACTATGACCGCAGTACGCGCTCGGGCAAGCAGATCGAGTCGGAGCGCTGGGAATCGATTCTCAAGGCAGTCGATCACTATCACATCGACCGCAAGCACGCAATGGCCGTGCGCGAGGCCGCTACTTCCCTGTTTGCCGCTCTGCGGTCTGTCCATCGCTTGCCCCCGGAATATGGAGAATGGCTTTCGGCGGCGGCCATGCTGTACGAAGTGGGCGATTATTTAAATCGCAGCGGCCATCACCGGCACACGTACTACATCATCTCGAACTCGGAAATTCTGGGCTACACGCCGCAGCAACGGCGCATCATCGCCGCTATTGCGCGCTATCTGGGTAAGTCCAGGCCGGTAGTGGAAGACGTGCCGATGAAAGTCATCGACAGCGTCGAGCGGCCGAACGTACAAAAGGCAATTGTGCTGATGCGCATGGCACGAGCGCTCAACCTGAGCCGGAGCCGTGCCGTCGAAAGGGTACGAGTCCGGGTGCGCGCCGCCGAAGTGAAGCTGACGCTGGTACCGCGACGGCGCATGGGAATCGACCTGGAACTTTGGGCTCTCGAAAAAGAGCGGGACTATTTCCGTGAAGTATTTGGACGGGAGCTTTCCACGGCGGCGTCGTAGAGAGCACGCAAGACCTTTGGCGTCAGGCACCATTGCAGCGTCCCGGAACTGCGGCGCATCTCAACTTTCGCGACCGCGCCTTTTTTCAGTTCCACCGACGCTTCGCAACCCGAGTCGCTGATCACTGATCCCAGAAACTGGCTCAGGTTGGGATTGTGGCCCACGACCATCACTGCTTCTTGCCGCGAGTATTTCTCCAGGATTTTGCGGAAATCGGCGAGCCCCGCTTCCGGACGCAGTCCGGGCTCGGTCTGCAGCTTGCCTTCGTATCCTAACTCGTTTCCGACCAGTGCCGCAGTCTGCGTACACCGTTTCAGCGGGCTGGAGACGATGACGTCCACCTGGACCTCGAGCGCCGCCAAAGCGCGGCCAACGTAGCCGCACTGCTCGATGCCCTCCTTGTCGAGCGCGCGTTTCTCATCTTTTTTGGGAGTGGCCAGGTGGTCGCCGGCGCTGGTATGGCGCAAAACGTAGAGGATCATATTTGATTATCGTACTCTTCCGGCCAGGGCCTTGCGTTTGCCGGGGGCATCGGGTGCGGGAAACACGACGGGCGCTTTGCCCTCCGCGACGGCCATCAGGAAATCTTGCGCGCTGAACGCTGCGGTCCCCATAGGCTGGCGCCGATTTCGCTTACCCCGAAGCGGCTGCCAGGCGCGGATATAGTTCGCATCCGGGAGCAGGATCCGCGCCTTACGGTTGTCGGCAAGATAAGCGTCCAGAATTTCATGCCGCACGCGGTTGCGAAGCATCTCGTCGCGCAGCGGCACCAGTACCTCCACGCGTTCGTAGAGATTGCGGGGCATCCAGTCGGCGCTGCCGATGTAGACTTCTTCCTCACCGCCGTTCGAGAAGTAATACACCCGGCTGTGCTCGAGGAAGCGTCCGACGATGCTGCGCACACGGATATTGTCGCTCACACCACGGACGCCGGGACGCAGCGCGCAAATGCCGCGCACGATCAGGTCAATCTGGACTCCCGCCTGCGACGCACGATAAAGCGCTTGCACAACGTTCTTGTCGAGCAGCGCATTCATCTTGGCAATAATGCGGGCCGGATTTCCCAGCTGCGCATGGTCGGCCTCGCGGTCGATCAGCGCGATGGTCTTCTCCGCCAGATCGAGGGGAGCAACCAGCAGCGGCTCATAGCTGGGATTCTCCGCGTAGGCAGTCAGAAAACTGAAGACGTCGTGAACGGATCGGGTGATTGCCGGGTTGGCGGTGAACAAACTCAGATCGGTGTAAATTCGCGCGGTGGTCGCGTTGTAGTTTCCGGTGCCGATATGGCAGTAGCTGCGCGTCACCCCGTCGGGGTCGCGGCGAACCAGCAGCGACAGTTTGCAATGCGTCTTCAATCCGACCAAGCCATGGAAGACCTGCACGCCAGCGTCCTCCAGATCGCGCGCCCAGCGGATATTTGAGGCTTCATCGAATCGCGCTTTCAATTCTATGACCGCAGTCACTTCCTTCCTCGATGCGGCTTCTATTAGCGCGGGGACAATCAGGGAATGCTCGCTGGTGCGATAGAGCGTTTGCTTGATCGAGAGAACACGCTCGTCCTCGGCGGCCGATTCGATGAAAGAAACCACCGCATCGTACGAATCGAAGGGATGATGCAAAAGGATATCGTGGGAACGCAGTTCTTCGAACAGGTCCTTCGATTTCGCGGTCAAGCGGAGTTCGCGCGGCGAGAAGCTGCGGTATTTCAGATCGGCTCGGTTCACCTGCTCATAGACGTTGAAGAGACGCACGAGATTCACTGGCCCGTTGACCGGAAAAACCTGCCAGGGATCGAGTTCAAACACGGTGCGCAGCCGCTCAATGATTTCGGGATCGGCGTCGGCTTCAATTTCCATGCGAACCGCGTCGCCCTTGCGGCGATTGTGAAGTTCAGTGCGAACAGATTCCAGCAGACTGCGCGCTTCTTCTTCCGCCAGGTACAAGTTGCTGTTGCGGGTCACGCGGAATGGCGCCGAAGAAACAATGTCGTAGCCGTGATACATGCGGACGGCGTGATGAGCGACGAGATCCGCCAGGAAGATGAAGTCGACGGTATCGGCCGAGGGCAAGCGGATCAATCGGGGCAACACGCGGGGAACTGAAACCACCCCGGTATAGGTCAGCGCCGAACGACGGCGGCGGCGGAGCAGGAAAGCTACGCACAGCGCTTTGTTGATCACCCGGGGAAAGGGATGCGCGGGATCGACCGTGACCGGGGTCAACAGTGGGTCGAGTTCTCTCTCACAATAATCGTCCGCAAAGCGCAGAGCCTCCGAGTCCAACTCATGCAGGCCGAGCACCCGGATCCCTTGCTCTGCCAGCGCAGGACGCAGGCGTGCGTTCCAGCAGTCGTACTGGTCTTCGACAAACTCGTGGGTGACCTTGGCGAGAACGTCTCGTTTGGCGGTAAGCGTCAGTCCGTCCGGTCCGGATTCGTTGTAGCCGTCTTCGATCTGCTGCATCATGGCAGCCACGCGGACTTCGAAGAACTCGTCGAGATTACTGGCGCTGATGGAAAGGAATTTCAGCCGCTCCAGAAGCGGGTTGCCTTCGTCTTCGGCTTCCTCGAGCACACGGCGATTGAACGCGAGCCAGGATGTGTCGCGGTTGAGAAAATACTGAGGGTTGTCGAGCGAAATGCGAGCCATGCGGGAAGCACAGTATAAAACATCCCGGGACCTGCTGCGGTGCTCAGACTCAAATCCGCTATCAGCTGCACCCAGGAACAAAAACCGGCACCCACAGAGGGGTGCCGGAGCCTGCTGCAACGTGACGGGTTACGGCAAATAATATCGGAACGAGGTCCAGATCATGTTATCCACGGCCTTGGGCGAAATGCCACCGCCCGACCACGCGTTCCTCGTAAAGTAGGAGTACTGAATCCCCCAGCGGAGGCCGCCTTTGGGACCCTGAGTCAACTTATCCCAGAACCCAACGGTCCCCTCCATGATCAGACGAGTGTCTCCCGCGCAGGTGCCTCCGCCGGAAGGTGTGAGCTGGTTTGAGGGTGGATTCTCCGTGCTGCAACCCGAGTTATTGGCGAACAGTGAGCCGTATCCACCGATTTGGTTTAGTTTGAACGTGGTTGTGGTGGTTGCGGGAATTGCCGTAGTCGTGGCCGTAGCCGGGATGGCCGGCGTCTTGGTAATCGAAATGCTGTCGTAGCCCTTATAGGCCGTGCGCCAAGCGTATTCTCCGCCGAAGTAAGCATAGATATCCAGTTTGGAATTGGGGTGCAACTCCAATTCCCCAAGCGCGTGGGCCGTGCGGATCAGCGCTTGCGTACCGTTGGGACGGAGCGTTATATCGGCGAGTTGCGCGCTGCCGTAACGACCGATGCCGTCTCCTGCCGCTCCCTGAATGGCAAAATCCAACTTCTTCGCCACCACGGGAACGCGTATGTTTGCTCCGACGCCCCCGCCGCCTCGTGTGTCGTTGAAGGCTCCCGCCGCACTTGGCGTAGTAGAACCGTTGATGCCGCAAGCAATCGTCGTCGGGGTTGCCGGAGGATTCGTATCGGTTGAATTCGTGCCGACCACGGCGCATGGATAGACTCGGTTGCGGAACGTGCTGAAAATCCCGAACACTTCGTAGTGGCCCCACCCGGGGTCTGCCACTGCCTTGACGAGGAAGTCTGGTGTCTTGTTGAAGGAATATCCGCTGGTGTCGACGAAGTTCAGCAGGCCCCCGCCAGAACCAGGACCGTCGACGAAGGCGTTGCCGATGGTGGTAACCGCCGCGGTTCCTTGGTTAGTTGTTGAAACGCTCGAGAAGCCTCGTCCGCCGATCGTTGCTTGCGGCCCTTCCACCGAGAGGCCAAGAGCGAATTTGCCGCCGAAATCCTTGACCACCCGGAACCCGTACTGCCTTTCCCAGCTGAAGCCAACTTGGTACTGCGAGTCAATGGTCATGGGCAGGACTTCCGTTCGGTTTGTGATTCCCTTTCTAGTTTCCGTCGCCAACGACCACTGCTGGCCGCCGGTAAAAACCCATCCACTCTGAAGTGCGGCTTGCGCGTACAGAATCCGCTGGCGAAAAACGTAACTGTTGCTCTGTCGATCATTCGAAGTAACGCCTGTTCCGAGAAAGTCACCTTCCCAGTACCCGGTAAGTTTGGTGCCGCCAAGGTTGCCTTCAGCAAGCATCGAAAGGCGGCTCTGACGAGCGGTGAAGTTAGTTTCATTAATGTGAGCCAGTGAATTCCCATGAAATGGAATGCTATTGAACGGCGTATTGATGTCCGACTCATTCGCCCGTTGGCGGGTCACCGTTTCTGCCGCAACGAACCCCCCCGGCGTAAGCGTCACGCCTTTGTAATGAATGGCTGCCGGCGACTCGGACATAGTCTTCTGAGTCTCCTGCAGGTTGACGACGGTGTTTGCCACCGTGCCTTGCAGGTCCGTCACATTGGTCTTCAACTCGGTGACAGCGGCCTGCTGTTGCGTGGCACTGGCTTGAGCGGCGTCGGCTTTTCCGGCGGCATCGGTGGCGGCGGTCTGCGCCTGCTGGACAACTAGGTCCTTGCGATGCAGTTCGTCACGCAGTTCCTGCAACTGCTGTTGCTGCTGAGCAAGCGCGGCCTGCTGCGATGCGATGGCATCTTTGAGCGCTTGCACATCAGCTGCGGTGATGGCGGGAGCCGCCGCCTTTTTTTTCCCTGTCTTGGGCGCGGTGGTTTGTGCAACCAATCCTGTCGCCAGCCATAACATTGCACAAAATGTCCATGCGGACTTCATTCTTTTCTTCTCCTTTTGCGTAAATGAATGGTCCTGGTGCGTAGTGGTTATCTGACCTGCTTGATGGCTTCTTTCTCTTTGGCAACCACGTTATCCGGCAACGGCGCGTAGGACAGGGCGGCGGTCATCTTCTGGCCGTCGGTCACCATCCAGTTAAGGAAATCGTTCAGAATTTTCCCCTTGGCCGGGTCTTTTGACGGCAACGGAATCAGCAGCCACGTAAAGCTCGCGATTGGATAGGCATCTTTGCCCGGCGCGTTGGTGATCGAGACCCGGAAATCCGGGGGCATCTTCGGCGCGGAAGCAGCCGCCGCGCTAACGCTCTCGAGCGAGGCCTTGATGAAGTTCCCCGCGGAATTTCTGACGCTGCCGTACGGAATGTTGTTCTGCACGGCATAGATCAGCTCAACGTATCCAATGGAACCAGACATCTGGCGGATCAAACCCGATACCCCTTCGTTGCCCTTGTTACCGAGACCGACCGGCCACTTCACCGATGTGTCGGATCCCACTTGGCCCTTCCACTCCGGGCTCACCTTCGAGAGATAGTCTGTCCAGATGAACGTGGTGCCGCTGCCATCGGAGCGGTGGACGACGATAATATCTTTGTCGGGGAAGTTGACCCCGGGATTGGCCGAGGTGATCGCTTTGTCATTCCATTTGGAGATCTTGCCCAGGAAGATTCCTGCCAGAACTTCCGGCGTGAACTTCACTTCCCCGGTCACACCCGGAAGGTTGTAAGCGGGCACGTCTGCGCCCAGCACGGTTGGAAGATTCAGGATCTTCGTCTTCGAATCCTGCAGTTGCTTGTCAGTCATCGGCATGTCGCTGGCGCCGAAGTCCACGGTGCCGGCAGTGACTTGGCGAATCCCCCCGCCGCTGCCAATCGACTGGTAGTTGATCTCAACGCCGGAATGAGACTTCGAGTACTCGCTGAACCATTTCGAGTACATGGGGTATGGGAACGTGGCGCCTGCTCCGCTGAGCGTGGTTTGCCCCAAAACTGGCGCGGCCAGTAACGCACACACAAACAGAAGCACAAGTTTGCGCATCGCTAGATCATTCCTCCTCTTTGGATATATGCACTGGTTCTATCGGCGAAGTGTTAAAGGACGGTTACAAACGAGTGAATTTCTGGTGAATGACCGCGGGACAGAAAGAGTAGACGTAGATTTTCGCACTGCGGTTCGTAGCAGACGGAGTTTAGTGCACGGCGCGCAGATGGGCGATTTCGCGGGGAAACAATGTGTTGCCGGGAAATTCACGCTGTAGTCCGGCTAGCAGTTCCAGGGCTCGAGGGCGATCCTTCTCGCGCACATACGCAATCGCCAGAAGGATGCGAGCGAACGGAGCGAGATAGTGGCCGTGCGCCGCGGTGGTTTGGAGATCAGTGATTCCGCCCTGCTTGTCGGCGGGAAGACCTCCCATACGCAGAATCCAGCGCACAGGCGCGGCCATGCTGCCGATGACGTACTTGCTGAAGCCGGTAGCAAGCAGCGCATCGTAGCAGTCATGGCAGACGGCAAGCAATTCCTGCGCGGAGGCGGAGGCCTGCTTGGTGAAGTGCAACGACGCCATATTCCGTTTCTCGATCAGGGCCGCATAGTCCGCCTGCAATCCCGAGCAGAGCGTCATGGCAAATAGTGCGTCGCGGTCCTTGGGATCTTTGGCCAGCTTTGCCCGTGCCAGTGTCTCAGAGCGCCTAATCGCATTCTGAAAGCGATCGCGCAACGCCGGGTCAGGACTTAATTTGGGACGGTCGACGAATGCTGCGTCGTTCTCGTAGAACTGCGCCTCCAGAACTCCCAGGCGGTTGAACTCAGAAAACAGGAATCCTGCCGCTTCACTGACCGGACCCATCGGATCGTCAGGATGCAGCCGCTGCCAAGAAGAGAAGTCTTCCTGCGCTCCGCCAAAGTCGAGGTTGTACAGGCCGGTAAAACCGTGGTCCAGCGGAGACACGGCAGTCACTCCCGGAACGTCCTCTGCAAACAGAGTGGGGCACAGGACGCAACACGCGGCGAAGATTGCCGCCAAGACCCGACCTCGAGCATCCATTGCTTTGCACATGTTCCCTACGCTTCCGTTGGTCTATTATCGTTCAACTTCCTTTAGTTGCAATCAAAAGCTATTTGCAGCACTACTAGTTCGATGACAGACGTAGCAGAAAATGCCGTCCCAGTTTGTAATTGTTGTGTCAAATCGCCCACGAAGGATGCTTGGTTTTAGGGATTAAGACTATGTCTGAAATTCGCTATGCGCCCGGATGGCCGGGCATTCCGCCGCGCTGGACTTCAAGCGCCAAAACGGGCGTGGGCACGGCGCTCAACCAGCACAGCAAAGTCTGGTTCACACTCAGTCACGGCATTCTCAACGAAGTCTACTTCCCGCGAGTGGATCAGGCGTGCACGCGCGATATGGGATTCATCGTGACCGACGGGCGCGACTTCTTTTCGGAAGAAAAGCGGCATTGCACGTTCGAGAACCGCCCGTCCGAACCCGGCGTCCCAGTATACGAGTTGACCAACACCGATATTTCTGGCCGATACCGCATTCACAAAGAGGTGCTCACCGATCCCTATCGCAACGTGGTGCTGCAGAAAGTTCGTTTTGAACCGTTGCGAGGTACTCTTTCCGATTATCGATTGTTTGCCCTGCTCTCTCCCCATCTGGCGAACTGCGGATACGGCAATACGGGCTGGATCGGCGATTATAAAGGCTTCCCCATGTTTTTCGCCGAGCACGATGGCACCACCCTGGGCCTGGCTTCTTCGGCGCCGTGGAGGAAGATGTCCGTCGGATTTGTCGGCGCGTCCGACGGGTGGCAGGATATCTCGCAGCATTTCCAGATGGAATGGGAATATGCGAGAGCCGAGAACGGCAACATCGCATGCACCGGAGAGATCGACCTCGTGGCGTGCAAGGGCGAATTCGTCATGACGTTGGGCTTCGGCTCGATGTGGACCGAAGCGGGGCAGCAAGCGCGATCCAGCCTGTTCGAAGACTACGGTGAGGTGCGCGCTCACTATATTTCGCAGTGGAAGAGTTGGCACGAAAAGCTGCTCAAGCTGGATGAGCCGCGGCGACAGAACGACTTGTATCGTACCTCGACTTCGGTATTGCGCACGCACGAGTCGAAGGATTTCCTAGGCGGGATCATCGCGAGTCTATCCATTCCCTGGGGATTCAACAAAGGCGATGAGGATCTTGGTGGATATCACCTGGTTTGGCCGCGCGACCTGGTCGAGACCGCGGGCGCGTTGCTGGCGGCTGGGGCGGTCATTGACGCGGTCCGGGTGCTGCGGTATCTCGAAGCCACGCAGGAGGCGGACGGCAATTGGGCGCAGAACCTCTGGCTTGATGGGCGTCCGTACTGGAGCGGCATCCAGATGGATGAGACGGCCTTCCCCATCCTTCTGATCGATCTGATGAGGCGCGAAGCGCCGGAAGCTCTGGGAAAGCTCGATCGCTGGTGGACCATGGTGCGCAAGGCGGTGAGCTTCATCATTCGCAACGGCCCGGTCACGCAGCAGGACCGATGGGAAGAGGACGCCGGATATTCTCCGTTTACGCTGGCGGCGGAAATCTCTGCGTTATTGGCGGGGGCTGAAATTGCAGACCTGACGGGCCATCCCGACCAGGCGCAAACCATGCGCGACGCGGCGGACGCGTGGAACGACAATATCGAGCGCTGGACTTACGCCACCGGTGGCGACCTGGCGCAGCAGCTTGGGATCCCGGGATATTACGTGCGCATTGCTCCGCCGGATACCGACGGTGCGGCGTCGCCGACGCAGGGTTTCGTTCCGATCAAAAACAGACCTCCGGGACAAGATGGACAGAGTGCATATCACATCATCAGCCCCGACGCGCTGGCGCTGGTGCGGTTCGGACTGCGCGCCGCCGACGATCCGCGGATCGTGAATACGCTCCGCGCGATCGACGCATTGCTCGCCGTCGAGCTGCCGCAGGGTCCGTGCTGGTATCGCTACAACGGCGACGGCTATGGTGAGCACAAGGATGGGTCGGCATTTGATGGCACGGGAATCGGGCGTCCCTGGCCGCTTTTGGCGGGCGAACGGGCGCATTTCGCTTTGGCGGGCGGACACCGGGATGAGGCCGAAGCTATGCTGACTGTGATGGAGAATTCTACGGCAGGCCATGGCCGTCTACTTCCGGAGCAAGTTTGGGATGCCGCCGACATTCCGGCTCTCGAGTTATTCCGGGGAAGGCCTACCGGTTCGGCTTGTCCGCTGGTTTGGGCGCATTCGGAGTACATCAAGCTGAGGCGCTCGATCCGCGACGGCAAGATCTTCGATCAGCCTCCGCAAACGGTGCAGCGATATCTGAAGGAGAAACACGTCCGGCAAATTTTCGGCTGGAGATTCAACAACAAGACGCGCAGTGTTCCGCGCAACAAGACTCTGCGGATTGTCCTGCTCTTACCGGGGCGCGTGCACTGGACAATTGACAACTGGACGACCGCGCACGATACCGAGACGCGTGACACCGGGCTGGGGATTCACGTGCTGGATCTGCCGACGGCTTCCCTGCCGACCGGAGCAGAGGCCGTCTTCACCTTCTTCTGGCCCAATGAAAATCGGTGGGAGGGGACGGATTATCGGGTGGTAGTGGAGTAGCACCGCCGTCCTCGGCGGTCGTGGCGTGCGTCTCGCCAGCGCACCTCGGACCTCACCCGTTTGCTTTTCTCCCGAGTTTCTACCTTGAGCTGGCTGTTGATCGACATGGGCAAGGATACGGCACGGGTTCACATGCTGCGGAAAACCTCTCCCGACACTCCGAAAGATTTGAAGAATTTTGTGGAGACAGCCGCCCTCGGCTGTCCGGCCGCGCGAGCGGCCGTCTTTACCCTTGCACCGAAAATTCAGTACCTGAGCTGACGGCCATATCGAGTACGGAAGGAACTGCTTTCATCGCAACGGCGCAGGCAAAAATAGTCGCCCTTCGGGCGACGGACAGCCGAAGGCAGCTGTCCCCACACAATCTAGCAATCAGGTATTTTTCGAGTGTTCAAGTTATGCCCTTCTCGAACCTCACTCTTCCGAATTCGAGTAGCAGAGCTCGACGACGGTGCAGTCGTCGCTCAAGGGATTGCCCGCGCAGAACTCCGTGACCGCCGAGAAGATTCCCTCCAACGTCGGAGACTTGGAAGCCGCCTCTTCCAACCGGAAGTCTTCGAAGAAATCGCCCATCGCATTTTCCGCTTCCGTGACTCCGTCGGTCACCAGGATGAAACGGTCGCCGGACTTCATCTGGCAAGTGGAACTCTCGAAGGTGGCGTCGGCGAGTAGCCCGACGGGAACATTCCCATGCGTGGGACGAATGACCTCACCGGCACATACCAGCAACGGCGGGACGTGACCGCAGTTGACGTATTCGAGCTCGCCGTCTCGTCGCAGCCGCACCAGCAGCACGGTGGCATATTTTTCGCCGACGAGCTTGTCGGTGAAGAAGCGATTCACGGCCGAAACTACGTTCAGAAGTGGCATGCCCGCGCTCAGATGCGAATAGATCATTCCCTGCAGGGTGGAAGCCAGCAGTGCGGCCGAGACCCCTTTGCCGCTGACATCAGCCAGCACCACCGCCAGACCCTCTTTGGTATTCACCGCGTCAAAAAAATCTCCGCCAATTTCTTTACAAGACAGGTTCCTGCCCCGAAGGCGGGCGAAAGGAACTTCGGGGATCTTCACCTGCATCAACCGCTGCTGAATGCTGGCCGCGATGCTTAATTCTTGCTGATAGCGGCGGGCTTCTTCTTCCGCCTGCACCAGGCGTGCATTTTCGATCAGGGACGCGGCTTCTGTCGCGATCGCGTGCAGGATGTCCTGGCTCACGCCGCTGATATCGCGCGAGGCAAAGCGGGAATCGACGTAAAGAACACCCATAGCTTGCGCGGCAATTCCTGGCGCTGGAGTCTGCGCGTCGCGGGTCTGCTGCACCTGCATCTTGCGCAGCGGAATGCACACGACAGTTCGCAGATCGTAAGCCACAATGCTCTGCCGTCCCGAAAGATCGAGCGACTGGCTGGTATCGGTCAGCAGAAATTCAGAATTTGATCGCATCGACTCTTCCAGGATCGAGTGCGAGATCGTCTTGTCGTCGAGCAGCGGCTCTTTTTTGGAATTGCGCCCCGCCTTGAGGCTCAGCTTGCCATCCTCGTCCTTGAGAAAGACGTAGGCACGCTCGGCCTTGGTGAGTTCCAAGGTCACGTCGAGCATGGTGATCAGAATTTCATCGAGAACACCCGCCGTGTTCAGCTTCCGCGCGGCTTCGAGGAAGAGGCGCAATGTTTCCAGTTCCGTAGTGTCCGGCTTGATCCCGCCGATGACCGAGATCTGGCTCAGGAATTCGCGGGCTGTATTGGAAGTCGCATGCGCTGGGTTAAAGAGAACGTAGGCCGAATCGCGCGCCCCGAATTCAAGCCGATCGCCGCGTTCCAACTTCTGCCGCTGGATGCGCTCCCCGTTCAGGAACGTGCCGTGCTTGCTGCCCAGGTCTTCGATGAAGAATTCCTGGCCCTCCTGCATGATCTGGGCGTGGTCGCGCGAGACGCGGGGATCGGCGATGACGAGGTCCTTATCCACCTTGCGACCGACCGTGAACGGCGTGCGATTCAGGACGATATTCTTCTGCTCGCTGCCCTGCACAAAGACAAGGGCGGGAAACACTCCGGAGCCGGAGCTGTGATGGCTTTGGCTGATTGTATTGAGGGCCATGGCTAGCGGGCAAAAAAGCTTGCTCGACGCGTCGTTCGCTGCAGCGCGGGCGAGTCCAACTCAGCAACCAGACTACTCTGACGCCGCGCCATGCCGCAAGCCACGCGGATTAGGCTAGCGAGTTGGTTGCAGCAAGCGTGGTTTGAGTTTGCTCGGCGTCTTCCGCGGACTCTCTCAGCGACCTCCGCGTTAAAAACCCCTTAACCGCCCGAGATCGCGGAGAAAGACCGCAGAGGTAGCTGAGAAATACCTTGACTCACTGCAGTGGAGCTCGATCCGGATCGAGTAAGACGTTTCTGGAGATCAGCAGCAACCCATATGTTGTTATCGGGATCGCAAAGCTGGGATAGAACGGTAGTCCCCAGGCTTTCTGAACTGTAGTGCCGGCCAGAAAGGAGAGCGCGATCACCAGGCAGGCTGCGGTCAAAAATGGAAAGCCGACTGAAGCCGCAGTCATCCAGTAAAAGAACTGAGACAAATGACTCTTCTGCAAGAGTTCTTGTCTCGCCCGCAGCGCCATCATTACTCCTGGCACCAGCAGAAGCTGGTTGTAAGGCGCGAACATGGGGATGACCACCAGAGTCGTCGCCAGGGTGAAACACAGTAACCACCGGAACGCGGGAGTCTCCTCACCGGCGCGCCGGTTGCGCCAGGCAAAGACGAGTACCATGGCAACCAATACTACTGAGGCGATTCGCGCCCCGATCGGCGGGAGGAAGCCATTGAGCAACGAATTTCCGCCGCCGGTGTAGCGATAGTAATCCTTCATGGCCCCGCGGAATTCAGAGATCCAGCCGGGCAGCAGAAACTCACCGGCGACGACAAGAACCGCCATGCTGATCACAAAACTCCAGAGCACGCGCTGCCGCTCGCGCCAATTTCCCAGCAACCAGATGCACAACCAAAGGATCAACAAAAAGACCAACTGGGGTTTAATCGAAGCCATCGCCAGCAATATGCCCGCCAGCACGAATCGCCGGCGGGTAATCGCATACATCGAACCTGCGAGCAGAGCAACTACTAACACCGTCAACTGCTGCAGCCTCAGCCCCTGGATTGCGGGAAAGCAACCCAGAGTCACCAGAATCGCGGTAAACGCCTCCGATCTTGACAGCCGCCATCTGAGCGTGCCTAACCATAGCGGGACCGACATCGTCGTAAGAGCGACGAAAAGCCAGAAGAACGTCCGGTGTACAGTCGAAAATGGAAGTGTCACCGTTGGAGCCAGCATCAGGACTACATATATTGGATAAGCGAAGCCCTGCTGGTCTATCGGATCATTCTTGCGCGTGGGATCGAGGGGCCGTCCGTAATATCCGATCTGAATCTCACGAGTGATATCGGCGGTATAGGGATCCCGGTGGTGCACCAGCAATTCGCGCGCACCCAGCCAGCGAGGATAGAGATCCGAAAGATTTCCCCGGGGAGCCCCACGCTCGGCCGATTCCGCCATTTGATGTGGCACCGCGATACTCTGCACCCATATCCACATGGCAGCGGACAACAACAGAGCTCCGATGACAAAATAAGACTTTCTAAGCATTCGCGATTAGTGACGACTGGGGAAGTGGCTGTTCTTTCAAGCACTGCAAACGCCGAACCTCGGCTATCAGGACAAAGAGCCACCACAATAGGAACAGAGCCATCAGGTTAATTCTCTGCCAGCGCATCCAGAGTAGGAACCACAAAGGACTTATTAGTAGCGGTATAGCAGGCGCAATGAGTGATTTGCCGTCCAGCGTTCTTTCGAAGCGGCAGTTCACGATCACAGCGAGCGGCACGACCAGTAATGAGAGGTCATAACTGTTCGTGCTTAGTCCCACAAGAAGGGCTGTCATAACCGCGCCCGCGAAGCAGAGCCGGAATAACGCTTCGTCTCGCGCACATTTCCGCAGAGAGGCAACGATCATCAGCAGTACGGCCGAGCCGGCCGCCACTACAACAGGCACAGCCGAACCGATCTTCTGCGCGAAGGGCCAACCAGCAACCAATCCGAATAAACTGGGCAGTTGGCCGGAGGGTATTCCTCCAAATGCGGGCTGCGAAACCACGCGCCATGCGTATGCCGGATAGTCCAACACTCCTTTCCAACCAACCAATCCCAAAGAAATCAGCACCGCGGCTGAACCTGATGCGGCAAATCCGAGCATGAATCTTCTACCGCGCCAAATCGTGAGAACGAGCGCCAGGGGAAGGATCAGATGGTACTTGAAGAGGCCAAAGCCGAGCCAGCATCCGGCAAGGAGGTCGGCATCGCGATCAAGCGCTCGAAAACTCAGAGTGACCACTAGCAACAACAAGATGGCATCCTGGCCCTGGTGAAAGTTTGCAAACACAGGGAAAAATGCGAGACCGAGCAGGACCATCTGCCAAACCGGAATCGATGCTAACGAGAGCAGAGAATTTTTCAGCAGCCTCGAAACTCCAAAAAGGATTGCGAGGTTGATCAGGTTCCACGCGAGGAAGGCCCGCGAATAGGACAAGAACGTCAACGGAAGGAAGAACAATGCTTCAAAGGGCGGGTGAATATAGGGTAGCGGTCCACGACGAATATCTGAGTTTCTGGCAAACTCGCCCTGCACCGCCAGTTGCTCATTGGATTGGTACAGTTGCGCTCCGCGTCCCTCGCGCAGGATCTTGCCGGCGGTGTAAAAAACTGTGAAATCCGGGTCGCCGCGGGCAATCCGGTCACGTACTCGCCAGAGGAAAAAAACGTGAATAGAGATGATGCCGGCCACAAAAATCCACAAGAGCGCTTTTCGTTCGCGCCACAGGGTGGTGGCCGATTTTTGGTCAGTGATCAGAGCAGTAGGCGATTCTAACGCGCCGGCACCCTATGTCGCTATGATTTCAGAGGCACAATATAGCCGTAATTACCGACATTTCCCCGTGGAAGAACCGGTTTTTGTGGGGATCCAACCGAGATCGGGGTAGCATTCACCCAGTTACTGAGGATTCGTTCAGGGTATGCAAGAATTTGTCACTTTTGGCCCAATTGCAGTTATGATTAGCCAGTCGAGTGGAGGCGCGATTAGCGCAGGAGTCCCAGCCTGAGCTTCGGATGACCATTCCCTATCGACCATTCAAAAAAGGCTGGCAGGAGAAAAGGACAATGTTCAAAGAGCTTGCGTGCAAGCTATGGTTTGAGCAGGAGGGGCAGGACATCGCCGAGTACGCGGTGATGCTGGCGGTGATACTCGTGATTGTCGTCGGGACCATTCGTTTGATCGGGTCCAATGCCAATAACGTGTTCTCCAACGTAGCCAGCTCGATACACTAGCAAGATTGATAGAAGTCTCAGAACAGGTCGGGTACACCGCCGGGCTGGCGGTTGTACGAGTCCGTCTCAGGAAAAAGCATGAATCGCACACGCTTGTTAATGATTGGAGTTTTGGCGCTCGCTGCGGGACTGCTTTCGGCGGTCTACGTCTACAAGAACCTGCAGCCGGGGAAATCCGCGGCTGCGGATACCGCAGAAGTCATGGTCGCGGCGAATGACCTGCAGGTCGGAGCCCGGGTTGAGGATCATGACGTTAAGATCATTCGCATTCAGAGTACCGATATGCCGCCCGGAACGCCGCGCAAGAAAGCGGATGTGATAGGCCACGGTGTAATCATCCCCATTTCGAAAGGCGAATTTATTCTTCCCAACCGGCTGGCGGGTGAGAATGCCGGATCGGGGCTGCCGGCCCTGATTCCGCCGGGCATGCGTGCCGTTTCGGTGCGGGTGAATGAAATAGTCTCGGTCGCGGGATTCGTAACCCCCGGCACGCGCGTGGATGTTCTGCTCACCGGCGCACCGACAGGCTCGGGCGAGCAGCAAACCACCACGGTTTTGCAGAACGTGGCGGTGCTGGCCTCCGGGCATACTCTGGAACGAACTTCCAGCGGTGAAGCGCAGAATACCGCCGTCATCACGCTACTGGTCACGCCTGATGATGCGCAGCGCTTAACGCTCGCAAGTAGCGAAGGGCACATTCAATTGGCGTTACGCAATCCGCTCGATACCAAACAAGACGACGTGCCGGCCTCGAACGCGAGAGGGCTGTACCGCGGGTTACCCGTTCCAGCGGCTGTGCACACGCCCGTTCGCCACGTTGTTCCTGCCAAACCCTCGACGACCGCCCCATCCACCGGCGTTAGCGTCGAGGTGTACCAGGGCGACAAGAAAACGGAATTTAAATTTCCAGATGAGGGCTCTGATACCAAGTGATGCGGAAGGGGCCCATTCTGAAAGCCGCCTTGATCGACCGGAAGTTTCCTCATACGGAGATCCATCGGAACATGAACGTTTGCAAGACTGTGGTCGGGACGTTGCTGCTCGCGGTTACGTCATTCGTTCCGGCGTATTCCGAAATCATGCAGCAGTCCGACAGTGGAGCACAGGCCCAGAGCCCTCCTTCCACCGGTACGCAGACGACGACTCTGCCCGCACAAACTCCCCCACAGGGTTCTGCGCCCTTGCGCGTGATGGTCGGCAAGTCGCTGCTGATCAACACGACTGAGCGATTGAAACGTATCGCGCTAACCGATCCCGCGATTGCCTGGGCGCAGGTGATCACCCCGACGCAGATTCTGGTTCACGGCCGGACGCCGGGTGAAATTTCTCTGCTGATCTGGGATGAAGTGGAACGCTCGCGCAGTTTCGATCTGCGCGTGGATGTGGACGTCAGCGCGTGTGCGGAAGAGGAACATCGGGTGTTCCCCGATGAGGAAATCACGGTAACACCTTCGCGAGCCGCCATTGTTCTCTCCGGCCATGTTTCCACCGAGGATGTCTCCAAACGCGCTGCAGAGCTGGCCAGCGCCTATTCGCCAAAAGTTGTGAATGTTCTCACGTTCGGACCGGTAGGCGCGCAGGAAGTTCTGCTGCAGGTCAAGTTCGCCGAAGTCGACCGCACTGCCCTCACGCAGCTGGGAGTGAATTTCGTTTCTACCGGCGCCGGAAATTTTATCGGTAACACCACCACCGGACAGTACGGCGGCTTTGGGCCTCAGACCTTAACGCAAAGCAAGACTCCCACGGGCACAACGACTACCACCAGCGGCGAGACCCTCAATAACGTCCTGAACCTATTCCTGTTTCGTCCCGACATTAACTTCGGCGCGGTGATTCAGGCTTTGCAAACGAAAAACCTTCTGCAGATTCTGGCCGAGCCGAATCTGATCGCGGTGAACGGCAAAGAAGCCAGCTTCCTCGCCGGCGGCCAGTTCCCTTTTCCCATCGTCCAGCCGGGCAATGGCTTTACTGCAGTGACGATTTCGTTCAAAGAATTCGGTGTCCGGTTGCAGTTCACCCCCGTTATTACGCCAAACGGCAACATTCACTTGAAGGTCGCGCCCGAAGTCAGCACACTGGACTTCGCCAATGCCCTGACCATTTCCGGATTCACCGTGCCCGCGTTGAGTACGCGCCGGGCGGAGACAGAGTTCGAATTGCAGGATGGACAAAGTTTCGTGATCGCCGGGTTGATGGACAACCGAGTGACCGACATCTACAACAAGATCCCCGGGTTGGGCGATATTCCGATCCTGGGCAATTTCTTTCGCAGCAAGAGCGTGCAGAAGAGCAATTCCGAACTCATGGTGCTGTGCACTGTGAAGCGTATCTCTCCCAGTAACGAACCGGCTACGGGACCAAAGTTGCCGAAGCCGTATCTGGATCCGGCGAAGTTCGATAAGAGCAAGTAGTTTGGGGACACGGGATTCCCGTGTAGTTGCAAGTTCCGATGCCAGAGCTATCAGTCGTCATTGTCGCTACCGATAACGAGCAGCGCGCTCTGCTGCAGGTGCTGGTGGATGGCACGAGCGTGGCGCGGACGGTGCATACCTGCACAAATTTTCCCGTGGCGGGCGCTGATCCGGTGACGCGTCGGGTGCGGGCGGCGAATCCCGATGTGATCCTGGTCGACATTCCGGGCGATAACTCCCAATTTGCTCTGCGGGCAATTGAGCTTCTGCACCAGGAGGTGCCCGAAAGCGCAATTTTCGCGATCGGCAACCTCAATCAGCCTCAGGTGATCGTCAACGCCATGCGAGCGGGCGCGCGTGAATTCATCGAGCGGCCTACGAACACGACAGACTTGCTAGAGGCATTCGTCCGCCTCACGACGGCCCAACGACGAAGCCGGCAGGAGGGCCTGCGCGGCAAAGTCTATTCCGTAATCAATGCCAAGGGTGGAAACGGGGCAACGACAGTCGCGGTGAATCTGGCGCTGGCCCTCCAGTCGGCCTACGGACAGACGGCGCTGGTCGATCTGGCACCGCTCGGCCACGCGGCCTTGCACATGAATTTGAAGCCCGCCTTCACCGTGGCCGATGCGACCCGCAACCTGCACCGCATGGACTCTTCCCTGCTCGAGAGCTTTATGACTCGCCACAGCGGCGGGTTGCAACTGCTCGCGGGGACGAACATTCCGGCTGCGATGGATCCGTCGACCGCCGAGTTCGTTCGTCTGTTCGACATGCTGGTGACGCATTATCGCTACGTGGTCGTCGATTCTTCCTCGCGATTCGATGCTGCCACGCGGCTCATCGCCAGCCTGTCGGAAAACGTTCTGCTGGTGGCCTGCAGCGATGTCGCTTCTCTTTGGAGCGCAGCAAGAGTGCAACAGTATCTGGGAGAGACTGGCAGTCGTGAACGGGTTCGCCTGATCTTGAATCGCTTTCGCAAGGTTCCGGGCTTCAGCGAGGCCGATGCAGAGACGGCGGTTGGGGCAAAGGTATTGTGGCGGGTTCCGAATCAGTATTTCGCTATTTCCAGCGCCATCGATCGCGGTACACCGGTGATGGATCAACGGAATTCCGAGATTGCCCGCTGCTTCTCCGGATTGGCACAGGAATTGACCCGCAACGATGCTGACGTAAAGCGCGCAGCATGGTCGCTATTCAAGTCGGTGTAGAGTTTAAGGCGCCATGGCAAATACTCAATCCTTCGAGCGGACCGATATCCAGCAGGTGAAAGCGGACCTGCACCGTAAAGTTCTCGACCGTCTCGACCTGGAGAAACTGGGCAAGACTTCGGGCGATTCGGCGCGCGACGAAGTGTTGGTCGTCATTCGTTCCGTCGTGAATGGCGAAGTCGTCCCCCTCAGTTTCGCCGAGCGCGAACGGCTTTCGCGGGAAATCCTGGACGAGATCTTCGGCCTTGGCCCACTGGAACAGTTGCTCAAAGACCCCAACATCTCAGACATTCTGGTCAACCGCTACGACCGTGTCTATGTTGAGAAGGCCGGCAAACTCGAACTGACCACGTTGTCGTTCAAAGACAATATCCATTTAATGCAGATCATCGAGCGCATCGTCTCCCGGGTGGGCCGCCGCGTGGATGAATCGTCTCCCATGGTGGACGCGCGCCTTTCTGACGGCTCTCGTGTCAACGCGATTATTCCGCCGCTCGCTATCGATGGACCTTGCCTCTCCATCCGGCGCTTCGGACGCGATCCGGTCACAGCCCGACAGATGATCGAGAACCAGACCCTGACGGAGTCGATGCTGGAATTGCTTTCGTCCATGGTAAAAGGCCGATTGAACCTATTAGTCTCGGGCGGCACGGGCGCCGGAAAGACGACGCTGCTCAATGTCCTTTCCGGCTACATTCCCAACTCAGACCGCATCGTCACCATCGAAGATGCCGCCGAACTTCAGTTGAAACAACAACACGTTGTGCGCCTGGAAACGCGGCCGCCGAACATTGAAGGCAAAGGCGCCGTGCGGCAGCGGCAGCTCGTGATCAACAGCTTGCGTATGCGTCCCGATCGAATCGTGGTGGGCGAGGTGCGCGGCGAGGAGGCCTTCGACATGTTACAGGCCATGAACACCGGCCACGAAGGATCGCTTACGACGGTGCACGCGAACTCGCCCCGTGACGCCATGGCCCGTGTCGAGAACATGGTCTCGATGGCCAACCTGAATATTCCTGAGCGTGCAGTGCGGCATCAGATTGCGTCCGCGGTTCATGCGGTGGTGCAGATTGCGCGCCTTTCCGACGGCACGCGCAAGGTCATCACGGTCTCGGAGATTACCGGGATGGACAGCGAGAGCATCGCAATGCAGGACATCTTCATCTTTGATCGCACCGGCATCGACGAAAACGGCAAGGTGCGGGGCGTGTTCCGTGCAACCGGCATCCGACCGCAGTTTGCCGAGCGGTTGGCAACCTCCGGAGCGCGCTTACGTCCCGCTCTGTTTGAAACGAAGGCTGAGGTGTAGGCTTCGGATATGGCTGCCAAACTCATGGCGCTCCTGGTTCTGGTGATCGTCGCGGTGACGACGTTTGCCGTGGCGTGGCTGTTCGACCGGCGCAACTCGCAAGCCCGCATCATCAAAGATCGATTGGCTGCGGAGCGCAAGGCGCCGGAGCGCGCTCCTGAAGAGGAACTTGCGCTGCTGCGTGACGAGCAACTGAGCCAGATTCCCGCCCTCGACACCTTTCTGCGACGCTCCACGCGAGTCTCCGATTTACAGAAGATGCTGGCGCAGGCGGACGTGTCTTTACGCGTCACCAATTTCCTCGGAATTTCCGCGTTGACCGGAGTCGCCGCTACGATCATCGCGTATGTCCTCAGCAAGCGCGTAGAGGTGGCTTGGGTCGCGCTGCTGGTAGGCTTTGTGCTCCCTTACTCCTACGCATCGATCCGGCGCAACAAGCGCTTCGAAAAATTCGAAGAGCTTTTTCCGGAAGCCATCGATACACTTGCCCGCGCAGTCCGCGCCGGACACGCGTTTACTACTGCGCTGGAGATGATCACCGCGGAGGTTTCCGAACCGGTGTCTGGAGAATTCCGCCAGCTCTATGAAGAACAGAAATTTGGCATGCCGGTTCGGGATGCGCTTCTGAACCTGACCGACCGCGTGCCACTGGTCGACGTGAAATTCTTCGTCACAGCCGTGATGTTGCAACGCGAAACCGGCGGCAATCTGGCGGAGATTCTCGACAATCTTTCGTACGTAATTCGGGAACGCTTCAAGATTCAGCGGCAGGTGAGGGTGTACACCGCTCAAGGCCGGCTCACGATGGCGTTGCTGATGGGCATGCCGCCCATCATTGTCACGACCATGTTGCTGCTGAATCCGAGCTTCATTCGCCCTTTATTTTCCGATCCCATCGGCCACTTTTTGCTGGTCGCGGGAATCACGTTGCAAACGATCGGATACTTTGTGATCCGAAAAATCATCCGGATTCAGGTGTAGTCCAGTTATGACGCCGTCTTTGGCTCTCGTTATCGTCGTATTCCTGACCGTCGTGGCAGCAGTTTTCGCTTTCGGCGCGGCCGTGGTCACACCCAACTCGGTGCTAGGCGCACGTCTGCGCGCTTTGGGCAGCCAGCAACCGCGACAACCCGAGAACAAGCCGGCGATTCGCGAACGCATCGAGCAGACCCTCGGCCCGATCAGCAAGGCGATCCCGCTTTCCCCTGCAGACGTGTCCCGCACCCGCCGCTGGCTGATACAGGCAGGATTCCGAGATGCCATCGACGTCAACTACTACTTCGGCGCCCGGATATTAATGGCGGCAATTGGATTCGCTGCAATTGCGCTGACTACCGATTTCAATAATCCCAACCCTGCCCTGCTCATTGGCGTTCCCGCGCTGGGATTTCTGCTGCCGCGCTTCATCTTAAAGCGCATGATTCGTGACCGCCAGAATCGCATTCGGCTGGGACTACCCGACGCGCTCGACCTGACCGTCATCTGCGTCGAGGCCGGCCTGGCGCTCGATCAAGCGCTGATGCGCGTGGGGCAGGATCTTCATCACGCTCACCCCGATCTGAGCGACGAATTCCATTTCGTAAATCTTGAGATGCGGGCAGGCAAGCCGCGCGCCGAGGCATTGCGTAATCTCGTGGAGAGAACCGGGGTTGACGATATCCGATCCCTGGTGGGTACACTCATTCAGACGGATCGCTTTGGCACGAGCGTAGCGCAGGCCCTCCGGGTGCATTCCGACTCCCTCCGCACGGAACGCAGGCAGCGTGCCGAAGAGCAAGCAGCGAAGACTACGATCAAGATGGTTCCCCCGCTGGTGATCTTTGTGCTGCCGTCGATTATCTTCGTCACGATTGGTCCTGCTGTCATCGAGCTCATTAGGCAGTTGGGACCGATTTCGGGCGGTCGGTAGAAGATCCCGAATCCTTAAGACACGGGACAGGAATGGGTTTTTTCCCCTCTGACGGGCAGGCCTTCAATCGCACGCGCCAGGCGCACCTCGCCACGGCTCTTGCTATCGCCAATACCCACTGGAGTCGCCTTCGCGGCCTGCTTGGCCTAGGCGCCGATGACTTCCGTAACGGCTCCGGGCTTTGGATCGTCCCCTGCCACGGCGTTCACACGCTCGGCATGGGCTTTCCGATCGATGTGCTCTATCTGGATGATGGATTGAAGGTTGTAGGCATCCAACCTGACGTACGGCCATGGCGTTTTACCCCGCTGTTGCGCGGTGCAGCGTCAGTACTGGAACTCCCGTGTGGCACGGCGGCCGAAACAAAAACCGCCGTCGGCGATACAATTGAGATAACCCTTCCCAAGGATTGCACTCAGCTTCCCACATGAGCCCGACTCTCGAACTCGAAGAAGCGGTCCCTACCCGCGACGCAGCCCCTAAGTTGCTCGTGAAATGGTCCTCGCGCTGGGAGGAGTTCGTCGGCTCTATCAAACCTGCTTTGACCCGCTCAGAAGCCCGGCTTGCAGGAGAGGCCCCGTTTGGCCTGATTCCCTTGCGCATCATGGTCCCCTCGTACGTCCTGGAGGCTTTCCTGATCGCCGCCGCAATATTTGTCAAGGTGAAGATCGATGAATTACAGCCGTACGTCGCGCCCAGAATCTCCAGCCATGATGTGATCTATTACAGCGGCGACGAACTACCACGCACCCAGGACCTGGGCGGCGCGGAAGCGGGGCGTACGGGAGAAGCCGGTGGCGAAGAGGCCCGCCATCGCACGCAAACCATCAAGGTGGCCCGCGGCGCCTCGCTTGTTCCCAAGATTGTGGATGCGCCGAACTTGAAACTGCCTTCGTCGAGCGATGCGGTCGCCAATTTATTGGCGATCAGGCCAGATCCTGGTCCGCCACCGTCCGAAGGACTGCGCTCGACCCGCGCTGCGCCGAATCTGACCGCAACGCTTGTCGCACCGGCTCCGAACGTCATTCGCGATTACACGCGGAACGGAGTCCGGCTTGATCCGGTGATCGCTCCCGCGCCCTCAGTGACGCGTGACCAAAGGCTTACAGCGCCCAGTCTCAGCACGACGCTGGTTCCACCCGCGCCGAATGTCTCGAGCGATCACACACTGGTCGCCCCGGCGCTGGCACCGGCGGTCATTCCACCAGCGCCTGCAGTAACGCGGGATCATCCATTGGTTGCGCCAGCTTTGGATCCGTCGGTCGCACCGCCGACTGAGAACGTCCGGCGTGATCCATTCCGGGCCGGACCAGTGCTCGCTGCCAACGCGGTGCCCCCGCCTGCTCCTGCCGCGGTAAGCCGCCAGCTTTCCGCCGCGCCGATTCAAACTATGGATCCCTCAGTAGTCCCTCCGCCGGTTTCGGCGCCGGAACGAGCGGATGTGCGACGGTCCAAGCTCGACTTGCCGGCTCCTGCTGTGGTCGCGCCGCCAACTTCGACGGATGTCACCGCCGATATGCGGCGTCTAACCGGCGCCACTCCTCCCGATCCATCGAAGGCCGTAGCGCCACCCCCGCCGTCCACCTCGGCCAGCGGATCGCTCATGAGCAACTTGATCGGCCGAATTTTCGGCCCGACCGAAGTGGTCGCGCCTCCACCAACCTCGGTGAATGCGAAGGGGACGTCCAGCGGATCGCGGCCCAGCCTTCCCGATAACGTTGCGCCTCCGCCGGCTTCTGTATCGGCTGACGGTGGCGGCACTCCGCGCGGGAATCGCAACGGTTCGGGCGCGTCGCTCACTCCGAACGTTGTGGCCCCGCCGCCAACAGTCGGTTTGAACGGAGGCACGGGTACTCCATCCCGTAGAGCGGCCGCGCCTTATGTTGGAAATCCTAGCGTTGTTCCACCGCCGCCAGCTCTCGCTGGGGCGGGCGGGGGCACCGGAAAAACCGGCGGGGGCGCGGGAGCAGACAGCGGACGACTGCTGGCAAATAACGTTGTACCTCCTCCTCCCTCGGTTGGGGGAGGTACCAGTACGACGGGCTCGGGACTGGGGCGAAAAGGACCGGGTCTTGGAGCGCCTCTTGATGCAGGATCAGGTTTGACACCTGCAACGAACGGCGGTAGCGGCAAAGATGCCGGTACTGTGATGTCGAGCCAACCGGGCACGAAGATTGGAGTGCCGCCCGACCCGAAAACTGGATTGCTTGCACTGTCGCCGGCGGGTGGCAACAAGCCAGGCGTGGGCGGAGCGGGCGGAGGCACCGGCATCGGGCGCGGCAATGGCCCGGGCAGTGGCATGACCGGCGCTGGAAACGGGGCGGGCAAGACTGGCGCAGCACGCGGCTCCGATCCCAACGCTCACGGCGGTATCTCTCCTACGACCGGTCCGGGCGGTGCGGGCAATATTCCATCCGGCAACCCTACGGTTCCCGGCGTAGATATCAGTGGTGGCAACGGGATTGTCACGCTTCCCAGCTTCGGTTCGGATCCGTCGGGCAACACACCAGCAACACCGGGTCGCTCGTCGGTCAAACAAAACAAGCGAACGTTCGACGTGGATGTCGTCAGCTCTGCAAGTGCTGCTGGCGCTTTTGAGCCTTACAAGAATCTTCTGCATGGAGAGAAACACACGAATTATATCGATACGACGATCGGCCTCGTGGTGATGGAATATGCCGACGAGGCGGAGACAACTCACGCCTTCGGAACCCTGACCGCTCCCTCTGCACTCCGCAATGATCTCCCGGAGGGTCTGCCCCGCGGACGCATGGTACTAACATGCACACTCGACGCCGACGGCAACGTCAAGAACCCGCGGGTACTCGAAGCGGGCCCCGCTCCAATGACCGCTAAGGTGCTGGCCGCTCTTCGCAGTTGGAAATTCCAACCAGCCACCAGAAATAATCAACCGTTGGAAGTCACCATGATTCTCGGCTTCGGGATCGATACCAGCGACCACTTCTAAGCGGCTGGAAAACGGCAAAGTATTGTGGTTCGACCCTTTCGTAGTCCACTTTCTAAAAAACCTTGTCATTCCGAAGCCGGGCTTCATCCGGCGAGGAATCTGCTGTTTGCCGTCAGCAAGGGAAAGCGGATTCCGACGGTTTTGTGGGAGTCCGAAGATTCCTCCCGAAGCCTGTCCTGATCGCGGTTGCGCTACTTCGCGCTTCGTCGGGCTCGCCGCTGCGATGGCGGAATGATCCCCTTCTCTGGCACTTCTCTTTCAATCTTGTCAGAGAGATTATGCAATGGCTTGTCGTGCGCGGAGGAAAGCTGGCGAGCTGATGCAGTCACGCTCAGGCCTTTGGCTGTGTAAATGGCTTCCTTGAAGGTGGGGGAGCCGCCGAAACCGACATTATTTTTTTGCGCGACAGCAAACACGCCATGCGGCACACCGTTCACAAATGCGGTCGCGATGTAGTCTCCTACCATCAGCCCATTCTGCGAATTGGCCAGCCAGTTCAGCGGCATCGCGGCAGAGGTTAGAGTTGCCGGAGTGTTCCAGGTGGACCCGCTGTTGGCCGAGGAGATGTATCCCACGAAGAGTTGACAGGTCGCTGCCGAGCAACTGCTTTGCGGGTAGTAGTAGTAATGCAGCGCGACGTGAGCGCTCGTTCCTGAGGTTGCCGGATCGATTCCAATCCCGGGAATGAAATGATCGACGGTACTCGAAGTGTCATCAATCGGAATACGGGTGACCGCGCTCCAGGTCACTCCGTCTGCGGATGTGCTGTAAACCAGGTCATTGGTCAGGCATCCCGATCGAAAACGGCAGTCTTCCCAGACGTTCCAGATGGTTCCGCCACCATCGACAGCCGCTGAGGGCAACGGCCCGCTGCGAATCCCACCTGCATCGGCGTGGAATTGAATGCTCGAGATCGTGACCGGCGCAGTCCAACTCGCGCCGCCATTGCTGGAGAGGAATGCGGCCATCACCCCCGTTTCTATCGGCACAACGACCGTTCCGTTCGGCTGGACGAGCGGTTGGCCTCCGATGCCAGCGGCTGAATTCGCGGTCGGAGTAGGGACACCCCACGTCAGCCCGCCGTCGGTCGATGTGCTCATCAGAATCTCGTCATTGTTGAAGGGATCGTCCCACTCGGTGTAGCAGTTCCCGTAGTGGGGGCTGGTCGGCCATGAGTCGCAGACAATCCAGTTCTTGTCGGAACTCGGCGCGAGCGGGTCGACGCTGATCGGGGTTCCCCAATTCAATCCATCCGTGGAGCGACTGACGACAACGGCCGGTGTTTGGGACGTACTCGACAGCGGCAGTGAGGCAATCATCCACATGTTGTGCTTCGCATCGAACGCGACTGCCGGATCGCTGGCCGCGTCATAGGGACCGCTTCCCTCCCCTTTGGTCAGGCCGGGCAATGAACCTTGCGTCCAGGTCACACCGCCGTCGGTCGAGGTTGCCCATCCGATATCGGTCGCGCCGCCTGGGGCGATTCTTCCGACCTGAAACGCCGCAACCATTGTCGTGCCGTTCGACAGCAAGTGCGGCTCGACCTCGGTCGCGTGCTGACCCGGCGCAACAGTGAATGGATCGGAGCTTACCTGGATCAGATTCGGTCCGACAGGGTTTCCCGTTTGCGTGGATGTGGACGAAGAGCCGCCGCAGGCGGCTAGTGCGAGCGTGAAGGCAAAGATGGCGAACAGAGCCAACCCGGAGGAACTGCAGAAAACTGGTTTGGTCATACGATGCGATGTAGAGTTTCTGGGACTGCTCCCATCATCTGCGGAATTAGATGCGGGCGCAATTGAATTTAGTGGTCCGTAGCACGATCGCTGTCCTCCTCGATTTGGCTTCGGAGAAACACAATCGCCACGTCATCGGAATAAACGGGCTTCCATTCCGGCGTTTTGCTGAGGGCCGCAGACAGCGCGGCGCTTCTCGGCAGCACCAGGCAAGAGCTGCGCCACTTAAGGAAGTCTTCCCATCCTGGCTCTACGTGCATCATGGTCAAATACGAGCTCAGGAAGGGCTCGCCGTAGAAGTCATGCCGATCATCGATCACAACCTTATTGCGCGGATACAGGCGGTAAATCAAGTAGCCGCCCCAATAATCAGGACTGAGCACCGGACCGTGTACGCCGCTATGTGCGACAAAGCTGACGGCGTCGACCGGCATTCTGCGTGCGCCAAAGTGCGCATCCATCAAAAGCGCTGATCCGATGCGCCCACCGTTGAGAGCGATCGTCAAGGTCGCAACCATAGCTACGATTGGCCATAGATGACCGCGCCGAGTCGAGTCCATCACGCCCATTCTTTGAAGGAAACCCCAGGTGCCCGGCAAACAAATCAGCGGCCCGGCAATTGCTGCCAGAAAGATCGAAGAGATCGGGATGTTGCGTGAGGAGTACAGCGCCGCGTACACCGCGAAAATCATCAGCAGAGTCTGGCTGAGCCTGAGGCGGTTCGCGCGGCAAGCCAGGGCCGCGATCGCAATCAGCAGAAGCACCAGAAAACATCTCTGCGCGATGCCGTGGAAGTTGGGCGACTGGAACTCGTCGATGTGATCCATGAAGAAACGGTTGGAGAGGTAGGCATAGATGTGCGCGTGCAGATGCCATCCGTACGGATTCCCTAAGCTCGCGACCGCCGAAGCCAGCCCTACCAGCGTTAGTTGTCGCACCCGCTTCCCTGCCGCGATTTTCTGAAGCGATTCCTCGATGCGTGACTCCTTCAACCGCAGCCACGTCCACACGGATCCAAGCCAGAAAATTCCCAGGAGCACGAGGCCGAGAAGAAAGCCTCCATGCACGTTGACCCAAATCAGCATTAGAAGCGGTAGCAGCCATAGACGCTTACCGCTGTGGTGCTCATCAGATTCCCTTGAGTCAAGGATCCATAGCCAGATGAGAACGAACAACCAGCTAAGCACGTGCGGACGAGCAAGAAAGTGGATCGTCGAGGCGGACATGGCCAGCAACGACAGGAGCAACGCGGCCAGCACATCAGTCCCGCGCTTGACCAGCAGCCGAAACATCGCCGCAAATACCGCGGCGATCACGACTGCGGTGATCCAGACCACTCCATTCAAACCGGCAGACAGTTCCAGGCCGCCCACGAGGATGTCATATAGCCATTCCCATGCGATCCAAGGCTTCCGGATTTGCGCAGAGAAGGGATCGACGTGAGGGACGGTGTGCGTCTCGAGAATGAATTGCCCGGTGCGAATGTGCCAGCCGATCCCTGCATCCCCCAACAGCTTCACGGACAGCGGAGTGAATACCAACGAGGCCAGCAGTGCGACGAAAATCAAGTCCGCGACGGATGGCATCAGCCAGCGCAGTAAGGCGTTCTCCTGGGTACCTGCGAGCAAAGAACTTCTGGAACCGTCTGCCATCGCGTGAATCTTATAGATGTAGGGCCGCGTGCAGCAAGGTGACGGAGCAGGAACATGACTAGCAAGGCTCGAGTTGTAATTGTGGGTGCCGGCTTTGGGGGCCTGAACGCCGCCCGCGCTTTAGGCAAGGCCCTGCAGATCACCGTAATCGATCGCAAGAACTTCCATACCTTTCAGCCGCTTCTCTATCAGGTTGCAACCGCCGGCCTGTCTCCGGGCGAGATCGCGGCGCCCATCCGCTCCATTCTTCGTTCCCACAAGAATGTGGAAGTGCTGATGGGCGAAGTCACGGGATTCGATCTCGAGCGCCGGATCGTGCAAACTCCGGACGCCGAAATTCCCTACGATTATCTGATCATCGCCGCGGGTGCCACTCACTCGTATTTCGGGCATGAAGACTGGGAACCTCTCGCTCCCGGGCTCAAGACAATTGAAGATGCGCTGGAGATCCGGCGACGCGTGTTGCTAGCGTTCGAACTGGCGGAGCGGCAGGCGGCAGCGGCAGAATCGGAATTGCCCCTGAACTTCGTGGTTGTCGGTGGAGGCCCAACCGGCGTCGAACTCGCGGGCACGCTCGCCGAGATCAGCCGCCACGCTCTGGCTCACGAATTCCGTTCCATCGATCCTAGGCGCACGCACATCCTGCTGATCGAAGGCGGGCCGAGGGTTTTGCCGACGTATCCCGAAGATCTTTCGCGCAGCGCGGAGGAGCAACTCCGCGGGCTCGGAGTGGAAGTTCGGACTTCCGCGATGGTGACCCTGGTTGAACCAGGAGCGGTCGACATCGGCGAAACCCGCGTGCCCGCGACAGTCGTACTCTGGGCCGCCGGAGTCGCAGCATCTCCGCTCGGGAAGAAACTCGGAGCTCGGGTTGATCGAGCGGGAAGAGTACCAGTCCAAGCCGATTTGAGCCTGCCTGGACACCCGGAAGTATTCGTCATCGGCGACCTCGCAGCGGCCAAAGACGAGCAAGGCAAGATGCTGCCTGGCGTTGCCCCGGTCGCCATCCAGGAGGGGAAGTTCGTCGCCAAGCTGATTCGAAAAGAAGTGGAGCGAGCCGGAAGCAACAGAAATCCCGAGGGTGCCCCACCCTTGTCGCGTTCTCTGCGACAGGGTGGGGGTTTGGACTCCCGCCCCGCCTTCCACTACTGGGACAAAGGCAGCCTCGCCACGATCGGCCGAGCCGCTGCCGTGGCGCAATTCGGAAAGATTCACATCTCTGGATTCATTGCCTGGCTGTCCTGGCTGTTTGTGCACATCCTGTTCCTGATCGGATTCCGCAATCGCCTGTTGGTTTTCATCCAGTGGGCGTGGTCCTACGTGACCTACGAGCGCGGCGCCCGTCTGATCACCGGTAGCACGTATCTCCCGGGGTGGAACGCACCAAAGCCGGCAACGACGGTTACCTCTGAGCAGCAAGTGGGGCAAGAAATTCACTCCGGCACGCCGAAATAGGTAGACAATATTGGTGAGCGCCGCTATTGCGCAGTGATTTGGGGCGTGTGACGCTATGAAGAAATTTGCCAACACCAGCGCGTACGTTTGCCTCGTTCTACTTGTTGTCGTTTCCTCGTCTGCGTCGGCTGAGGTCCTAAAGGTCGTGGTGAACGACACGATTCAGCCCATCAGCGGGGAATACATCGCGCGTGCTATCGCCGAGGCTGCCCGCCGTAACGATCAAGCCGTATTGATCGAGATCAACACTCCGGGAGGCATGGTCAGCTCCACGCGGGAGATTATGGAGAAGATTTCCACCTCCACGGTTCCGGTGATTGTGTATGTGACACCAACAGGTGGGCACGCGGGTTCGGCTGGAATTTTCATTCTCGAGTCCGCTGACATCGCGGCGATGGCGCCCGGCACGGCGGCCGGCGCCGCGCATCCCGTGATTCTGATTGGGCCCGTACAACTCAAGCCCGACGAGGAGATGAACCGCAAGATTGAGAACGACGCTGCCGCGCTAATTCGCTCGGTGGCATCGAAGCGAGGTCGCAATATCGAGGCTGCAGAAGGCGCAGTGCGCGAGTCGAAGTCATTTTCAGATCAGGAAGCGCTGTCCCAGCACCTGATCGACTATATCGCCTCTAGCCCCGAAGACCTGTTTCGGCAGATGAAAGGAAAATCGTTCAAGCGCTTCAACGGCGAATCGGCGACCCTGGACCTCGAAGGACAGCCGATCGCAACTTTCAACATGACGTTGAAAGAGCGAATCCTGGACGCCCTCATGGAACCCGATCTGGCCTTCTTGCTTCTTGCGATTGGAATTCTGGCCCTGTACATCGAGTTCAATCACCCGGGTGCAGTGATTCCGGGGACCGTGGGTGCCGTGTTCATACTAGTCGCCGCGTTCGCGCTCAATCTGCTGCCGACACGGTTTGCCGCGCTTGGGTTGATTCTTGGCGCATTTGTTCTGTTCGCGGCCGAAGCCAAGTTCGTTTCTCACGGAGTGCTCACGGTAGGAGGCATCGTACTGCTCACACTCGGGGGCCTTCTTCTGGTAGACGCGCCGATTCCGGAAATGCGCGTACATCTTGCGACGGCTTTGGCAGTGAGCGTTCCGCTGGGGATTATTACGGCATTCCTGATGGGCATCGCTTTGAAGGCGCGGCGCAACAAAGTCGTCACAGGAGAACAGGGCCTCGTCGGCGAAACTGGTGTCGCTCAGACAGCGCTCTCGCCGCAGGGAAAAGTCTTCGTCCACGGCGAACTCTGGGATGCGATCGCACCGTCTCCAGTACCGATTGGGCAGTTGGTAGTCGTGCGCCGAATCGATGGCCTCACGCTGCAGGTTGAACCGCTGGCCGTCCCATCATCAACAGCCGAGCATCACGCACTGGCATAGTTCACCACAGGACACAGGGGATCACACAGGAACTCGATCACCCGGAATTCCTCTGTGTACCTCCCTGCCCTCTGTGGTGAGTCTTTCTTCTACTTCAAATTGAACAGCGCATTTACGTGCGCCGAGACGATGACGGCCTGGGCCGAGAAGTCTTCTGTCGGGGCCGGAGTGGCGGCATTGGGCGCCGCAGCAGCCATGGCACGAGCCATCCGTGGCATCACAACTCGCGGATTCTCAAAGGTGTCGACCGAGGCGTAGGAAAGATCACCCAAGGTTCTTCCACTGGCACGGGCCACGGTTTCAGCGGAGTTTCGTGCACGCCGATAGGCGTCTTCCACCGCATGATTCTTGGCCTCGTCCATATTTTCCAGAATGTAGTTCAGGGTTTGGGTTTCACTGACATTGGCTTCGGCAAGCTGCTGCGTGATGGGGCCGATCTTGGAAAAGTCCTTCAGTTTGAGCGTGACGTCGGTCGTGACGCGATAGCCGATTACGCGCTGCTTCGGCTTCCACTCGTAGATCGGTTGGACGGACAGGAATCCCACCATCGCGAGCTTTGTATCCAGCCCGTTAGCACGTAAGACCTGCCGCACCTGATCGACATTTTTCGATGCCCGCTGATACGCCGCCTGCGGGCTGTCATCCTGCACCGAGACGTTCATTTGAATCTGTGCGGTATCCGGAGCGGCTTCGAATTTGCCGTCGGCGCCCACATAAACACTGTTGGGCTGCGCCGTAACCGCGGGATGCTCCTGTGCAAACATTCCTATGGAAAAGACGAAAATTGCGGCAAGAACGAATGCAGATTTCATAGCGTTCCTCATGAAGGGGATTATCGGGCATGGGGGCAAGAATTCCTATAAGCGCTTCTATGAGAAGGTCATAAAAGTCAAGGCCGACGTGGCGGCCGGCCTTAATTATTGTTTTCCGAGCTGCATGGGACCTCCGGTGGGTGACTTGGGGAGCTGGCAAGGGCGCCGCCGAAGGGGGCGTTCATCTTGACCCTTGACAGCTCCCCAAGTCACTTACAATCGAGCT
>Ga0210405_10000089_pt1 | contig 121624 bp, 101 predicted proteins | sample IncBWH11MmetaG_FD_155492 | JGI IMG/M metagenome (GOLD analysis project Ga0210405, IMG submission 155492) | Forest soil microbial communities from Barre Woods Harvard Forest LTER site, Petersham, Massachusetts, United States - Inc-BW-H-11-M | ecosystem: Environmental > Terrestrial > Soil >... | reverse complement strand
TTTACTGGAACGAGGCTGAGCACGGCGGCCATTTCGCCGCGTTCGAACAGCCGGACATTTTTGTCGAGGAAATGCGTTCCGCGTTTCGAAAATTAAGGGAGCAGTAACAAAATGTCATCGGCCCAGTCGGTCGAGTCTTTGACACTTTTCATCCTGTGCGCTCCATGGCACAGTGAATCGCACTCGCTAGAAACGCATCGGACGGTGCATCCCCGCACGCCGACTGAAACCGTTGCCTGGGCCCTTACCTACCTAAGTATACCTTGACACGTATATGCTCTGTAGAGTATACACAAGAAATGGAATCTGTGTTCGAAATCATTGCGGAGCCGAACCGCCGCGCGATATTGGCCCTCCTGGCTTCGTCCCAACAGTCGGTGGGAGAGATCGAACGCCGGCTTCGTATGACGCAGCCAACCGTGTCAAAGCACCTGCGCGTGCTGCGCGACGCCGGTTTCGTAGAATCCACGGTGGACGCACAGCGCCGTCTCTACCGATTGAAACCTGAACCATTTGAGGAACTGGATGCCTGGCTGGCTCGGTTCCGCCGGTTCTGGTCCGCCCACCTGGATGCTCTCGAACGCCACCTCGACCGCATGGATCACGACCGCACGGGGCAAACTAGACCGGATCAATCAACATTAACGAAAAGGAAGACTAAGGAGAAGACGACGCGGCCCAAACCGCGAACGTGACAACGGAGAAACGAAATGAAAATCAAAGTGACCAGCGTATACGTGGACGACCAGAACAAGGCCCTGCGCTTCTATACGGAAGTACTGGGTTTTGCCAAGAAGACCGATTTCAGCCAGGGCGCATATCGCTGGCTGACCGTTGCCTCGCCCGAGGAGCCGGACGGCACTGAGCTGCAGCTGGCGCTCAACAACAACCCCGCAGCCAAAACCTATCAGCAGGCGATGTTTCAGCAGAACCAGCCCGCGGCCATGTTCTTTACCGACGACGTCAAGGGCGACTACGAGCGGATCAGGGCCCGCGGCGCCGAGTTCACGATGCCGCCCAAAGACGTGACCGGCTCGACCATTGCGATGCTGAACGACACCTGCGGCAACCTCATTCAGCTCACCCAGCTGGCACGTTGGTAGACAGACCTTCAGCAAGGAGAAGAAGATGAGCGACCTCCAGCAGTACACACCGGGTCCGGCCTTCGGAGCGCAGATACGAAAGGATGAAGAGAAGTGGACCCTCATTCTCGTCCGAGAACTACGCCACTCCCCGGAAAAAGTCTGGCAGGCGCTTACCGACCCGGCGCATCTGCGTGAGTGGGCTCCCTTTGACGCCGATGGGAGCCTGGGTACAGTTGGAAGCACGGTGAAGCTCACCACTGTGGGAGCGCCCGCGCCGCGCGTTACCAAAACGACCGTGACGCGAGCCGACGCGCCCAAGGCGCTTGAGTACAACTGGGGTGGCTTCGATATGCGGTGGAAACTCGAGGCCTTTGGCGGCGGCACGCGCCTGACGCTGTGGACCAACATCGGTCACCGCTTCATTGCAATGGGCGCCGCGGGATGGCACATTTGTTTCGATGTTCTCGATCACTTGCTCAGCGGAGCGCCCATCGGCCGCATGGTCGGCCCCGAGGCTATGAAGTTCGGCGGCTGGCAGCGCTTGAACGCGGAGTACGCCAAGCAGTTCGGCGTTGAAACGCCCAACTGGCCGCCTCCGGCGGCTCAAAAGTCATGAATCGAGGGGGATCGCAAAATAATGCACCAACCACTTAAGCGGAATAAAAAGGAGTTGTCACCAGAACAACGTAAAGAACTGCTCGGAGCATTGAAAACCCGTTTTGAGAAAAACATGAACCGCCACAAAAGTCTTGAATGGGCTAACGCACAAGCAAGGCTGGAAGCTAATCCCCAAAAACTTTGGTCAATCAGCGAAATGGAAAGAACTGGCGGTGAACCGGATGTTGTTGGTCACGACAAAAATACAGGCGAATACATTTTCTATGATTGTGCCGCGGAAAGTCCGAAAGGCCGCAGAAGTCTTTGCTACGACCGTGAAGCGCTGGAGTCAAGGAAAGAAAATAAACCCAAAGATAGCGCTATGAATCTGGCAAACGCCATGGGCATTGAGCTTTTAACGGAAGAACAATATCGAGAGTTGCAGAAACTTGGAAATTTCGATACGAAAACCTCAAGCTGGGTGAAAACATCTTCTGACATCAGAAAACTCGGCGGCGCCCTCTTTTGTGATCGCCGCTACAACACTGTTTTTGTGTATCACAACGGTGCGGAATCTTACTATGCCGCCAGGGCGTTCCGTGGCTCGCTAAAGGTCTAAATTTGGAAAATGGAGACAGTTCCGTCTGTCCGCCCGTATTGTCCCCCCGTATTTCCGTCCCCGTATTTCCCCGTATTTCGTGATTGGGGATTGCGGCGAAGCTGAACTGAAACGGGCGAAGTCAGGAGTGGGGGAACATCATGTCGAAGAACGGTGGCATCATCGGGGTATCAGATCATGGCGGTTGGGCGGTGCTGGTGACAGTGGCGCGTGATGGGACGCTCCTTGACCGCCGCCGGGTGGAACTCGTGGGCGAGGGCCTGCCGAAGCTTCCGCACCACAGCGAAGGCCAAAGGCTCCCGCTCGACCAGGCCGTGGAGTTGGTAGAGCGCGTCCGCGTGTCGGCGGAGAGGCACGCGGTGCTTGCCTTGGACGCTGTCACGATGGCGGTGCCGCGTATCCTTGGTGTCGCTCTTCGCAGGTGCCCACAGCTTCCACCCACGGTTGCCGAGCGAATCACGGATTACCGTGCGCAGAACAACGCCGACTGGGTGATGTACCGCAACGCCCTGGCCTCCGCGGCCGAGGCACGGGGTTGGCCCGTCCACTGGTACGACGCAAAGAGCGTATTGGGTGCGGCGCGCCAGGCGTTGCGTGTAGAGAACCTCGATGCTCACTTCCTCCAGGTGCGGAGGGCCGTCGGGCCGCCCTGGAACAATGATCACAAGCTCGCAATGGCGGCGGCCATAGTCGCGGCGTCCGCAGTGGCGTAAGCCGCGCGGAACACATCTCTGTTTCACTGCCTGCTTCCGCCTCGAGGATTCCAGCTACTTGCAATCGACCTTGTTGTCCTGCGCGGCGGCGATCTGCCACTTGCCGTCACGCTTCAACCAGGTATCGGTCCAGACCTGGCACTGCTTCGCGTCGGGATGCGTTTTGTCTTTGCCGGTGGCGTGCTCGCTGCCGTAAATGATGGCCACGTCTTCGCCCTGACCAGAGGAAGAAAAGAAGCGCACCTTGGCATCGTCGAGCGCGCAGCCGTGCGCCGAGTGAGGGCCTTTTTCGTCGCGTAGCTCATCTGCTTTGTTGTAGCGCTCGCCGCCAGTGCTGGTGCCCTGGAAATCGTCGGCCAACAACTCCGAGATCACTCCATTATTCATGCAAACGCCTTCGGCCCACTTGCGCTCCATGTCAATCATGAACTTCGCGGTCTTGTCGTCGGCTGCGGCCCAATGGCTCTGCTGCGCATAGGCAGCGGTCATAACAACCACGACCCACGTTACAAGACACATCATATGCAGAATTCGGTGACGCATCGTCCCTCCGTATTTAGGTCACTATGTCAGCTCGCTCGCTTTTTCGTGCCGTCTACCCCAACCGATCTCGACCTGGACAGACCTCACCCCGTGACAAACGCCGGTCGTATCGAGCGGCAATCCCCAGGATTACTAAGCGGCGGCAGCAGCCAGAACGCGCCTGGTAACCGCCACGTCGTCCTTAAGCGATATTGTAGGATTCTGGACGATGCTGACATTGTAGCCATCCTTCTTCAGGATGTTGTAGACGCCTTCCCATCCCGAGCCGTCCACAAAGCCACCGTGGACCAGTACGATATTGTTCATTGTTCTTACCTCCTTTAGGACTAGGAATTATAATCCAGCCTCGGAAATCGCGGCGTCCGCCATAATTCTGCACGGATGGTCGGCCAACGGAGGTGATTTGATACCCGCTTACCGAGTCCCATCTTTAGCATTCCGAGACTCGGTCATATTTATAGTCCGTTTGAAAAACTTCCAGATTACGCCCCCGCCACTCGGTTTGTCTTCCTTCCGGTAATGGTCCTTTCGGGATTGTGGATGTGGAAAGGCCACGTCCTTCGACGACTTATTTCGAAGAGATCGGCCTAACAAGATGCCGCAGCGAACCGCTGCCAGCCCAAGTCTGTGACTTGTGAACATCCCACTCAAGCCAAAACCGGGATTGAGTGGGCCTTCCAACAATGCTAGCAGCCCGTGGTGAAACATTGAATTAGCTGATCTGCTCGACCAGCATCTCGATGCCGTCCTTATCGTAGAACGTCATAGTCATCCGACCCGTGTCCACAGTCCACTTTTCTATTCCGCTCTGCGCCAGGCCCCTGGACATCTCTAAGTAAGTCGTCTGGCGCTGCTCGTGCCGGCGCAGGTGCTGGAGGAACGTTTCGCGTTGACCGGTTTCAGCGACGGGAAGCACCTCGTGCACCGCTGGGGAGACGACCCTGCGGCCGCCCTGCCCGAAGTACTCCGAATGGCCGTCGGCCAGGTAGGAATCGTAGCGTTCGACGCCGAGCGCCTTTAGCCCCCGCACATATTCCGGGAGCGTCCTCGCGCTACCGAGCCGGGCGTGGAGGTCGTTGATCTGCTCGATGGTAAACACGACGGATGAAGTCTAGCAGCCCGAGCGCACATGCTCGTCATGACCACGTACCCGTAAACCTGAAGCCTGAAGCTGCGCCGCCTCGGGCTCCAAGGCTGACTCGAAGATTCGTCGGCTTTCGTCGCTGTAAGCAAACGGAGCCTGCCCTGAGCGACTGAGCTCAGCGAAGGAGTCGAATGGGGCGATGGTAGCAGCAGAAAGTGACGATATGACTCTGCCCGCTGTGGTGAAAATGCGTCAGTCCCCATGGCATGAGGACAATCTGGTTTTGTTCGCCGGACTAAGTCTGCGACGTGTGAACATTCCCACTCCAGGCACCAGGCCGATCAATTCATGGCAGCAGTGAAGAACTTCACTTTGTCTACTTGCTCTTCGCGGAATATGAAGCCTTCATCCCGGGTGAACCCGATCCACTCTGACTTTTCGTCGGGCGGCGCAAAGTATCCGAGATCTCTTCCCGTAGCCGCGTCGAGCACCAAGAATTTCGGCTTCACGAGCTTGTCGGGTTCCACCTTGTTCAGTTCGATGCAGAGGAGGCCACCTGAGACACTCAGGCCGATAGCATCGTCCTCGGGATCCGGCTTGACGAACTTGAGCCTGCGGACCATCGCGCCGGACGCGGAGATCGCGAGCACGGAGTTGGGCTCGAGCAAATACAGATTTCCGTCCATGCCAGGCCGGATCGTATAACCGTTGTACTTTAATGTAGTGTCCGAGATTGGTTTTCGGGCGGACAACCTTTTCCGCAGGTCGCTCAGCCGCTTTCCCGACGAATCGAAGAGCGCTGCGTATTGCGTGCCGCGAAGGTTTTCCGGAGCGTCCGGGCCATAGTGTCCCACGACGAGGATCGTGTCGTTGTCGAAAACTCCCACTGCCGACAGCCACAGTCCTTCTGGAGCGTCGAGCTTGGTTTCCTTCGCGTTACCGTCTGCTTCGAGCCGGATGGCGTGGTAGAGATTCTTACGGTCCAAGGTGAGGAGGTACACATGCCCGGAGGCGGTGACCGTAAAATCGATCGGATCATTTTGCGAGAACTCAGCAGGCAGTCTGAAAATCTCGCTACTGCCTTCGTCGGACCGCACCAAGCGGAAGATCTTGGGGGCGTCGTGCAGTGGGCCAAGTTGAAAGTAAAGGTTCCCGGCTTCGTCGGTCTGGGGGAGACCTACGAAGCTGAACTCGGGGACGATAGTCGTCCGTGCGGAACTCGGATGCAGAACCTTCGGCTGGCGCCGGGAAGCTGGATTTGACCTTACCCCTGCCTCAGCGGGTCGTGCCGGGTTTAATGCCCCTTGCGCCGCGCTCCGCTCCCCGAGCCCCATCCATGCGCTCAACGAAGCCAGCGCCAGAATGCGAATCACTCGGGAGCATCCAGCCGCGTAGGTTCTCACACTTCACCGCGAACCGAGCTGCTGCTGCCGGCGACTGAGAATCCATGCTTCCAGATTTGCCTGACTCGCCGCGCATCTCGAAGCGGCTAACGCGTCCTTCCCGTCGCTCGCGACAAGTAGCTGAAGGGGATCGTTCCTTTGGTCGAGTTTTGCAGGGTCGAATCCACGCCTAACGCTACCAGGGCACCCTGCCGAATCAAAAAATTGGTAACAACGTCCGCACAACTGCGTATGACTCATCTGCTCGCAGCGTGTCCCGGGTCCGCTGCACACCCATGCCATGATCGAGCCGCCGCATATACAACTAACCTGCTTCAGCTGGAATTGGCCGCCGCACTGTGCGTAGGCTGTAGCCTGTGCAAATGCCAAAGCAACTGTTGCGCAGATCGCGAAACGTACGAGCTTAGAACTCATATCGCCTCCTTAGTATGGAGTACCATTATAGGCGCCGCAATGTTCGTGTCAAGCTCTAAGAGTAGTTACAATTTCGAGAATTCGGGTGCAGACGGAACGTTCCCAGTAACTACCTGGGATAACCTAACCTAGGGACAAACCTAACTAACCTTTAACCAACTTAACATGGGGCAAACGGGACATTCACCGGTTTTTGCAATTAGAATTTGGGTACGTCTCGTCTGTCCCCGAGTCTTGGTCTAAGGATTAAACAAGCTTTGGAATATCTCGCCAGTTCACAACTCGCACCCTGTGGACTGCTAGCGATTCTGGATTTCATTTTTCGATCATTGCTTACAAAGCGCATGTCGGGGTCGGCCAGATACGCGAGCTGCTGTCCGTCTACCAAATCGGAAGAATGCTTGAAAAAATTGTAGTGTTGGTCGTTCCGCGCTTCCCATGCGAACTCTGCAAGTAGGCGGTTAGCACTTAGGGATTCGCGCAGCCGTTCTCTGTTCTCCAGCGTATCCGGTTGCTCGTAGTGTGCAAGCGATATCTTCAACCAAAGATCCTCATCAAAAGGCTCGCCCCGTGAGGATCGCGAAGAGTTGTAGTCAGTCGCATAGTTATGCTGTTTGTCAGCGTGCCAGTACTCCGTTCGAAGGAGCTCCGAGACCGCTGTGGCCCGCCTTCTTCTCCAGAGTTGTTTTCCGAAGAGCTCGTTCGTGCTTCTGCATTGGAGGAACTCCTTTACGAGGGTATGCATTTCCAATTCTGTTCGTACAGGACGTGCCAAGGCCTTCTTGCCGAAGACGTGATGTAATAAAAAGTCTCCCGGATATGGAAGAAAAGTCTTTTTGTGGGCTGGATACAGCAGTGCGAGCGCCTGGCGACTTCGGAAGAATTCGTCCGGACCTCCTCGATGAATTCCGCGCAACAGTTCATCGAGAGTTAAAGGCGAAATAAAGTACCTGAAGTGGCGAGAGACGACGGAACTCACTCGGGTCCACTCATCCTGGGGGATATTCCCGCGAGCGGCATCAATACAGATTGAGGAATCGTAAAAGATCTTCATCCTAGAGTTCATTAGTGACGGGCGGGGACGCATCCCGGCTGTTCACAACACTAACGCGGACTCCGCTCAACTTCAAAATCGCTTGCTGGCTTGTGATTGGGGGCTGGCCCAGCCGGCCCGCTGACTCTAACTCTCGAGAAGTAAAATAAGCGGAAAGGCTGGGCCAGCCCGCCAAATGAAATTGAGGGAAATTATGTGAAGATGATCGTTCTCGGCACCGCCCATGACTTTCAGTGTCACGACCCACGTCTGAAGGTGCTCCTCTGTGAACTCATCGAGCGAGAGCACGTCACGATGATCGCCGAAGAAAATCGACCTCTCTCGAACACGCTTGGTCGCCAAGTGTCTGAATCAATGAATCTCACGTGGATTCAAATCGACATGCAGATTGAAGATCGAATTAAAGCTGGAATCGAGGGAAAAATGGCGAATCGAATGCAGATTCGCGGCTACAACGAATACGGCGACCCAATACAGGCGATCCGCTATGCCCCTGTTGAGGACGGAATCAGGGAGGAGTTCTGGCTGGACAGAATCGAGAGTGCGGAGAGGGAAGGAATAGTGCTTGTCATTTGCGGATGCTTGCACTGCGTTCCGTTTTCGAAGAAGGCCGAGAAGCGCGGTCACACAATCGTCGCGAGGGTCTTTCACCCAGACAATCTGTCCGAACTGAAAGCGGAGCTTTTCTGACGCCATACGTGCTACCAGCGGATATGCAAAATCCTGCATCTTGACCCGTCGCTTCGGCTGCATCATAATCCTCCACGTCTTCCAGAGAGTCTGACTTGGCCGTCCCTGTCTTCCCGTGTCGCTGCTGTGAGCGACCGACTGCTGGCGAGGAGCTTGCACTCATACGTGGTCTGCCGCGACTCACTGGAAATGTCCATTCAGAACAGGAGTTGAGTATGCGTCCCCGGCAGACTCTCAGCACGGCTCTGCTCTTCATTAGTTTTAGTTTTAGTAGTTTTGGCGTCGTTTCGCTTCTGCCGGCACAAACGCCGAGCGTGCTGACCCGCCAGTACGACAACCAACATACCGGGCAGAACCTGCAAGAAACCATCCTGACCCCAGCCAATGTCAATTCCGGTTCTTTCGGAAAAGTGTTCAGCTATCCGGTGGATGGGCAGATTTGGACGCAGCCGCTTTATGTGCCGAACGTGAATGTCGGTACTAAGGGGACCCACAACGTGGTTTATGTGGCGACGGAAAACGCCAAAGTCTATGCTTTTGACGCGGACAGCGCAAAAAAAAATCCCAACCCTCTGTGGTTTACCGATTTCCTGAATCCTCCCAACGTGCTGGCCGTGCCCTGTGATATTGGCGCGGGGTTGTGCCAGTTGTTTCCTTTGGTCGGCATCACCCAAACCCCGGTTATCAACCTGGCCAACAATACCATGTATGTGGTCGTGCGTACGCAGGAGACGGCTGTCAATGTAGTCAGCTATGTCGAGCGCCTGCACGCCCTCGACATCACCAGCGGCGCGGAACAGCCCGGCAGTCCGGCGGTAATCTGCTCGGCGGTCGGCGATGGCGGCTGCTCGTTCGGTGGGCCTGTGATGTTCATTCCTAAGGTTAAGCAGGGCCGCCCGGGACTGCTGCTGGTGAACGAGCCCGGATTCTCCCAGGGAGTGCTGTTCATGGGGTTCGCCGGAGCCACGGGCTGGCTGCTGGCCTATGACGCTTCAACTCTGCAACTGGTCGCGTCCTTCTACGCCTCCGACGGCATAACGCGCTCGGGTCATGGCTTCGGCGGGATATGGGGCGCAGGCGGTGCCGTCACGGCTGATTCCACCGGAAACGTGTATGTCGTCACCGCCGACGGTTATTTCGACGGCCTCATCAACTGGGGCGATAGCCTGATCAAATTAGTATTGACCTTGAACCCTGCGACCGGCACCTATTCGCTGGTTCCAGCCGATTATTTCACTCCCAGTGATGAAGCCTGCCGCTTTACCAACGGGCTTGATCTGGGATCAGCCGGGCCGCTCATTCTTCCCGCTCAGGGCGGCACGACCCCCGACTTGATTTTTCAGGGTGGCAAGGCCGCCACCCTCTGTGATCCCACGCCCAGTATTTACATTGTGAATCGCGACAACATGGGCCATGTGAATGGACAGGTTTCACTCAGCCAAACGGCGAAGGCCGGTACGTCAAGTTCCCCCGCCTATTGGGCGAGTGCCACGGCCAACTATATTTACAACGTCGCCGATAGCGACTCGCTTCGCGCCTACACCGTATCTTCCTCTGGCGTGAGTACCAGGGGCGTCATGCAGACCAGCAACACTTTCTTGAACGGCGCCTCGCCGGCCGTTTCTGCCAACGGGACCAGCAACGGAATCGTTTGGGCTCTTGACCGCACCGACAACGCCGACATTCTCCCCGGAGTGCAGCCTATCGTTTTACACGCCTACAACGGCACGAACTTAAACGAGTTGTACAACTCCACCCAGGCGGCCTCCGGCCGCGACATCGCGGGGCCTTCGGTCAAGTTCCAGGTTCCAACCGTGGTCAATGGCAAGGTTTATGTGGCTACGCAGACCGAATTGGATGTATACGGGCTGTGTCCGTGTCCGCAATAAAGGAGTAAATCTATGTTTCGATGGCTGCCCAATCTCAGCCAGACGTTTGGCCGCCTGACGCTGGTCTTCGTCTTCCTTCTTGGCGCTTTCGCGTTGAGCGTACGGGCCTGGGCGCAGACGGTGAGCACGATTTATAGCTTTACTCTGCATGACAGCTTTTGGCCCGAGGGTGGACTGGTGGAAGACGCCAGTGGCAATCTCTACGGCACCACCGTCGGCGGCGGCACCTACGGCGTGGGTAGCGTGTATCAACTCTCGCCTCCAGCCAAGGGCAGCACTACCTGGAAAAAGACCGTTCTGTACAACTTTCAACCCTGGGGCATCACTGGACACACGCCCAGCAGCGACCTCGCCATCGACAGTAGCGGTAACCTCTATGGCGTTACGTGGTCGGGAGGAGATGGGCGTTGCCACTGTGGAGTGCTCTATGAGCTGGTTCCTCCCGCGACCGTTGGTGGTTCGTGGAAACATTTTGTGCTGCATGCCTTTACCAACACCAGTAATGACGGACGCCTGCCTAATGCGCCGGTGATGCTTTCCTCCAGTACGATCTACGGAGTCACTCAGCAGGGCGGCTTACATGACAGCGGCATCGTCTATAAGTTCATCCCCGGCAAGAGTGGCGGCACTTACTCGGTCCTCTATTCATTTGGCGCCAACAATGATGCCAGCTGGCCCAATGGCCCCGTGCTATCGGATTCAGCCGGCAGCCTGTACGGCGTCACCTCGTTAGGCGGGGCCTTCAACGCTGGCGCGGTGTACAAACTTTCGCAGAACGGCGGTTCCTGGACTGAATCCATTCTGTTCTCCTTCGGCGGAGGTTCGCAGTCTTCCGGCATCACTCCCGTGGGCAATCTGCTTTTCGACAGCCTGGGAAATTTGTACGGCGTCACCGAATTCGGCGGCGCGTCGCAATTGGGTGTGGCCTACGAGCTGTCGCCGGCCACCGGCTCCTGGACGCAAAACGTGTTGTTCAACTTTTCCACGGCAGCGGGTGCATCACCGCTGGCCGGCATGACATGGAATCCCACTAACGGCTCTCTTTACGGGACAGCCTCGGCCGGCGCGTCTCACACCCACGGCAGCGTGTTCCAGTTGACCCCGCCCGCTTCCGGAGGACTGTGGACGGAAACCTTGCTGAAGCAGTTTACCTTTGCAAACGACGGCGGCCTGCCTTCGGGCCGCGTCCTGCGCGACGCCACCACCGGCTATCTCTACGGTACAACCTACAACGGCGGCGCCAGCGGCTGCGACGGCGATTGCGGTGTGGACTACCAGATCATTCCGTAGACGATACGCTCGCTGCTTTGGAAGGGCCCAACCTTTCAGCATTCGTGATCTGACTTTCCGAGGCCGAATCCTCCGCTCCTCAAATTCATGCTCGCTGTCTGCAGCTTATAGAGAATCTGTCCCGCCTGTTTGTGGCCGATGTTGCCCGACAGCAGGCGGGTCATGACTTGCAGCAGAGCGCGCTGCACGGACGCCGCATCCTGCAGCGACGCGGATTCAAACCATCTCTGCCGCGTTCGCTCTGCGTTTTTTCTCGCGCGCCGCGCTTGCTCACGGCGATGCGAATAGCAGAACTGCGTCCCCCTCATGGCGGGGGAGCCGCAACGGGTGGCGTTGTCCATCCAGTGCTGGCAGAGCGGGACTGCGGGTGTTGCCATGTTTCCTTTCAGGTCCGTCCAAGTTAACTAGCAAGCAACGGGCAGGCCCCCTCCCCCCCATTTTGTAAAATCTTTAGAATTATGAGCTTGGCGGTTTTTTCGTGGCAAATACCTGTTTCCAAATAAGTTATGTGCTTAGTTCTTTGGAAACATGTATTTACGCGTCGCGTTTTCGCCTGCACGGGCTTGGGACGGCCCGCGCTTCTGCTCCTTGTGCTGGACAATGATGGAACGATTTGGCTGGGGAGCGCAAGGTCAGATGTCACAGTGGGGCTGTGGAAAATTTAACCCGTGGACATTGCTCTTGGCCTAGCTGAAAACGCGTTAGTCCCCATGGCATGAGGACGATCTAGTTCGTTCGCCGGACTAGGTCTGTGACGTGTGGACAGTCCCCACTCAAGCCAAAACCGGGCTTGAGTGGGCCACCCGCCCCCCTTGAAAGTTTCTTGAGCGAACAGCCGAGCTAACCACGTTTCTTCTTATCTTCTTATCAAGTTCTTGCTTGCGCAGACCCAGAGCGATAAGTTATATACCTTGCCTAAAGCTTCTCCGGGCTAGGACAACTCATTGGAGAGTCACGATGAAGAAACGGTTAAGGATGCTCGCTCTGATCACTGCAGCGCTATTCCTCATGAGTAGCGTATCAATTGCCCAGCAAGATGCATGTATTGCGCTGATTCAACACGGTATCTACGCCTCGCATGTAACGCAAACGTCAGCGCAATCCTACCAGGAATTCCGCGCGAATTTCTGTAGCTGGTACTCGCAATATCGAGAATCGCACAGTGGCGGCAGCGCCGATCTCAAGATTCCGATAGCCGACATACCCATCGGTCTTTCTGGAAGCATGACATATGGTGAGGCAAATGCAATGCAAAGCGCGATTTGCTCAGTTACGACAAGTCAGGCATCGAATAGCCAAACATTCTTGGATGCGTCGCGATATATCGATCCTAACGGAGCAGCAGCCTTCCAGGCTTGTGTGACGGCTCTGGCAGGGGGGTTGAAGATGCAAACGAACATCAACGATGACGAAACCTCCGCTGTCATCGCGATTGCATACCAGGCTCCGTTTGGTGCTGGTCCGGCAACAGTTCAGCGTGTGGACACTCCGGGGTGGACATGTCCCAAACCAGGTAATGGCGGAAAGGACCTCACCGATATTGTCGGCCACCAAAATGCCCTGACGAACAATCAGTTTTCTATCGTTTGTCAGCGCAACGTGCTGGCAGCACCCGTTGTTGACGGTGGTGTTCAAGTTGTAGCAAAGGCGGCTGCAATCAATATCGGCACCACGGCGGGGAGCTATATTCAGCAATTCCGTCCCAAAATTTACAAAGACCCACTTGCAGATACTGCAAAAGTTTTGGCGTCCTATCCAAAAGGGACGATACTCCCTTTCGCAGGACACATGGACAGCATTCCCCAAGGTTGGCACCTGTGTGACGGCCACCTCGGCACTGTAAACCTAGTGGATCGCGCTCCCTTCGGAACTAGCTCGGATGACCAATTGGGGAGGGCAACGGAAGGTAGTATGACGCATCACCACGGTTTCAGCGGCAGAACCCAGAGACCTGACGGAGCCGACAATCCAAATGTTAAACAGCAAGACGGATCCCCTCTCAATGTGAAGGGAGTGGATCATACACATGCTTTTTCCGGAGCAACTTCGGAGGAGAGCAGTCTTCCGCCGATAACGAGAATCTACTTCATTCAAAAAGTTGAATAGGGAGCTGGCCCAGCCTTTCCTTCATTTTAATCCTCGAGGGTGCCCCGCCCTGTCCCTGCAAAAAACGCAGGGACAAGGACGGGGCAGCCGCTGGATTTGAGATCTTATTCGGAAAGGATGGGCCAGCCCCCCAGTGTTTAGTCATCTGCTAGTTCTCACGTCTTGCAAAGTGAGCTGCTGCAAGTAAGCGTCGTAGACTGCACGAACAATATTGAGACGGGGTTTCCGCCGTACTGCCCACTGGCATATACGCTTTTTGTCAGCGGCGGGCATATCCTTTCCGAGGATCACACGTGACAGCAGATCCGGCGCTATCCGCATCGGCTGGGCGACCATGTCTCCTGGTAAAGAAAAACGCACTTCCTCCTCGTTCCGCCATTCAGTTGACTTGTAAATAGCCCAGTCAATGGTTTGATGTGTTTCGTCGTTCAAGTCGTATTCTAGAGTGTCGGTGTAGATGACGTCCCGCGACAGATTGAACAGTCCGTCATTGACGAACTCTAAGCAGTACCCTTTATGGTTGGCTCCATATGCGGCCCACAATGACATATTGTTCCATCGCTTCGACATCGAATAGATCCGCTTCTCGGCGTAAGATGCGAACACGTATTTTGTGATCACACCCATAACCACATCAACGCCAAGGTCTTTCACGACGGCCTCAAGACCCTTTACCTGCTGGTCGTAGGGCGGAGCATCTGGATCTTTGTTAATCAATACCCGCTTAAGGAATTCGTTTGCCTCCTTTGGAGAAACGCGCTTTAGGCGCGGATGCGATTCTCGTGGGTCGTTTAACTGTGCTGAGGTTGGCACGTAGAGTTCGTGCCTCAGAAGCAGACCCTCCAGCCACTGGACTTGGCTGCCATACTTGTAGAAGTGGGAGCAAACTGTTTGCGGCAAGTTCGGTGAGGTCAATCGTTCGCTCCTCGGGCACGATCCATCTGCCTAGGAGAACTGGAGTGCCTATTGCTCAAGGTCCCACCGATACCATGTGTTCTGTGATTTTGCTTGGCCCCCGTCAACTTGCCCGACTTGAGCGTGCAATTACCGTCTTCAGGCTTAATTTTTGAGAACGGGGGTCATTGACCACACGCACGACTCGCATTGACGGGTCCCGTCTCTCCGCCCACCGGCATATGCGCTTCTGATCGGCAGCGGGCATGTCCTTTCCGAGTATCACACGCGACAGCAAGTCCGGCAGAATACGCATCGGTTGAGTGAGTATGTCGTCGAGCATGAAAAAGCGAACCTCTTCTTCGTGACGCCACCCTGAGGCTTTGTAGAAGATCCAGGACGCGTGCGGAGGCGTTTCAACATCTACGGTCTCCATCGTATAGATGACTTCTCTGGAAAGACGAAATAGCCCACGATTGAAGAATTCTAAGCAGTAGCCAGAGTGATTTGCGCCCAGAGTTGCCCATAGTGCCACGTTGTCCCACCGCTTCGACATCGAGTAAATTCGGATTTCCGCATATTTGAAGAGCGCCAACTCCCTAATTAGCTCTCTAATCGTATCAATGCCGGAACTTCGAATGACCTCGAGGATCCGTGCCTCTTCATTGGCAGGGGGCGGCAATACACTTCTCAGATAGTCCACTGCCTCGGCTTGAGATAGGCACGACAGGGGCGGATGCGAATCTCGGGGCTCGTTTAACTCGCCTGCGGTCGGCACGTACAGATCGTTCTTAAGCAGTAGGGCCTCTAGCTGTTGCAGGTCGCGCGAGTATTTGTAAAAGTGGGAACACGTCGGCTCCGGTGGTATTGGGGTATCCACAACGCACCAGTCTACACACTCCGCCGATTCTCATTCAATTCGCCTTCTTGACCGCCGCCCAAGCAAGGCGCATGCCTTGGGGATTCAGGTGTCTTCACTACACGGGCAAAATCACTGCGTAACCTTCTGCGTTGCCATCGGCGTCCCTCGAGCGGGCCGCCCGTCACACTCACCTTCTCTTCTATCCGATCATCACACCTTATCGCATCACGCTTGCCTTGAGCCCAGGTTTGTGATATCGGTATCGCACAAGTAAGAAGGAGGTTTCTATGTGCACCGGTAATGTTGGCGTCGCCAGGCGCATTGACTTGGAAAGCATCTCGGAGGACATCGCAAAGCTTGTGAAAGAACTCGACAACGAGGTCGAGGGAGAAGTCAAAGTCAAAGTGCATGAGTTGAAACAAATCGACAGCAAGATACAGAAGATTATCAAGGGCTAGCCTCGTTTCCTCGATTGGTTTCCTCGATTGTGCCCGTAATTGCGCGGGACGATGACCAATCCTTAGAGGAGGTCTGTGTGGTGATTGCCTCTGTGCCACTGGAGCGGAACCAGCACGTAGACGACCAGCGCGCGGGCGAACTGGCCGCCCGTCGTTGTCCTGATCCTTATCCTTATCCCTGGCCGCACCTCATCATTGATGACTTCCTGCCCAGCGCCGTACTGGCGCAGGCTCTTGCCGAGATCAACGCCGACACCTACCACTTTGATATAGAGCAGCGTGGGACGGGGCGAATTGAATACTCGCTGCTGAAGAGCGAGGCCATGTGGCGCGCGATTTACTCCAGGCGAATGGTTTCTATATTGAATTCGGCGTTTGCAGTGAAGGTGAAATTAAACAAACATAACATGCTGCAACTGCGGCGAATGAATGACGATACTCCGGCGTTCCCCCTGCACCACGATTTCACAATCAATCACGATGCGATCGCGTCATTCTTATACTTAAGCAGTGGATGGTCCAGTAAGTGCGGTGGACGTCTGCACCTATACGAATCCGGTACAGATAGCGCACCGTCGGCTTCGGTAGATCCTATCAAGAACAGATTTGTCGCCTTTCAGAGCAAGCCTTCGCACTGGCACTCCGTGGAGAGAGTTTATGGGTGGGAAAGAATAAGTGTGCTTTCTCTGTGGGACGTAGATGGGGCGGCAGGCTCGTGAATCCTGTGGTCCGCCTGATTTTGAAAGGCGCGTTCTGCTATCGAACCGAAAGAGGCTTCCACTGGCGGAGGTTGCAGGTTACGCTGAGCGCAGCTAAATTAGGTGCGAGAGTTGGAGGTGTACATGAAAAGCCCCGTCCCGCTGGAATCTGCCTCTGCACTAATCGACGAGTATATCCGGGAACATCGGGACTGGCGCGGGAAGACGCTCGCGAAAGTGCGCGAAATCATACACCAGGCCGACCCTGAGATCGTCGAAGAATGGAAGTGGATGGGAAGCCCAGTGTGGTCTCACGACGGAATCATCGCGGTCGGCAACGGCCACAAAGATAAGGTGAAGCTTACCTTTGCCCAGGGGGCGAGCCTCCCAGATCCTGACAAGCTCTTCAACGCTGGCCTCGGAGGCAACGCGTGGCGAGCGATCGATTTGTTCGAGGGCGACAAGATTAATGAGCGTGCCCTAAAAAATCTCGTCCGTGCCGCCGTTGACTACAATCAGATCAAATTGAAGAAGAAAGCGCCTGCGGGTACTCGAGCGAACGTACATAGAAGCAAAAAGTGAGAGCTACAGCTTTTTCTCAGTAGTGAGCCTCCGGCCATAAGGGCTGTCGACCCTCCATTCGCGGGCTGGCGAAAATTCAATCGCTTTCTTGGGCAAACCTCGTTTGCCGGCAGCTCAACGACATAGATGTTGCTCCGGGCTTGCAGCTGGGAAGTGGGCCTTGCGATTGAAGCTCTTAGGAAAGTGCCTGGCGAATTTTCAGCCTGTGAAATTGGGAATCCATTATCTATTGAAGATTTGAGCACTCGAAATTTTCTCTTGACTTCGCTCTATGGCAGGGATGATAAAACGATTTAATTCGGCCTTTTAAGGGTTGTTGGCCCAGCTTTTGTTTTTTCGTGGCATCGAACCTTGTCGTCCCAAAGAGTAGTGCAGGAGTTTCCGTCATGCGCAAGAGTTCACGGTCGCTGGCAGTCCGTACTTCTGTCGTCCTTTGCCTTGTGCTGACGGCTTGCGTCCTTCCCGCCAGCGCCCAACTCTATGCCGGCTCCATTGCTGGTACGGTGACCGACCCCTCGGGTGCTGTGGTCCCTTCCGCGCGCGTCACCGCGACGGATATGGACAAGGGTTTCAAGTTCCCGGGAACAACCGACAACGCCGGCCGCTACCTGCTGCGTAACATTCCGCCCGGCCGCTACAGCGTATCCGTTGAAGCGCCCAACTTCGAGAGCGAGCGAAAGACCGGCATTGTCATTGCGGTCACTCAGAATGCAAGCGTCGATTTCACGTTGAAAATCGGCACTGCCGCCCAGACCATCGAAGTCCAGGCCCAGCACGTCGAGTTGCAAACGGAAGATGCAGTCACTGGGCAGGTAGTCAATAGGACGTTCGTGAACGACTTACCCTTAGTTGACCGGAATTTCGCCAATCTTGCGTACCTGGCTCCGGGCGTCAACGAGACGAATGTGCCGGGCACGAACACTTCGAATGGGGGGATCAACTTCAATTCCAATGGTAGTCGCAATTCCACCGCCGATGTTCTGATCGATGGCGCGAGCGCGACGAATTTTGAACAGAACAGCGGACTGCAAAATGTTCCGTACACTCCTTCCGTCGACTCGGTCGAAGAATTCAAAGTGCAGCAAAGCAATTTCACGGCCGAGTACGGCTTCGCGGGCGGAACCATCATCAATGTGGTTACTCGCTCAGGGACCAATAAGTTTCACGGCAGTGTTTACGAGTTCCTGCGCAATTCCGCCACCGACGCGAACCTGTGGTTCAATCCGCAAAACGACCCGATCGCGGCGCTGAAGCGAAACAACTTCGGCTTCACCATTGGCGGCCCCATCAGGAAGGACAAAACCTTTTTCTTTTTCGACTACGAGGGCACGAGGGAGACCCGGGCCGCCAGCTCAGGAGGCATGGGCGTTCCCTCCCTGTGCGAACGAGGAGAAGGCCCCTGCCCCGCGGGACAGCAAGCACTGGGTAACTTCAGCGAGCTGTGCACCCTGCAAGGCGGAAGTTTTGATAGCAACGGAGTGTGTTCCGCTGCAAGCGGTCAACTCTGGGACCCCTATTCCGGAGTTTTCAGTCAGGATCCCGCCGGGGACGGTAGCCTTGGAGCCGGCGCGGTTCGTTCCACCATCATCCCATTCAACGATCTGTCGTCCTACACCAGTTCCCCTAGTCTGCCGGGCAACATGGCCCTGCAAGGGACTCCGTTTCAACTGCCAGCCGGTCCGGGCAACCTGATTAACCCGGTGGCCCGGAATATGCTCTTGCTATTCCCCAAGCCCACGTTTAACGCCATGGACATCCTTACTCTACAGACTTCAAATTTTTCCAGCTCGGGCTCGAGTACAAACTCAAGTGACCAGTTCGATATCAAATTGGATCATCGCTTCAGTGACCACGATTTGCTCAGCGTCAGGTATTCGCAAGGCCGGGGCCATTCGACCAGTTTTAACTGCTTCGGGAATTTTGCCGATCCCTGTACTAGCGGTCCCGCTAATTTCACTCGTCATACGGTCTCTATCAACCACGTTCATACCTTCAGCCCGATGCTCGTTCTCAACGTTGCCTTCGGCTATGTTCGCGGATTTGACAATGCGCAGGGCACAAAAGGCGCTTTCCCGAACATTGACTCTTCCTTCAGCCAGCTAGGTTTTCCCTCCTACTTGAACAATGGGTTTGGCGTTCTTCCCCAAATAACGCTTACCGGATACAGTTCTGGAAATGCGGGAAACAACATCGGAACGCAAGCCTTCATTATTACTCGCGAGGGCCAGGACTCCGGTAGCCTGGGTGGAGCTATCAGTTGGGTTCGCGGCAAGCACGAATGGAAATTCGGTGCGGAAGTACGTTTGCACCGGATTAACCATGGCAACCCTGGCTGGCCCGCGGGTTCTTTCCCCTTTGATTTTTCGGGCACTTCGCAATTTGCGACTCAGTTTGGCACAGATAACAATGGCCTGCCACTTTCTGGTGGAGATGGTTTGGCGAGCTTCCTCACGGGAGTAGGCTCACCCAACTTCAGTGGCGGCGGCTGCACACCCTGCCAGCAGGGTTTCGACAATTTTGTCAGCACGCAGAGTTGGCGCTACGCAGCTTTTGCCCAGGACAACTTCCGGGTCACACCCAAACTCACGCTGAATCTCGGATTGCGTTACGAATTGAGTCTGCCTCGCACAGAGCGGTTCAACCGCATGAATTGGCTCGATCCGAACGCCTTATCCCCGCTGCAAGTATCGAGCCTTCCGCCGCTGCACGGCATTGAGGTGTTTGCCAGTTCGCACGATCGTTCGAACTACTACACGGACTACAAGGCCATCCAGCCCCGCTTCGGGTTTGCCTACCAGTTGCCGCACGCGCTCGTGGTTCGAGGCGGGTACGGCATTTATTACTCCACGCCGCGAAGCGGCGCATCGGGAACTGGCCCATGGGGCTTCCAGGGTTATAACATTCAGCCCCCCTGGCTCACCACCCTGAACATCGATCACGCCACGCCATGGAATACGTTGAGCAACACGTCTTGCCAGTTCGCGGCTCCCTATCCCTGCAGCGTCGCACCAGCTCCTGGGAATTCCCTAGGAGCCTTCAACGACATTGGATTTGCTGCCACAGGGCCGATCCGAAAAGAAAGCCAAAACATTCCTTACGAGCAGACCTGGAGTTTCGGATTCCAGAAGGAATTGCCCGGCAAAGTCTTGCTTGACACCAACTACGTGGGCAAGAAGGGCACGCACCTGTATCTGGGCGGATTCCGCGAACACAACTACGTGCCTTTCTCGATAATCGGACCTCTTCTTGCGGCGGGGAATACCGCGGCGATTCAGAACCTCACAAACACGGTTCCGAACCCTTTCTTTTTCAATGGATCGGGGACATGTGATCCCACAAAGTTCATCTGCGACCCGACCAGCGGGCTTGCTGGTCCCACGGTTAACGCTTTCCAGCTCCTGGTGCCGTATCCTCAATACCAAGGGTTCCAGGGCGACTCCCCACCCATTGCTACTTCTATCTACCACGCCCTCCAGGTTCGCGCCGAGAAGGACTTTACTCATGGCCTTCAATTCCTGGTGACCTACGCCTGGTCCAAGTCGATTGACACGGCATCGGCCAGCGATGACAGCTTCTCCTTCCTTGGTGGCGGGACCCCCGGTGGATCGACCCTCGGCGTGCAAAATCCTTTCGACCTGCGCGGAGAAAGGGCGGTGTCCGTCTACAACATTCCCCAGGTTTTCCAAGTCAGCTATGTGTGGGAATTTCCTGTGGGACGGGGAAGACTCCTCGGACGCAACATGAACCCCATCGCGAATGCGATCATCGGTGGATGGCAAACCAACGGCATCATCCGGATTGACGATGGCCGGCCGATCATTCCACTGCTGGGCAACGGAACCGCCATACCGACGTACGGACAGCGGCCAGACCTGACTGGAGCGTTGCGGCGTGCCTCAGGATCACCGGAACAGTCTGTGCAAAATGGCAACTTCACCGGGACCAGCTATTTTGCCAATCCTGGCGCGTTGTCGACACCCATTAATTACACTTTTGGCAGCTCGCCTAGAACGATTGCGACCGTCCTTCAGCCTGGCGCCAGAGATGTCTCCATGTCCATCTTTAAGGAATTCCCGTTGTCGCGCGTGCGGGAAGGAATGCGCGCAGAGTTCCGGGCCGAGTCCTTCAACACCTTCAACCACCCGCATTTCCAGGGGCCAGACGCTACCGTAGGTTCAAGCACGTTCGGCCTGATCACCTCCGTGGTTAACCAGCCTCGCCAACTGCAATTGGCTTTGAAGGTTTACTTCTGAGTACGATTCGAAATTCAGGCCCGGCTTTCAACGTTTCCCGCGGAGGATGGTCAGGGACGCGGCCGGCAGCGTGTACATCGTGTTCTCCCCACCGGTAAGGATAGACTTGACCGGCGGGCTGTCCGGATCAGCGTGACCCTTCTTGCGATCGGGATGCCACTGGTACTGCGCCTTGCCAAAGGTGATCACTGTGACTGGACCGGAGAAGGCGTCTTCTCGATTGCTTTCAGCGTCGTGAAACACAACCCGGACCTGATGAGGAAGGTCATAGTCTTTATTGATGAGCATGAGCGACCACTGACCGTCAGGACGATCGAGAGCGTAGGCCGTCACCAGCACGTGTCCCTCGGTATCCATCACATCGCTGACGGCACGGAAGAGGCGATGCTCGGCGTCTTTCGGTTCTGCCCACTCCTGAGTGATCAACTGAGCCCCGTAAAACTGCGAGGTTTTCTGCTGAATCTTGTAATGCTCATCCACCATGAACATGTGGTACGTTCCCCAGCTATTGGCGCATGCGGGATGCGGCGGAGAGTATGGAAGATCGTGGTAATAGTGCGTGGATTGGCCGCCGGCCGTCAGAAAGCCTCCGAAGGAATCTGCCAGCCACAGAGCTCCGAAGATATCGACTGCGGCCTCACCGCCGTGGTCGTTGGTTTCCGTGTCGAGCAGGGGAATGCCGGGTGGCAGGCCGTCATCGCGCCACACCTGCATGATGTGAGTGAGTAGTTCCGGCTCCTGATAAAGATTCTTCCAGGGCGTCTCGCAGCCGTCATAGGGATAATGCTCAAACGACATGAAGGCAAGATCCTGCATGCGTCCGTGGGCTTTCAAGTAATCGAGGAAGCGGCTGAACCATGATGTCCGGCCTTGCGCATCGGGCCAGGCCTTGATGTCCTCGGTGACACCTTCAAACGACGGACCTCCCAGCTTGAAGCTCGGATCAACTCGATGCAGCGCGGTGGCGAATTGGAGGTACAGAGTCGCGTAGTCCTCGGGAAGCATGTACTGGCCGTCAGCTTCTTCGCCCATTTCGATGTAAGAAACGGGATAGCCCCGCTTCTTGATGTAGGTCATTTGCGCGGCAGCGTCCTCGGGCGTGCTATACAGCAAGGCGATAGGAACAATGGCGGGAAGGCCGCGAGTGATTCCGCTGGTGAAGAATAGATCGAAGCCCGGCTGGTCGCCGGATTCCATGCGGTCCGGAGCGAGGTAAAGATCAGAAGGCTGGTGCCAGGGATCCACCGAGGAACACAACGTGAGCGTCTGCTTCTGGTCCGGAGAGTGGTGCAACAGATCGGTGAATTCGTCTTTGCCGTCAATGGTCCCAAGATAAAGTTCGCGGATGGCGTATCCGACGCAGTTGCGGCGGTCGCTGGAACCGTGAGTGTCGCAGGAATTCGCCGACTGTGTCATCAGGAGCCGGACAAACTTCGTACTCACTGGAGATGAAGCAAGACGGAGAGTGGGGGTGCCACCTTTTCCGTCTGTAACGTCACCCGAGGGGAACGTCTTCCACTTGCCTTTGTCCTGCTCGTCCATGGCGTCGCCGTCACCAACCCAGTACTGCACCTCGTAGGTCCGCGCGTACGGTTCGGCCCAGGCAATGCGGATCGCGTTCACGTCCTGCTTCTGGTCGAAGCCAATCACCACCCACTGCGGATGCAGCGAGTCGTCCTCGCCGGTGAAGGTCTTCGTCAGATACGGATTGCTTTTCCAGTATGTGTTCACGTCGCCATCATCCAGGCGCGAGAAGCCGTCAAACTCCGTCCCGCCGTTCCGTGTGAACCCCCGATGAGGAAGGGAATAGCCGTAGGAGTGCCTGATCATTTTCTTTGCAGGAGTGGAGTCTCCCACGAAATATCCCTTGCCCGAACGATCGCTCCACGTTCCCTTGGGATTCCAATGCCACGCCTGGACGAATAAATCCGTGTTTTGCCGGTAACTGATGACGCCCCAGCCCGCGGAGAGGATCTGCTTGATCTGGTCAGGCCGAAAAAACATGTCAGTGGCATTGCTCGGCACCCGGTCTACAGTCGAACCCAGCGCATACAGCGGGCTGAACTTGTTGACCACATGGCTAGGTGTCGCATCGACGCGGACGGCTTGGGCACTGGTTGGAACCGCGTTCGAGAAAATCACGCAGAGAATCACAACAAGTGAACGAGTCATAGATAGAGAGACGCTTTTAGAAGATCGACAATCCCGCATAGAGAGTCATACAACAAACCCCAGCGCTTGCGCCATCGAGCTGCCGATTGTTTTCACGGAACGAAAGTTGCTTTCGAGTTCGCGCGGCTACGGTTGCCGCCTGTGTATAATTTCGAGTTCTGAGAAGTAAGAAGTGAGAAGTGAAAGAAAGACGCTTGCTGCCGGGAGATGTCTGTCATGCGGATCACAGTGTTCAACGACAAAGCTTCCCTGGGCAAGGCAGCGGCGGAGCAGGCTGTCACAGCGATCCGTCGGGCTATCGCGGAGCGCGGCCATGCCCGGATTATCGCTGCAACCGCGGCATCGCAGCTGGAGTTCCTCGACGCTCTCACCAATGCGGCGGGCATCGATTGGCAGAAAGTTGAGGCATTTCATCTCGATGAGTACATCGGGTTGCCGGTCACGCATCCCGGGAGCTTTCGTAAGATGTTTCTGGAGCAACTAGTCCGGAAGACCGGCATCACCAGCTATCATTTGCTCGAAGGTGATGCTGCAGATCTTGACGAGGCCGTGCGCGGCGTAGGCAAAGACGTGGCTTCCGCGCCTATCGACATCGCCTTTCTCGGGATTGGTGAGAATGGGCACATCGCTTTCAATGATCCTCCGGCAGACTTCGAGACGGAAGAGCCGTACATTGTCGTAGCCCTCGACGAGGCCTGCCGCCGACAGCAGGTAGGCGAGGCGTGGTTTGCCAACATTTCGCAAGTGCCGAAGCAGGCGATCTCCATGTCGGTGCGCCAGATTCTGAAAGCACAGGAGATTCTAGCGGTCGTGCCTGACTCCCGCAAAGCGCAAGCCGTGAAGTTGTGCCTGGAGGACAGTATCAGCCCCATGGCGCCGGCGTCGATTCTGCGTACACACCCCAACGCCACCATTTACCTGGACAAGAATTCGGCGTCATTGTTGGGGCCGGCGTTGCAAAACCAACTGAGGGACGAAGCACAGGTGACGGTAGGGCGTTAGTTCGTCTGCAATCACACTATCCATGGCGACCGCCGGGAAGCCGACTCCTACGCACGCGATTCCCTCCTTGCGCTGGTGGATTGGCGCGATACTGTTCGCCTCAACCCTCATCAACTACATCGACCGGCAAACGCTTTCGCTGCTCGCCCCGTATTTGAAGGTCCAATACCACTGGACCAACAGCGACTACGCCAACATCGTGATCGCGTTCCGGATCGCCTACTCGATTGGACAAACGGTCTTCGGCAGGGTGATGGACCGCATCGGAACGCGACGTGGATTAAGCATTACCGTCGCCTGGTACTCGATCGTCTCGATGGCCACTGCGGCGGCGAGTGGCCTGCGCAGTTTTGCCGGATTCCGATTCCTGCTCGGCGCGGGAGAATCAGCCAACTGGCCGGCTGCCACCAAAGCCGTTTCGGAGTGGTTCCCAAAACGCGAACGCGCCCTGGCGACCGCCCTGTTTGATAGCGGGTCATCCATCGGCGGAGCGGTTGCGCCCTTTGTCATCCTGCCCATCTACTTCCGCTGGGGATGGCGTCCGGCGTTCATGATCCCGGGCGTTCTGGGATTCCTGTGGCTGATTGTGTGGCGCTGGCTGTATCACCCGCCGGAAGCGCATCCCCGGGTGAGTCAGGCCGAACTACAGATGATCGCCGCGGACAAGATCGATCCAGGCGCGCCGCCGGCCAGTCGGACACGATTTCATTGGCGCGATCTCCTGAAACTCCCGCAGACGTGGGGAACGATCGTCGCTAAGACGTTCACGGATCCGGTCTGGTTCTTCATCACCGACTGGTTCCCCATTTACCTGGTTGCGAAGGGAATCAATCTCAGGAGTGGGCTGATTGCAGTGTGGATCCCCTTCATCGCTGCCGATCTGGGGAATTTCTTCGGCGGGGGAATGTCGGGATACTTGATCAAGCGTGGCTGGTCTCTCGGCGCGGCCCGCAAAGCACTGGTGGTTTTTGGGGGAATCGGAGTGACTCTGCTGATCCCGACCATTCTCACGACGAACCTGGTGCTGATCGCGTCGCTTTTCGGCCTTGCGACTTTCTCCTATGCGTCGTTCAGCACGATCGCAAACGTGCTACCTTCGGACCTTTATCGCAGCGACTCGGTAGCTTCGGTCAGCGGCTTGAGCGGGACAGGAGCGGGGATCGGAACGATCGTGGCCTTCAAGCTGATCGGACATTTCTCCGATGCCCGAGCGGCTACGACAACCCATGCATTCGATCCGATCATCATCATTGCGGGACTGGTTCCGTTTGCCGGGATGATTCTGACGTTGCTGCTGGTCCGCAACACGAAGGCAACGAGCCAGGGATTGGTGCGGCAAATTTGAATTCAGCGCTGACCGATTAGGCGCAAGCTGGAAGAAACCATGTTTAACTGGTGAAAGCCACTAACGAGGAGCTATGGGCTACAGTCGTCTGGAACTGAACGGCAAACTTGCAGTTGTCATCGGAGGAAGTTCGGGAATCGGCCGGGCCATCGCCCATGGGCTGGCTGAAGCCGGGGCTGACGTCGTTCCGAGCGCCCGGCGCCTCGATCTGGTCAACAAGGCTGCGGATCAGATCGAATCTGCCGGGCGAAAGTCTTTGCGCATAGCCTCCGATGTAACTGACCGCAGCTCCCTCGAAGGACTGCTGAAGGCGACAGTGGAAGCCTTTGGCAGAGTGGACATCCTCGTCAACTGCGCCGGCTTTAACCAGCGTGCCCCCACGCTGGACTTACCCGAGGCCGATTGGAACCGCCTTCTCGACACCAATCTGACCGGCACCCTGCGGGCTTGCCAGGTTTTTGGCCGTCACATGATCGAGCGCCGCTACGGACGCATCATCAATATCGCGTCGATGGGATCATTCCTGGGGCTGTATGAGGTGGCGGCGTATTGCGCGAGCAAAGCCGGAGTAGCTTCGCTGACCAAGTCGCTCGCGATCGAGTGGGCTGGTTACGGAGTCTCGGTGAACGCCATCGCCCCGGGATATTTTCGCACGCCCCTCACTGAGAAGCTTTTGACCGGCACGCCGCGCGGTGAGGAAATCCTGGTCCGCACTCCCATGAAGCGATTTGGTGAGTTGGAGGAACTAGTCGGTGCGGCGATTTTCCTCGCCTCAGACGCTGCCAGTTTTGTGACCGGGACCTTGCTGGTGGTGGATGGTGGTTTCCTGGCAAGCGGGGTGAATCAGTAGTAAAATCCAGTGGTTTCGCCGAGAGGTCATGAATTCTGTAATTTTCTGTCTCGCAGCTATTCTGGTCTGGTTTCCGCTCACCGCAAAAGACCAGCCCGTGCGCCCAAGAATCACCGGTATTGCGCATGTCCGAGTCTATTCCACCAACCTAAACAATTCACGAAAGTTTTATGGCAAGATCATCGCTCTTGCCGCAGGCACTGCTGGATGCACTGGCCAGGGGGAATCATGCTTTGCTGTAAACGACCACCAGCAGATCGAGATCATTCCCGCAAACACTCCGGCCAACTCTAATTTTCTTGCCCAAGTGGCATTTGCAACCAATGATGTCGGCGAAATGCGCCGCTATCTCATCGCACACGGAATCACCGCAGGTTCAATCTCCAAAGATGCGAATGGCGTACAGCATTTCGAGCTTCTCGATCCTGAGGGTAACCCCATCGCGTTTGTACAGCAGGCGGCGAGGACCGTGTTCAAACCCTCGGCCGATCAGTTGAGCACCCGTCTGTTGCACGCTGGCTTTGTAGTCCGCGATAGCGGCGTAGAAGATCGCTTCTACCGCGGCTTACTGGGCTTCCGCATGTATTGGCACGGCGGATTCAAAGAGTCCGATACGGATTGGGAAGAAATTCAGGTTCCCGATGGCAGCGACTGGATCGAATATATGCTCAACATTCCCCCCACGGCAGACCACAAGGAACTCGGTGTGCAGAATCACTTCTCGCTGGGCGTCCCTAGTTCAAAAGCTGCCATCGATTTCATCCGTGCCCGCGGACTAAAGAACACTGATGAACCCGAAATCGGCCGCGACGGCAAGTGGGCAGTCGATATCTACGATCCGGACGCCACGCGCGTCGAATTCATGGAATTCGCACCCACGCAAGCACCCTGCTGCAACCCATACTCAGCACCGCACCCGAAGCCGTGAGCGATCACGGCCCTCCTGATCTGCGGCAACCGTCTAGTGCGCTGGGGCCCGAAGTATCAATGTCAGAGGCATTGCATCCGCCGTGCCTACCGCCAAAGACGGTGGCCAAACTGACGCTGAGATGGCGAACTCTTAATTGAGCAGTTAGAAGGTTCGATTCCTTCCGCGCTCACCACTCTTTCAACCTGAAACCCTCCTTGAAACCGGATTGCGCATTGCCCGTCATAGAAGAGAGGGGACAGTCTGCTCTCCAACTCGCACGTTCTGCGCGGGAAGCACCCGATTCGGCGACCAAGCCCGTCAGCAGACTCGACGCCTGCTCTCTGATGCGCTTCGGTCGAGGAACTGTTCTGACATTGAACGAATCGGACCCGAGGCATTTGGCTTTTGGAACACCACGGTCACAATAATCAAGTTTTCCACTGTTTCCGGCACTCCATACATTCTCGAAGGATTCCCCAAGCTTTTCCCTGACTTACGCGGCGGCATTTCAGAGGCTGCGTTCCAATTTTGTAACAGAGGAACGATTTCCTGTCGGATTCGATAAAACGCGTTTACCCTCCGAACAATCTGTTGGGACTCGCGCTACCTCCCCTCTTTTGACATTGACTGGCATTGAGCTAGATCGTTTGCCGATCCGGCGGCGATCGACTGCTTAGCCCGTTTCTCACGACTCATGAGGAGAACTTATGACAGCAATTCGGATTTTCGCCAATCGACGATCATGCTTTGTGGCGATTGTTATTTTCCTGGCTGCGCTATTCATCGCCACGACTTGCGTATCCGCGCAAACGCCACCAGACGGCTACAACGCTGTCTGCCTGACGAGCACATGCACTGCCACGGGCATTGGCACGACGATCGCGTCGTCATCGGCATTCATTGACGCGAGTGTGTTCTGTCCCTCCGGCGGATGCAGCACCACATATGGGGGGAATGATTTCTGCTATGCAGTGAATCTCGCGCTCGACGAGTTGGCCACGGGCGGGCTCAGCACCTACGGGGGCGTCGTCGATGCCAGAGGAATCAACCCAGGGGGCGCGCATACCTGTTCCTATACTCCATTTACCAGTCCCCACACCATTACGACCCCCTCGACCATATTGCTTCCCTCAGGGACATATACCATTTATCAAACATGGATACTCCCGGATCGCACTCGAATTATCGGCGAAGGTAATAATCCCAACAACGGCACTTTAATCTACGCGTCTTCCAGTTTCCCCGGCAGTTCCCTGATTCAGATGGGAAGTTCCACACTTTGCCCTTCGGCGCAATGTTATGGCATCTCGGTGGAATATGTATTTCTTAGCGGTGTCAATATTTCCGGCCTCAACGGAATCGTAAACCAATACGGCGGCACCTCGAGCTTTGTGGATCATGTGAACATTTACCACGTCCTGGGAACAGGTTTGGTGATTGGTGGATCCGCCAGCGATTCTGGACCCTATTCGAATATAGCCATGTCGGCCGGTGCCTCCTGTGTTGCCCCTGGTGGATCACCTCCATCCACCTCCTGCGTGCACATCGGTGATTCAACCTTCGGAAGCCCGGGGTCGACTCGTGGAGTTCATGGGTTGACTTGTACGTGCGAGGGATCTGGTACAGCCGGCGGAACCGCACAGGTCGCGGTAGCCGTCAACTCATCGAACAATACTTTAGAGGACATGCATTTTGAAGGCTACATTGACGGCATCGAGCTGGGGTATCAAGGGAACGCGCAGAACAACGTGATTCTAAATGTCAATGGAGGTGGTACGGGCAAGGACTCGATGACGAATATCGTCCACGTTTGCTCCTCTACTTCTCTGCATTGCGCGAACACGAATACCGTAAGTGATGTCACCATTCAAACAGCGGTGTCCACTAGCTCGGGTGGTGGCACCGTAACCAATGTTATTGCCGATGATTTGACCCAAACCACTCTCCCCTCCCTCAGTACGCCGGCTGTAACCAGCGTAGGCATGTACGTCCTGGGGGACAAGATGGGCTCAACCGCCGGCGCATACTCCCGCTTTATGACCGGCTCTACCTCCGCGTCAGCCACAAATGTCTCGACATGGAGCGCGTCTGGCAGTGCTCCGAGTGGCGCCTGCCAACCCGGCTCCTTATTCTCCAATATCAATGGTGTTTCAGCAAGCAGCACCACGCTATATGTCTGCAAGGTCGTCAGTGGCACCCCCACCTGGACGCCGCTCTCACATTGAAAGGACATTTCCTGGGGCCTACGGATCCATGCTGTATCGACAACAACGCTATCGTTCTTTTGTATGGAGGCCGAAATTTATGATGACACCGAAAAGCTTAAGACGTACTGCGATACGCGCAGCGATGTTCACATGGATAGCTGGTTTGGCGCTCGCTTCCGCCCACGCGCAAACCGCAAGCAATAATGCCGTTTTCAACGGCGCCGGTACTGCGGTCACATTTTCCTCTGCCGTCATCGACGCGAGCGCCTTCGCCAGTACTTCTACGACCATCTGCGAGACGATCTACAGCATCCTGAACGGTACATCGGGATACGGCACCTATCCTGCTACCGGCGCAATTATCGATGCCCGCGGTTTGACCACCAGCAATTCAAACTTCACCTGCAAGAATACGATTGCAGAGAGTCCCTGGCAGAGTGGAACCTCGTATCTGGACAAGCCATCGGTCATCCTTCTCCCCGCAGGCACGATCACTATTTCCTATACTTGGCTTCTACCCAACAACACACGGATCATTGGGCAAGGTGCCAGCACTCCGGTTGGAAGCGGAACAACCCAGACTGGAACGGTTCTTGCAGCGGCTGCAAATTTTTCAGGACCCGGTTCATCGATCTCGCCGGTGCTTGCCATGGTGCAATTCGGAGAGCCCAGCGGCGCCGATACTTGCAAAGGATCGCCAAGCGGCATTTGCTTTAACATTTCGATCGAAGACGTTACCCTCAGCAACGCGATCATCAATGGGTCGACCATAACCGCGGCGAATGCGAACATCGACGGAATATTGAACCTGGATTCCCAGGAACTCACCTATGCAAGACGCGTGAACTTGTACGGCATTACTGAGACGGGCCTGCAAATCGGCTACACAAATTACGCTTTTCAAGCTCAAAACTCCGGTCCCTATGAAGGGATTTCTTACAACGTGCCAACGGGCATTACCGGGGTGTATTGCGCCCAAATATATGGCGCTGGAACGCGGGGCATCCATGGCATCAAGTGCAACGGGAATTCTGGTACTGCGGGCATCCTGGTTGATACTGCGAGCGATTCGATTGAAGATGTCTACGTTAACGGTTTCACCGATGGCATCCTTGTAGGTTCTCAATCTTCTACGGTCAGTCGGGCCTGGGGCAACTTGCTTTCCAACATCAGCGGAGGCACCGCAGTCACCAATTTAGTTCATCTGTGCGGCTCTTCGGCTTCGGGAAACTGTCCAGCCTCTCCCACCGCCCTACCTCGAGGCATCACCATTCTCGGCGCTACCTCGGGCACCACCGGCTCTTCCACCTACACCATTCTGGATGGCGTCACCGGAGCGATGTTGTCAACCTCAACGGATGCCAGCGTGGGAATCTACGCCTTGGGCGAACCAGTGTCGACTGGGAATTCGCGCTTTACGACGAGCCCCAGCGTTCCGGCTTGGTTTTTCGGCACCACACAATCGCCGTCGAGTACGTGCAGTAACGGAAGCATTTATACCTCCACCAGCGGCAGCGCTTCCGGAGGAACCCTCTGGGGTTGCATCGCTTCGGGGTGGGTCATGGAGAAATAGTTGTGTCATCAAAACGACGCGACTGAGCGGCTAAACAAGATGGTCAGCGAAGCCCGGGAGAATGATCGGCTGCACAACATACTACAAGGAGAGAACTCGATGCGAACTACAAAGAAATCTAATCGTCTCGAAATGCTTTTATCCATTCCGCTCGTCCTTTTGGTGGGGCTGTTCGTGGCAGCTCCAGCAAACGCGCAAAAGGGCGATAATGCAATCTGGATTAGCAGCAGTGCCACGGGGCCATCGTCCGCTTTCATCGACGCCACCGCATTTTGCAGCACTCCCGGCTCTTGTAGCAGCAGTACCGACGATTTCTGTACCGTAATTTTCAATACTCTCAACAGCAGTTCTTTCCCGTCGAGCGGTGGAGTCGTCGACGCTCGCGGTCTTACGTCCAGCAATACCAAAAGCAGCAGTTGCGGCTCGGGGTCGCCTTTCCAGACCACGACTGCTGCTATCAAGGTTCCGTCAACGATTCTTCTACCAGCTGGAAAAATCCCTCTGGGCAAGCTGTGGGTACTGCCGAATGGTACAAAGATTATCGGCCAGGGGGCAGGATCGCCGTTCTCGTCCACAGGGGTGGATTCGGTAACCATAATCCAAGCCAGCTCAACCTTCAGCGGCACTATGATTCAGATGGGACCGAATTCCGGCGATCCACTTTTCACAACTTGCAGTTCAGCCACAGCCGGTTACTGCACCGAGGTTGGGGTGGAGAACCTGGAGTTAGTAGGAGGCACGAACGGTGCAAGCGTATCGGGAATAATCAACGGGCAGTCGCAGGACATGAGCTATGTCCGCAGAGTGAGCATGTACCAGATCGGAAGTATTGGCTTAAAGGTGTGGAACAACGCCCAGAATTCCGGTCCCTACGTGGATATTTCTGTCAATAACGCCGGCCTCGGATCGAGCACCACAGAATGCGCCGAACTCGACGTAACCACGCTCGGCATTCGCGGGCTGAATTGCCAAGGCACCGCTTCCGCATCTGCCGCAGTGGTAGTCGATGCTCCCAATAACACGGTCAAGGATGTGCAGATTCAAGGAACCTTCAGTGACGGAATCCAGCTGAAGCCCGGAGCCTTGCTGCCAGCTTCGAGCGACGTATTGTTCAACATTTCGGGAAGTGGAACCGGCATCACCCGCGTGGTTCACATCGAAACTGGAAGCCCGAATCCCGAAAACATCAGCATCATGGGAGTCTCGAACGGCAACAGCGGCGGCGGCACCGTTACCATTCTCGACAGCGTTACCAATACTAGCCTGAACGACTCCTACATAGGGATGTATGTTTTGGGCGTTCCCGGAGTCTCCGGCAACGGATACTCCCGCTTCACTACCAGCACGAATACAGCTGCCGTCACCTGGGGAAGCGGTACGGCTCTTCCGGCTTCTTGTAATAAGGGATCGCTATTCTCTTGTACTTCCGGGACCTCATGCACGAATGACCTCTACGTTTGCACAGCTTCCGGCACTTGGAGTTCCTTGCCGTAAGACATCCGCAGGTTGCCGCAGGCCCGAGGCCAATGTAATAGTCGAACACCTTAAACAGGGCGCTTGGAGCTCTTTTTTGACCTTGTTCCTAGGCCGCGCGTAGACTCGCAAGACGACTCAATCGACGGAGTCCCGGAGCAAGCTGAACAGACCGCAAAGTGGCCTGCGGATCCGGTTCCGCGGTCTCGCCTCACCCACTCGTTCCCTCCGCTGGGCGCTCTGACACCACTGAAGGCGAATCAGGGTCGAGCACAGCAGTTCAAGCAGATGTACGACAATCCAGCGATCAATGTGGCCATGGTTCACCGAGGTCTTTCCGATCGGCCTGGCTTGAGGAGCCCGGCCTGCCATAGCCAGGCACGCGCAAATGGGTTTACCCGAAGGTTGGTCATGCCACCTCTGGCCAGCGAGCAGGCGAGTGGCGGTTCAATGGACGCTTGGCCTCTGGCGTCCAATGATGCTCGGATGAGTTGCCGATAGCTCCGGAATCGGTTGTTAAACCAAACCGTTGCCACAAGACCCGCCCCGCAGTCCGGAAGCTTGTGAGCAATTTTGAACAGCACTCGCGAATCAGCCGCGCTATAAGCGAATGTGGCTCGTGGCCTCGATGCGCCCTGTCTTCAGGAAGGATGTTGACAAGGCAACCTTACGACTGGGTTAGCGCAACGAAGTCTCTGCCCTAGAGTATTCCCTTGAGCAGTCCCGAAAAAAAGCAGTATCGGCGTAACTGTCATTCGCATGTTCGAGCATTTCGACCATCTTCTCGGAGGCGATTCCATGACCCGTGTTGCGTTGAGCATCCGATTTGTATTGCTCTCCATTGTCGTCTCTTTCTCCTCTTTCGCCCTGGCCCAGTATGGCGCCAGTCTGGAGGGCACGGTAACGGACAAGAGCGGAGCGGTCGTCGCCGGCGCCACCGTTACAGTCATTAACCAGGCGACGGGCGTACGCCGTAATACGGTCACTGGCGAGTCTGGATTCTATCGAATTGCTGGGCTTGCTCCTGGTCAATACCATGTGGACGTGGAAGCCCCCAGCTTCAAGAAGAGCTCCAAGTCCAATGTGACGGTACTGTCTGAAAGCGTGAACGGGGCGAGTGTCACCATGGAAACCGGCTCAGCCAGTGAAAGCGTGACTGTGACGGCCTCCGGTGCGGGAGATCTGCAGACTGAAAGCGCGAATGTGGGAGTGACCCTTACCGCGCAACAGGTTGTGGACCTGCCGGAATTCGGCCGCGATCCCTATGAACTGGTGCGCCTGACCCCCGGAGTTTTTGCGGATTCTTCCCGCCAGGGCAACGGCAACGCTCAAGGCATTCCTCAACAGGTGGGTCCCGGCGGATCGAATGCTCAGATTTTCCAGACCGAGAATCAAGTCCAGGCTATCGCCAATGGGCAACGCGTTTCTGCCAATGATTACATGTTGGATGGAGTCAGTATCAACAGTCTGGAGTGGGGCGGCGCCACGGTGATTACTCCCAATCAGGAATCTGTTCAGGACATCACGGTCGTGTCCAGCAGTTATTCCGCGGAGGATGGCCGGAACTCAGGTGCGCAAGTCAAGGTCATTTCGCGGGACGGGACCAACAAACTTCACGGCAGCGCTTTCTTCAAGATTAACGACAAAGGGCTGAACGCTTTTAACAGGTTTTATGGTCCGACCAATATAACGCTTTCTCCCATCACCTGTGAAAATGGCACGCCTAGCCAGTTCACCATTACGGCCAGCCACTGTCCTGATCGGGTGGACCAGAAATATCGCGATTATGCCGGTAGCTTGGGTGGCCCCATCATCAAAGATCGACTGTTTTTCTTCTTTTCTTATGAAGGGGTGCGGCTCAACAATACTGTGCCCCTACGTTCGCAGACCTTGGAAACGCCGGAGTTTGACAAGTACGTAGTAGCGCACAACCCGGGCAGCATCGCGGCACAGTTGCTCAGCACCCCTGGCATTACTCCTCGCATTTCAAGCATCGTTGGCACAGAGACGGACTGCTGTTCTTTGATCACGAACCCTAGCGATCCGAACTATCACCCTAACGGTATGTGGTACCAGCCGGGGACTGGAATCGGACAGGCCGTTGGCAATGGTCCCGATGGTATCCCGGATTGGGGCGTTTTTGATCTCACTCTGCCGAATACGAGCAGCGGCAATCAGTACAACGGACGGGTGGACTACACCAGGGGGAACAACCAATTCTTTGTAAGTACGTACATCGTGCGTCTGAATAATTTCAATGGCGGACAGCGGCCCATCGACGACTCAACGTTTCAACCACGCAATTATGCGGCTACGGTTGGCTGGAACCGGGTTATCAGTCCCACGTTGCTGAACGAATTTCGGGTTAACTTTACGCGCTTTGCCTATGACCAAACCAAGCCCGTTGGGCGAACCAATTACGGGATTCCACAATTCCGGCTGTTCGACTTCGACATTGGGGGATTCGGCTCCAACGACACCCTTATCGGTATTCCCCAGAGTGGAACGAATCCCGCGGCGCTGGCGCAAAATACCTATGCATTGTCCGAAACGCTAAGCTGGGTTCGCAATAAGCACGCATTCAAGTTTGGCTTTGAAGACCGGCGGCAGCAGAACAACAATAATGAACCAGGCGCCCAACGGCCACAGTATCAATTTCGCGGATTGTTGAATCTGGCGAATGACGCGTGCTGCTTTTACGAGCAGGTGGAGGTGAATCCCACCGGCGGCAACCTTAACGGGCAGCGCTACTTCCGGGACAGCGACTATGGTGTTTTCGCGCAAGATGACTGGAAGGTTCGCCCCAATCTGACCATCAACCTCGGCCTCCGCTGGGAATACTTCACGCCGCTCACCGAAGCCAACCACGTCCTCAGCAACTACGTCTTCGGTTCGCAGGGATTTATCAACGGCTCGGTTTGCGGCGCCATCGCACCCTTGACTCCGTGCAAGAACGGCAATCAACTCTTCCAACCGGATCGAAATAATTTCGGACCGCGCATTGGCTTTGCCTGGAGCCCCAGCACCTACAATAGCAAGGTAGTCTTCCGTGGTGGTTTTGGCGTTGTGTTTAACCGAAATGGCGACGTGGTGTTCGATAACGTCCGGCAGGACACCCCATTCTCCGCTCTGGCTTCGGCCTGTTGTTTCTTCGATCCGGGTCCCATCATCGGACCACCACCCGGCTCCAATATCCTTTATTCCCTCGGGGCCAATACGCAGGCGAACAGCTACCCTGTGAATCCCGCGTTTGCTAACGGAGTCGCTCCCGACGGAGCCCTCTGCGCCAGCGCCGGTTGCGCCACTACGAACAAGGTGTCGTTGTTCGGCGCCTTGCCAAGGGAGCCGAACCCCTACGTTTACATCTTCTCATTCCAAACCGAAGTGCAGCCCATGAGGGACTTGGTGGTTAAGTTGGGTTATCAGGGAAGCAGAAGCCGGAAACTGGTGCGCACGATCGATCTGAATCGAATCATTCCTGGTGATACATTCGATCCGCCGTGCGGGAGCCCTCCTCACCCATGCGGGAACATAGACGAGGTTCAAAGTGCGAGCATCCCAGGCTTAATCCCTTGCGGGCCGTCTAATCCTGCGTGCCTTGCGCCCATAGTTGTAGGCAACAATCGCTTTAGCAATCTCTACTTCTCGTTGCCGGATGTGAACGCGAGCTACGATGCCGCGGTTTTCACTGCGACTCGCAGATTCCGCCGCGGCTTCCAGGTCGATGCAAATTACACCTGGAGTCACGCGATCGACACTTCGTCCTATGAAGTCGGGTTCCAGCAAACCGATCCCGGCAACCAACTCCTCAATCGCGGCAATTCCGACTTCGACGTGCGGCACAATTTTGTCCTCGACGCTTTGTGGGAGATTCCGGCGTTCCGCGGTCGCCATGACTTCCTGGGCACTGCGCTGGGCGGGTGGACTGTCACGGGAATCGTGAGCAAACACACAGGCTTCCCGTACTCAGCCCTGATCGGGAGCTGCGATCCAAATAATGACCGAAATGGGGACGGCTACTGTCCCGACATGCCGTTCGCCTACAACGGCGGCGTTATCGCGAATCCGAGCAAGCAGCAATGGATTAACGGAGTTTTTCCGACCTGTAATTCGGTGAACCACCAAGTTACCCCAGCGTCGTGCCCAGTTTTCGACGTTGCTACGCTTGGCCCCGGCTGCCCCTGCCGCAACATTTTCCCCGGCCCCGGTTACTTCTCAGTGGATATGACACTGGGAAAGGCGTTCGTGCTGCCCCACGTGGCGTTCTTTGGAGAAGGATCCAAACTGGAAATTCGTGCAAACTTCTTCAATATCTTTAACATTTTGAACCTGGCACCCCTAATACCCGCGACGGCGCAGACCGATATCATCAATAACGGACCGGCCGGCAACAATACCGGCCAATTCGGCCATACCCCCGACGGTCTGGCAGGAAGAGTCATCGAGTTCCAGGCGAGGTTGAGCTTCTAACATTCGCATTCTCCGGAGGCTGTGAGCGCGGAGTTTTCCGGCCGCGCTCCCCCAGTTATTATGGAAATCACCCTCATGCGGAACTCGTGCCGTCACGCTGTTCTCGGGATTTGTCTCGCAGTCCTCCCACGGTTGCTCTCCGCTTCTCCCTTGCAGGCGCAGCCGCAGGGTGGCGAAGTCATCGTCATCGACCCCTCCGCTCCCGCTCATCCTTTCCCCCACTTCTGGGAGAAGATGTTTGGCTCGGGGCGCGCCATTCTGTCGCTTCGCGAAAGCTACCGCCGCGATCTGCACGACGTGAAGCAGATCACCGGTTTTGAATACGTGCGCTTCCATGCCATCTTCCACGATGAGATTGGCATTTACGATGAGGATGCGCAGGGGAATCCGGTCTACAACTTTTCCTATGTGGATCAAATCTACGACGGTCTGCTCGCAAGCGGCGTGCGCCCGTTTGTTGAACTCAGTTTCATGCCGAAGAAACTCGCGTTGCGCGATCAGCTGCATGCTTTTTGGTACAAGCAGAACATCTCTCCGCCAAAGGACTACGCGAAGTGGGACGCGCTCATCAAACAATTCACCCAGCACCTCGTGGACCGCTATGGAATTGCCGAGGTGGCGCAGTGGTATTTCGAGGTGTGGAACGAGCCCAACCTTGATTTCTGGGGAGGAGATCCGAGGCAGCCGACCTATTGGGAACTCTATGACCACACCGCGCGAGCTGTTAAATCCGTGAACTCACGCTTGCGAGTGGGAGGGCCCGCGACGGCTCAAGCCGCATGGGCTGACGCTTTCATCAAGCACTGTGTCGATCAGAACATCCCGGTCGATTTCGTTTCTTCTCACGTGTATGGCAATGACAAGTCGGAAGACGTATTCGGCACCAGCGAGAATATCCCGCGCAACCAGATGGTCTGCCGCGCGGTGAAAAGGGTTCATGACCAGATCCACGCTTCTGCCAAGCCCCAACTCCCTTTGATCTGGAGCGAGTTCAACGCCAGCTACTTTAACGAGCCAGCAGTAACCGATGCGCTCTACATGGGACCGTGGTTGGCCGATACCATCCGGCAGTGCGACGGGCTGGTGGACATGATGTCCTATTGGACGTTCTCCGATGTCTTTGAGGAACAGGGTGTGGTAAAAGAGCCGTTCTACGGCGGCTTTGGCCTGCTGGCTGAGGACGGAATTCCCAAGCCCGCGTTCGCCGCTTTCGAGCTTCTGCATAATCTTGGCGACCAGCGGCTCGCGCTCGATTCCGATACTGCGCTGGTTACGCGAAGAAAAGACGGCTCGGTCGTGGTCGCCCTCTGGAACTACTCTTCACCCGGCGTGGCTGGCGCCTCTAAGACCGTCACTTTACGTTTCAAGGGCATCAATTTTCAGCACGCCTCGATTTCACGCGTCGACAGCGAACACGGCGACGTTCATTCTCTGTATCAGAAAATGGGGGCTCCACGTTACCCCACGCCAGCTCAGATCACGGCGCTGCATCAAGCCGCTGATCTTCCCCCTTCTGAGACCCAGAACCTGCGCAACGGAGAATTGACCCTCACACTGCCATCCCAAGGCCTTGCGGTGATTGAGGTAAAGTAGGGCTCATCGGAGCGTGGCCACAGTACAACTCTCCTGAAATTCAACTGATCGAATTCCATATCCTGCGGCGGCGGCACCACCAATACGCAGCCGCTCCGAACGTGCTGGCTTCCAGCTTGCGGGTACAATTGGCTACAGCGTCTGCGGTGGAGGAAAGCAATGTACTTTGAACAGTTTTATCTGGGCTGTCTGGCGCATGCGTCTTACATGCTGGCTTCGGAGGGCGAAGCCGTCGTGGTGGATCCGCAGCGTGACGTGGAGATTTATCTGGAGGCTGCGGAAGCAAACCACGTTTCCATTCGCCACATCTTTGAGACTCACCTGCACGCCGACTTCGTTTCCGGGCACCAGGAGTTGGCATCGAGGACGGGCGCGCGCATCTACATCGGCGAACAGGCACAGGCCACGTTTCCTCACATCCCAGTGCAGGATGGTTTCGAACTGCAAGTCGGCAAGATGCGGATTACAGCCTTGGAGACGCCCGGGCATACCCCAGAAAGCATGTGCCTCGTGATCGCGGACGAAGAGAAGTCTGCGGCGCCCTGGGCTGTTCTGACGGGTGATACTTTGTTTCTGGGAGACGTGGGACGTCCGGATCTCTCCAAGCGTTACAGCCCCGCACAATTGGCGGGAATGCTCTATGACAGCTTGCACGGGAAACTGCTCACGCTGGCGAATGACGTACTTGTCTACCCTGCGCACGGCGCTGGGTCATTGTGCGGGCGCAACATGCGGGCCGAGCGCGTTTCCACCATCGGCACGGAGCGGCTTACTAATTATGCGTTGCAGATTCAGAACAGGGAAGAGTTCATCAAGCAGCTGACCAGCAATCTCCCTGCTCGTCCCGCATATTTTTCTCAGGATGCGGAAATCAATCGCACCGGTGCGACGGCGCTGTCCGATCTGCCCACGTTGTCTCCGCTCGAACCTGCGGAGCTGAAAAATGTTTTGGCCGAGGGCGGAATCGTCCTCGACGTGCGTGCGGGCGATGAGTTCGCGGCCGGGCATGTGCCCGGGTCGGTAAACATTGCGTTGTCGGGCCAGTTCGCTTCTTGGGCAGGAGCGCTGTTGGGGTTGGCGGCGCGTCCCGTGTTAATTGCGGAATCGGATGAGGCTGTGGCGGAAGCCCGGATGAGGCTGGCCCGCGTCGGTCTCGAGGACGCGCGAGGATTCTTGAAAGGTGGTGTCGGAGCCTGGCGCCAAGCTGGGTTGCCTTTGGCAGTAATTTCACAGATGAATGTCGAGGCTCTCAGCGACCAATTGCGCGGTGGAATGCAGGTGCTGGATGTGCGCCGCGAGCCCGAGTGGGAAGCTGGACACATTGCCGGTGCTTCCTGGTGGCCTCTTGATAATTTCAAAATCGCACCACCGGAAGTCGATCGCAACATCCCCATCGCAGTTCACTGCAAGGGCGGGTATCGCAGCATGATCGCTTGCAGTCTGTTGCAGCGTGCTGGTTTCCAGAATGTTGTCAATGTAGTTGGAGGATTTGACGCTTGGCAGCAGGCGAAACTTCCCGTGGTTACGGAGAAGCCGGTCGAAGCGTAGTAGGGGTCGAGTTCGCTGCGGCCGCTCGCAAGACCTGAAATTGCAGCCAGGGAATTCCGCTCCACTTACTGCTGGGGCTGCGCAGTGCCCTTCGAAACCGCTTCATCGAACAGCTGTTTCATCTGGCGATAAGCTTCCTGCGCCAGTTCGCCCTGCTTGCGTCCCATTTCGCCTTGCTGTGCCCCGAGTTTTCCCTGCTTCTCTCCCAGTGCACTCATCTGCTCGCCCAGCTTCGATTGCTGCTCGCCGGCCTGCGACTGGAGATGGCCAATCTTGCTTTGCAATTCCCCAATTTCCGACTGAATGCGGCCGACTTGGTCCATGGTGGCGCTGGAATTGAGTTGTTGCAGTTCCACTTTCAATTTGTCTAGCTCCGCCGTCATGTCGGGAACATTGACCTTAATCTGCTGCATTTTTTCGCTGAGCTCTTCCTGCTGTTTCCCCAGGGCTGCCTCCTGCTTGCCGAGTTCTTGTTGTTTCTTTCCAAGCTCCTGTTGCGGAGCCCAGAACTTTCTGGCGCGATCGACCGTCGACTGGTCGCGAATGATGTAGGATTTTCCATCGCGGTGGAACCAGATGAAGTCGCCCGGAATTGTCTTTCTGAGTTCCTGCACCATCTCGGCGTCCTCTGTCGTGCCGGACATGGTGAGGGAATCGCTGTTACCGGAGACGATTACGAAACGCTGTTCGTCGTCGTAGCCGTAAGCGTAAGAAGAGCCGTGGCCGGAGGCCCGCTTCGCCGCGCGCGCACGGCTCGGAGCCTGTGGGGGTGTGGGCGGCGCCGGGTCTTGCGCAACCTGAACAGCTGGTGGGGCCACAGTCTGGTTGGCCGGGTGCACGGCAGCAGCGAGATAAACAGCTGGAACCGCAAGTGCAACGATCATAATGGCGACTGATTTTTTAAAACCCATGGCAACCGATCCTTTCCATGCAAGAATTCTTTCCACTCTTTGTTCCGCCTGACCCGCTTTGGCCATCGCAACCCCTTGCCACCACACTCGTCCGGGTGCGGCGTGCAATGCTTCGAAGAAGCCCAGCAAAGTTCGGGCGTACTCCCCGCGGTCGGCTCCACAGGAGAGAGCCGCTTCGTCGCTGGCCTGTTCGGCAAGCTCCGCGAGATGCCGGTCGAGCCACCAGGCGAGCGGGCTGAACCAGAAGATCGCGCGGTGCAGAAGCGACAGACTCTGGATGAGAGCGTCGCGTCGTGCCACGTGCGACATCTCGTGTGCAAGGACAGCGTCGAGCTTCGCGTCGTCCCATTCACGCCATCCGGCGGGCAGAAGAATTGCGGAGCGGATTGCGCCCGTCGTGACCGGCACAGAAATGAATTCCGATTCGCCAATTCGAGGAATAGAGGCGAGTCTCGAGGGCCGCGCGAAGGAGGCAAGACTGGTGACTACACGCGCCTCGCTAACGATTCGCGACGTTCTCAGTAGTCGGCAGCCAAGCGCGAGTCCCACGAAGAAGCGTACGAGCAGAAGGAAAGCAATCGCGAGATAAATCCCAGCGGCGACTACGTTCCACCGAATTGAGGACAAAAAAGACGATGGAACAGTCGCATCGTCGCGCGCGGCCTCCTGATCTGGCGGCGATGGAACGAGAGCGGAGATGAGACGCGGAGATACTCGGGTCGCCGCGGGGACACGCTGCGAGGCGCCGTTCTGAAAAAACGCTGGCGTCGGTACAGCAAGTGGCGGCAGCAGCCATCCCAGGAAGGGCATGGCGAGGGCGGCGTAGAGAACCGCCCTCCAGGTGAAGAGGCGCAGGGAGGTCGTTTTCACGCGAAATGCAGCCAGCCCGATCCCCGCCATGCAACCCAACGCGAGTGTGCGCGCAGCCGGACTCGTGAGTTGTACGAGAAGGTTGGTGGACGCTTCGACGGTGGAAGTGGGCATCATCGCTTCATCCTTCCTTTCGGCGATCTCTCTTTCTCAGCAATTTCTTTCTCGCCGATTCTGCGGGCGAGCCGTTCCAGTTGTTTTCGGTCGAGCACAGCATTGTCCACCATGCCGAGCAGGAGCGCCTCGGCCGACCCGCCGCAGAAGCGGTCGATGATACCCTTCACGGCGCGGACGGCCACGTTCTGCCGCGCGTCCGACGCATTGTAAATGAACGTCCGGCCCTGAATCTCGTGAGTGAGGTAGCACTTTTCTTCAAGGCGGCGCAGCACGGTGCGGATGGTCGAGTCCTTCATCGGACGCGATGAGGCCAGCGCTTCGCGGCAAGCCTCAGCGGTAGATGGGCCATGGGTCCAGACGTAATCCATAACCAGCTGTTCCACTTCTCCCAGGTTCTTTAGACGGGCCTGCGCTGTGTTAGTCATTGTAGCGTTACAATATGTAACAGATGAACAGAAGAGTGTCAAGAAGGAAAGTGGAATCTGGATTCTTCTTAAGACGCTGCCTTCGCACCCAGTGGCCAGGGTTTTGAGTGTAAAGGCCCGCTTGAGACAGTCATGATAAGAACCTTCGCGTATCATGGGCTTCGGAGGGATCATGTCAGCGCAACTACCACAGACCTTTCGTCTCTATAAGATCATCGGGAACATTGCGGTGCCGACTCTGGCAGCGATGTTGATCCTGATCGTTGCAGTCCAATTCTCGCGCTCCTCCATAGGAGGAGTGAGCCGTCTGGGTCTTGTGTCAATCGCACTTGGCATCACGGTGATAGGCATCGCGTATTACCAACTACGTCGGGGGCTGAATCAACTGGATGGAACGGCGAGCGATAAGGCGCTGTCCAGGTTGTGTCTCGCCGCCAATTCAATGGCTATTTTTGGCTACGGCATTTGCATAGGAGCCTTGACATTGATCCTCAATCGCTAGGATCGTTGACCATAAATCGCCAAATCACTCATTACGGCTTCGCAGGTCGCCCGCCGAAGAGACGGATTTCCCCACCAGACCGCGGTGTAAACTTCCTATCGAGACCGCCGGAGCGACCCCACGATGAAAACTTCCAAACTAGCCAAATCCTACCGCATCGACGACGGCAAGCATTTCCGCCTGAAAGATTTCGATCCCGCCGACACCGGGCACTGGCACTCGGTCGAGAATGCCCGCGAGGCCTTGCAGGAGGGCATTCTACGCATGGCCGAGTTGCAGGACAAACTCTACGCGCAGAGCTGTTGGTCGCTGCTGCTGATCTTTCAGGCCATGGACGCTGCCGGCAAAGACGGCACCATCAAGCACGTCATGTCAGGGGTAAATCCAGAGGGCTGCGAGGTGTACTCGTTTAAGACGCCGTCGGCCACCGAACTGCAACATGATTTCCTGTGGCGCACCACGCTGCATCTGCCGGAGCGCGGTCACATCGGCATTTTCAACCGGTCGTATTACGAAGAGGTTTTGGTAGTGCGCGTCCATCCCAAGGTGCTCGAAGGCGAGAAGCTTCCACCTCCCCTGCTGACCAAGAACATCTGGGAGGAACGCTTCGAAGACATTCGCAGCTTTGAGCGGCACATGGCGCGCAACGGCACGGTGATCCGCAAATTCTTCCTGCACGTGTCGAAGAAAGAGCAGAAGCGGCGCTTCCTGACGCGCCTCGAGGAACCCGAGAAAAACTGGAAGTTCTCCGCCGCCGACATTCATGAACGCGAATATTGGGACGATTATCAGAAGGCCTACGAAGATATGATCCGCAACACCACGACCAGGCACGCTCCGTGGTACGTCATTCCCGCGGACAACAAATGGTTCACTCACCTGGCAGTGTCGGCCGCGATCGTCGAAACCCTGGAAGAGCTAGGTCCTTCCTATCCGAAGGTCGACGCCGCGAAACGCAAAGAACTCCAGGCAGCACGCCAGTTGCTCCTGAAGAAGTGAAAAGTCTGGAACAGGGATCAGTGTCCCGCGGTCACAAACCGGTTTTTCGTTCCGACCACCAACCACTAGCCACTGACCACTCACTTTGCATTAAGATAGCAACGACCTATTCTTTACTCTTTTCATTTCTCTGCACTGGGGGCATTCCAACATGGCCGGTCGAAACACGTTTCGGGGAAACAAAGCTGGAAAGACTTCGATACCTTTGTGGCTGCCGCTGTTTCTGGCCATACTCGCGCTGTGCACACTGAACGTGGCATTCGCCCAGACTAAGCCGGAGCGTCAGTCGAAAGCCGCCAAGCCGACCCAAACCGCGCCGACAACCGCGACTCCTTCGGACCAGAAAGCCCCTGGTGAAGAAGAGTCAGGCAAACCCGAAGACAAACTCTTCAAGGGCATGAAGTATCGTCTGATCGGCCCCTTTCGAGGCGGACGCTCTTTGACCGCAGCCGGGATCCCGGGCGATCCCACGATTTACTATTTCGGATCGACGGGCGGCGGGGTGTGGAAGTCCACTGACGGCGCGATGACGTGGTCGCCGGTCTTCGATAAAGAGGGAAGCGGATCCATTGGCAGCCTGGCGGTGGCCAATTCCGATCGCAACACTATCTATGTCGGCACCGGCGAAGCCTGCATACGCGGCAACATTTCTCACGGCGACGGAGTCTACAAGTCCCTCGACGGGGGCAAGACCTGGAAGAACATTGGCCTGCGCGACAGCCGCGCCATCGGCAAGGTCATCATCAATCCCAGCAACCCAGACATAGTTTTCGTGGCGGCGCTGGGGCATCCCTATGGACCGAACACCGAGCGCGGCATTTTCCGCACGATCGATGGCGGCAAGAATTGGGAGAAGGTTCTCTATAAAGACGAGAACACCGGGGGCATTGACGTGGCCTTCGACCCTCACAATCCCAATATTCTGTTCGCGTCGCTTTGGCAGGCGCGCCGCACTTCGTGGAGTATGACCGACGGCGGCCCCGGCAGCGGGCTTTACCGCTCGGCCGATGGCGGTACAACCTGGAAGCGACTCGAAGAGCATGGTCTGCCGAAAGGTCCCTACGGACGCATTGGTATCGCCGTCGCGGCAAATTCCGATCGCATCTACGCCCTCATTGAGGCCCGTAATCCCGACGGCGGCCTGTACCGCTCCGACGATGGCGGTGAGACTTGGGAGTTCATCAATCCCAGTCACAGCCTGTGGCAGCGGCCCTGGTATTACATGCACATCATCGCCGATCCGCGAGACGAGAACGTCGTCTACATCATGGATGTGGAGGCTTTCAAATCCACCGACGGCGGTCACCTCTTCAATAAGGTAAAGATTCCTCACGGCGACAACCACGGACTGTGGATCGATCCCCGGGACACGCGCCGCATGATCGCATCCAACGATGGCGGGGTCACAATAACATTGGATGGCGGCAAGAACTGGACGCCCCAGGAGAATCAACCGACCGCGCAGTTCTACCACGTCATCACCGACACGGCCATGCCCTACCGCGTTTACGGCTCGCAACAGGACGCTGGTACCGTCGCCATTGCCAGCCGCAGCGACGACGGCGTCATCGACCGTTCCGATTGGTATGACGTAGGAGGGGGCGAGGCGGGATACATCGCACCTTATCTCCCCGATCCAAACATTGTCTATGCCGCGGACTACCAGGGAAACATTACGCGCTACGACCGGCACATCGGGCAGATAAAATCGATTACCGAGCAGCCAGAGCTTTCCGATGCTCACGGCGCGAGTTTTCTGGAGCATCGTTTCCAGTGGACCGCACCTGTGCTGCTTTCTCCGCACGATCCCAACACCCTGTATCACGCTGGCGAGCGCTTGTTCAAGACAACAGACGGCGGTGTGCATTGGCAGGCGATCAGTCCCGACCTTACGCGCAACGACAAGAGCAAGCAGCAGCCTTCGGGCGGCGACATCACTCTCGATGACACCGGCACCGAGTACTACGACACAATCTTCGCGGTGGCGGAGTCGCCCATCAGCAGGGGCTTGATCTGGATTGGCACCGACGACGGTCTCGTCCAAATTACGCGCGACGAAGGAAAGAATTGGGCCAACGTCACGCCCAAAGATTTGCCCGAATGGAGCCGTGTCAGCCAGATCGATGCCTCCCCGCTGGACGCGGGCACAGCCTATGTCGCAGTGGATCGCCATCAGAACGACGATCTTCGGCCCTACATCTATAAGACCAGCGATTACGGCCAGACCTGGACGAAACTAACCAATGGCATTCCCGAAGGAAGTTTCGTTCGCGCCGTCCGCCAAGATCCAAAAAAGCGGGGACTACTTTACGCGGGCACCGAGAGCGGCGTCTACGTTTCCTTCAACGATGGCGCGGATTGGCGCCCGCTTAAACTGAATCTCCCGACTACCCCAGTACACGATCTGATAATGAAGGGTAACGATCTGGTGGTCGCTACGCACGGGCGGGCATTCTGGATTCTGGATGACTTGAGTCCATTGCGCCAATTCAGCGACGACGTGAGCAAGAAGAATGTTCATCTCTATACGCCGGGGCCGGCCTACCGCATTCAGGCTGGCGCCACCGGAGAGCACCGTCCATCCAAGCGGACAGGACAGAATCCGCCCGCGGGCGCAGTGATTGATTTCTACCTGAAGGAGGCGCCGAAAGCAGCTACGGAGACGAAGATTGAAATTCTGGATGCCTCCGGAAAGACGATCCGCAAATATTCCAGCGCCGAAACCAAGCGGCTGGACGAACCCCCCGATCCCGACGATAAGAAACCGGAAAAGGAAATCAAAGTGGAAGCAGGCTTGAATCGCTTCGTGTGGGATTTGCACTATGAAGAAGCCCATCGCGTGCCCGGTTACTATCTCTGGGAATACGGCACCGGGGCCCGCGGACCGGTGGCCGCTCCCGGCCAGTACCAGGTGAGGCTGACAGTAGGCGGCGAGAGTCAGACTGCCCCGATTGAACTGAAATTGGATCCCCGGGTTAACATCAGCGCGGCGGACCTGGCGCAACAGTTCAGCATGCTGATGCAGATTCATGAGCAACTCAACAACGTCTACGACGCGGTGAACCAGATTCAGGATGTGCGTTCGCAAGTGGCTGGCCTCAAACGGCGGTTGCCCGAGAACGCCAGCACCAAACCAATTGCGGTCTCTGCCGATGATCTCGAGAAAAAACTCGTAGCGGTGCGCGAGCCGCTGATCAATCTGACTATCAGTGCCAACGAAGATTCGCTGGCCTACCCCCCACAGCTGGATGCCAGGCTGGCATATCTGGCCATGGATATCAGCAGCGCGGACTCGGCTCCCACGGAAGCGGAGCAGGTTCAATTCGAAAAGCTGAAGCGCCAAACCAAAGACTTGCTCAGCCATTGGGATGACTTGCAGCATGGTGACCTTGCGGCCTTCCGGAAATTGACCTCCGAAAACAGTCTTTCTACGGTCGTGGTCCCCCCCGCAGGCCAAACCGGCGAAGCGGAGAATAAGGACGCGCACTGAGGACACAGACCTGGTTCTGCGCTTGATAAAGCTGCGCTTGATAAAGCTCGTCAGAAAAGTGGCCCAGCCCATAGCTCTCGGGCGATCCGAGAGTATTACTTCCGTGCTACCCCAATAGCACGGACGGGCCTTGCGCGCCCCATGTTCCACTGCTATTTTGCCGTTAGTGATGCTGATCCTCCCCTGAGGTGATGGCCGATTCGGACGTTGGGGGTGCTTATGAGGTTCATGCATCTGTGTTACGCAGCTCTGGGCTTTGCGGTGGCCCGCTGGGTATTCCGGCGGCAGCCGGTAGCGGATCCGGTCTCGCGTTTGCGATCTTCGGGCCTTCTTTAAAAGCTTGGGGTAAAGTTTGGGCGCGCGCCCCGTTGCGCCTCCATTTCGTCAGCGCGCGCCCGCTCTCTTCTTCTCCGCTGCATCTCCAGCGAGTTCCCGCACTTAAGTAACCGAGGGTAATCTCGGCTTCGCCGCTCGCTCTCACTACAATCGCGGTAGGGCACTGCGGGTCAATCTGTTTGACCGATACCTCGCAAGTCTCCCGCTTCCTTGTGCGAGCATTTACACCAAACCGCCTTCCATCGGTCCTGCTGATCGCGGGAGTGCTGCTTCTGGCATTCGCTCCGCGTCTTTCCGCCCAGGAAGACGCCGGCGACGCTTCTCTTGGGGATGTGGCGCGGCATTTTCGGAAGAAACCCGCCGTCTCCGAGACGGTCATCGACAACGACAATTTCTCGAAAGCAGTGGACGAAGCTGCGACTCGGCACGCCGCCGGCGCTTCCCCGGTGTTCACGCTGGAACCACGGGGAAACGATCCCGGAGGAAAGAGCTTTCACGTCTCCTCGCCCGATGTGACCTGTAGCCTGTCTTTCAGCGTGAAGACCACATCGCCATTCTCCGATCCGCTCCTGCTTGACGAGTTGCCACGCACCGAACTGGCAAAACTGGACGGGCCTGCGACCATCGATGGAGATTCGCTGCAAGTCTCGATGCATAACGGATCAGCGTGGGAACTGCGTGAAGTGGTGATCGGCCTCACCATCGTCAAACAATCCGCATCTGTCGAAGCGTCATCTCCGTTCAGCCAGGCGCGAATTGTTCCCGCCGCCGGCTTTTCCGCAGTAAAGTCCGGCTCGCAAAATGTTCAGGATTCATACCAGAAGCAGGCCGATGTCACGATGCTGCTGCACGTTAAGGGATCGGCCGCCCCGTCCACCACTGCAACCTTTCGTACGCCCTTGAACTTCGCTCTCTTTCCCGACCAGGAATGGCATTGGGCGATCGTGAAGGCAAAAGGGATTCCGCCGCAGGCTCCGGCTGAACTGACGACCGTGATGCAAAGCGAAGCCACCGTCCAGCCCTCCGCTGCTGCACCTGAGCCAGGCACGAAGATCCCACCGCCGACTCCGTCTCCATTGAACAGAGTTCCAGCAACTCCGGACCAGACGACGCACTGAGATCGAACCTCTCGTCATCCGGTGCGACTGCTCCTTGCGGCGCGGGATCGCGGCGCTGTCTTGATGCTTGTCGGCGGCTTGCGGCGAACTTTCTCCGGCACGGGATGAAAGGCGCTGCTGAGGCGGTCTACTTCTGATTCTTCGGCCGGCGGCGTGCTGATGGTCGCGAGGGCCGCGGCTTGGACGATGGCGATCGCGAATGGGGCGGCGGCCGGCGGGGCTGCGGGATATTCGGGAACTTCCTTGACCATGTCGCTCTCAAAACAATCGAAGCGAACTTTGCTGGCGTTCCTGGACGCGATGCTGAGCGCGCGCAGGATGAGACGAGCGCGAGGGACATCGATGTGGTTGCGTACGAGGGCGTTGACCACTTCCATGAGCGAGGCCTGGATGGCTTCCTGGCTCTCGAAATTGGCGATGGGATGGAGGCGCGACTTGGGCGGGGTGCGCACGCCGCGGATCATCCGCTGATGGAAATAGCAGAAGACTTCCTGACGCAGCGAGGGAGAGCCGCAGCGGATGCCGTTGACCTTGATGTGAGTACAGACACGAGTATTGGGATTGACTGCCATGGTTGAACCTTTCGTTGTTTTAGTGGATTGATCTGGAGAGAAAAGATTTGGGGATCGAGTTTCTAAATCTTTGATAAGGCTGGGGTTAGCGCCGTGGCGGCGGAAGAGGTCCGCGTAAAATCTTGCAAGCAAAGGGTTTGCGCACAAAATCTTGAAAACTAAGGTGTTACGGACGTCGAACTTGGCACCAGCGGGAGTGGCGAGGAGTTTCTCAGAGATGATTTGGCGGAGAAGCATACTACTTATAGTTTACGGATGGGGGCAAGGTCAGATGTCACAGAGAGGGTGTGGATGGTTGTGGAAAAGGGTGGGGCCGCTGTTCGTTAAATAAACATGATGCTTCGCTGTCCGCCGCGACCAGATCGTCAGGGTAGATGTCGCAGGGGACGCTGGCTCATTCATCTACCGACTTGTGCGATGGGCTTTCCTGGATCGCTATTGGAGTGGCGCTGGGGTCTTCCTTCTTTCCTTCTTGATCAGCGAGGTTTAGCTCCCTCTGCCTTTCTTCTGGGGCTTGTGACTTTGACGCGGCTTTGGGTCCGTTGTCCAACCCCGTCAGGGAAAGAGCCGCGATCGCTGTCTCGGGGCAGGCACCGGCTTGGCCGAGCAGACGCAAGTACTCGCGTGCAATCTCAACTCTAAGGCCTAGATCTGGATGTTGGTAGATGCGTCGGAGCCAACCCTTGTTGCGATTCTCCTTCACGAAAACCTCTGTCAATAGCAGATCGCAAATCTGCGGTAAGTTCAGTGACCTTGGATACTGGCGAAGAATAAGTTGGACAGCCGCCAGTATCTCCGTTGTGCCTGGGGGAAGAGGAACTTGGAAAACTCCGCGATCTATGTCCTGCACCTTGTTCGTATAGTGCAGGACGGCTTGCCTCGTCAGATTGAACGCGCTGTTAAGCATGCGCTCCGCAAATCTTGGGTCCACGTTCCCGTATTTCAGTCCTTTTTCGATGTAACCTCGTCTGTCATCTTCCGTCAGGTCAAATGTGCGCTCGGCAATCCTCATCAAAAAAAGTGCCAGTTGTGAGACGGCCTCGCTCAAAAGATAGCGATGCAGGCTTGACCCTGAATTTGCCCTCCAGCCTCTGTTGAGGAGCCGGAGCTGGTAGAGCAGAAAGTTGATCGAGGGGAAAGGGTCGTCGTACCTGACTTCGCTGCTGAGGGTGAGTTGCAGTTCCCACAGTTCGGGGTGCTTTCGTAAATCGGCGTTCCATTCGTCGACCTTGCCTTTGAAGAACCCAAGTTCGGAGCTCCCGGGCCACTCTGACTCCGTAATCTTGAAGTTCGCTTCGAGTTCGGAAACGCGATGTAAGTCCAGTACTTCAACGCCGCAATCTTTGGCAAAGTCCTTGATGTTCCATTTCGTCCCTTTGCGAACTAGCAGTGCTCGATGCGCTTGGGAGTACTGCTTGACGCCGGATAGCCAAAAAATTCTGTCAAGCGGGCCTTCGCTACCGGATTTGCATTCCGCGATGATCATTTCTCTGCTGAATGGCTCTGTATACTTAAGAGCCAACACGTCGAGATCGGTTGCTCTATCAAGTGCAGCAACCGTATAGATTGGACACCCTCTCCGAACAAAGAAACCCATGAAGAGCAACAGACGCACGATGCGATACTCAAGATCGTCGCCAACCACAAAGAGTGGCGCTTTTGGCTGTCTCTCAGCAATCGCAGTTGCGGGTCGGTCCACTCGTGTGTTCGCCTTTCTCTTATAGCTCACCTAGCGTTTGCTCCTCATGGTCCGCAGATTGAAAATCATCTCTTCGTGATACCGCCGGAGCGTCGCTGGCAGCTCTGTCTCGACTCGAACGGCGCTGGGAGAAAGGAACTGCCCAGCCCGATCTAGGTCTTGCTGTGTAGGGATGCTTTCTTGGGGCAAAATCGTATTCTGTTTCAGTACTTCTTTGACTGCCTCAGCAACGTCGACCTTCAGCAGTTCCATGCTATACCGACCGGGGTAGATTTTGGATTCCACAACGTTCACGATCCCGCGGGAAAGCGCAAGCGGGTAGTCCTCGCCAATTGCGGTTGCGGGTCGCTGCACTCCAATCGCGCCGTCCCTTAGCAAAGCATTAACTATCAGGAGCGGTTTTACAATCATTCCCCTTCCTGGGTTTGAATAATATTGCCCATATCGGAACGAGTTTAAGAGCAGTTTCGAATCGTCCAGAAGGTCTTGGCTTATGGCCTTTCCGGCCGATTTGTCGAACACTCCCCAAACATACGGTGTTGTTGGAAAATATACGCCCTTTCTAGTCTGCCTCGTCGTAATTTTGGAGTAGTCGATTATTCCAAGCCGAATCAGCAGGGCCAAGGCTCCCTTGTCAGTGGTGCCGGGGATGGGAACTCCAGGGTTGGTCACTACGTACGTGAGAAGGTCCATCGCGTGCTGTTTCTGGGAAGGTTGCAGCGATTTTATTGCATTGTGGACGTCTTCTGCGTTTCCCTCGAAAGCCTTGGGATTAAAGAGTAGAGAGTCGCCGGCTTCCGTCTCTTGGGTGATTTCAAGCAGGCCAAAATCGCGGCTTGCGCTGATCGTAAATTCTATTTCTTCGTTAGTGTACCCGTGTTTGCTGAGGGTATGTCGGAGTACGTTGAGCTGCTGTGGAAGGTAAAGCGTGGCCCCGAGCAGTTCGATCATCGCTCGCGCGACATTCGACGGATCTAGGGAAGCGAAGAGCTTCCCCACAGCCTCCAGGACGGCCTCCTTTGAATCGATCAACGACCGGAATTCATCGACGAGCCTTCCGTCGCTCTTTGACCAAACTATGTTGGCAATACCTAGTCTCTCAGCAGCTTTTAATACCTCCTTCGCGTCTTTCTGTTTCAGCTTGGCGATTTTTCGGTGCGATTCAAGAAGACTGCCGTCGATGCTCCCCATGGACCGCGTAGCCGAAAACAGTTCTCCGGCGCGACCTGCCATGAGAATCGCTTCAAAGGGCTCAAAAGATGGATCGTCAGTGTTGAATCTAGAGAGAACTTTGTTTGCGGCTATGACCCAGGCACCAGCAAGCACTTCGGGTTTCATCTATATCAATTTCCTCAACAGAAAAAGGCCACGGCTATGCCGTGGCCCCCTCACAGTCGGGTTCCTTTGTACACCAGAGGGCGGGGGAATGCAAAGCGCACGATGGTGGCGTGAGTGGGGCACGAAGGGGGAGTGTGATCCGGGCCGACGGGGTCGTGCCGACGAGAGGAAAAGCAGGTTCCTCCACTACGCCGTCGCTGTCGCTCCGGCTCCGGTCGGAATGACAAGACCTAAGGCAAGATCAACGTCCACGTCAAAGGCAAGGGACAGGAGTGTCCGCTCTACATGGGCGTCGCTGCGCTCCGCTGACGGGCGCGGCGGCTGTCTCTACATGAGTTGGGGCGCTGCATGCGGACAGCAGGTTCCTCACGCGCCTGCGGCGCTCTCGGAATGACAAACGTGATGTAGGGTTTTCGCTATAGCCCGCGAAACCCGCCATGCTAAACTGACCTCAAATCCCACTCCCAGGACGAAGACAGGCGATGAAATTCGGCGTCATCATCTTTCCCGGTTCCAACTGCGATCACGATGCCTTCTGGACCATCCAACAGGTTGCCAAGCAGCCGGCGACTTTTCTGTGGCACGAATCGCACGATCTGGAGAATTGCGATGCCATCATCGTCCCCGGAGGCTTTGCTTACGGCGACTACCTGCGCACCGGCGCCATTGCGAAGTTCTCTCCCGTGATGGAATCGGTGCGCCGCTTCGCCAACGGCGGAGGCTTGGTGCTGGGAATCTGCAATGGCTTTCAGATCCTGTGCGAGGCGGGACTATTGCCCGGCGCTCTGATGCGCAACACCGGCCTGAAATACGTCTGCAAGCCAGTGCACGTGCGAGTCGAGAATTCTGCGACCCCGTTCACCAACGCTTGTTCGCAAGGAGAGGTATTGACCATCCCGATCGGCCACATGGAAGGGAACTACTTCTGCGATCAGGCTACGTTGGATGAGCTGCATCGCGACAACCGCGTGGTCTTCCGCTATTCGACCGTGGCCGGTGAGATTTCGGCCTCCGCCAATCCTAACGGTTCACTGGACAACATCGCCGGCATCTGCAACGCGGGCGGAAACGTAGTCGGCATGATGCCCCATCCTGAACGGTCGTCCGAACCTGAACTCGGCGGCATCGATGGCATGAAGATTTTCCATTCGATGGTCGGAGCCATGGCGAGCAGATAAGACTTGGTTCGGTCTTCAATACATGCGTGATTGTTCGCTGTCGAACAAAGCGAATTCTGTTTGATAATTTTCCGCCATGGTGTTACTGTCTCCGCGACCGCTTCCCCAATCGCACAACGGAACTACGAACGTTCGACCAAGTCCAGGGAGGAGTGTGCCTAATGACTGCGAAGCAGATTCTCGATGCTTTTTCTGAAACCTTAATGCAGGATGAGCGAATTCTGAGCCCGCGAGAGCGGGAGTTGCTGATGAGTCTCCTGCAAAACTCCAGGGCAATATCCGGAAGCGACCCACAGACTCAATCCGCGGTAACCGCCGCCATCGCTCGATCGGTGGGTGAAACGGTGGCGCAACGCGCTTTTGCATTGTTAGGTGGCAGCATCGTGGAGCAGATTCTGGCCGGCTCGGGAACCCTGAGCGGGATAGAAGAGACCATGCCCGCCACCACTGTTCCGGTCAGCGGGCCCCAGCCACCAAGTGGCCCACAGCCCCCTTCCGTGAGGAAGCCTGAGGTTCCGGTGCGTGGGCCGCAACCGCCCAGCGGGCCGCAGCCGCCAAGTGGGCCGCAGCCGCCCTCTGGTCCCGGACTGCCCAAAGGACCGCAACCACCAAGCGGGCCGCAGCCGCCCTCCGGTCCCGGGCTGCCCATGGGACCGCAGCCTCCAAGTGGACCGCAACCGCCCAGCGGACCGAGTGGTCTGCAGCCCTTAACCGTGCAGCGGCTGGAACAACAACAAAACTACGGCGGCGGCCGTGTCGGTGTGCTGGACGCGCCTGCGGTTGTGCGGGCACAATGCGTCGTGCTGGACGAGTTCCTGGCGCCGCAAGAGCTCGACGAACTTGTTTCCTACACGCTACAGCGTGAGGCAGAATTCCAAGTCAGCGAAGTAGTTTCACCCAGCGGAATCCCGGGAGTGACGGATTACAACCATCGCCGCTCGCGGGTGCTGATGGAGTTGGGAAAGCATGAGAATATCATTCTGGAGCGAATCCGGGCCGTGCTGCCAAGAGTGCTGGGTCGGCTTGGGATGGAAGAGTTCCCGGTTACTCACGTGGAGGCTCAGATCACGGCCAGCAACGACGGCGATTTTTTCGGCGCGCACTGCGACGATGCGCAGGAACTGATTGCATCCCGCCGACTTACGTTCGTCTACTTTTTCCATCGCGAGCCACGCCCGTTCGATGGCGGCGAGTTGCGTCTTCACGATTCGCGTGGGAGCGAGCAGCATGTGAGCACGGGCAGTTACCAGATGGGAAGTTACCAGAGAATAGTACCGCAGCAAAACCAGATCGTGTTTTTTCCGTGCTCGGTGTTGCATGAGATTACAGCAGTCGAGTGCACGTCGCGGGCTTTCGCGGACAGCCGCTTCACGCTAAACGGATGGCTTCACAAATAAAAGACGCGACATGGCTGGAGTGGATTGCAGGCCTGATGGGGGTAGGGTCGCGGCAGACGCTTACCGCGGCGCTGCCCCCCGGCCAATTCCATTGCCTGCTTGACGAGTTGCCGCTGCATTTGATTCCACAGCGCCAGCTCGAATCACAATGCTGGTGGCAGAACTTCTCTCACAAGCGCCTGTTTCTCAACCCGCATTGTTCGGTGCTGCCCGCCGGGCAGGTGCCGGCAGATTTGGAACCCCATCGCGACTTGTTGGAGAATTTCAACTTGCAGGGAACGGTGGCTTGGGTCCGTGACCCGGCCACCGGGGCCCTGAATCCGTTTTGGTTGGGTCCCCGGCTGGAGGCGGCGGTGTCACGTCTTCGTGCAGGGGAACCTGTCCCCGCCTCGCTTTCCAGAGACGCCGGCATCTTGCTGGCAAGCGCCGGCATCTTGACGCCTACCGATCACGCCGAACGCCGCCTCGCGGAATGGGCCGAGGTCGTCAGCCATAGTGCCCCGCAGTTTCGCGAGAAGGGATACGTGCCTCTCGGGAACTTGATTCACCCTTTCAATCTTGCGGCTTTGCGCCGTTACTACCGCCATGCCATCCGACGGGGAGCCATTCGACTCGGCGATGAGCAGAGCTCGCGGCGCTACGTCGCCCACAATGAGAGCGTGGCGCGCTTCTTCCACCACCAGATTGCGCATGCGGTCAGCGCCATCGCGGGAGAAGCGATCAAACCTTCTTATGCTTATCTGGCGTCTTATCTGAGCGGCGCTGAGTTGAAGAAGCACACCGACCGCGAGCAGTGCGAGTTCAGTGTTACCTTGTGTCTGGATTTTTCTCCAGAGCCGGAACTGGCGACTCCGTGGCCGATACGCCTGGATACGGGAAAAGCTGTGGTCAAGGTTTATCAGGCGCTGGGTGATGGTTTGGTGTACCGAGGCACGAGGGTGCCGCATTATCGCAGTGTCCTGGCTGAGGGAAATACTTCAACGTCGATTTTCTTCCACTATGTGCCGGCGGATTTTTCGGGGCCTTTGAATTAGGCAGCTCGTTTTAGGCAGATCGTCGGCGCGTTACCGCAGCCCTGAGATTATGTAAAGTACGGAGAAGACCTGGTAGTAGCTGTAGGCGAAGCGGGAACCGTCGCGTGTCACAACTACGGGAGCTACGTTAGCCACGCCTGCGGTTGTTTCCGGCTGCAATTCCTGGATCACAGTCTTTTCGCCGCTCGTTAGGTTGACCTTGTAGACCTTGGTTGGAACCTGGCCGGGACGATACCCATAAACCGAAGAATTATCCTCCGACCACTGCAGCGGAATAAACCCGGGTTCGAGGTCAGGGATGGGACGGGGCGAGCCGTCCCCGGCGATGGGATAGACTGCGACGATTCCCGCATCGTTGGCTCGAAGCACGAATTGTCCGTCGGGTGAGACCAATCCGCCAGTAATTCCTTCCGGCGTGATCGGTATTGGTTTCCCGCCATCCAGGGACAGCAAGTAGCATCGCGGGCCGTGGCCAGGTTCGTTGGCGTTGACCGTAATGCGTTTTCCGTCGGCCAGGAAGTGAGCCCAGCCGTTGTAGATTTCTTCCAGCCCGGGCACCGCAATCGTGCGAGCTTGGCCCGGACCGAGGGGCACCAGTTTCACCTGTCCCGGCCTGCCCGGAATGATAGCAATGGCCCATTTGCCGTCCGGAGACAGGCCACCCCCGCTTCCTTCGCCCAGCTGCACCGGCGCGGTGCCGTCGATCTTGCGAATGGCAAGGGAATAGTGGGCGCCTGCGGCTTCACTGCCTTCTTCGAACAAGACCGACTGCCCATCGCGTGAAATGTCTTTGGCAACGCTCCAATCATGCCAGGAGAGATCCAATGGCTTGCCGTCCTGTGCAATCGTGGCCATGGCAAGACGTTCGGCATCCAAGCTCACCAGTACCCGGCCATCCGGCGCCACGTCCTCTAAGGTCATGCTTGCGGGCAACTCCAGAATTCTCCGAATCCGTCCCGACAGGCTGACCGCCAACAAGTCGCGGTTGTTACTTTTTTCGGCGGCTGTATACCAGACTTCGTTTCCATCGGGGCTCCAAGCCAGTCCAGCCTCGGAGCTACTCTCGGGCGAAAGCACATTGACGTGGCCGGCAAGATCCGTGAAAGAAACGAACCCACGGTCATCCCACGGGGCAGGATGGTCCATAAATGCGATCTTGTCGCTTTGCGGAGAGATGCGCGGGTGGCTGATCCAGCCGTTGCTTTGGTATAAGACGTGACCAATCGGATACTCAAGTCGGTCGCGGCCCTGGACATGGTGAACCACAGCCAGTTCACCGTTTGCATCCCAGTCTGCCCACGGAACGTCTTCGAGAACCTCCCGGGGAGAACCTCCGGCCAGCGGCGTGCGAGCGAGCGTGCCTCCTTCCGTTTCCAAATGGGCCCTATGAGACCCGCGGAGCACCACCGCCAGTTCGCCGGTGCTGGAGATTGCGAGCAAATTGGCGTCCGGCAAATTGAGCGGCTGCGTCAAGAGAGAATCGCCGACAGCGGAGAAGAGCTGCAGCGGTTTGCCGTTCCAAGCTGCGCCGTACACAATCGCCTGAAAGTCAGGGGCGAAACGCGCCGAGTACACTGTGCCCTGTTCGAAAGTCAGGCGCCGGTACGTGGGCGACACAGTTTTCTGCCGCAACTGGTTACCCAGCAGCAACAGCGTCGCCACCAGAAGTACTCCTGACACTGCCCACGGCACGATTCCCCACCGCGATTGGGGCCTGAGCCGGGTGGTTCGTCCGCCAGAAGCGTTTGCCAGAGTGTCGAGCGCGAACGCGAGATCGCGTGCCGATTGAAAACGATTCTCCGGTTCCTTCTCCAGACAGTGGCGCACCACTTGCTGGAACGGCACAGGGACGCTGGCTTCTTCCAGATTGATTTCGGGAGGGTCCTCCCGAAGCACTGCGGTGATTGTGTCGACCTCGGTTTCGCCGCGGAAGGCTCGACGCCCAGTCAACATTTCATAAAGAATTGCGCCCACGCTGAAGATGTCACTGCGGTGATCCACGGCCTTGCCCCGCAGTTGCTCAGGCGACATGTATGCGACGGTTCCCACCACCGAGCCACTCTTGGTTACGGTGGTCAAGTCTTCTATTCCGCGCCCAGCGTCCTCGGGCGCGGGTTGCAGCTTCGCGACTCCGAAGTCGAGGATTTTCACCCAGCCATCGCTGGTCACAAACAGGTTTTCCGGCTTCAGGTCACGATGAACGATGCGGCGATCATGCGCGGCGATGAGCCCTTGCACGATTTGCAGCGAATAGTCGGTGGCTAGTCGAATCGGCAATGCCCCCTCTGCCAGCAACTTACGCAGGGTCTTGCCTTCCAGCAGTTCACAAACGATGTAAGGAGATCCTTCGTGGAGACCAACATCGTAGATGGCGACGATGTTGGGATGATTCAGCGCGGCCGCAGCGCGGGCTTCCAGTTCAAAACGGCGAAGATGATCAGGGTTGGCGCTGGAAGCAGGCCGAATCAGCTTCAGAGCGACATCGCGTCCCAGCCGTTCATCGCGGGCGCGGAAAACCTCGCCCATGGCTCCAGAGCCGATTTTTTCGATAACCCGGTAGTGACCTATAACCTGGCCCGTCATGCGCGAGAACGCCCCGCTGGAATGTTAGGGGGGCAGGTTGGTCGCCGTCAATAACCTAATCCGGCCATGATCCTGCCATTTGCTGGCTACTTTCATTTTGTGACGGCTGGTAAGTTCAAGGTAGCCCGCTGCCACCCATTGCCGCGACCACCAGTCTCCTGCCGTGCTATAATTTGCCTTCGCCTGCACACTTTCGAGGCAGCCTGTGATCTTTCTACGGGCGAATCCCGCGATCAACCAAGATCATAAACACGAGGTCTAGCCATGTCCGGCCATTCAAAATGGGCCACAATCAAGCATAAGAAGGGCGCGCTGGACGCCAAGCGCGGCAAGATCTTTACCCGTCTGATTAAGGAAATCAGCATTGCCGCGAAGAACGGCGGCGGCGATCCTGATTCCAACCCGCGTCTGCGCGGCGCCATCGTCGCGGCGAAGGCTGAGAACATGCCCGCCGATAATATTAAGCGGGCCATTCAACGCGGCACCGGCGAACTTCCCGGCGCTACCTACGAAGAGTTTTCTCTCGAGGGCTACGGCCCGGGCGGCGTGGCGATTCTGCTCGACATCAATACTGACAACCGCAATCGTACTGTCAGCGAGATCCGCCATTGCTTCGGCAAGAACGGCGGCAACATGGCCGAAGCCGGCGCGGTCTCCTGGATGTTCCACAAGAAGGGCGACATCGTGATTCCGAAGAGCGCGGCGAAAGAGGACGATCTGATGAACATCGTTCTCGAAGCTGGCGGCGAAGACCTGAATGACGATGGCGAGAATTGGGAAATCCTGACTGAACCGTCTGCGTTCGAGACGGTGCTCGAAGCGGTGAAGAAAGCTGGCATTGAGCCGGCATCGTCGAGCGTGGCTATGATTCCGCAGAACTACATCAAGCTGGAAGGTCAGGCGGCAAATACCATGATCCGGCTTATGGAGGCACTCGAAGATCAGGACGATGTGCAGAACGTGCACTCCAACTTCGATATTGACCAGAAGCTGCTGGAAGAAGTGGCCGGCTGAATACGCGTTGAAGATTTGCCTGGGAGCCGCCCGTCGTGGGCGGCTCTTCTTGTTGGACGGGTGCGCTGCCAAAAAAGTTTTCAACACAACCGTGGAAAATTCTGTGGAAAAACACGAAAGTATCTTTGTAAGTGACGCAGCGACAGGTGGTTCAGCATTATGCACTGCGGCGAGTGCTGGCACTTTCGTGGTCCGACTTCTCATTAAGGAATGGTCGTCGCCAAGCAACGATCGTCGACCAGAACTTCGGAGGCCCAGCCAAACTTGAAACTCAGACTCGATAAGTTTCTGGTCGATCGCGGACTGGCTGCCTCGCGCGAACGCGCCCAGGCCCTTATTCTCGCGGGAAAAGTGCTGGTCAACGATCAGAAGCTCGAAAAAGCCGGCGCTCAGGTGGATGCGGACGCCGCAGTCCGTTTGCTGGGCGAAGATTTCAAGTACGTCAGCCGCGGTGGACTGAAACTTGAACGCGCTCTCGAACACTGGCATATCGATGTCGAGGGCAAGCTTTGTCTCGATGTCGGCGCTTCCACCGGCGGCTTCACCGATTGTCTGCTCCAGCATGGTGCAGCCCGTGTGATTGCAATAGATACCGGCTACGGACAAATGGATTTCGAACTGCGCCAGGACCTCCGAGTCCGGCTCCTGGAAAAGACCAACGCACGGTACATGACTGGCGAGGTTCTCGCTGAAAAAGCAGAGCTCATCGTGATCGACGTGGCGTTCATTTCCGCGACCCTGGTTCTTCCTCCTGTAGTAAACGCCGCGTTCCCCACGTCTTTGAACGAACGTCGTGGCCGGCAGGTGATCGTCCTTGTTAAACCTCAATTCGAGGCTGGAAGGGAATTTGTTGGCAAGGGAGGCATTGTGCGCGACGAGGCCGCGCAGTTGGCGTCGGTCGAAAAAGTAAGGCGAACTTTGCTGGACCTCAACTGCTCGCGCACCGATGTAATCGAATCGCCGATTCTGGGCGCAGAAGGAAACCGCGAGTTTCTCCTGTGGGGCGTTTTCTAGCACTCTGTGATCCAGTGTGCCCTGTGGTTAAGGTTTTTTCGCGGGATTCTGTACAATCTTTCTTTCGTCCTTCCACCATGGCAAGTGCGTCCTCATCTCCACGATCGAAAGTAGCGGCCATTGTGTCCCGACCGGCGCGGCCCGAGGTTGCGCGCACCGTTCCTGAACTGCTGGCATGGCTACATGCTCACGGCTATCAAGTCATCGTCGATCCGGAAACCGCCAAGTATTCAAGCGGCCAGGAGGAGGAAGTGCTGCGGTCGCAAATGTCCTCGAGGGCTTTGGACTTGATCGTCGTGCTCGGCGGGGACGGCACTCTACTCTCAGCGGTACGGGCTACCGCTGCCAGCGACGCTCCGCTGCTCGGCGTGAACCTGGGTTCGCTCGGTTTTCTCACGGACGTTCCACTTTCGTCCCTGTTCTCTATGCTCGATCAGATCGCGCAGGGCCGCGCACCCGTGGAGCAACGTTCTCTAATGCAGTGTGATCTGCTGCGTGGCGAGGAGGTACTCGGAAGCTACAAAGCGTTCAACGATGTCGTGGTCAACAAGACCGCGCTGGCCCGCCTGAATAACTACGACCTGTTCGTCGACAAAGCGTTCGTTTCCAGCTACCGCGCCGATGGAATGATCGTGGCCACGCCCACAGGTTCGACTGCTTACTCTCTCTCTGCCGGGGGGCCAGTGGTAATGCCGACGGTCAATGCTTTCGTGATTACCCCCGTGGCGCCGCACTCGCTCACGCACCGCCCTCTGGTAGTGCCCGACTCGGCTGTGGTCGAGATTCTGCTGCGCAGTGACGAAGAAGTTGCCTATCTCAGCCTGGACGGCCAGCCTGGACTTGATCTGAAGGATGGCGACCGTGTGCGCTGCCGCCGCTCCGAGCACAAAGTCAGCCTGTTTCGCACGGATGCTGATTTTTTTCACGTGCTCCGCACGAAACTAAAGTGGGGAGAAAGATAAGAGTCTTACAACTCCGCAGAATACAAATCCCGCACTTTCTCCCGCCGCCGGATGACCTTGACGGACTTCCCACTCACTAGAACCTCTGCCGGCCGCGCACGGGTGTTGTAGTTCGACGCCAGCACCATCCCGTAAGCACCGGCGTCGAGAATAGCAAGTAGTTCGCCTTCTTCGACTCGAGGCAGCTCCCGATCGCGCGCGAAGAAATCACCAGATTCGCAGACTGGGCCAACCACGTCGACAATTTCTTTCTTAGTGGATAAGTCCTTGGACTGCACGACGGGGACGATCTCATGGTGGGCGCCGTAGAGCGCAGGCCGGATCAGATCGTTCATCGCGGCATCCACCACCAGAAATCGCTTGCCATCATTTTGCTTTCTGTAAATCACTGAGGTGAGCAGCACTCCGGCAGGTCCAACAATCGACCGCCCCGGCTCGAGCAGTAAATGGACACCAAGACCGCGCAAGGGATTGGTTATAGCGCGCGCGTACTTCGCGATATACGCCTCCCAGTCCAATCCGGGTTCCTGGTAGGCAATCCCCAGGCCGCCGCCGGTGTCAACGTAATCTACCCGGTGCCCGTCGGCGCGCAACACACGAACAAAATCGGCGACTCGAGCCACCGCTTCGGCAAAGGGCGCTGCGTCGGTGATCTGTGAGCCAATATGAACGCTGACTCCCGCAACCTTCAGAAACCGCACTCCGGAGGCTTTGGCGTACAGAGCGCGCGCAGTGCCAATGGGCACACCGAACTTGTGTTTGCGCAAACCCGTCGAGATGTAGGGATGTGTGTCGGCCGTCACGTCTGGATTCACGCGCAGAGCCACGCGGGCGACCTTGCGCAATTGCGCGGCACACTCGGCCAGCGCCCAAAGCTCCGACTCGCTTTCCACATTAAACACCAAAATCCCCGCTTTCACGGCCGCGGTCATCTCGTCGCGAGACTTTCCAACTCCGGAGAAGACGATCGTCTTCGCGGCGCGGCGGTCGGCGGCCATTACCCTCTCCAGTTCTCCACCCGAAACGACGTCGAACCCGCATCCCTCGCGCGCCAGCAGGCGCAGAATGCTTAAATTGGAATTGGCTTTAACGGAGTAGCAGATGGTGTGGGGAACGCCGCGAAACGCGTTCTCGAACGCCGCCAAACGCTCACGAACCGCAGTCGCCGAATACACGTAAAGAGGCGTTCCGTAGCGTTCCGCCAGCTTCGGCAGCGGAACGCCTTCGCAATGCAGGACTGAATCCGAACGGCGGCGCAAAATGCCTTTGCGGCCCTCGTGAAAAGTGAATCCTGGTGGCCGCTCGGAATAGATGTAGAGAGGTCCCGTAACTCCGCTGCGCCGGCTCATTTTCGCTTGGAAGAGCCGTGGGTGGCGCTATCCTTGACCTTGATCGCTACTACGGTTTGATCATCGAACGTCTCCACGCCGGCCGAATGTTCGGTGGCGGCTTTGAAGAGCGAATCCACCACGCAGTCTGCGGACCGGCCGGCGCAATCAGCGATGATCTTCTCTGCGCGGCTCCGGCCAAACAGTTCTCCGCGCCGATTGCGAGCATCCAGAATGCCGTCGCTGAAGAACACGAACATGTCTCCAGGCCTCATTTTGAATTGAAACTCGTCGTAATCCGCATCGTCGAAAAGACCCAGCGGCAAACCTGTGGCCTCGATCACGTTGTTCTTTCCATCATGCACGTAAACGGGCCGCGGCAAGCCGGAGTTGGCCACCAGAAGGGTACGATGTTCATCGTCCCATACCGCATAGATGAGTGAAACAAATTGCGCTTCAATGCGCCGCTCTGCCAGCGACAAGTTCACGGCCGAGAGCATTTCCGCGGGCCCCGGCTCAATCGGAGCGTGCGAGCGCAGGATGCCGCTCACCAGGGCGGCATAGATGGCGGCCGGCGCGCCCTTCCCGCTGACATCGCCAATCACAATTCCCAGCCGCGAAAGGGAGTAAGGAATGAAGTCGTAAAGATCTCCTCCAATGGCTCGTGCCGGAGTAAACTTCGCGGCTAACTCCAGGTGGGCAAGCTTTGGCAGCGTCTGGGGAAGCAATCGGGTTTGCAATTCCCGTGCCAGCGCCAAGTCGCGCTCCAGTCGCCGTTCCTGGCGCGCGATCTCTTCATACAAGCGCGCATTTTCGATGGCGATGGCCACCTGCGCGGCCAGCGTCGTGACGGTACGCCGGTGCTCGTCTGTAAAAAAACCGCGCCGGGTGTGCTCGAGATCGAGAACTCCGATTACCTTGTCTTTATAAATAAGAGGTACGGCTAATTCCGATCGAGTCTCGGGGTTGCCCTCGATGTAGAGCGGGTCTTTGCAGACGTCCGGGACCAGGATGGCTTTCTTCGTCTCCACCGCATGCCCAACCACTCCGAGCCCGATGGGAATCTCTTTCTTCACTTGAACATTCTCGTTAAAGCGCAACGAGAAACGATGTTGCAACTTCTCGCCGGAAGAATCCAGCAACAGGATGCTGAACATCTGAAAATCAATCAAGCGCCGCAGAAGTTCGGCAATCCTTCCCAGCAGTTCGTCCAGGTTCAGGATTGAGGTCAACTCGCGTGCGATCTCGTTGAGCAGCAGGAGAATACGAGCCTGTTTCGTGGTGCGCGTATAGAGCTGGGCGTTCTCGATTCCAGCCGCCATGCGCGAAGCAATCAGCGTTAACAGGCGCTTGTGCTCCTCGTTAAAATAGCCTGCGCGCCGTGCTTCCAGGTCGATCACGCCAATCACCCGGTTCTTGGTAGTGAGCGGAACCGCCAATTCCGAGCACACGTTCGGCACGGCAGCGATGTATCTCGAATCTTGAGTAACATCATCGATAAGAATTGCCTGCCCCAATTGCACGGCCTGCCCGATCACGCCTTGCCCTACTTTGATGCGCGAGCGTTCAGCGAATTCCGCCGGATACCCCACCTGAAAGCGAAAGCGCAGCTCCTGCGTTTTTTCGTTCAGAAGCAGGATTGCGAAGATTTCATAGTCAATGACTTTCCGCACGACCTCCGCAACCCGGCGCAGGGTCGTGTCCAGGTCGAGCGAGGTCGACATGACATCGGAGACCTCCAGCAACAGAGGATCAACCTGCACGTGCTTTTCGTGTTTGGTCAGAACAGAGCCCATTTTTATCTATGATAACAGCCGCGCTGGGAGTACCAAGCAGCGCGTACGGAGTGGCGAGAACTGAAAACGCCTCACTCGCGTGGCACGATGCAGACATCCGCCAGGTTGCGATAACGTTCGGCATAGTCGAGTCCGTAGCCGACGACGAACTCATCGGGGATGGTAAAGCCGACGTAGTCGCCTTGCAGAGGCAGCTTGCGCCGCGACGGCTTGTCGAGAAGAGCGGCAATCTTCAGCGATCGCGGCTGGTGCGCCATTAGCAGTTTCTTCAAGACAGTGAGCGTTAATCCCGTGTCCAGGATGTCCTCCACCACAATCACGTTCTTGTCCTTCATGGACTGGTCAACGTCCTTCGTAAGTTTCACTTCTCCGGTGGAATCCCACCCGCTCTTGAGTTCCTGCGTGGGGCTGGGACGGTTTCCGTAACTGGAGACACCGATGAAGTCAAAGGTCGCGTCCAGATTGACCTGACGCGCCAGGTCAGCGAGAAAAATCGCAGAGCCTTTCAAGACGCCGACAAAGATCACCGGCTGGCCCGCGAAATCGCGGGTAATCTCAGCGCCCAGTTCCGCGACGCGTTTTGCAATCTCGTCCCGCGAAATCAGCACCTTGAGTCCTGTCATGGCGTTTCATATTAAACTAAAGTCGCCACCGGCGCTGGATCGTCGGCTTTCTCTGCAAGATTATCGAGTGAGCGCTGTTGGAACAGGAGCAATCATTCATGAATCTCAAAGGCATTCAACTTACGTGGCTGGGTCACGCGACCTTTCGCATCGTGACGCCCAGCGGCCGCACCATCATCATCGATCCCTGGATCATGAATAACCCGGCGTGCCCCGCGTCCGAGAAGAAAGTAAAACATCTGGATGTTCTCCTGATCACCCATGGCCATGGAGACCACATCGAAGACGCGGTCGAGATCATCAAGCAGCATAAGCCTCAGGTCGTCGGTATTCCCGAAATGTGCGGATGGCTGGAGAAGAAAGGAGCAAAACAAACCGCCATGATGAACAAAGGCGGCACACAGAAACTCGGCGATATCAAAGTGACCATGGTCCACGCTGATCACTCTTGCGGCATCCAGGACGGTGATCAACTTGTTTATGGCGGAGAAGCCTGCGGTTACGTTGTCGAATTTGAAAACGGAGTAAAGATCTATCACGCGGGCGACACGAACGTTTTCGGTGATATGGCAATCATCCGCGAGCTTTACGCCCCTGAAATCGTGATGCTGCCCATCGGGGACCACTTCACCATGGGTCCGCGCGAGGCCGCTTACGCCTGCAACCTGCTCAAGCCAAAAACGATCATTCCCATGCATTTCGGCACGTTCCCAGTGTTGACAGGGAGTCCCGCGGACCTGCAAAAACTGGCGCCAGGCGTCGAAATCATCACTATGAAGCCGGGTGTGACTCTCGGCCTCTGAGAACTGAGAAAGACAACAATCCAATGAAATCTACGCGCAAGCAAGTGGCCCAGAGCAAACCGAAAAGAGAAAACAAGCCCAACTGGCGGCACTATGACTTCACTACCGCGGGCCCGGTCGATGATTATCTGTACTCCATGCTACCCACGCGCGAGGAAGTGCTGGCGGAGATGGAAGGCTATGCTTCCGAGCACAACGTCCCCATCGTTGGCCCCGCGGTAGCGCGCGTGCTTCAGCAACTTGCCCTGATGATTGACGCCAAGACGGTATTCGAGTTGGGGTCAGCCATCGGATACTCGACCATCTGGTGGGCGCAAGCCGTAGGCGAAAAAGGCCGAGTCATCTATACCGACGGCGATTCCAAGAATGCCGAGCGCGCCCGCCGTTACTTCGATCGCGCTGGAGTCTCCAATCGAATTACGCTTCACACTGGCGATGCGCTGGAAGTTCTCTCCGAGCAAAAGCAGCAGTTCGATATCATCTTTAACGATGTCGACAAAGAAGACTACCCACGTGTGCTGCGGTTGGTTTCGCCACGCCTGCGCCAGGGCGGCCTTTTCATAACTGACAATGTTCTGTGGAGCGGCCGGGTAGCGGAGAAAAATCCGAAGGAACCGCGAACCAAAGCGATTCTCGAATTCAATCGTGAGCTTTATAATTCCAAGGATTTCTACACGACGATATTGCCCATTCGCGACGGTTTGGCGGTGGCTCTGAAGAAGTGAAGTAAGCCGCGATCAGATCGACTTGACTGGAATCGCCAGCAGATCCTCCACCAGCCCGACTTCCTTCTGCAGAAAGGGCTCGGCGTAAGTCACGCCGCCGAGCATGCCGTAGTAACGCGCCATGGCATCCACTCTCGCGCGGATTTCATCGTGGGCAGGGAAGAGATCCTTGCCTGCTTCCTGATCGCTGAACTGCGACTTGTAAGCCAGGATGGATAGGAACTTTTGCTCGAACTGCTCGCTGATGTCGACCACGAATGTCGGCCGCACGTCGTAGTAAAGCGTTGCGTAGACGATCTTGAACGGTCGATGTGGAGCGAGCTTCGTAGCGTCGCCAGAGCGCTGAATGCTGAGTGCTTCTTGCGGGTCCAATTTTGCCAATCCCGCCAAAAAGCAAGCCTCGTATCCCAGCACGGAACAGGTGTAGTGATCCGGATGCCGTCCCTTCCAGTAAGGCAGAATCACTACCCGGGGCCGAGTCTCGCGAATCACGTTTGCGACTTTCAGGCGATTGTCCCAAGTATTTTCGACGCGGCCATCGGGAATATCGAGCGCCCGCCGCCAGACTGCGCCGAGGATTCCTGCAGCGTCCAATGCCTCGCGCGCGCGATCTTCCGCCGTGCCGCGCGTGCCCATCTCGCCTTGCGTCAGGTCGAGAATGCCCGTCCGCTGGCCGCGCTGGGCCATCTTCAACAGCGTGCCGCCGCAAGTCTGCTCTACGTCGTCGCGGTGCGCGGCTATGGCCAGAATATCGAGGGAAGTCGAGGACATGTCAGTCAAGATTGCCTTGTTCAAGCACCACATTCTCGCGCACGATCAACCGGTGCGCGGCCATTTCCTTCAGCATGGGCAGCACGCGGCTCACATGTTCGTCAGTATCCACAAAAGTGATGACCACAGGCAATTTGCCTCCAGCCTCAACCATATGCGCGGTTTTCACGCGATGGCGTCCCAGAAAGCCGGCCACCGCATGAAAAGCGGTGGCGGCATAGACGTTTTCCTGGCGCAGGTAACTCAGAATTTCCAGATGCAGCGGCCGGTGGCGCCACTGGTCGGCTTCATTCAGATAGATAGTGACCTGCACAGCCATGGCGTCCGCCATTCTACAGCACGCGTGCCACAGCCATGCCCGCCAAAACTGCGCCGAGGCAAAGAATATTGTTGCTGAGAATGTTGACCAGCATCAATCCCCACTGCCCGTGCTCGAAGAAAGCCATGGTCTCGAATGCGTAACTCGAAAACGTGGTAAACGATCCGCAGAAGCCAATCACTACCAGCAGCCGCCAGTGCGGATCTACCAAAACGCGCTCCGTAGTCCAGATAAGAAAAAGACCAACGACAAAGCTGCCCGCAATATTGATGAAGAGCGTGCCGTAAGGGAAGACCGGGCCAAGTTCCCGGGCGGCGATCCGGCTCAGCAGATACCGCAGGTTGGCGCCGACGATGGCGGCAACGGAGATGGCAAGAAAGTTTTTTAACACGGAGGTTTGCTCCTACAAATCAGTCTCTGGATTTTGTAGGAGTTATCAGCCTTGACCCGCGTACCGCGTTCCAGGGCGGTTATGGCGAACTCCATCGCCGTGTTTATTTCTTACCACAATGGACAGGAAAGGGCACTACCGATTCGACGGCAAGAGTCACGTGCGTAACCCTTCGAGTGTGTTGGCCCTACTTCTTCCGTTCCACCAAATACTGCGCCAACTCTTTCAGCGTTTCCGCCCGTTCGCCGAAGCTTTCCAGTTCTGAAAGCGCTGCACTCACCAGCGAATCCGCCTTGCGCGCCGATTCATCGATCCCGAACAGCGCCGGGTATGTGGCTTTCTGCGCGGCGGTGTCTTTGCCCGCGGTTTTTCCAAGCTGCTCTGAGGTTTGTGTTACATCGAGCACATCGTCCACAATCTGAAACGCCAGTCCAATCGACCGCCCAAAGGCCCGCAGCCTTCCAACTTCATTTTCCCCGGCTCCGGCATACAGACCGCCACTTACCAGGCTCGCTGTGATCAGCGCGGCAGTCTTGGAGCGGTGGATATATTCGAGCATCTCGGCCTTGGGCTGGGTATGCTCGGCTTCCAAGTCCACAACTTGCCCGCCAATCATGCCATCCAGCGTGCCGGTGGCGCGCGCGATCTCCTCGACAATCCGTACGCGCGCCTCCGCCGGACACACCAATTTTGCCAGCACCTCGTAGGCCCTGGTCTGTAGCGCGTCTCCCGCCAGAATCGCGAGTGCCTCCCCGAACACCTTGTGGCAAGTAGGGCGTCCGCGCCGCAGATCGTCGTTGTCGAGCGCGGGAAGGTCGTCATGAATCAGGGAATAAGTGTGCAGCATTTCCAGCGCCGCACCCAGTTCTTCGATTTGTTTAGGGAACGATCCCGCCACCATACGCCCCGCTTCCATGCACAGCACGGGCCGCAGGCGCTTGCCGCCGGCAAACACGCTGTGGCGCATGGCCTTATGAATGGACGCTGGATGTTCGGTTTCCAGCGGAATCAGCCGGTCCAGCGCCGCGTCCGCCAGCATGCGCCCCCGCTCAAGAGTTTCCTGGAGCATTGAGCAGTGAGTATAGCAAGGCACAGCTTCGCAAGCACCGTGGCCGAGGACAAATCCCCAGTGTGTGGGAGCGAGAAATTATCGTATCGGTGCTTTTCAGAAATTTGTGGCGGGCTGGTGTACAGGCTGGGTCGATATGGGAACTTCGTCGGGAGGTTTGTTGTGTGTCATGCGGCGTCTGCGGGCAGGTTGCGCAAAGGATTCGGAGGCTGCGATGGTGCAAAGCACGTAGAACAGGGCGGCGTTGGCAGGAATCTGCAGATTGAAGTCGACTGCGCTGTGGACCAGGATGCCGCTTAAGCCGAGCATACAGGCCAACGCGACGGCCCCACTGATTTCCCCGGTCCAGTTCTTGATTTTCTTGATGCCCCGGGTATAGAGGGTCACAAGAAACCAGAGCATCGTCGCAGATCCCAGCAACCCCATTTCCACGAGCAGTTGCAGATAGTCGTTGTGCGCCTCGTTGACGAAGAAGTTGGTGTAGAAGCTGCGGAATTGCGGGTACACGACAGGAAATGTTCCCAGACCCCAGCCCAGAACAGGTTTCTTCAGGAACATCTTCAAACCGTCGCGGTTGATGTTGGTTCGAACATCACTGGAGATCTCGGAGTGCAGCGGGCCCACGGTTGCAATGCGCTTGCTGAGTTCTGCGCCGCCGACCCAGGTAAGCAATCCAACGACAATCGCGAGAAACAGGCCGACGCCGATGGCGATGCGCAGATTCTGTCTCTGCTTAACGAGCAAGGCAGCCAGAACGATGAGTTCGGTGACAATCGCGAGCATGCCGCCGCGCGATCCTGAAAGAAAGATGGTGCCCACCATTACGGCCGCGGCGGCTGCCGCCACAGCGCGGGTTCGGGTGGAGGCCAGCCGGGTCAAGGCCAGCACCAGAGGAATGGGAACCAGCATCTCCATCAGGCCCGCGTAATGGTTGTGGTTTACATAGGGACCGTAGATCCAGCCTCCCATGCGGGGCTGGCGAATCCAGTAGAGCTTGCCATTCGATGCGATGCCCTGGAGCAGTGCAAAGCCGGCGAGCGCGGCTCCGTACACCGAAAAAACCAGCGCGAGGGTGCGCGCCTGCGAGCCTTTGATCAGGGCTTGTCCGGCAAGGAAGCACAGCGTGCCGTAGGAGAAGTACAGGAGAGCCAGTGATAACGTGTCGTGCGGATAGGCGGACCTGCGAAATACGAGCTGCGAAACGACGAGCAGGCCAAATACTGCCATGGGAAGAAACAGGGGATTCCACCTGATCTTCATTTCGCCTTCCAGAACCTGCTTGCCGATCCACAAAAGAAACAGGGCGGCGGAGCTAGCCTCCATCAGAAACATCGACCAGGGTTCTACCGCGCCGAATGCGAGCGGCGCAAACAGGAGCAGACCAAAAATCCCATAGAGCAGCGCCGTGCCCGCTTGAGCTGCGCGTGCTTGGCGATGGCTGTCAGGATTTCTGGTTGCTCTCATGAGATTGAATGCACCCGATTCGAGGGGCTACTGCCGCTTGGCCACAAGGCGGAAATCGTCGACCCAGAGCTTACCACGGATGGGACTCCCGGCTGGCAGGCGGCGGACGTGCAGTACCAGCAGTTTACAATCGTCTCCCGTAGTGAATTCGCCGTTGGCGGATTTCCAGAATCCCGCTTCTTTCAGTTCGTCGCTGTCGTATAAAACTGCCTGAGTGAAGGCATCCTGAAGCGTAAGATGAGGGCCGCCAGCGCCCTGGAGTTCTCCATTCTTGTAGTACGCGGAGAATTCATAGAGAGTCTTGGGCTGAACCGCGATGAATTGACGAATGCCCGCATCGTTGACGCCCGGTCCGTCAAAGGTGATCAGCAGGGAACGATGCCCGCTGTGAAAATCGCTGGGATCGAGGGTGAGAGTAACGCTGGACTGTCTCTGATACTGCCAGTCAAAGCCGCCGTTTAAAATGTCCAGATTGAAATCCCCATTGACAATCAGGTTGTTGCGCGTGGGCAAATACGAGGAGAGACCGAAGCGCGGGGCGGCTTGCTGCCAAACCAGGCGCGCTTGATCCACGTCTTTGTGATCGATGAGGTACTGGATATAGTTATAAGCGTAGCGCTGTTCGAAGGGTTCTGGCGTGGCCATCATAGCGGCCCACACCTTCGCTGTTGCCGCCGTCTCCTGCCTGGTCATGAGCAGGGTGAGAAACGCGATATAGGCCGTCGAGCGGGCTGGAACGACATCGCGTAGAAGCATGTCCACATCCGGATTAATGCGCCAGCAGAATTGAATCGCCACAGCCGCAAGAGAAGGTTCATTCTCCAAAACCACGTGGAATTCACGCAACGCCTTCTCATTGTCGCCGCGCACGAGGTAGAAGTTGGCGGCCTCCCACGCGACGTCAGGCGTGGTCGGATCGGCATCGATAGCGTGTTCCAGCGCCCGGGTTTGATTCGACGTATCTCCCAGCACCTGGTAGGCGGAGGCCAGATCGAACCAGTAGCGGGCCGAATGCGGATTGAGTTGCACGGCGGCGCGGTAGGGTTCGATGGCCGCGCCTGGGTCTCTGGCGACCAGTGCGTAGTAGCGGCCCAGATGATTGCGATAGTCTGCGTTTCCGGCATCAAGACGGGCCGCGCGCTCCAGGCTGTTGAGTTCCGGTCTTTCACCGAACGCGGAAGCTACAAAAAGCCGGCCCGCCAGCAGCACGTAGATCAGGCAGAGCGCCGCACTCGCCCCAATGGCAAGCCTTTTCCGCCACGCTGAGTTGAGGAGTATTTCCATGGTTTGAGGTGGAAGCTTGATCACGAACTCGACGGTATCGATGCTACGCGCTGTTGGGCGACACGTCAGCGGCGTCCTCGGTGTCGCCATCTTCCTCATCGTGATCGTGCGTCGCATCGTCGCGATAGTATCGGGAATATTTGCTCTTGTATTCGTAGTAGTAATAGTAATCGGGCGAACTCAAGTCGACCGCATTCAAGAGCACGCCGGAAACCTTTGCATTGACCTGCAAGAGGACATCGCGGGAGCGGCGCAACGCCTGCTTGGTAGTTTGTCCGGAACGGATGACCAGTACGATGGCGTCGGCTCGCGGCGACAACACGACGGCATCGGTCACCGACAGTGTGGGAGGCGTGTCTACCACGATGTGATCGTACTGGCTGCGCAGTTCCTCCAATACGTCCCGCATGTTCGTGGAGGCGAGCAGTTCTGCCGGATTCGGCGGGGGCGTTCCCGCAGGCAATACCCACAAGTTGGGCAGCACGGGGGACCGGGTAATCGTATGTTGCAAGGTGGCGCTTCCGGTCAGAACATTGCTGAGTCCGCTGCGGGGGCCCATTCCCAGGGTCTTGTGGATGCTGGGACGCCTCAGGTCGGCGTCGATCAGCAGGACTCGAATGCCCTTCTGCGCCAGAACCACCGCGCAGTTGATGCTGGTGGTCGTCTTTCCTTCCTGGGGGAGAGCGCTGGTGATCATGATCACCTTGGGAGGCGCTCCCAGGTTGGATAGCAGAAGCGAGGTTCGCAAGGCGCGATAGGATTCCGCCATCTGGGACTGAGGCCTGACCTGAGTGACCAGTTCCACCGCCTCCTTGGACGTGGCGATCACCAAGCGCTTGGAGTTGGCGCCGTCGCGAGCTGACCGCGACCCCATGGGAATCATTCCGAGGGGAGGGAGGCCGGAAATCATTTGTGCCTGTTCGGTGGTGCGAACGGTATTGTCCAATCCCTCCAGCATGAAGGCGAGTCCTACACCGGAGGTCAAACCCAGCATGAAAGCGAAAGCAAGGTTCCGCGGGATGTTGGGTTCGATGGGGAATGTGGGGACACGGGCGACGTCCACAATGCGGAAGTTGTTGGATTTAAGTCCCGCCGAAACTCCGGCCTGCTTCATTTTTTCCATGAGGCCTTCGTAAAGCTGGCGATAGCTCTCGAGATCACGCTTCAGGATGCTGTACTGAATTGCGCTCTCGTTGAGTTTGTTGGCCTCCTGCTTCTGTTTTTCGAGAGCGTCGTGCAGCATAGTTTCCCGCTGCACCGCCGCCATGTACTGCCCTCGGATCTTGCCTGCTACCTTCCTGGTTTCCCCCAGAATCTGGGCATCGATCTCTTTCAGTTGGTTGTTCAGCTGCGCGACTTTGGGGTAAGACGGTCCAAACTGAGTGCTCAATTCGGCGGCCTGGATCTTAACGTCCGCCTCTTTGGCACGCAGACCCTCAAGCAGTACGGAGGCGGATTGGGCTCCGGTTCCAGCCGCGTCCAGCAGGGTGGCAGCGGACGCGATGGTATCGGCGTCCCCCGATTGAACCAGCCGGTAGACGGATTCCTTGTCCATGCGCTCGGATTCCGCGGCAGTCAGCGCTTTGTTCAGTTCGTCCAGTTTCGAAGTGGTGATGTTCTGCTTTTCGTCGATGCCCAGGATTTCGTGCTCCTTCTGGTAACGAACCAGTTTTTCCTGGGAGGTCTCCACTTTCATCTGCAGGTCAACGAGTTGCTTCGAGAGCCAGTCGGAGGCCTGCATAGTGGAGTCGAAACGGGACTTGAAGTTGTTCTCTGTGTAGGTACTCATCAAGGTGTTGACTACGGTGGCAGCCAAGTCCTTGTCGGGACTGCGAAAGTGTACCTCGACGATATGAGTATTAGGGGCGAGTGTAACCTTCAGATTGCCCCGGAAACTTGAGAGCAAGCCAGAGGTTCGGGCCGTGTCCGCTTGCAGCGGATCGGGGGCAAGATCGAGCGAAGAGGGCAGGGCTGGCGTTTTGCCGCCGAACTCTGGCCGACGGTCCAGGGCCAGTTCCTTTACTACTTGCAGGGCCAGAAGATCGCTTTGCAGGATTTTTACTTCCGTGTCGAGTTCGGTCGGGTCGAAATAGTCAAGGTTGAAGGTTGGAGAGTTATTGAAGTTGACCAGGCCGGAATCCGGTTTGTTGATGGCAATGCTGCCGCTCGCCTCGTAAACCGGCGTCATCTTGAGGCTGGCGATGGCGACCACGGAAAAGATAGTGAACAGACAGGCAAGAACCGTCCACTTGCGCTTCATCAAGACGCGAACATACTCGCCGAGGGCCGATTCCTGAGAAATCAGTTCGGGGTAAACACGCGGGCCGATCGGTCTCCCAAAGTCCACGTTCGAGGGCTGCATTTCGCGAACGGTTTGGGTGTTGGCCTGCACCAGCGGTCCTGAATCCATGCAATCTCCTCAACAAGCGTTCATAGCCTTTTCGGGCCTCTCGGGGCCAGTCAGGCACACTCCAAACCCACAGCGAGCCCGCGACTCGATGGCTGGTTCATCGTCCGGGAGCTTCTCACCAGTGTGTATCGGTTTCGCCGATATTCTAGCATTGCCTGACGAGAAAACCATTCACGTATCTTTGATAGCAGCACTTTTGGTGCAATCAAGCACGGCTTGTGCCACTGCCCCGGATCAACAGAAGTAAGCTTGAAGTCCATATCCGGAAACAAAGCGGGAGCGGAAGTTGGGACAGAAGCCAGAGATGCGCTCGAATTCTGGAGCGGCAACCGTAACCGGGATACCTCTAACCCTGGACTCCCGCCACCGGGCCGCCTTTACTTGCTTTATTCCCCGGGCGAGCGTGCGGCTTTTCGGTTCGCGCCTTTTCCGCTCCAGCATTTGGACGGCGAAGAGCCGCTGCGGAATTCTTGCCTAGAGAAGCGCCTATTGCCTCTTCGACGGCTCTGAGAGCGTCGCGCTTGGCGAGCCTGGTTGACCGTTTAACCATGCGCACATCATGACATAGGCCACGCTCCATTGCCACTTTCACTGGACCTCAAACCTCGCCTCCACCGAGTTTCTCAATCAAAGAGCATAAGCCTGACGCCGATTCACCGAACGCCTTTTCCCGCAGATTCGAAAACTTCCGCTATACTACGGGGCAACGTCATTCCAGCCGGAAAGCGAGCCGCGATTTGCTTTTTCACACATCACCCAAGAGAACAATGCCATTTCACATGAGGCGGATGGGATGAATTGGTCGGAGCAGGTGGTTCTGGTCACGGGCGGGACCGGGTCTTTCGGCAAGAAGTTTGTCGAGGTCATGCTGAAGGAGTACCGCCCCAAGCGATTGGTGATCTTTAGCCGGGACGAACTCAAGCAGCACGACATGCGCGCGTCGGGAATTGACCATCCGAGCCTGCGCTTCTTCATTGGAGATGTGCGGGATGCGGGGCGCCTGGAACGTGCACTCGACGGTGTGACGGTGGTGGTGCATGCGGCGGCGCTGAAGCAGGTTCCAGCCTGCGAGTACAACCCATTCGAGGCCATCCAGACCAACATCATAGGCGGCCGCAACGTGATTGATGCGGCCATCAACCAGGGCGTGCGTCGCGTGCTGGCGTTGAGCACCGACAAGGCCGTGAATCCGATCAATTTGTACGGTGCGACCAAACTCTGCGCCGAGAAGATATTTGTGCAGGCCAATGCCTACTCCGGTTCCAAAGATTCTCGTTTTGCCTGTGCTCGTTACGGTAACGTTGTGGGCAGCCGCGGCAGCGTCATCCCGGTGTTTCTGGAGCAGCGAAAGACCGGCAGGATCACGATCACCGATCCCCGAATGACTCGTTTCTGGATTACGCTCGATCGCGGCGTGAAGTTCGTGATTCGCTGTATCGAGGAGATGCATGGAGGTGAGATCTTTGTGCCGAAGATTCCCAGCATGCGAATGGTAGATCTGGCTGAAAGCATCGCGCCCGGCTGCGAGATCGATGTCATCGGCATTCGTCCGGGAGAGAAATTACACGAAGTGCTGGTTTCAGAAGATGAGGCACGGAACACCGTCGAGGTCGAGGGGATGTATGTGATCCGGCCGTCGCACCCGTGGTGGAGCGGTGAGAATTGGGTCAATGGCCGCGCACTGCCGGAGGGCTTTCGTTACGCGAGCGACACCAACTCGAGTTGGCTTACCAACGAACAGCTCCAGGAGTTGATCGCGCAGGCGAAGTCGCCGGTTGCTGCCTGATTGGATCTTCGAGCGGCGAAAGTAAAGACATCCATGCGCGCAACATCCACAAGCCAGGAAATGCTAGCCATGGACGGGGGAACTCCCGTTCGCGGAACGTTGCTTCCCTATGGCCGGCAGTCCATTTCGGAGGCGGACATTCAGGCGGTCACGGATGTGCTGCGCTCCGATTGGCTGACCACCGGACCCAAGGTCCCCGAATTCGAAGAAGCGCTGGCTGCGTCGGTGGGCGCGAAACATGCCGTCGCCTTCAGTTCCGGCACCGCGGCCTTGCACGGAGCAGCGTTCGCGGCGGGCTTGAAGCCCGGCGATGAAGCGATCACTTCGCCGCTGACCTTTGCCGCCACCGCGAATTGCGTGCTCTACCAGGGAGCGCGTCCAGTGTTTGCCGACGTTTTTTCGGACACGCTGAATCTCGATCCCGATCGCTTGGTGGAGCGCATCACGGTGAACACGCGTGCCGTTCTGCCCGTCGACTATGCCGGGCACCCGGCGGATCTCGATCCCATTCTCGCCCTAGCGGAGCGCCACGGGCTAACCGTGATCGAAGACGCCTGTCATGCGCTCGGCGCGGAATACCACGGACGCCGCACCGGCAGCATCGCGCACATGTCGGTGTTCAGCTTTCATCCGGTGAAGCATCTGGCAACGGGAGAAGGCGGCATGGTCACTACAAACCGGGCAGATCTGGCGGAAAGCCTGCGCCGGTTCCGGAATCATGGGATCTCAAGCGATGCCCGCCAGCGTCACGCATCCGGCCAGTGGCACTATGAAATGGTCTCGCTGGGTTTCAACTACCGGTTAACGGACGTAGCCTGTGCCCTCGGCCTTTCGCAGCTGAAAAGACTCGAGGCGAACCTGGCTCGCCGCCGTGAGATTGCGGCTCGTTACACAGCCGCGTTTCGGAGCGTCGCGGGCGTGCTTGCCCCCAGTGTGCGACCCGACGTGAACCCGGCTTGGCACTTGTATCCGATCCGCGTGAATCCAGCGCAGCTGAACACGGACCGGGCCCACGTGTTCCGCGCGCTGCGGGCCGAGAATATTGGGGTCAACGTGCATTACATTCCCGTGCATCTGCATCCGTACTATCGCGACCGGTTTGGCTTTAGTGGCGGGGAATACCCAGTGGCCGAAGCGGCCTACGAGCAACTCATCAGCCTGCCGATGTTTCACGGGATGACCAATCAGGATGTGGAAGACGTGATCGCTGCTGTCCGCAAGGTTACGAACCATTATTCACGTTAACTGATACAAGGGGGATCGAAGGGTGAGCGCTTCCAGACAAGAGACGCCGCAGTTGCGAGAATGGACCGGCCAGTTCGGGCTCGATTACACCAACCGGAATTCCCTGACTCCCGCTCAAGTCGACGAGCTTTGGATAAGGAACTATGGGTTTAGCCGGACCGAGTTGAACCATAAGTTCCTAAGTGGCATTCCAACCGACGCGCGCATTCTTGAAGTAGGGTGCAACCTGGGCAATCAACTGTTGCTCCTTCAAAACCTGGGATACACGAACCTCTGGGGGGTAGAAGTCCAGGAGTATGCGCTCTCGGCGGCTCGCGCTCGCACGCACAACATTCGGCTTACTCTGGCGAGCGCCTTCGATCTGCCATACAAGGACGGGTATTTCGACCTGGTCTTCACAGCAGGTGTTCTGATCCATATCTCTCCTGAGGACTTGCCCCTCGCGCTGGACGAAATTCATCGCTGCTCCAGAAAATACATAATGGGATCCGAATACTACGCTCCGACTGTGACAGAGGTGAAGTATCGTAACCATGATGGCCTGCTCTGGAAAATGGACTACGCGCAGCAGTACTTGACTCAGTTTTCGGGACTCGAGTTGGTTCGGGAGGAGTGGCTTCCTTACCTAGAGAATGCTAACGTCGATTCGATGTTTCTCCTCCGCAAGGCGAGTTGACGGCTCGTTGCGAGATCGCATTTTGAATTGTCAATAGAAGCGAGCGAATCGACTCTGGGCGGCAGAATTTCTGGGAAAGTGATCGGGATGAGAACGGTTGTTATTCTGCAAGCGCGAACGACAAGCACGCGCCTCCACGGTAAAGCTCTGCTGCCCGTCGCGGGCTATCCGAGCGCGGTCTTGGCTACCTTGCGGGCCGGTAATCGAGGCCATGAAACTCTGGCGGCGACGTCGGATGATTCCTCCGATGACGAACTGGTGAGGCAATTCCTTGCCTCTGGAATCCGAGTTTTTCGCGGTCCGCTCGATGACGTGCTTGCCCGATATTATTTCGCTGCCAAGGACCTCCCTGACGACTGTACCGTGATTCGCCTCACGGGGGACAATGTGGTCCCGGATGGTGCGTTTGTTGGCGATGTAGCATCGGCTTTTGCCAATGGTACCTGTGAGTATCTCGCGGCGCCGCCGCACCCTTGTGGCCTGGGATGCGAAGCCTTCTCAGCAGCTGCACTGAGATTGGCGCATAGAACCGCGACCACCCCATCCGACCGTGAACACGTAGGGTTGTGGATGAAACGAAATTGTAAGTCCAGAGTCCACTCTCCCCTGTCGATGGCAGGAGAGCACTATAGCGACCTTCGTTGTACTTTGGACGACCAGGAGGATTATCAGAGGCTCCTTCGCCTGTTCGATGGAGTCGTCAATCCTGTCGAAATAGGCCTTTCAGAGTTGATGGATAAGTTGTGGTCTCTTGAAAGGGAATCCCCGATCCGTGTTCCTCGCTAGTAGAAAGGGCGGCACGCGCGTTTGAACTCGGCCCGGATTTGCCTGCGGTTAACATAGCCCTGGTCCTCGGCTAGAGTCGTACACAGGAAGCCTTTTGATCCATGAATCGGGAGGTGGCACCAATTATCATGGCTTGTATTGAGGGTGACTGAAGATCATGCGGAGAATTTCCATCGGTACGCGTGCCGTGGGGCCCGGCTATCCTTGTTTTGTCATAGCGGAAGCCGGTTCGAACCACGACCAAAAGCTTTCTCAAGCGCACAAGTTGGTGGATATTGCCGCCGATGCTGGAGCCGACGCTGTAAAGTTCCAGAGCTTTGTGGCTAGTAAGATTGCGGCTCCTACCACGCATCCAATTGCGAAGATTCAGTTCGGCGGCGCCGCCAGCCTTTACGAGCTATACGAGAAGATGCAGCTTCCACAGGAATGGCAGGCGGAGCTGAGTCACCATGCGCGGGAGCGGAACATTTTGTTTCTCTCGACACCTTTTGATGAGGAGGCCGCTGACGAACTCGAAGACTTAGGTGTTCCCGTCTTTAAGATCGCTTCCTTCGAACTCGTACATCTGCCACTGCTGCGCCACATCGCAAGAAAGAAGAAGCCCATGATATTGTCAACCGGGATGGCGACCTTGGGGGAAATCGAGCAAGCAGTCAATGCGATACGAGGAGAGGGATCGAGTGAAATCGCGTTGCTTCACTGCGCTATCAACTATCCGTCTAAGTTTGAGAATGTGAACTTGTCCGCAATGGATACAATGGCCCAGGCCTTCCAGGTGCCCATTGGCTACTCGGACCACACTCCGGGCATTACCGTTCCAATCGCTGCCGTCGCGCGCGGCGCGTGCATTCTTGAGAAGCACCTTACCCTGGACCGCAGACTGATCGGTGCCGACCATGGGTTTGCCCTCGAACCGGCCGAGCTAAAGGCCATGGTGACGGGGATACGCGAAGCCGAGGCCGCAATCGGATCTCCGGTGAAACAGGCAGCCCCCGATGAAATCGAGCACCGGGCTCGTGGCCGGCGAAGTCTGTTTGCCAAGATTGACATTCCAGCTGGCACAATTATTGCCAGCGACATGGTTTCAATACTGCGGCCAGGCGTCGGCGTCGCACCATCATTCCTTGACATGGTTGTGGGACGGCGCGCGCAGAAGACGATCCTACGCAACGAGCCGATTACGTGGGACAAGATTTGACGTCGCCCCTGGTGCCAGTCCTGTTCAAAGTCGAAGGCGGCCGCACCTTTGGAATGGGAAGGGTCTTGCGTTCGTTGGCGCTTGCTCAAGAAGTCAGCCTGCTGCAGCCCGCACCGCACCGTTTCTTTGTGAACGCCGACGAGGTTAGCATGGCGAGCATTGAGGCGGCTGGCTTCCCAGTGCAAATCGCTCCGCATGATCCAGACGAGTTTGCCCGCAGCGTTGCCGAGCAAATTTGTTCAGTACTGATTTTCGATCAGGAATCAGAGATAAAACCGTTCTCTGACGCGTTGCGGCGCCGATCCAATGTCCGACTGCTGGCGCTCGACTGTTTCGAGATGGAAAACGATGGACTGCATCTCATCGTGAACCTGCTGAACCATTCACGCCACCGGCGGCCTGCCTCGGATTCGGTAGCTTACCTGGAGGGACTGGACTACGCGATCATTCGTGCCGAGTTCGACGAATATTTGGTGCGGGAAAGGACGGTCGTGGATCGCGCTCGAAGGGTGCTCGTGAGCTTCGGAGGCGCGGATCCCCGACGCAATACTGTTCGCGTGTTGGACGCTGTAACACGCATGGGCCTAAGTGATCTTTGTGTTGACGTCACAGTCGGGCCGAACTTCTCGGATCGAGATGCGCTCGAAGTTGCAGCGGCGAAATTTCCCGGCATAGTTTCATTGCAACGGGACCCGGAAAGTTTTGCGGCACTCATGTATGAAAGTGATGTCGCCATCACGGGTGGAGGTACTACGCTCCTCGAGGCAGCAGCACTGGGCATCCCGGTCCTCGTGATAACGCAGACAGAGTTCGAGGCACGATTTGCCGAACTTGTTGAACGAGGCGGTGCCGCCATCTCGCTGGGCGCAGGTGGCGAGCAGGACGCCGAGACGATTCGACAGCACTTGCTCGCTTTGCTGGACGACGAGCCTCTGCGGAGGGCAATGTCGGCTGCGGGTAGAAAGCTGGTAGATGGTCGAGGCCGTCAGAGGCTGGCTAAGATCGCTTTGGAACTGGCTGCTCGAGCGCAAGTCGGGACGAAGTCGCCGGCATGAACATGAAGAAGAAGACGTTGATGGTCGTCGCTGCGGGCCCGTTCCAGGTGCCGGGTATCCGCAGGGCGCAATCGCTGGGTTATCGGGTGATTGCAAATGATGCAAACCCGGATGCGCCCGGGCTGAAGCTGGCCGATCAAGGCTACCATCTTGACCTCCAGGATATTGCTGGATGCATCGACGTCGCGCGCAAGAATTCTATCGTTGGTGTTCTTACCGTGGCCGCTGACGCCGCCGTCCCGACGGTCTCGGCCGTGGCGGCGGCCCTCGATTTGCCGGGTGTGAGCCTGGAGGCGGCACAAACGGCAGTCGATAAGTCTCGTATGCGAGAGTGCTTCGATCGGTGTGGCGTTCCTTCCCCCAAATGGCGCCAGTGTGCTTCGCTGGCGGAAGCCGAGGCGGCTGCGCGCGAGTTGGATTGGCCGGTTGTCGTGAAGCCCGCAGACAACGCAGGCTCGCGTGGGGTATCACTCGTTCGGCTGGCAGCGGAACTGGCCGAGTCCTACAAGAAAGCCCACGAACAGTCTCGTCGCGGTTCTGTGATGGTCGAGGAGTTCATGCCAGGCGTCGAGATCAGCTGCGAGCTGTTTGTCTATCGCGGCGAAGTGTTCGTCCTCGGCTTGTCAGACAAGATCCGAACCTCCCCGCCCTGCCTGCTCGACACGACGGTTCTCTTTCCATCGGAACACTCTAAAGATATTCAGGAACGGGCGTGCGAGGTTGCCAGCATGGCGATTAGGGCGACGGCAATCGATATGGCAACCGTGCACATGGAGCTCATGGTCACTAATGGCGAGGTCAAGGTCGTGGAACTTGCTGCTCGGGGCGCCGGATTTCGGGTGTTTACTGACATCGTGCCGTGGGTGACGGGTATAGATACGGTCGAGCAATTGATTCGACTGTCGGTTGGCGAGCAGCCCGACTTCTCCGTAACCCAAAGTCGCGCCGCGGTCCTCCGCTTTCCAGAGGTCAAACCGGGCGTCGTGACTTCTGTCAGTGGGGTGGAGAGCGCTCGTGCGTTGCCGGGCATCTTCGAAGCAAGCATCAATGTGAAGCCTGGTGACATCGTCCGCCCTTTAACCTCCGGCTCGGACCGAGCCGGCCACATAATCGCTTTTGCGGAGACGCGCGCCGGCGCAGTTGCCCTCACGCGACAAGCCGAACAGCGCATTTGCGTCAGGACCGAACCGATGACACAATCGAAGAAGGTGACACGAGTTTCGTGAATCTCAAAGACAAGCTTGCATCCAACTCACGTTATCGGGAAAGGCTTGAGCAATTTGGACCGACGATTCAGGCTCTGGCGTCCGGCGCACCCGAGCGACGATTAGTTCGCTACGGTGTGTTGGCTGATGTTGGACAACTGCACGGCGCCTCTGTTTTGGATCTCGGATGCGGCTTGGCTGATTTCTATGACTATCTTTGCAGCCGCGGCATTCACACGAAGTATACAGGTTATGACATCTCGCCTGACCTCATTACGAGCGCGACAGCCCGATTCCCGGAGGTTGAATTCGAGGTTCGCGACATCCAACGGGATGGAATTCCTCGAGAATTCGAATACATCTTCTCCTCTCAGGCCTTCAACTATCGGCTAAGCCATGAAGAGAACCTCGATATGGTCAAGGACATCCTGCGCCGGTGTTTGGACAAGGCCCGCAAGGCAGTAGCGTGCGATTTCCTGTCCAGCTACGTCGATTATCAGGAAGATCATCTCTATTACTACTCACCCGAAGATATGTTGCGCTACTGTAAGAGCTTGACGAAGCGCGTCCTATTGCGGCACGACTATCCGCTCTTTGAATTTGCTATTTACCTCTACCCTGATTTCCAAGGCTGGAATGCCGACCGTCAGGCGTGATTCAATCGTGTCTGCGACGGATGAGCTGCGTATCGCGTTAACCGTTGATTCTGACAGCGATCAATTCGATCCTAGCGTGTGTCAGGGCAGCGGCTCCATGCCCTCCTGGGAGGGCGTAGAGTACGGCATTCCCGCGATCCTTGAGGCCACCGCCTCCTGCCACGATTCACGCGGCCTTTCCCCCAGGTTCACGTGGTTTGTAAGAATTGATCCCCACCTCGAGGCCTTATACGGAGATTGTGGATACCTGCTTGATCGTTTCGCCAGTCTTTGGAAATTTTGCCAGCAGCGCGGTGACGAACTTGCATGGCACCCGCATCTGTACTGTCGAGAGGGTGATCGTTGGGCTCAGGAAACGGACCCGAAAAACCTCAAAGCCCAGTTGCAACAAACCTGGGCATCGCTAAAGAAGCGTGAATTTTCCCCGACCTCTTCGCGTATTGGCGACGCTTTTGGCTCGAATGAGCTTATGCAAGCTCTTTCAGAGTTGGGTCTGCGGTGTGATGCTACCGCCATGCCGGGACGTGTACGACGGGATGCTCATCGCCATCTGGACTGGGACGGAACACCAACGCATCCATATCGTCCGTCTCTGGCGGATTACCGGCGCCCGGGCACCCCTGCCTTGGATTTGCTAGAGATTCCCATGTCGATGGTGTCTGTAAAGGCTGAGTACGATGCCACACCATTGAGCCGCTATATCGACCTTTCATTCCGTCACGATGCACTGCGTCGTGGTTTGAAGAGCTTCCTGCCGGACGCACAGACGATTGTGACTGTCACTCATCCGTCCGGCGTGCTGCCTTCGGCGAATGGGACGCGACATGGATTGATCTCCCACGATTTAGGAGAATTCCGGCATAATCTGGATTGGATACTGGAGGAATGTGGGAGACTCGGGCGCCCGAGCCGGTTCGTAACCATCTCAGAGATAGAACGGTATTTCTTCGAGGGCTAGTAAATTGTCAGAAACCGCTGTCACTGAACTCCAAGACCGGCTTGCAGCTTCTTTGGGTCGCCGACACTGCTACCTGGTCGGTCGAGGCGCGACAGCAATTTACCTGGCGCTGCGCGCCCTGCCGGTAAATCGGGGGAAAGTTGTTCTCCCTGCCATTGTGTGTCCGAGCCCAGCGAACGCAGTTCTGTATGCCGGCCTGGAGCCAGTGTTCTGCGATATCAATCTGGACGACTACAACATGGACATCGCGTCGTTGGAGCGTTTGCTTGCAATGCACGACGACGTCGTAGCGATCATGCCCGTCCACCTCTACGGGCATCCGGCGGATATGGAAGGTATTCAGAGGGTAGCAAGCCAACACAATCTATTTGTCATTGAAGATGCAGCTCAGGCCTTGGGGGCGGAATACGGAGGGCGGCCCGTGGGCGCTTTCGGCGATCTTTCCGTTCTGAGCTTCGGACACACGAAAATCCTCGACGTGGGATGGGGAGGGGCGGTTCTCTGCGACGATGATTCTCTAGCCGCATCGGTGCGACAGGCGCTTGCCGGCCTGCCTCAGAAGCCGAGCGATATTGCGCGCATGTCGGCTTCCTACCGGACCGCCTACTATGCCCTGAAGTCGCTTTCCGAAATGGACGAGCGGCTGAACGATTTGTACCTTTTGTTTCCTTCCATATATCGGAACATGTATTTGTTTGGCTTTCCGCCCGAATTGGCTGACAGGATCTCGGCGAGTCTGGACTGCTTGCCCCAGATCGTGCTGCAACGACGCGAGAATGCGCAAGAATATGACCGGCGATTGTCCCATCCGCTCATCCGCAAACCAGTCTGCCGGCCTGCGGGAGTGCCCTGGCGGTTCAGCTTTCTGCTGGCCGGGGGCGCTCAAAAGCTCGTCACCACCGGCCTGCGGGCCGCCAAGATCGACGTCAGCAATTGGTACCCGCCTATTTATCGGTGGTATCCTTCTGGCAAGCTGCAGCCTGGAGCTCTGTTCCCTAATGCTGATTTTCTGGGAACCCACATCATCAACTTGTGGGTGGATCCGAGTCTGAAACCAGGCTCAATTCGTCGCACGTGCGAAACGTTGCTGGGCATTCTTGACCGGCGGGATATCAACGATCTCGCAAGCATCTCCGAGGCGGGCGAAGCAGGAGGTCCTTCGTGACACTCGACATTCTCGAATGCACGCTCCGGGACGCAAGTTATCCCGTGGGTTATCAGTTCACCGCCGAAGATACGGCCGTGATTGCAGCGGGGTTGGAGGAAGCTGGGTTCCGGCTCATTGAGATCGGTCATGGTCTCGGCCTTGGAGCCTCGACAGAGCAGATCGGAATTGCGGCAGCCAGCGACGAGGAATACTTAGAAGCAGCGGCGTCGATTCTCAAGATTGCTAAATTCGGCGTGTTCTTCATCCCTGGAATTGCCAATCGCGAGCACATGGCGCTTGCCGCCAAGTACGGCGCCGGATTCGTTCGTATTGGCACCAACGTGAACGAAACCGATCAAGCGGAAGAATTCATAAAGCAAGCCAAAGATTTAGGGATGCTGGTCTCGTGCAATTTGATGAAGACCTATGCCTTCCCCGTTGGGGAAGTGGTACAGCGATCCGAGATGCTGGATCGTTGGGGCGCTGACGTAATCAGTGTGGTGGATTCGGCCGGTGGCATGGTCCCCGACGAGGTTACGGAATATGTTCGGCTGCTGAAAGAGAACGTGAATGCTCGTATTGGATTTCACGGGCACAACAACCTCCAACTTGCTGTGGCGAACACCCTGGCTGCTCTCCGCGCGGGCGCCAGCGTGCTCGACTGCACACTACGTGGCCTCGGGCGCAGTTCCGGGAACGCCCAAACCGAAGTCTTGGTGACACTCTTGATGAAGCTGGGACACCGGCTCGGCATCGATCTTTACAAGACGATGGATTTGGGTGAACGCCTGATCGGGCCAATTGCCCAGGGCCGGGGCGTGGACGCGATCGAAGTGACGTCGGGGTACGCCCAGTTTCATTCCAGCTTTATGAAAGTCATCGACAAGGTTTCACGGGAGTGCGGAGTGGATCCGCGAGAGTTGATCATTCGCGTCAGCCAGGTCGATAAGGTGAATGTAACCGAGGATTTGGCCCTTGAGGTCGCCAAGCAGATTCGATTGGAAGGCGCCCATAAGCCTGCGTCGCGCGCGCTGTACGGCTATAACTTCCATGTCCCGTCACGGCATCCTGAGCCCACCAACGTCACTGAGTTCGCTCGCAAAATGGCAAAAGAGATTAGCACTATCGCGAGAAAGACGGGACGCTGCTCGATTTTCACGATCGCTTTTACCCCGGTGGACGGTTCCGCTCCTCGATTTCCCTTCGTCCGGACCAATGCCATGTATGTGGTAGGCAACGCCGAAGTCTGCTCTGCAGAGCAGGCAACGGAGGTCGCGTCGGCGGTTGACGGAATCGTAGAGTTCGTGCTGATGGATGGCGAACAGAAGGATGGCTCCCATCAGAACGCTTACCAGAGCGTTGTGGACGTAGTGCAGAAGAGTCAGGTGCTCTCCTACAGGGATAGCGATGCCCATCTGGACGCAGCCGAAGCGATTGTCGCGCAACTCCTTCCGGGGCTCGCCGGGCAGGCAGTTGCGGTTTGCGGTTTGTCCTCATTCGGGGTGAAGCTGGCGCTGCGGCTTAGTGAGCGCGGAGCTCGCGTTTTAATTTGGGATGAAGATGACTTGGCGCTACAAACCGCCACGGAGTTGCTGTCGCGATGGGGTGCCTTCGAAGGTGGTTCTATAAATGAACCGGTTAGAGCACTTCGGCCTGAGGACCAAGTGAGAATACTCATCGGCGGGTCCGTACGGCGTCCAACTGTAACCCGCGAATTGATTCAGCACCTTGTGCCGAATGGTACGTTGCTGGACGGAGGAGTGGGCTCGCTCACTGAAGCAGCAGTGGAGGAAGCCATTCGGCGTGGGATGAGGGTCTTCCGCCTGGATATGCGCGCCGGACTTTCGGGCCAAATCGCGACGCACCTGGAGACTCTTGACCTTCTGCGATCGGTGGTTGGCGCCGGCGAACTCGATGGCATCAGAGTAGTAGCGGGCGGGTCGGTCGGTAAGCGCGGGTCGGTAGTCGTGGATGCGATTCGGCATCCTACGCGGGTCATCGGTATTGCCGACGGGCGAGGGGGCTTGCTTCCCGCAATTGAAGCTGAGAAGTGTTATGAAAGCGTCGCACGTGTGAAGCAAGAGATGCTGCGGCGGCGTCTTTCATAACTCTCATCCTAAGTTCTTAGATCAACGCAAGGGAGCGCGGTCTCCTAGCGGAAGGCGGGTTAGTTGCCGCCGTCATAGCGAAGCGGACACTCTCGCGTTGGACTCGCCGGCCCTGAGTGGGTGCTCACTTGAGTCGCAGGAATTCGGAGATGCGTTGGGAAAGGGACATTTCGGCATGAGCGACTCAGTATCGGATCGAGAAATGCGGATGGCGAAAGGAGCCGGATGTGATTGCGCTTTCATAAATTTTGGAGGAGGATTTAGAAAAGACACGCCCTGGTTCGGCATTCCCCGAATCTCACTGGATACGACGTTGCCCGAATTCGAAGCGCATGGGTCTGGTTTGCACGAGGATTTGCGCGGTCGCTTCTCTCGTACGGAACAGATTCTCTTCGCATGACTCTACCCGCAGGAGAGCGGACGCCGGGTGGTGCCGGAAAACAGGAGGACCCGAATCTTAACATCTTCAACAAGTCCGAGGTGGCGGAGCACTACGCCTCGCTGGATTACTTGAGTCTGTGCGAGAAGGCGCTGTTCGATGCATTTCTGAAACAAGGTGACGCAATCCTGGATTTAGGCGTCGGTGGCGGTCGCACCACTCCACATCTTTCCCGCCTTGCATCCCGCTACGTGGGAGTGGACTACGCGCCAAGGATGGTCGCAGCTTGTCAACGGAAGTTTCCGCAGCTCGAATTTCTGGTGGCGGATGCCGCAAATCTTGCACTACTCCATGACCGGAGCTTCGATTCCGTAGTGATGGCCTTTAATGGTATGGACGCTCTCGTCCCGAGCGAATCGAGGCGGCGGTGCCTCGCGGAAATCCACCGGGTGTTGAGGAAGGACGGCGTGTTGATTTTCTCGTCCCACAATCCACGGGCCATTTTTTCCCGGCCGGCCTGGAACCCAAGAAAAATCGAGCAGATCGCTCGGATGCTGGCGGGGCACAGGAAGTGGTTACTCGAACCCGCGAAACATCTTCTTTTGTGGTTGCGAGTTGCCGTAGCAGTGGGGAGATCCGCGCTGGAATCCGTTCTTCGTTTGTCCCGCAGAGTATGGCGGCGGTCTTTCTGGAGCGGCGAGGGATATATGGTCGACCCATCTCACGGCGGGGTGCTGACCCACTACGCCGTACCCGCACGAGTCATCGCAGAATTAGAGCAGCAGGGCTTTCAATTTCTGCGACTCGCCGGGGACGACTATCCCCGGCACAGCCGCGCTTATGTTACGGATTGGTACTACTACGTCTTTCGAAAACCTGAAACGTCGGTGAGTGCGTCATGCGCATAGTCCTGCTGAGGAAAATTCCGGACGAGTCTTCTCTGCTGCGGCATTGGAATGACTTGGTCCTGCAGATGGAGCGGCCCGAAGTTTTCTACACCTGCGAGTGGGCTCTTGCCGTCCAGTCCGCTTGGCAGGCCTCTGCGAAGCCTTTGCTGTTCCTCGGCTACGACGGCGATGACCTGGTGGGAGTAGCATGTCTGGGCGCAGACCTTGACGAACAAAATGTGAGCTTTCTCGCCGGCGCTACTGCGGACTACTGTGAGTTCCTGAGTCACCCGCAGCGGCGCGCGGAGTTCGTCGAGGCGGTTTTCGCCGAGCTTCAGCAACTGGGGGTGAGCAGTCTGGTGTTTGCCAGCTTGCCGGCAGACTCGGCGACCCCCGCTGCCCTTCGATCCGCAGCGAGGAGATATGGTTTTCACTTGTACCATCGACCGGAATTCTTGTGCCCCCAGATAGATTTGGGTCCCGCCGCACAACGCCAAGAGTTGAAGACCGCTGTGATGGGCAAGAGACAACTCCGCCGGCGCATGCGAGCCATGGAACTTGAGGGGCCGGTGACGTCCCTTTGTCTGCGGTCGTGGACGCGGATACAGGCCGCTTTGCCGGGCTTCGTCGAAGCCCATGTGGCGCGCTACCAGGCTAAACAGTCCGTCAGCATTTTCTCAACGCCCGAGCGCCGGCTGCTGCTGGAGGAACTTGCCAGGAGATTCTCGGACACCGGGGTCGTGACTATGAGTATGCTGATGATCGGGGACCGGCCTGTTGCATGGAACTATGGTTTTCAATTCCACGGAGTTTGGTCCTTGTATCAGCCAACCTTCGACATTCGCTGCGAAGACCATTCTCCTGGCTACTGTCTCACCGCGAAGATTGTGATAGAAGCGTGCGAGACGAGCACGTTGAGGCTAGTGGACTTGGGGCTGGGATCAGAGGGCTACAAAGAGTGGTTTGCGAACGGCACTCGCCAGACTCTGCACGCCACACTCACAACGTCTCCCTTGCGCCATTTGCGCGAGATGGCAAGGTATCGTGTCGCGACCGAGGCCAAACGCTTCCCGAAGCTAGAAGCCGCGATCCGAAATACGCGATCCAGACTGGGGCTGTGAAAATTTATCTCAAGATCGCCATTGCCGGCCCAGTTACGCGGAACGGCACGGTATTGGTAATAATCCGTTCCATCATTTGCAGCGGGAGCTTGGCAAGGCAACGGGTGAGCAAGGTTGCTTTCGACGGACCCGGTCCAACAATGGAGGCGCAGGCCCGATTGTAGCTCTCAGGCCTGACAATTTGATTCTTGAAAATTCTCCTTGTCCATCCCGGAGACTCGCCATGCTCAGGGCCTTGGGTCGGCCAGAGATGGGACCTGATCGTGGATCTCGGGAAGTCCTCCGCATTCACCAGAGCATCATGGCAAGAGCGTTTGAATGTTCCCATCATGCAATTGAACTCGCTGCGCGGTGGAACTGAGGACTTTGCCTCGATGCGTAAATTCCTGCGCACTGGCCGCAACCAACTGGTCGATGAATCGGGGTTGGACTGGTGGGATTTGATCAGCGTTTTTATCTACACGGGGCTTGAGGAAGCGGTGCTGCTGCGGCGTCTGGCTGTGCAATTGCATGCGACAACGGAGTTGTACGCAACGCGACCGGGGTGGCCCGCGAGCGGAGTGGCCATCCTCCTGAACCTTCCGCTGCGCACTTTCCCCGGTGCATTGCGCCCGTCACTTTTCCACCACTACACTGACGTGCTGCGGCGATTCTCATTCGATCAACTCGCTCAGATATTCCTGGACAAGTACGATCCCCGCTACCGATGGCGGACCCGGTTTGCAGCCAGGCGGCGCGCTGCGAAAGAACCGTTGGTGCTTTTGCCCAGCGCTTACACCAATGTGTCGCGAATGGCAGTGGCTTACGCCAGCATGCTTCCTGAGCAATCGTTTCTGGTGGTCGCGACCCGGCGCAGCGGTACCCACTTCGACTCAGTTCCCAACGTGGCTTGCGCGAGCCTGGCCGCCTACGCGGGCGGGCCCGAGCCGCGGGCGGAGTGTCTGGAGATCCTCGGCAAGTGGAGGAACCTGAGACAACGCCTTGGACTTTTGCCGGAGATGGATCTGCTGCTCCGCGCGGGCCTGCTGGAGAAGTTTCAAAACCATTTTCGAGATGGACTGGCCGTTCGGGATGCGTGGCGGAATGTGCTCGCTCAGGAACAAGTAGTCGCTGTGATGTGCGGCGATGACAGCAATCCATTCACCAGGCTTCCGGTCCTTCTGGCCCGCCAGGAAGGCATCCCCACGCTGGATTTTCATCACGGGGCGCTGGACGGCCGCTTTCTGATGAAAGAATTGTCGTCCGATCTCTATCTTGCGAAGGGAGAGATGGAAAGGGACTACCTTGTGAGGATCTGCCGTTTGCCTGCCGAACGCATAGTCCTCGCGGGCCCCGCCCGCCGCCCACCCACGATTCCGCCGCACGAACGTGCAAACGATGAAGGATCGCAGATATTGTTTTTCTCGGAGCCTTACGAAAGCGGAGGCTGGCGAGCCGAAGAGGTCTATCGCGAGCTTCTGCCGGCACTTGCCGGATTTGCGCGCGAATTCGGTCGCAAACTCGTAGTGAAGCTGCATCCTTTCGAAAGCCGCCATGAACGGATGGCACTCATCGCAAGAGTGTTACCACCGGCAGACGCAGCCCTGGCGAAGGTGGTCGAAGGACCGTTTACATCTGAACTCGTTCGAAAGGCCTGGTTCGCAGTAACGGTCGAGTCAACCACGGTCATCGATTGCTCGTTGCTTGGGGTTCCGTGCTTCATTTGCGAGTGGCTGAACTCCTCACCCTACGGATACACCGCGCAATACGCGCGCTTTGGAGTGGGCCGAATGCTCAGGTCCCCGGAACAGCTCAGCGAAATACCGCGCATCGTGACGGAGCCGGCCATCGCGTTATCCGACGACTGTCTGTTAAAGCCAATGGACCCGGAATGGTTGCGCCAAACCATTGTTGCGGGCGCACGTGCCGCAAATCCGAAGGTGCATTCTGGTTAGGCCGCCTAGCATGGGAATGAGCAAATCGCAGCGACTCATAACGATCTTCACGCCGTCCCACGCTGACGCGGGCGGCACCAACGCGCAGCAACTGACGGTGAAGGAAATTGTGTCACGGCTGCCTGCAGAGCGATTTCATGTGACGATGTTCTCGGGAGAGCAACCCGATCCCCGGATCGCAGCGCGCCCAAATACGCTGCTCATTCCCGCGCGATCGCATGGGAATACCCGCCGCTTCCTGGCCCGTTTGCTGGTCGCACGGCCTGACATTTATTTCTATCCGAGATTCGGACCCCTGGATAACCTCTTCTTCTCGCTGCGCCGCAGGCTGAGAATGAGAACTGCCGTGGTCACCCATGTGGTGATGATCATGAATGACGCGACCGCCGAGATCAATGGTCGCTCCATCCGCGAGGCGGACGCCGTCTTCGCCAACTCGCGGTACGTCGCTGAAACCGTGCGCAGCACATTCGGGATTGAGTCAGGAACGATTCACAACGGTATCGACCGCCGGGTTTTTTTTTCACGCGAAGAAGAGTCCCGGCCGGGCCCACTGGTGGTCCTTTACGCAGGATCATTTCAGGCACGCAAGCGCGTGGAACTGATCATCCGGCAAGCGGCGCGTCATCCCGACATACACTTTCGATTGGCCGGACGCGGTGAGACCGAAGCCCCTTGCCGCGCCCTGGCCCAGCAGGTCGGTTCCCACAACATCGAATTCGTAGGCCATTTGACGCCGGCCGAACTTGGTGACGAAATGCGTAGGTCCGACGTCTTCCTGTTCCCGAGCATGCTGGAGGGCCATCCTCAAGTTCTGGGGCAAGCCAGCGCGTGCGGCCTCCCGAGTATTGCGATGAATTTGTATCGGCCCGACTACCTGCTGAATGGAGAGAGCGGGTTCTTGGTAGAATCGGATGCTGAACTCGCCGAGAAACTGGATCTCCTGTTGCGCGATGCGAACTTGCGGCGATCGATGTCGCGCGCGGCTGCGTTGCATTCCCTGAAATTTGATTGGGACCACATCGCTCTCCAATGGCAGGAAGTGTTCGAGGCTGTGACCGCAAAGCGCTAGATCCCTCCGAATGTGTGGAATTTACGGCATCTTTGATCCGAATGAGCCGCTAGGCGAGCGTTGGCTGACATGGGCGGATCGTGCCCGTGCCCTCCTTTGTCATCGCGGACCGGATGGTCATCAGCAGCAACTGTTTCTGGACAATCGCTGCCTACTCGGGCACAACCGCCTGGCGATCATCGATCTGGAAGGCGGCGCCCAACCGCTGGCCAACGAGGATCATTCCGTGTGGGTGGTGTGCAATGGCGAGATCTACAACTACGTCGAGCTGCGGGAAAAGCTGATCGCGGCCGGACACCAGTTCCGCACGCAGAGCGACTGCGAAGTCCTGGTGCACCTGTTCGAAGACAAAGGAAGAGCTCTGCTCAGCGATCTGGAAGGCATGTTTGCCTTCGCTCTGTTCGACGCGCGCCGGGGAGAGCTATTCGTCGCGCGCGATCGCTTCGGTGAAAAGCCGCTTTACTGGGCACGCCTGGTGGATGGCGGGCTCGCATTTGCTTCGGAGATGAAGGCCCTGCTGGCGTTGCCGGGTGTCGACCATCGACTCGACATTGCCGCTGTTGCTCAGTTTCTAGCCTTACGATATGTTCCCGCGCCCCGCACGCATGTGCAAGGGATTCGTAAACTCCGAGCGGGCGAAGCGATCAGTCTGTGCCGCGGCGCTGACCCTGCCAGCACGCGGTTCTGGTCTCCGGAGCTGCCGGCAAATGGTAATGAAGGCGTCCCCTCAATGGACGAGGCGGTGGAAGGGGTTCGCGAACGCGTGCGTCAGGCGGTGCGCATTCGCCTGCGTAGCGATGTTCCGGTCGGCGCATTTCTTTCGGGCGGGATCGACTCAACAGCCATTGCCTGTGCAGTCCGGGAGATTTTGCCAGCAGCACGATTCAGCACTTTTTGCGCGTCGTTCGACGACAAGCAACTCGATGAAGCTCCATTCGCCCGGCAGATCGCCACGCAACTCGATTCCGATCATCACGAAGTTCATTTCTCATCGCGAGAACTTTTGCCGCTCTTCGACGATCTCATCGATCACTACGATGAGCCTTTTGCGGATGTGTCCATGTTTCCGACCTTCGCCGTTTGCCGGGCCGCACGCCAGGAGTGCAAGGTGATGCTTTCCGGCGACGGTGGGGACGAATGTTTTGCCGGCTATCGGTCGACCTTTGCCTATTATGGTTGGCACGCCTTACGCCGCACCCCAGGAGTAAATTCTCTGGCGGAAACGGCCTTTCAGCATTATCACGATGGATGGCGAGGCCGAGGTCTGCTTAATTTTCTTCGCCAGGATGATTGGCAGCTTCTGCGCGCTGGACGCGACCAGACCCCCTTGCTGGAATGGTTTCTTCCTCCGCATCGCGAGGAGGCTGAGTCCGGGCTGGCAGAGCTGAAAGCTGCCGACCGGCGTCGCGCCCGGCTGGCTTACCCGCGCTCGGGGATGGAAGCGACTTTGTTTGGATATCTTCCGGAACAGATTCTGGTGAAGGTGGATCGAGCCAGCATGTACAGTGCTCTCGAATGCCGTGCGCCGTTCCTGGACTCGGAATTATTTCAGTTCGTCACTCACTTGCCACTCCAATATCACTTTGCTCATGGGCAGGGAAAAGCGCTGCTTCGTAAAGCGCTCCCGGCTTGGGTTCCGCGGGAGATTCGCTGGCGCGAGAAGCAAGGCTTTACTCCCCCGCTGGCGGCCTGGCTCCGGTCAGATCTTCGCGAGCGCGTAGAGAATGACCTCGCGAATTATCCCGCGGCGTTGCAGACGATTCTCGATCCGGCGCCAGCCCGCGAACTTTTCGCTCAGCACCTGGCTGGCGTCGACTGCAGCGATCAACTGTTTCGATGGATGGTGCTGATCCGCCGGATCGGGCAGCTCTAAATAAGCCCTAAACACTTTCAACCTATGCGCCTGGCGCGTGTGATTAACAATTCGGTGGCCTTACTGGTGCTCGACATCTTGAGCAAAGTCACGCCGCTCGTGGTGTTTCCGTTTATGGTGCGCGCGCTAGGCCCGACGGCGTACGGCAAAATAGGCTTCGCCGCGGCCGTGGCAGGGTTCTTCGGGTTGCTGGCTTCTCCCGGTTTTTCCACTTACGCTTTACGGGAAGCGGCGAAGGATGAGGGCCGGGTCCATTTCCTCGTCCAGCACGTGTTGGGCGCCAGAGTTGTATTTGCGGTTGCTTCCTATGCCTTGCTCATCGCATTCGCGCTGACGTTCGCGCCTCATGACTTCACGACTCGCCTGCTGATCGTGCTCTCAGGCCTCGTATTCCTTGTAAACAGCGTCGACGCACAATGGGTGTTCACGGCGCGTTCCCGAATGTGGATGGTAACGCTGCGCGGCACGGCGGGCCAGTTGGTCTATGGCGGGCTCATCCTCGCGTTGATACGGCGCCCCACCGATGCGTGGATCGTGCCGGTCGCAACGGTCGTCTCGTTGCTGGCAGGAACGCTACTTATCTGGGTGCCGGCCCGTCGCGAGTACCGCATTCCGTGGCCAGTCATTGCGCCTCACGTTTGGAGCAGTTTCCTGCCCATATGCCTGATCATGGGCCTGGCCAGCATGATGTCGATGATTTACGACCAGATCGATACGGTGATGCTCCGGTACATGCGCAGCGAGACGGAAGTGGGCCTCTACGTCGCCAGCTACCGAATGATGATGATCGCCATGTCATTCGCCCCGATTCTGGGGCAGGTGTTTTTCCCCTTGCTCTCGGAGACGAGCAATCAGAATCAGGAGAATGAGCAGCGTTATCTTGGGTGGCTGGGGCAGGCCAGTATTGGTCTGGCGCTTCCGATCGCCACGGGCGGCTTCATCCTGGCAGAGCCGCTCACCCGGACTGTTCTTGGACTACAGTACACCGGGACGGCCACGCTTTTTCGCTGGCTCATGCTGACCATCGTAGCCGGGCCGCTGGCCAGTTATTTCGGATCTCAACTGATCCCGAGCGCACGGGAAAAGAAATATCTGGCTGCCGTCATCGCTGGCGCGGTGGTGAACGTTGTTTTGAATCTGTTTCTGATTCCGCGCTACGGGGCGATTGCCGCAGCTTTCACAACGGCGATCAGCCAGGCGGTGGTCGCATTCATGAACTACTACTTTGTCCGGGATCTGCCACGGCCGAGCTTGCTGGGAGCGCTAGGGCTCTCCGTAATCGCATCTGTCGTGATGGCCGCGGGGCTGTTATTCATCCGCTCGGTCTTGACGCTGCACGTGGTTGCTCTTGTAGTACTCGGCGCATTGGTCTATGCCTCTGTCTACTGGGCCGGCCTAACGTTGTGGAATCGCTCACCAACTCAGAAGTTGTGATCCGTTTGTGCGCACGGATCTATGGCGCCACTTCACACATGGATGCGTTAGAATCTCAGTCTTCACGACGGGAGGATCAGGATGAAGACCCCGCTCACGGGGAATGTCGAGAGTCGCGCTCCTAACTCGAACCAGGAGTGGCAGGCCTGGGGCGAGAAGGACCCGCTTTTCGGTGTGATTCCACAACCCGGCAGAGAACGGGACGGAGCCACTCCCTGGACGGATGCCGATTTTTACCAGACTGGCCGCAGTGACTGGGAAGAGTTCATGCAGCGCTGGCAACACTACGGCGTCGAGCGGGAGATCTGCGTTGAAATCGGTTGCGGCGCCGGACGGTTGACCCGCCACATTGCGGAAGACTTCGCCGAAGTGCATGGCTTGGATGTTGCCGAGGGTATGATTAACTATGCGCGCCAGCACGTAGGTTCGAATGTGCATCTGCACGTGACGGATGGTGTCTCTCTTCCTGTCCCGGAAAACAGCGTCACTGCCGTGTTCTCGGTGATTGTCTTTCTTCACTTCGACCGCATCGAGCATGCGGCTGCCTACTTTCGGGAGATGGCGCGTGCCTTAAAACCGGGCGGCACCATCATGATCCAGGTGCCCTTGCACCAGTGGCCCGCGAATCTGAAGCCAGTCGTGCGCGGCTGGTTTGCGGCGGCTCACAATGCCTACATGGCGCTGCGCCGAATCAAAGGCTGGTATCACCGGTTCCGGTTGTCGCGTCGGCAATGGAGCCCGTTCATGCAGAGCATTACCTATGACGCCGCCTGGGTGCACGACACGTTGAGTTCCCTCGGGTTCCAGGATGTCGAGACGTGCTCCTTCCAACTCAGCCGCGGGGGCGCCGTTTATTCCTGGGTCTTCGCCCGAAAGGCTCCGCAGGCGTGAGTCCCGCTGCGAATCACGTCTTGCTCACTGGGGGCGCCGGGTTCATCGGTTCCCATGTTGCGGAGGCGCTTCTGCGTCGTGGCCTGCAACTCTCCGTGATAGATAGTTTGGACGATTTTTACTCACCTGCTGCCAAGCGGGCAAATCTGAAAGCGGTAAGGAAGGTTGGCGATTTTTCCTTCAACGAGCTTGACCTGTGTGACTCCGACGCTCTTCGTCAAGCCATCTCAAAGCTTCGGCCCGATACTATTATTCACCTGGCGGCGCGAGCTGGGGTGAGGCCCTCCATCGAAAATCCACAGCTTTACGAGCGGGTCAATGTGGGAGGCACTGTGAACCTTCTCGAGTTGACCCGTCAACTGGGCGTGAAGCGATTCATTTTCGGGTCGTCGAGTTCGGTTTATGGGATCACCAACCGGGTTCCTTTCGTGGAAGACGATCCCTGCTTACGGCCGATCTCTCCCTATGCGGCCACTAAACTCGCGGGAGAATTTTTCTGTCAAACCTACGCTCATCTGTACGGGATCTCGACGGTCTGCCTGCGGTTTTTCACAGTGTACGGCCCGCGACAACGACCTGATCTGGCAATCAGGAAGTTCACGGCTTTGATGGAGTCCGGCAAGCCCATCCCGGTATTCGGAGACGGTTCGATGGGGCGTGACTACACCTTCGTCGATGACACCGTGGGCGGAGTGCTTGCGGCCCTTGACTATCAGTTCCCGCCGGGCGGAACGCCATTTGACATATTCAATCTGGGCAATTCGCATCCCGTTTCGCTCAACGAATTAATCGAAACCCTGGAACGCGTGACCGGTCATGTCGCAGTTCGTGATCAGAAGCCATTGCAGCCGGGCGACGTGCCTATCACCTGGGCCAACGCCGAGAAAGCCGCTCGCATGCTGGGTTATCGTCCGGCCACGCCGCTGGCCGAAGGTCTGGAGAAGTTTGTCCGCTGGTTTCGAGAACGCGGAAGCGACACGACATGACTGACACAGCCGGGGGAATGCAAGTCGCAGACTGGAACTGTCAGCGTATCAGGAACGCATTCCGCGCGCTGGGGCTCGTCTTGGCATCCGCCCACAGCTTTGCCGCTCGCAACGCATTTGGTGCCGATTGCCGCTCGTACGTCGAGGTTGCCCGCGCCTACCTCCGTCACGATTGGGCAATGGCCATTAACGCATATTGGAGTCCCTTGTATTCGTGGTTTTTGGCGATCGTGCTTGGTGCAACCAGGCCCTCCATACGATCAGAGATTCCGGTCATTCATTTCGCCAACGTTCTGGTATTCCTCGCTTGCATGGCGTCATTTGAATTTTTCTGGTCGCGAGTGGTGCGATTGGCCAGGATCTGGGTCGGGCGGACGGACATTTCGTCGCTCCCTGTTTCCGCGCTCTGGATACTGGGATATGCGGCCTTCACCTGGGAAGCGGCTGGCTCGTTGATAGCGCTGGTGACGCCCGATTTGTGTGTGACCGCAGTGGTCCTTCTGGCTGCTGGGTTGTTACTGCAGTTCCACGCTGCGGACCAGCCGTTGGGGACTTACGCGTGGTTTGGCGCAGTCCTTGGAATCGGGTACTTGACCAAGTCGGTAATGTTTCCGATGGCATTTGTTTTTCTAGCCATTTCCCTTGCCTCGCAGCCACGGAAGCGCGCTGCGAGATTGGCGCTGGCGCTTGCAGTCTTTCTCGCCGTCGCCGCCCCAGAAATCGTCCTGCTCTCACACGCGAAGGGACACCTGACTTTTTCCGACACCCACAAAATGAGCGTACCCTGGAGCACCTACGGCCTGTCGAATCGCAACTGGCAAGGACAGCCGCCTGGTTTTGGTGTTCCCGCGCACCCCACACGAAAAATCTACGAACATCCAGAGGTCTTTGAATTCAACGGACCCATCCGTGCCAGCTATCCACCCTGGTTCGATCCCTCCTATTGGAACGAAGGCATGCAGGCTCCATTTGGGCTTGGGACTATTGCCAAGCATGCCGCCCGAAATGCTATCCGCATCCTGAGTTACTTTGCGATGCCGAAGGTCTGGTTGATCGGCGTCCTGCTGATGCTCCTCAGCGTGAAGCCTGGAGCTACACTTGCTGCCGTAAGTCGGTGGTGGTTTTTGGTAGCTCCCAGCGTGGTGGTTTTTTGCCTGTATGCATTGACATTTGCAGAATACCGATTCATGCCAGCATGGAAGATCCTGGTCTGGGCGGCAATACTGGCGGGACTCCGTGTATCGGTGAGGCGCGCCAGTTTGCCCGCCTACCGGTGGCTGGCGGTCGTGGTTGCGTTCGTCATGCTGGCCTCGGTTGCGAATGGTATTCGCGGCGAGTATTTCGCAGGGCGTCCCGATGATGCCACTCCCGAATATCAGACCGCCGAGGGTCTCAGAAAAATGGGTCTCCAAACGGGCGATAAGGTCGGGATCATGGGATTTGACAACGATGCAATCTGGCCATATCTGGCTGGGTTTTCCGTCGTCGCAGAAATCGATACGCGAGACGTGTGCGATTTTTGGAGCGCACCACCACCGGTTCAAGCCGACGTGTTGCAGCGCTTTCGACTGGCGGGGGCGAGAGCTGTGGTGGCGAACAACGGAGGGAGCATCAAAAGCACCACGAGCCCTACACCGGCTGACTACTTAACCTGCGGAAGGCCATGGGCCGGGTGGGATCAGATCGACCATAGCGCGAACCACGTTTATTTCCTCATGAAATGAGGGCGCGCAAAATGAGATGTCCCAGCGCACTGGTAGTTACAGAGGCGAAACCGCGTTTTCGCACAAGGTGCTCCTGCGTTCCGCAGGTTCGGATTTCGTAACAAGCCGGGCCTCTCCCATATCACGAAACTGTTTCACTGTATCCTCGCGTATTTAGAAGGACAATTCCGCGGCGAACGGATGAGACCTTCGCAGAGACGATTTGCGTTGGATGGAGGTTTGTATGTTGAGGGGAAGAGTGCTCTTGGTCGGCCTTCTTCTTTCAGCCGCGCTTCTAGCCCAGAACGTAGTAACTAATCCTACAGGCAGTCAGAACATTGTGCAGCCGGCACAAACGCAACTCAACGTCAACAATCTCGAGAACACCATCTATGTTGATCAGTTCAACTGGTCAATTGCCCCAGGTGGGTCGTACTCGGCTGGATCGAATACTCTGACCTTCACGACCTGCCCCAAAGGGGTTTCTGGCGCGGATACGTTTGGCAATAAAGTTCCGCACTGGGTTTACATTTCCGGTGGAACGGGAACTCCCGAGCCCGTAGCGATCACCGGCGGAACCTGCACCGCCAGCGGTTCGGCAGGCGGAACGATCACCTTCACAACCGTCTTCTCGCATTCGGGAGCCTTTACGGTGTCCAGTGCCACTGGAGGAGCGCAAGAAGCAGACAGTTTCGTGAGATATTTACGCAACCTTCTTCCGAAAGCTATTTATTCCCCCTTTGAATTCGTTTTCCCTCAAGGAACGCTTACTCACTTTCAAGCCCCGCTCTATATGAGTGCCAGCGTTGCGAATCCGAATCTCGACTCCTATAACGTTTGGCGAGGCGGGTCCGTCGAATGTGACTTCTATGCAAGCTGCATTCAAATCGGGGATACGTGGCAATTAGAGTTGCTGAATGGGCCCACCTGTACTGGGGGGACCTACTGCAACACGCTTGGATCAGTCAGCAACAAATTCCGGGATACGATATTCGGCCCCGGAGCCATTCGATGGAAAGTCAATCCAAGTTCGCCAAGTACAATTACGGCGGGGAGCTCCAGCGTGACCCTGACAATTCCAACCGGGCCGTCCGGGTTCTACGCAGCAATTCCAGGTCAATTCCTGTGGCTCAATGGGACCACCGGAGGCCTGGAGGGAACCTATCGTGGCACGGGAGAAGAAGTCCTTGTAACCGGCGGGACATGCGCGAATGGCGGGACGAACTGCACCATTACCATCGTTCCAGCCGAACCTTGGATCACGACCCTCGCGGGCCATGATGCTGGATATTCATTGAGTTCGGCCATCAACTCGGTTTTCGAGGACAATGGTCAGGGCACGCTATTCGAGAGCATCGGCACATCCTACCCGCTGTCCAGCGCTTATTTCGGACACTTCTTTGACATCGAAAACGATCAGGCCGCAGCCATTACGACACATGATGTGACCTTGGCTTATACTCTGAATTCAACCTCGGAATTTCAAGGGTCTATCCTGTTTTCGCCAGGAGACTTTGGTCACTACGCAGGGATCGCCGCAGTGGAGCATTCTGGGTTTTCGCTGCAATGTTCCGGGAACGCCGTTGAGTGGTATTCAGGAAACGGCTTGTCGGTATCGAACACTATTATTCAGGCATGGAACACCTTCGGCTCCAAACTCAGCATGTACCGTGGAGGGTTTGGTGTCGTTACTTACAACAACGTTTATTCTGAGGCAGGATGCACTAATTCCGTCTTTGGTTTAAGTGGGGCTGCTCCCGACACGATCGTCAACGGATCATCGATTGAAAGATATGGGAGCAATCAGCCAGCCAATGCAGCAGCTGTATTCACTGGTAGCGTAACCGGCCAGACCTTTCAGGTTTATTATGTCGTTTACACCGATGGCGGAAGTAATAAATCCACTCCTGTGCCTGTTGGCTATGCGACGGTCACCAACCCCAATACAAACCACATCACTGTCCAGTGGTTCACCGGCACCAAGGCCGGGACTCCGGTGGGCGGATACGATCTTCTGAGAGTAACCGGAACGACCGGGAACATCGCACAGTCCGCACCGATTGGAACCGGAAATTGGGCAGTTGCGACCGGTCTGACTCCGACTGGGGCTTGCAACATCGACGGCGCGTGCAGTTATGTGGATACGCTGGCGAACGGGAGCCTAAGTTCTTACACCGTCCCAACGACCGGTGGCCCTGGAAATGGAAACCCGAATTTCTTTCCCCATCTGAGTCATTTTGGAACAGGGGCCGTCGTTATCAGCGGTACCTCAAACCAAATCGGTAATTCTGATCCGGGCGACGGGTACGCCTCGTACTATGGAGTCGCGGGCTGCATGATCGCTCCAGTGCTCGCTCAAGAAGCAATTATCAACATCAACGAGTCTTCCCGGTATGGATTTGGAGCCGGGGCTCCCTACTGTCTTGCCTCCGGCAAGGGGCAGACTCAGCTATTTCCCCTCTTACTGCCCGCAGGCAACGTAAATGACGCGACCATGCTGGTGGACACTCCAGGCTCGGCAGGTTCAATCGGCAATATCACAAGCGTAATTACCGGCAGGCTGAATTTCGGGGAAAATAGAAATAACAAGATGCACGACGTGATTACGATCGCGGATTACTCCATTGACGCGACCGAAGCGATCAATCGCTTGTCCGGCGCAGCCTTCCGCCGCGCCTTGGTGGCCAATGATGCGGGCGTTGGCATGGATGGGTTAGACGTGAATTCCAGTTCGATGATGTTCCATGCCGGGAAAGCCATCGATCAATATATCGGTTTGCCAAGCGGCACAGAATGCGGAACCAACTGCTATGAGCGGCTGACAGCTTCGCTAAAGACCTTCAAGGTACCGTTGTCGCTCGGTTCTACGGTCACCCAATACAACGGCCTCACAACTGGTGGGACCGGGCTAGCGCCCAATTTAGGAACTCCATTCAATTCCGGTAGCCTAACAGCGAACGAGCCGGCCCAAACCGTTTACACGACAGCAGCCTCCGGTGCTGGTTCCTTAGGCAACTATCGTGTTTGCATCACCCTGTGGCCGACAGTCACAGGGACAGCAACGGCCATTCAAGCCAACGCGATTGCTCCTAGCGGGTCCGGTACCGTCACGCTTCCCCTAGGCCCAGTGCTCAGTTTGGCTTCGCTTTCAAAAGGGGGCGGGGCCTGCGGTGCGCTGCACGTCGCGGCAAGTTCCGCTATCCAATGCAGCACTACAGGGTACTCAGGAAGCGGCACATATCAGATGAGTTGCACGGTGGAACAGCTACAGTAACCCAGTGACCGTGCCGTACGGTCGACGGTTGTTGGTACCGAGCGGGTGCTCTTCTTGGTACTCCGTTCGCCAGGACGCCGGCGAGATGGGATGTCAGCGAAGGCTAGCTAATTGAATTTCGCATTTGTTCGCGGAATCAGCAGCGACGATTATCAATTGACTAAACCCCAACGCCCTTGCCCGCGCAGATAATTCCGCGCGGTCAATCGCAGCGGGCTCGGCGTGAGTCGGCAGGTGATACGACCAGAAACCATAGTCGAGTCGCCGCGTTTCCGAGATGTCGTCGTATTCGGGTTCACCGTAGATCATGGCGATGCCTGTGAGCGCGGGAGCAATGAAGGACACAGAGCCCTCGGTCGGAGAATTCTGGCGCAGATCTCCCCAGTAGCTCCGGTTCGATTTCGGAATGTAGAGAACGCTGATGCTCTTTTGACCCAGGGGCATGTTGCCGACAGTGTGCAAGCACGCCAGTACGTCTTGTTTGGGACGAAGCGCGGGTGAGATCAAGCCGCGCGAGGAGCCATACAAGGACCTTAGCATCACTCTCCAGTCCTCGGCCGGATGGCCGGCGAGTTCGGCGCGAATCGCGGCGTTGTCCTTGAGCAACCCATAAACCGAGCCGTAAGTCGTAATGGTCAGATGCAAGAAGAAGAGAAGCGCAAAGACTCCCGTGAATACGGCGCGAACCGGCACATCCCAGAACCCGCTAACCGAAAAAGATCGGCCGTCCTTGGGCCATGCGGGCAGGTAGGCCGCCGTCAACGCCAAACCTAGAAACGTCTGGTATTGAGTAAAGTAATTCCAACTTCCTGTTTGGAATCGAAGAGACAGGTAAGGCAACAGGCCGATGAACGTGCAGAATACCAGGGCTTCGGCAGGGAAGGTATCACCCCGCCGAAAGGCCTCACGCACATCTCGCAAAGTGTGCAGGCGGAGTTGATAAGTGCGGAGCAGCAGAAATGCCCAGACCCAGAAGAAATAGAAAATCAGAAAGTAGGGTATCCATTCCGGGTGGATGCGATCAAACGTAAAAAAGGCCATCCGCGCATCCCCGCGGCTGACGATAAGGCGTGAAAGGCCAACCAATAACGCGCCCGAAATGAGCAGATGCAGTTGTATAAGCCTTTGACGCCAAAGTCCCAGACGCCAGCACGCATAGATCACCATTCCGAAGAGCAGATATGCGTTAGAGACTTTGAGCAGTGCGCAAAGACAGTAAAGAGCCGGAAACAACACCAAAAGTCCGAGCCCCGAGGAGACGTCTCGGCGCCGGCCCGTACTTTTCCACTCCTGAAAGAAGAGCACCACCAGCGCCATAACCATAAACGAAACCGCCAGCCCCAGCGCGTAGGAATCGCTGTCATAGATCTCCTGCAGGCTCACTCGCATCATGTCCCCCTTTTTCGGAAAGGGGCCAAGAAGACCAGCCATCATCACAAACCAGAACAGAAAACCGGCCGGCAGCCCATAGTCGGCGATGTTAGGATCTCGAACGGCTTCCCGAATGACTCCCGCCAGCAGGAGCAATCCGGCATACATGAGCGGGATAAAGAGGATGCCGGTTCCGCAGTTGTAGAACTCAAACGTGCTTTGTCCACAGACCGGCGCGAGCGCGGCCACCAGCCAGTGGCTTCCATAGTGGTAGGCGATGTAGGGGATTCCATCCAGCCCCGTGCTGGCCTGACCATACGTGCGCATCATGTTCGAGATGCTGGAGTGGAAGAGCGAATCAACGTGCCCACGGTTGAGCAGGAGTCTCTCTTCCGCGAGAGGATTGTTGTACCCTAGTCCCCAGGTTTTGCCAGAGACGTACAAGCCGGTAACGAGGGCAGCAGTAAAGAGGATCAGCATGGCCCAGCGTTTCTGCTTGAATCTGGAGATCCAGGCGATCAGATTCCAGGTAAACAAAAGGTATCCGCTTCCCGCCCACAGCCACCCCACCATGGCAAAACGCTGAAGAAGCCAACTCGCGGTCGCCACTACGGCGAGTGTGTACAGGAGCAAAGCGGTGGCATGCGTGAACCATCGATTGCGTCCCAAGGGGGCGACGTTCAGGATGAGAAGCGTCAGACCGGTCACGCGCAGCATGCCCGCGTAGTTGGTGACCAAGCCGATCCGAGCGCCGCAGTAGACAAGGCTCAACACGAGAGCCATGAGGGATGTGAAGATCGCGACACTGCTGGCGAAGTTCTTGTACCAGGCGCCGTCGTGCGTGGGCATGGAGTTGGATGTTGGACCGGGAATAAGCGCGATGATAACAGATGCCGTATTCTGATTCGGCGACCGGCAGCAGTGATGGAATGAGACGACAGGTCTTCTCACAAGCTGCCGTGAAGTCGGAACGCCAAGCGTTTTGTTAGATTAAGACTTGCCACTCCAGATGCACGTACTGACTCTGACACCCTTCTACCCGACGGCCGAAGACGACGCTTCCGGATGCTTCATCGCCGAGTCCGTGGGCGAACTACACCGCCAGGGAGTTGAGGCCTCGGTGATCGCGGTTCATCCGATGCACCGCTCGCATCCCGGCCCCGATCCGACGGCGCCCCCAGCGGCGTGGAAGAAGTACTTCTGCCTTCCAGGAAACCCAGGCCTGTCCAGTGCAGGACGATTCCTGCATGCAGCTCTGAAATCGGATGTGCGGCAACTCCACGCGCAACGGCCAGTCAGCCTGATTCACGCCCACGCCGCCCTGCCCTGTGGGCATGCGGCGATGCTGCTGGCAAAAGATCTGGGTATTCCTTTTGTCGTGACGGTGCACGGGCTGGATGCCTTCTCCACACGGCAAGTGCCCGGCTGGTTTGGACGCCGTTGCTCCGAGGTCTGCGAGGATGTCTACGGCGCCGCCGCCCGGGTGATCTGCATCAGCGAACAGGTTGCCCGGCGAGTCCGCGAAGGCCTACGCGGCGCTGCCAACATCAGCGTCGTTTACAACGGTGTGGATTCGTCGTTATTCAGTCCGGCGTTCAGTCCGGTGCTCACTCCGGCAGACAGCGCTGCGTCGTCGGACCCGGTGATCCTGAGCGTCGGCAACTTGATCCCCATCAAGGGACACGAATTGCTGCTGAGATCTGTGGCGGCAATCGCGCCGGGCCATCCCAGGGTCCAATGTAGGATTATTGGAGATGGTCCAGAGCGCGTTCAACTACAGGAACTGGCGCGCGAGTTGCGCATCGAAGACCGGGTTCACTTCCTGGGGCGCAGGCCACGCTTGGAAGTGGCCGCGGCGATGAGACATTGCGCGCTGTTTGCCTTGCCAAGCTGGTACGAGGGTCTCGGCAGCGTATATCTGGAAGCCATGGCAACGGAACGGCCCGCCGTCGGGTGCTGTGGCCAGGGAATCGAGGAGATCATCTGCCACGGAGAGAATGGCTGGTTGATTGAGCCGAAGAATTTCAGCGGCCTGACGGCAGCACTGCACACGTTACTTTCCGACGGGCCTCTACGGGAGAACCTCGGCCGCAACGCTCGGCAAACTGTCCTCCACGGCTACACTCTGGCACACCAGGCGACTCAACTGTTGTCCATCTACCGCGAGTCGCTCCCATGACCGACGCTCCCGTGACAAAGACCGTCAGGGTTGCCCTGTTGACAGAAATCATCTCGCCCTATCGCATTCCGGTCTTTAACGCGTTGGCCCGGCAGAAGGGGATTGAACTCCACGTCATCTTTCTCGCGGAGACGGATCCCACCCAGCGCCAGTGGCTGGTTTACAAAGACGAAATCGAGTTTTCGTACGAGGTGCTCCCAGCCTGGCGGCGGCGGTGCGGTGGCTGGCACATTCTGCTGAATCGCGGCATGTGGTCGGCGCTGGAGCGTTTCCGCCCCACCTCCATCCTTTGCGGAGGATACAATCATCCCGCTTTTTGGCAGGCACTGACTTGGGCGAAATTTCACCATGCGTTCTTTGCGGCGTGGATTGAAAGCACCCGTCACGAGCAGCGGCATCCCAGCGTTCTGGCAAGGTTTATCAAGCGATGGTTCATCTGTAACTGCAGTTCCTTTGCGGTTCCGGGCGAGTCGTCCTTTGAGTATGTGAGGTCCATGGGAGTTCCCGCGGAGCGGATCCACAGGGCACCCAATGCTGTAGACAATCGACGATTCGCCAATCTGGCTCGCTCGGTGAACGAGCGGGAAGCGGAGTGCCGGGCAGTATTGGGCCTGCCACAGCGGTACTTTCTGTATGCCGGGCGAATAATTCCGGAGAAGGGTGTTTTCCAGATGCTGGAGGCATACACTCAGCTGGCGCCGGATTTGCGCTCCGAGGTGGGATTGGTCTTGGTCGGGGAGGGAACAGCCAGGAACGAATTGATGAGGAACGCCGCGAAAGTTTCCCCCGGTACCGTAGTTTTCCAAGGATTCGCTCAACGCGACCAACTCGCAGCCTTCTACGCCCTCGCGGAGGGGCTGGTCTTCCCAACGCTAAGGGATCCATGGGGCTTGGTGGTCAATGAAGCCATGGCCTGCGGCCTGCCGATCATCGCCACCGATGTTGCCGGCTGCACCGCAGACCTCGTCCATGACCGAGAGAACGGTTACGTCGTACCGTCCGCCAATGTAGGCAAACTCGCGGAGGCCATGGCGGCTCTCGCGCGCGACCCGCAAATGGCCTCGCGGATGGGCGAGCGCAGTGCTAGGCTAATAGAAGACTTCTCGCCGGAGTATTGTGCAGCCGGCTTGGCGACGGCGGCGGGTGTGCCGCTCTCAGTTTCCCAATATGATTGAAAACTCCAACTCTAAGGCCATCAGGATTTTTCCCCTGGTCGCGGCCGGTTCCATAATCTTCCTGTTGTATTTGTCGGTGAAACGCCCTTATTTGTTTAGTGAGTCCTATCTGGCCGCTCTCTTTGTCCTCGTGATTGCTGGCTTAATCGCCTCTCAGTATGAGACTCATTTCTGGACGATCATGATCGGGGTTTTCTTCTGGGCAGGATCCGCCTTTCCTCTGTCTGGTGGCATGAGCCTTTTTCGCTGGGTGGTGCTGGGCTTGGGCGCGTTCCTGGCAGTTGCCTACTATGCCCGTATGTCGAACCGGATTCCCTTTAATTACTTGCACCTGCTGGGCCTGTTTACGGTGATTGCTGCCTTTGCCTCGGCTCTGGTTTCCGTAAGCCCAGTGATGACGGTTCTCAAGTCGCTTAGCCTGGCTGCACTCTTTGTCTACGCTTCCATTGGGGCACGGACCCTTTGGTCAAGGAACCCCGAACCCTTCGTGCGAAAACTGGTGCTGATGGCCGAAGGCCTGGTTTATTTCTCGGCCCTCTGCTATCTGGCTTCCTTCAAGGTGTGGGGCAGTTCGAATTCCTTGGGATTAATCATGGGCTGCCTTTGCTGGCCGGTTTTGTTATGGCGGCTGATACTTCCGGTAACGCGTCAGGGTTCTCCCCGCAGGTTCATCGGCCTGTTGGTATGCGGCGCACTTTTGGTCCTCAGCCTCTCTCGGGCATCGATGATGGCGGCGTTCCTGATTTCGATATTCTTGCTGGTGGGCGCGAGGCGGTATCGAACCCTGCTGATGGGTGTGAGCCTGTTTATGGCGATTTTGCTGAACGCGTTTCTTGTGGCGCCAGAGCGTTTTCAGGCTGCCTCCGATACTTTTCTGTACAAGAAGGGCGAGCACGGAAATCTCCTGGATTCACGTCAGAGACCCTGGGAAAGAAGTCTTGTCACCTTTCGGGAGCACCCATGGCTCGGTTTGGGATTCGGCGTCGCCGACAATAGCGCCGACTGGCGCGTCAATTATGTGACCCAAGGCCAGCTCACCCGGGAGCGTGGCAGTAGCTACCTCACCATGCTGGAGACTACCGGGGCCGTCGGTACGTTCTTTTTCGCGCTGCTGCTTCTTGCGATTATCCGCGAAATCTGCAGAGTGTTCTTATGGCTGCGACGCACCGGAAAGGTGAACCAACCATCTGTGGTCGCGGCAGCAATAATACTGGGCGGCTTGGTGAATGCGGCCTTTGAGGACTGGATGCTCGCAGTGGGCTACCACATGTGCGTTATTTTCTGGGTCCTAGCTTTCTCCCTGCGGGACTGGATGGCATGCCCGGTCTGGCTGGATACGCAGTCGGTGGGGGAAAGACGAGTTGGACCAGTGCTGCCGCTGGGTTCTCCCGCTCTGCGATGATTCATCTTTTTGTCGATGCCTCGGCTGCCAGTTCTGGAAGCGGCCCCACGTATGTGCGCAACGTTGTGCCTCACCTGGCGGCGAGAACGGATCTTCGTTCCACGATCCTGATCTCTGCCCTCCTGCGGCAGGAATTTCAGGATCAATCCAATGTGTCGTTTGTTGAATTCGCTGGCGGATCTGTAAGCTCTGCGTCCAGACTTGTGCGCGCTCAAAGACGCGTTCCCGGGTTGGTTCGCCGCAGCGGGGCGGATGTCTTACTGTCAGCAGGGAACATCGCCTTGTTTCGATCCCCCGTGCCGCAGATTCTTCTGAGCGGCAATGCCCTATACACGTCCGCCGATTTTTTCCGTGACGTGACGCAGCGGCGTGACTACGGACTGTGGCTCGACACGAAACTCAAGGGCCTAATAGCGAAATGGTCGGTGCGGGTTGCCGATTGCACCGTCGCTCCCAGCCAAGCCTTCGCTGATGAAGTCGAAAGGTGGACGGGCGTGCGCGCACGCGCCATTCACCACGGTTTTGACCGGACTCTTTTTTGCAAAGACACGGAGCCCCCACCCACGGAACTCAAGCAGAAGCTGGAACGCACCAGCGACGAATTGCGCCTGTTGTTTGTCAGCCATTACAACTACTATCGCAACTTCGAGACGCTGATTCGCGCGGTCGGCGTGCTTCGGAAGCTCATCGCACCGCGGCAGGTAAGGCTGTTTCTCACATGCCGGCTCCAGGCGGGTGCAAATCCAGGATCGTATCGCACCGAGGCGGCGGCACGTCTGGTGCAGGAACTGGGTGTCGGCTCGAACGTGGTAGAGCTCGGAGCAGTCCCCTACCGTCTTCTGCACCACGTTTATCGGGCATGCGATCTCTACATCACGCCCGCCTACGTGGAGACCTTCGCTCACCCGCTGGTCGAAGCCATGGCGATGGGCTTGCCCGTGGTTGCCTCGGATCTGGCTGTGCACCGCGAGGTCTGCGCCGACGCTGCACTTTTCTTCCCAACGTTTTCACCGGAGGGGCTGGCCAAAACGGTTTCGCGCGTCGCGCAATCACCTGAGCTGTTCAGCAGGATGTCAGAGCGCGGGCTGGAGCGCTCCGGAGACTTCTCCTGGAAGAAACATGTGGGTCAGATCGTCAAAGTGGCGGAAGAACTTCTATCGCTGGCTGTGGTTCGACCCGACTCTCTCAGCAAAACGCAGGAAACCTCCCGCTAAAGCGAGAGACTCAGCGCACTGCCAGGAAAGAGTACACACCCGCCGGAGTATTCACCGGCGAAGCGCTCGGATTGCAGAAGTGTAGAGTCACCGCGTTGGCTTCCTTGGCGTATGCGTTAAGCGACAGGTTCCCCAAGGCGGCCGGTGGACGTACGCCTGTGACCTCATCCTTCGTGCTGAGCCCAACGGCTGTCCCAGTCAGATCGAGGCAATTCTGACTCGGAACAGGTGTTTCGGGGAGACGGTTGGTCGTGTAAATCTTCATCTGCGAAAGCGCCGTACCTCCACCCAAAGTGAACGTGCTTCCGTCTTTAATCACAAGCGGGACGGCCAAAGTTTTTTCTTTCGCGGTCAGGCGTTCTTTCCAGCCCGTTCCGTCCGGCAAGGCACTGATGTAGTTGCTGATTGAAACCGGAGCCCCAAAGGCTAAGGGCATATTCTTACGATTGGCGTACGCGGCGTTGTCGCTGCCGATCCATACATCCTCGGCATCCATGGTTGGACGATAGTTCGAGGTCGCCACCGTCTTGTCGGGATTGGAATCCACGAGCGTGATGATGCTGCCATTGTGGAACCCAGTTACATTGGTGCCAATAAAATTCAGACGGCCTTTGATGCTTGCCGCTTCGCTATAGCTGTCTTTGTTGCGCATGAGCAGAGTGGCAGTGTTGTAGCCTCCCAGTTGGACGCTGACACTTCCCAACCCACCCGCCACTCCGTTCAAAAGCGAGTAGGCGCCACCCGTCCCGACCAGACTGAACGACGAGGGTGCGTAGTTGCCATTGACGCTGACGATGCCGATTCCAGTTCCTCCAGTGAGATTGGACTCGCCTACGAACGTGGCCACGGGAACTTGAGTCGTGTCGGTATCTCTGCCCGCGCTCAGCACAAGATTCCCAGGCCAAAATCCAAGGTAAGGAACGAAGGTCATCTGCTGCAAGGCGTAGCTAGTGGTGCTGCTTGCTAAGTTGTCTGTGAAGGATTCGATCTCCCCTCCGCCCGGAACCTTGCTGGCCACCACCGAACCGCAGGCGTTGATCGATCCTCCAGGGCAGCCGCCAATGTAAGGTGCTACGATGTTTGCACCGGCGCCCGTGGTCCGCAGAATGTCGTAGACGATGGAACCTCCGCGGTACGGATGAATTGCCGGGAAGTAGCCCGTGAGCGTGCCCGAACAATGGGCCGGCGTGTTGCCCAGATACAGGGGCGCGCTTGGCCCGTTCCGCCCAGATGTTCCCATCAGATTGGCAACCGCCCAGTAGTTGAACTGCGTATTCCCGGCCTTACCGCTGCAGGCGAATTGTGGCATCGCGCCAGATATCCCTGTCGAACCATGCGCGGTCACTTGCCCCGCCTGGGTGATTACTCCCGCCATGCCCTGGGCTGCGGTTCCCTTCGCTCCGGCGTCGATATAGTCCGGGTTGGTGCAGTTGCCCACTTCAAAGTAGTCATTGTCGAGCTGTGTGTTGCCGTTGTAGCCTCCAGTCGGCGTTCCCGTTCGGATGCCGTATTGACTGAAACCTTGCACGACCGAGTCCGATACCCGCAGGCCATTTCCGCTAAGCCAGGTCGTGACGTTCCCGGCGCATTGCAGGTTCCCGTTGATATGCTGCAGCCAACCCACGGCGTAGCAGTTATTGGCGTTGCGGGTGTGCCCTTCCGGAAGGGCGTAAACGGCTTGCCCGCGGCGATCCGCACGCAGGCCAGTCCCGTCGTGCACGTCCAGCCCGTCCAGCGTAAAAGCCTCGTCGTCACACACGCTCACGTAGGAATTGAAACTTCCGATTGGGCTCCCGTTGGCTGAGGTCTTGGAGTAGTCGAACTTGGGATTGCGAATGACGGTGCTTTGTGCGTTGACGTGAATCGCATCCCGGGCAAAGTTGGCGGTGTTGCCGTTGGCGGCATGGAACACCAGATCGTCCAGAACCACGTTCTGAGTGGTGGTCTGGGAGTCACGACGGCCGACTACGACGCAATCGTCATTCGCCACGTAACATTCAAGTCTGCCGCCGGCCTGTCGAATGGTCTGGTACGAAGTCTCAAGGTGCAGTGGCGCGTAAATCTTGTAGGGGCTTCCGGCTGAATCAATCACGACTTGGCCACCTTGAAATCCCCAGCCCGTTCGAGAACGCGCCGCCTCAGACGCCTCTTTGATTCCACCCGAGGCACTCCCGACGGTGTAGCCGGCTACGTAAGCGTTCGCCACGGTGACGCTGAACTGGCAGGAAGAATCGCCTGCATACCCGGAGACACGCGTAATCCTGACGGCCTCTGCCGCCACCGCGCCGGCAATGTAAACGTAGTGCGTTGGCACGTACTGTGCCGCGATGGGCGCGGTGTTCACCATAAATCCGCGCGGGCAGGGAGCAAGCCTGATCGTGTTCGGCCCCGCGGCCAGCGCAGGCGGGGAGGCCGGAGATTGCTGCCAGTTGTAGTCGGAGGCATATTTGATCGACTGCATGCTGCCCGCTACATTGCCCGCTTGGCCACAAGCAATTTCAGGGCGGTTCACCCAGCCAAGGAACAAACAACCTAACAACAAGGTCGATGACTTCAAGCGAAACCGGCTAGTGTGTGCAGCGCGTTTGTGAAACATGAGCGCTCCTGGTGTTTCTCGAGGATCGGGAAACGATAGCAGAAACCTGACCCTGTGCTCGAATACAACGTCAGGCCAGAAGTCCGCCGTGTCACCTTCTGATAACTTCTCGATTTGACACCTTTACTCGCACGAAGGAGGCCCTACATGGGGCACCTCGTGTGTTGGGTTTTCTCTTTCATGGTCACACAGACCACTAACCAACTCGCGTTCTGTTGCTGGCCTTTTGCGTCGCCCAAGAATAAACTTACGGGACTGTCCTCGATTGTCTATGGAAACCGAGGCCGAACGAGTCTTACGAGATTGGAGGCGATCAAGGTGACCCTGGTGGGTTTCGTGCTATTGCTGATCACGGCCGTCTGTATGTCTGTGGCGAACCTATTGATCAAACATGGCATCGAGCGGGCGGGCGGATTCACTGCGTCGATGGTGGCATTGTTTCAGGTGCTTCGCCAACCCGCCGCACTGGCCGGAGTGCTGCTTGCCGGACTCTCTGCCCTCCTGTGGTTCCGCATTCTCGCCACCCAGAAGCTTTCCACTTGCTATCCGCTCTTCGTGAGCCTCACTTACTCTCTCATCACAGTAGGGGCTTTTTACTTCCTGCACGAAAAAATGTCGGTGCAAAAACTCGTGGGACTGGCCGTCATCATTGTCGGGATCACCACGGTAGCGCGCGGATAAACATGAAACGCGGATAAACATAAACGAAGATGAGCACAGACCCGCAGCAGATCCAGCCGAACTCCGGTACTCTACTCCTGCTGACCGGCGTTTCCGTGGTAGTCCCCGTCTACCGCAGCGAGGCCATCTTGCCGGAACTGGTGCGGCGTTTAGAGGCCACTCTGCCGGCGATCGCTTCCACCTACGAACTTATACTGATAAACGACAGCAGCCCCGACGGTAGCTGGGACGTGATCTGCCAACTGGCGGAGCGTTATCCCTGGATTCATGCCATCAACCTGATGCGCAACTACGGCCAGCACAATGCTTTGCTGTGCGGAATTCGGGCGGCTAGGTACGGTGTCATCGTCACCATGGATGACGATCTGCAGCATCCTCCGGAAGAGATCCCCAGGTTGCTGGCGATGCTCAAGCACGGGTGTGACGTGGTTTACGGCAGGCCTGCCCAGGAACAGCACGGGTTGTTGCGCGATCTGGCGTCCTGGACGACCAAGTTGGCCTTGCAAAATATGATGGGCGCCGCGATTGCCCGGCAGGTGAGTGCATTTCGAGTTTTTCGCGCCGAAGTTGCGAATGCATTCCGGCACTACGAAGGGCCGTTCGTGTCGATCGACGTGCTGTTAACATGGGGCACGAACCGGTTTGCTGCTACCCCTGTTCGACACGAGCCACGTGCGCAAGGCGCCTCCGGCTATACGTTTCGCAAGTTGTTTGCGCACACGATGAATATGATGACTGGCTTCAGCACGATGCCGCTGCAGATCGCGAGTCTGGTGGGCTTTGCCTTCACGCTATTCGGCTTTGGCGTGCTCTGCTATGTGCTCATCCGCTACTTCTTGCAGGGCACTCCGGTCCCGGGTTTCCCCTTCCTGGCATCGATTGTTGCCCTGTTCTCGGGAGCGCAATTGTTTGCCCTTGGAATCATGGGAGAGTATCTGGCTCGGATGCACTTCCGCAGCATGCAGAAACCGCCTTACGTGGTGCGTGGGGACATTGGTAGCGCGGGCGGGAGCCCTTCATGAGTTTCTCCATCCCGTTTAATCGCCCGTGCCTTTCCGGGAACGAATACAAATACATTGCCCAAGCCATAGCCAACGGGCACGCTTCAGGAGACGGTCCGTTCACGCGCCTCTGTAATGAGCTGCTTGAGCGAGAGCTGCACGTGCCGAAGGTACTCCTCACGACTTCGTGTACGCACGCTCTGGAGATGGCTGCCATTTTGCTGGACTGCGGTCCTGGGGACGAGGTGATTCTGCCGTCATTCACGTTTGTCTCAACCGCGAACGCGTTCGTGTTGCGTGGGGCGCGGATTGTGTTCGCCGATGTCCGGCCCGACACCATGAATTTGGATGAGGCCCGGCTGGAACCGCTGATTACATCGCGGACCAAAGTGGTGGTGCCTGTGCACTATGCGGGCGTGGCCTGCGAAATGGATACGATCTGCGCGATCGCCGCGCGCCACGGAATCGCTGTCGTGGAAGACAATGCACACGGTCTCTTCGCGCGTTATCGGGGGAAGCACACCGGTACGTTCGGACGCCTGGCCACGCAAAGCTTTCACGAAACCAAGAACGTGACCTGTGGAGAGGGCGGCGCGCTCCTGGTGAACGATCCGGAGCTGGTGGAGCGCGCGCTGATCGTCCGGGAAAAGGGCACCAACCGAAGCCAGTACTTCCGCGGCCAGGTGGATAAATACAGCTGGGTGGATGTCGGGTCGAGCTATCTTCCGTCCGATCTCCTGGCCGCTTTTTTGTTTGCCCAACTCGAGGCGCGGCAGGAAATCCAGAGGAAACGCCGGCGTATCTGGGAATGGTACTGGAACCATCTTGAGGAGTGGGCGATTGAAAACGGTGTACGCCTACCCGTGGTGCCTGCTGAGTGCGAGCAAGCCTATCACATGTTTTACATGATCTTGCCGTCGTTCGAGGTCCGCCACTCGCTGATCTCGCACCTCAAGGCGCGTGGGATCCTCAGCGTATTTCACTATGTCCCGCTGCACTCGTCGGAAATGGGACGAAAATGGGCGGCCCGAGAGGCCCTTTGTCCGGTGGCGGAGGATGTCAGTGTCCGCCTCCTGCGCTTGCCCTTTTACAATGACTTGACCGAGGCCGAGCAAGGGCGCGTGGTGGCTGCCGTGACCTCATTTCGTGGTCAACTTGCTCGGCGCGAGGAGAGGCTTGGAGCGTGAAACCAAGCGGGGATCACGGACCGATTTGCACCTACCTCGACTGGGATTCCCGCTTCTTCGAACGCCGCATTGCGCGCGTCAGCGGACATCGTTTGGACGAAGCAAGACTGAGTGAAGTGGTGGCCTGGTGCAAGACGAATCGCATCGACTGCCTCTATTTCCTTGCGGATTCCGATGATGCTCAGACATCTGCCCTGGCCTGGCGAAATGCCTTCCTGCACACCGACGTGCGGTTGACATTTGAACGAACTCTTGCCGGGAGCGCCCTTGTGACCCCTCCAGGCCGCAGTGTGCGTTTGGCTCGACCTGGCGACTTGGGAGCGCTAAAAGCAATCGCTCGGACTGGACATCGCGACACCCGCTTTTATTTCGACCCTCACTTTGAACGGGTGAAGTGCGATCTCCTCTACGAAACCTGGATCGAAAACAGCTTCAGCGGCTTTGCGCAGTCGGTGCTTGTCGCGGAAGTAAATGGGGAGGCCGTGGGTTACATCACCTGTAGCTCCCGAGGCGAGGAGTCCTGGATCGGATTGATGGGTGTCGCGGACAAGTGCCAGGGCATGGGACTTGGCAAACAGTTGGTGGAGGGGTTTCTCGCGTGGTCCGTGGAGCAAGGAGCTTGTCGAGCAACTGTCGTCACCCAGGGGCGGAACTTGAGAGCCCAGCGACTGTACCAGCGCATGGGCTTCCTGACGGCATCATTTCAGCTTTGGTATCACCGCTGGTTCGCCGGTTGAGCCTGCCTCATGTTTTGTTTGTGTTCACGTGGGAGGAGTCGCACGAAAGTGATCAGTCCGTTCCGCGAAGTCGTGCCGCAGAGTGTTTTTCCCAGATGATTGACCTGACCCAAATCAGCCGCAATCTTCAGCAAACAGGGGACGGCGAGTGGTGCTCTAAGTCTCTGTCTACTGTTTCGTACCCCGAATGGGGTAATCAGGCATGTTTTGACGTGGAGGATTCGTCTTTCTGGTTCCGGCATCGCAACGCTTGCATCCTCGAAGCTGTCAGCCAGTATCCGCCTGCCGGTCCTCTGTTCGACATCGGTGGCGGCAATGGCTTTGTAGCAAAGGCTATGCAGGATGCGGGGCTGGAAATAGTGCTTGTAGAACCCGGAGCAGTCGGTACTGTGAATGCCCGGCGGCGTGGAATCCAACATGTAGTCCGTGCCACACTCGAGGATGCCGGATTCATTCCTGGAAGTCTCCCTGCCATCGGTCTATTCGACGTGGTGGAACACATGCAGGATGACCACAAGTTTTTAGAGACAATCCGTATCCACTTGTCCAGTCATGGCCGTGTCTATTTGACTGTTCCAGCGTATCAAGCCCTGTGGTCCGGGGCAGACGTAGCTGCGGGCCACTACCGTCGCTATAGTCGGCGGGCTCTTAGAGAACTGCTCGAGGGAGTAGGTTTCGAGGTAGAGTTCGCAACCGGCTTCTTTCAGTTTTTGCCTCCCGCTATTTTTGCCATGCGGGCAATACCTTACCGGTTGGGATGGAAGGCACTCCCGGAGGTTCAAGACGTCGATACGAAGATGGTCCGCCAGCATAGGATCAACAGTGAGCTGATCGGGAGAACCCTCAATTGGATACAACAACGCGAGGTGGCGGGAATCCGAGAGCGGCGTGAAAACGAGTTTGGAGCCAGTTGGTTGGTCGTGGCTAGAAAAGTACCGTAGCCCTTCGCCGCCTCTTTCTGCAGTCGAACCCGCACAAAGTATACTGCCTATAAATGTTGACATCGCCAGAAAGCCCAGCGAAAGATGCAGTCGCCTACCACCGCGAACTAGCCGTCGGCTGGGAGCAGCGCTACAACAAGCCAGCCTTCAAGGCTCGACTGCGTGCCTTTGAGGAATGCCTGGCGGGCCATGACCTGCACGGGCAGGAGTGGCTGGATGCGGGCTGCGGGTCAGGGACTATGTCTCGCTATCTGTTCGAGGCCGGTGCACAGGTCCTCGGAGTCGATGCCGCCGAAGAAATGATCGCCATGGCCGGCGAGCTCGCGAGCCACTACGAGCAAGGCCAGCGGCCACGCTTCGAGCACATCGCGACTATCGCCCATCTCCCGGTCGCAGACCAATCGCTCGACGGAATTCTCTGTTCCAGTGTGCTGGAGTACGTTTCCGACCCGGCTGCTTGTCTCGCGGAGTTTGCACGCGTGTTGCGCCCGGCCAGCCTGCTGGTGGTTTCGGTGGCGAACCGCAATTCGCTGGTCCGCAGAGCCCAGGTGGCGACTCACCGGTTGGGGCGCGTGCTCCGGCAAAGGTGGTGTGCATTCCTCGATTACTCGCACAACGAGTACGCGGCGTCAGACTTTCGTGCGTTGTTGAAGGAGCACGGTTTCACCACCGGCAACATTATTCCTTTTGGTAGCCCCATTCCCCGTTGGCTCCAGCGCCGGCAATTCGGAGGGTCGTTGTTGGCCTTCTGCGCGGTGCGCGAATAAAGCTCGAAACGCTTCCGGTGCAGAGCTTCATCAATTTTGTCGGACACTCTCCGACTTCGTTGCGTCGGAACTATGCTCTGGAAGCGCCAGTCAGGTAATATGTTGAGAGTCTTTCCACCCCGATGCAAAAGCTGGAAGAGCCAAAGCAAATGCGGAATGAGCGCTCTTCGCCGCTCCTCCCGGTGACTGCAATTGTTGCCGTCCGCAACGAAGCCCGCAATTTGCCGTGCTGCCTCGAATCGCTCCGCGAAGTGGGCGAGATTTACGTCGTTGATTCGCAAAGCACGGATGCCACGGCTCAGATCGCGGAGTCTTACGGCGCACACGTCGTCCAGTTCCACTACCAGGGCGGATGGCCCAAAAAGCGCCAGTGGGCCATGGAATCGCTGCCTCTGGCTTACGACTGGGTCTTCCTGGTCGATGCCGATGAAGCGCTAACTTCAGAACTTACGCAGGAAATCCTGGCGGCGACCCAGAATCCCAACTACGACGGCTACCATATCGCCCTCCGTATGTTTTTTCTCGGGCGCGAACTTCGCCACAGCGGCGCCAGTTTCGAGAAGCTCTCGCTCTTCCGTCGCGGCAGAGGCCGCTACGAGTGCCGCTTGCGAGACCAGGATACTTCCATGGCCGACATGGAAGTCCATGAACATGTCGTTGTAGACGGCAAGACGGCAAGACTCCAACATCCCCTGCTCCATCGCAACGTCGAGTCGCTGTCCCACTACATCCGCAAGCATGATGAGTATTCCAACTGGGATGCGAGAGTCTGGCTCGAAGGCGAAGCCGGTTCCCTGGAACTGCGCCCTTCACTTTTCGGATTGCAGGCGCAACGCCGCCGCTGGCTTCGCAAGAAGGTTTTCGCGATTCCAGGCTCGCCGTTTCTGTTCTTTTTCTACAAGTATATTTTGTGCCTGGGATTTCTCGATGGCATTCCGGGACTGATCTATTGCGGCTTGCAAGGCGTCCAGTTTTTTCACATTAAGGCCAAGATTTATGAGTTGAGGATCGAGAAGTCAATGTCGCAATCGTCGCGACAGCACTAGTTCAGGCGCCGATAAGAACTCACACGATGAAACAAGTGTTTCAACACGCACGCACCGGAGAAATTACGATTGCCGAGGTGCCGGCGCCCCAGTTGCTGCCCAATTGTGTGCTCGTGCGTATCGCCGCTTCCGTAGTGTCTGCGGGCACGGAGCGCGCTTCCGCCGAGTTTGCTGGCAAGAGCTTGTTGCAAAAGGCGCGATCCCGGCCCGATCTGGTGCGGGAGGTTGTCAGCAAAGTGCAGCGTGACGGACTCCTCTCGGCGTGGCAAACCGTGCGCACCCGGCTCGACCAGCCCCAGGCCCCGGGTTACAGCAGTGCTGGAACTGTGATCGCCGTCGGTGATGGAGTTACGGACCTGCAACCCGGCGACCGTGTTGCCTGTGCCGGAGCGGGATTCGCCGTGCACGCCGAGGTTGCATGTGTGCCGCGCCTGCTCGTAGCGCACGTCCCCGCGCGCATCCCCGGGCGCATCCCCGAGCGAGGTGCATTGGAGGAGGTTTCCTTTGACGAAGCCGCTTTCGCCACCCTCGGGGCCGTAGCGTTGCACGGCATTCGAACTGCGGAAGTGAAACTCGGCGATCTGGTCGCCGTCATCGGTCTCGGCCTGCTCGGCCAACTCACTGTGCAACTGCTGAAAGCCGCCGGCTGCCGCGTGCTCGGGATGGACATCGACCGGTCGCGGGCGGAACTTGCCGCACATCTCGGCGCCGATGCAGTCGCAGCCTCGGCCTCGGAATTCCGTGATCTTTGCATCGACCAGTCGCGCGGCGCCGGCGTCGACTCGGTTCTCATCACTGCAGAAACTCCCAGTAGCGATCCGGTGAACCTCGCGGGCACTGTCGCGCGTGAACGTGCAATCGTCGTCGCCGTGGGCACGGTTGGCATCGACATTGAGCGCAGGGCATATTACGAAAAAGAACTCGACTTCCGCATTTCCCGCTCTTACGGCCCCGGCCGCTACGACGCAGCCTATGAGCAAAAAGGTCGCGACTATCCCATCGGCTACGTACGCTGGACTGAAACGCGCAACATGGAAGCCTTTCTGGAGTTCCTCGCGGAAAAGAAAGTAAATGTCGGTTCACTCATTACCCATCGTTTTCCTGTCGAGCGGGCGCAAAATGCATATGAACTGATCACCGGAAAATCCGGCAAGCCTTTTCTCGGAGTCGTGCTTCAATATTCAGGGACGTGTGAGGAATCGCGGACGCTTGCACTGGTGCCGGAGCCCGTGCCCGTTGTTCATCCTTCCGATGTCTCCGCGAAAAATATTTCTGTTGGCCTGCTCGGCGCCGGAGTCTTCGCCACAGGAACGCTTGCGCCCGCGCTCAGGGTTGAGGGAAATACCGCTCTGGTCGGCGTTTGTACGGCAAGCGGTGCTCGCGCCCGTTACGCTGCGCAGAAGTTCGGTTTCCGCTATTGCACAACCGACGAAGCTAAGGTCATTCACGACCCCAGCATCAACACGCTCGTCATCGCGACTCGCAATCATTTGCACGCGCAGCAGGTCCTGGCTGGGCTCAGGGAAGGGAAGCACGTGTTCTGCGAGAAACCGCTGTGCCTCTCGGAAGATGAACTCCGATCGATCGTTCGCGCTTATCTCGGGATCGCGGTCGCGCGACGAGCATCGCTTATGGTTGGTTACAACCGCCGCTTCGCACCCATGATCGCTAAGATCAAGTCATTTCTGGCTCCGATCTCTGAGCCGCTGACGATGCACTATCGGGTGAACGCTGGATATCTTCCACCGGACCATTGGGTTAACGATCCCGAGCAGGGTGGCGGACGGATTCTGGGCGAAGTCTGCCACTTCCTCGATCTGCTCATGTTCCTGGCGGCTTCACCCATTGTCGAGGTTGAAGGCCGAGCCCTCAGAAGTTCGCGCCGCTACAGTGGCGACAATGTACTGATCTCGATTCGCTTTGCCAACGGCTCGGAAGGCACAATCAGCTATCTTGCGAACGGTGACCGGGCCTTTTCCAAGGAACGCCTCGAAATTTTCGGCGGAGGGGCGGTCGCTGTCTTGGACGATTTTC